>Ga0307474_10000172_pt1 | contig 48167 bp, 43 predicted proteins | sample atmos_gasesECM1C_2_FD_203312 | JGI IMG/M metagenome (GOLD analysis project Ga0307474, IMG submission 203312) | Hardwood forest soil microbial communities from Morgan-Monroe State Forest, Indiana, United States - atmos_gasesECM1C_05 | ecosystem: Environmental > Terrestrial > Soil > Temperate... | reverse complement strand
AGCCGATTGCAAATCCGGCAGCCAGGTCGCCATCAAAGTCAACGACCTCCAGGAAATGCACAATCATTTCCGCGAGCAGATTGACGACGGCCTCGCCGAGATGGCCAAGAAGCAAGGAACCGGCGGCATGCCCGCCGCTCCGGCCGGTACTGCGGTGGCGAAGGCGAATCCGGAAGGAACCGCTCAGCCCGATCTGACTGCGCAGGCAGACATTGAAAAATCCTCCGCCTCAGCCGATCAGACCGAAAAAGAAGTCCAAGTCGCCGCCAACGAAGGCGTCGGCAGCTAGCGCCAACCGAAGCAGGAGTCATCGGCACTCGATGACTCCTGCTTTCCTATCGCCTTAAATTTCACTCTCCACTAAACCGATTTTGCGGCACAATCCGCGGTACAAATTGGAAGGCCCTACTGCAAGGAGAACTTTGAAATGAACCGTACCACGAAGCCCATGAAGACCCTGAAGCTTGTCGCGCCCGCCGCCGCACTCCTACTCGCGATGCTCGCGGCCCCGGCGCACGCGCAGGACGTCACCACCCTGCAGAACGATCTCAACGCGAAATATAAATCCGATACCATCCTGGTGATCCAGAAGAACGGCATCACCGGTCAGGCGCCCAATAACCTCGCGCCGCCCTGCGGCTCCACCTGGAAGGACAATGCCCTGCACCCGGGCAACACCATGTGCCTGCTGGTCCAGAAAAATTATTCCAAGGCGCTGACCAAGGACGAAAAAGTGAATCCCACTAGCGTGGTGATTCACGTCAAAGACGAAAAAGTAATCGTCAACTTTACCGAATGTGATTCCTGCAATGGCGGCGACGCCTCCAGCTACAAAGGTTCAGTCGCCTTCCAATTTCCCAAGGGCTACATTGAGGGCGGCGCCGACGTCGGCCAGATCGCCGAAGTAATCAGCCAGGTTCTGGCTCCGCCAGACCCGAACGCGGATCAGGGCCAACAGCAGCAACAACAGGGCGGCGATCAGCAACAAGCTCAGCAGCCGCAGCAGCAAGCGCCGCAGCAACCCGCCGCGCCGCCAGCCTCCATCCAGCTGGGCCAAACCGTCGACCAGGTGACCGCCAGCTTCGGTCCCCCGGAAAAAATCGTCAACCTCGGCACCAAGCAGATCTACGTCTACAAAGATCTGAAAGTCACCTTCGTCAACGGCAAGGTCACCGACGTGCAGTAAGGTTTCGCTTAGATTCTAGTTGTCATCCCGACAGAGGCGCGGCCGCACCTGCCGCGCCGACGAGGGATCTCTCTTCGATTGCCCAAGGCCGCACGCTTCGTAACTCGAAGTGGTCGGCCTTTTCCTTTTCGGCTGCCCCGCAAACGGTAGTCCTGCCACCACAACAAAAACCCAGCGCCGGAGGCGCGGCATAGGTTAGCCCGGCCCGCAAGGGCCGGGAACAATATCCCAAGAGATTCCGAGCACCGGAGGTGCGGCACGCCCACGTCGGCCAATCCAAGAACTCATATGCCGTGGACTCTTCGGCTAATTTCCTAAATATCTCGCGAACCGTGATATACATGCCGTTATCTATCTAACTCGTTATGTCTCACACCTACGTGCTGAACACCGTCCACATTATCTTCTCCACCAAAAACCGCGTTCCAACTATTGCGTCTTCTCTCCGCCCGCAACTCTGGAACTACATCCATGGCATATGTCGCGGCGAAACAATCTTCTGTCACGCCGTGGGCGGAACCGCCGACCACGTCCATCTTCTGGTTCAAATTCCCGGCGACACCTCACTGGCCAAAACGGTGAACGTCATCAAATCAAATTCCTCTCGATGGATGACCCAGCAGGGTTCTAAATTTTCTTGGCAAGTAAGCTACGCCGCATTTAGCGTCAGTCACTCCCTTGTTCCGGCCGTCGTACGTTATATCAGCGAACAAGAAAACCATCATCGCCGTGTGGACTTCTCGTCGGAGCTGCTTGCGCTCATAAGGAAACACAACATCACCTACGATCCAAAGCACGTATTCGGTTAGTGCAAGGTGCCTTGGTTCGCTTGGCACCAATAATTTCTGCGGATCGAGGTAACGAGCCGCTACATCGACGGAGTGTGCCGCACCTCCGGTGCTCGACCCTTCTCGTTACGCTTTCCCGGCCCTTGCGGGCCGGGCTAACCTATGCCGCGCCTCCGGCGCTGAATCGACACGATTGATCCTTACGCGCGCCGTTGCTTGTCCAGTTGTCATTCACCGAACGCAACTTTTCCAAGCTTAGCGGTGTCCATTGTGCATGGCCGTTTGCCTCCGCGCTGTCAACTCGCGATGGTCCCCAAGTAAAGCCGTCGCCCGACGCGCCGCAAAACGCAAATCTCACTTTTTCTGTAACATCGACCTCACCGGATTGCTGAGCATCGAACTAACTTTGCTCATTATATTCATGACCCTCCCAACCCCTCACCACAATTGGGTTCTGGACTCGCCGCACGCCCTCAACGTCACAGCCCAGCCCGGTGCGTATCGCGACGACGCGCTCCGCGTGGTGGTCTCTCGCGACGGAAACACCTACTTCCGCACGTCGAAAATCGAAATTTCGAAATTGCACAACCGGCTACGCGAGGAAATCCAGAATGGTTCCGCACCAAAAGTCTACTTGTACGTCGATGCCCGCGCTCGAAACGGGGACGTCGAACCCGCCGTCGACGAGATTCAGCTCGCCGGAATCACGAAAATCGCGATCATAGCGTCGGGCCCGTCAGGCTCCTCAACTCTGCCGCCTGCCAAATCCCGGGCTCCTTCTCAGTTCCACTTTCCCGGCATTCACCACATTCCTGCCGGTTAATCCGGCCCTTAAGGGCCGGGCAGAATCCGGCGCGTCAGCGCCATACCTTAAAGTCCCGCGAATCGCGTCGTCTTCCAGACGCCGTTCGCGCCCGCCACCCGCGCTCTACGCGTTCGTCCCGCCATCCACCGTCAAATTCGCGCCGGTAATGTACGCCGAGTCCGGCCCGGCCACGAAAGCCACCAGCGCCGCCACCTCATCCACCGTCCCATACCGTTTCAACGCGGTATTCGCCACCTGCGGCGACGCCCAATCTCCCGCCGCCGGATTCAAATCCGTATCGATCGGCCCGGGCTGCACGTTGTTCACCGTAATTCCTCGCGGGCCCATTTCCCTCGACAATCCCTGCGTGAACATTTTCACCGCGCCCTTGGTCGCGCCGTACGCCGCCAGGCCCGGCGTCATATTTTTTTCGCCCACGCACGAGCCGATCATGATGATTCGCCCGCCCTCCTTCATGTGCTTCAGCGCCGCCTGCGTCGCCACGATCGCCGCGCGGACGTTCAGGTTGAACATCAGGTCGATCTCCTCCAGCGTCGCCTCTTCAAACGGTTTGGGAATCGCCGTGCCTGCGTTGTTCACCAAAATATCCAGGCGCCCGAATTTCTCCACCGTTTTCGTCACCGACGCCTTCACCGCCGCCGGGTCCAGCGAATCCGCCTGTATCGCCAGCGCCTTCCCGCCCGCCGCCTCAATCTCTTTCACCACCGCCTTCGCGGCGTCCGCGCCCTTCGTATATGTAAGCGCCACGCTAGCGCCGTGTTTTGCCAACCGCTTCGCGATCCCCGCGCCAATGCCCCGCGACCCGCCCGTGACCAGCGCCACCTTATCTTTTAAATGCGACATCAGATCCCCCTGGGATTTCGAATTATTTTCGCGCGACTTACCACCAATTGGATTCCATCGGCGAAGCGAGGATGCAGCGCGATTTCACCCGAAAACCAGGCGCCCAAAGCGCTTTGATTGTTTTCGCGCTTAGCTTTTCGTGGTCATCCCGAAGCGCAGCGAGCGACCTGCTTCAAACGCCTTTAGCGGTTTTGGTTTGGGTTTTGCCTTCGAGTCGGTTTTGTTGTCATCCCGACAGAGCGCCTTTCGCGACGAGGGACCTCTCTTCGATTGCATCTGCGCCGCCGTAATTCCTTACGTAGCGCCGTTGCTCTTGCCGTTGCCGTTGTCTTTATCTTTGAGGGTGGCCCATCCTTCCCGCATCCGGAAGGTTGGGAGCTTTGATTATTTTTTACGCTGTGGTTTTCGTTGTCATCCCGAAGCGCAGCGAGGGATCTGCTTCCAATGCCCTTAGCGGGTTCGGGTTCGTCTCGGTTCACATTGTCATCCGACAGAGGCGCGCATTTGCGCCGACGAGAAACCTCTCTTCGATCCCATCCTCACCACACCTCATCGCGAAGCCCCGCGCACATCCTCACCCACAAAAAACCAGCGCCGGAGGCGCGGCATAAGTGGCCCGGCCCAAAAGGGCCGGGCTAATACCGGCGCGCAGCGCCGTTCCTTACTCCCGCGCGAATCGCGTCGCTCCTCAGACGCCGTTCGCGCACCGCCGCCCGCGCCACCCAACAATCGCGACGAGGGACCTTTGTTCGACTACATCCGCGCCCAGCCTCACCTGCCCGCACGCCTTCGCCTTTTCTTCCTCCTGGAGATCCGCAAATCTACGGACCCACCACCCGCAAACCCTCCTCCTAGGACGTCCCACTCCACCCGCAACCCTCAACTCCCGCTAACCACCACAAAATAAATCCCCTGCACCCGCCAGCCCTCCGCGAGTACTACTCATCAGCCGCGTCAAGTACCCCCCCGAATGTAACCATTCCTCTAGTGTGAGCCGCACTCCCCCTTGTTAAATTTGCTTCTCGAAAGCGTTTCGCAAACGAGGCCCGTAATCGAATGAGTCACGGTTCAATCTTTCGCTTCCAGTCCCAGGCCAGCGCCATCACCGGCGTCACCGTCTCCGATTTTCATCACGCCGCGCTCGATGCCGACGCCAGCGCTCGCCTCGCCGCCATGGACCGCGCCTTCATCGAAGAAGACCGCGAAGTCGAACCCATCGAAGCCGCCGCCCCCGAGTCACTCGAATCCGAATCTCTTGCCGACGCCCAGGCGCTGCTCGAAACCGAGTCGCACATCGAAGAGGAAATGCTCGCCGCGCTCACCGCCCAGGCGGAAGCGGCCCGCGCCAGCGCGCGTCCCTGCACCAACCCAGCCTGCGAAAAAGAAATCGAAGCAGAAATCGATCCCAGCGATCCGCTCGCCATTCTTTCTCAGACCATCGCGCCGCAACCGGTGAACGACCTCACCACCGCGCCGGAAGTCGACCTGGTTCAAGTTGAATCGCCCGACTCAGCGTCGGAAGTGCTTGAGTCGGAAATTCTGGAGCCGGAAGTTGCCGCCGAAATTCTTACCGCAGAATCAATCGAAGCGCTGCCGGAAGTCGTCACCGCCGACTTGGTCGAAACGAAGATCGAAGCAGCAGACGAAGACACGCCCAAACTGGAATCTAGCGCAACAACCGAAGATACCGAAGCGATCACCGAAACAGTCGGTGTTTCCGCCGACGAAATGCTCGTTCCTCATTCTGCTGCAAACGAATCGGCGACAAACGAATCGCCTGCGAACGAAGTCAGCCTGATCGAAACCGCCCTCGTAGAATCAGAAATCACCGCCGAATCCGATTCAAGCGCTCCAGTCCCACTCGAAGTCGCGCCCATCCTCGATGCTTCCGGCGAATTGCAACCCGGCGCCGACGACTACACTCCGCCGGCCCCTTTTCAAATTCACGTTCCGGAAACCTTACTCGTTGCCGCCGCACCAAACTCTGAAGCCCCCGACCAAGTCGACGACGAAGCCACCGTCCAAGCTGACAACGAAGCCATCACCGAAACCGTCAATGAGCCGGCCGCCCAACACGTCTCCGCGAATGAAGTTTCCGCCACTGACCTCAGCGAAACGTTCGATCTCGATTCCCTCTGCGCTCCCACCGCCGCCGAACAACTCACCGTCGAGACCATCGAGCAAGCCATCGCCCAGGAAGAAGCCGTCGCCGAAATCAAAGCCGCCGCCGAAGAATTTGTTACCCAACAAATCGCGCACGACGACTGTGTCGAAGCCCAACTCCACGCCGCCTCGCCAGCACCCTGCCCGCCAGCCGGCACGGCTGCAAACGAAACCGCCAGCACGCCCGCCGTCTCGCCGCTCGCATCCGCCGCGGCCGCGCTCAAAGCCGAACCCGCTTCCGACCGCCGCAAAAAACGCCGCGCCCTCATCTCTTCGCCGATTCGCGTCCGCTCCATCGACGTCACCGTCAGCGGCCCCGACGAAATCGCCACCACCGTCGACGTCTCTCGCTACGGCATTCTTTTCGAAACCGTGCTCGATACCTATCAGCGCGGCATGGACGTCGCCGTCGTTTTCCCCTACCACAAGAACGCCACCGGCCAGCAAGGCGAACAGTTCGGACGCGTCGTCCGCCTGCACGAACTGCCCAACGGCCGCCACGCCGTCGCCATCGCGCTCGGCGTCGGCATCGGCGAACATCTCGTCGATTCTTCCGGCCGTCAGCTGGCCAAAGAACCAGTCAAGCTTTCGACGACTCCTGCACCCGTCGCGAAAAAACTCCTGGTGCTGGTCGCCGATTCCGACGCCATGCTCCGCGACACCGCCAAATTGTATTTGCAGAATGAAGGCTACGAAGTGATCGCGGTCTCCAACGCCAACGACGCTCGCGAAGTGCTCAACATGTTCATGCCCGCCATGATCGTCGCCGAAATCGAAGGCGATGGCGACGTGCTCCCCGGCCTCGACCTCTGCGCCCACGTCAAATCCAGTCCCAGCCTCAAACACGTTCCGGTCGTGCTCACTTCGCGCAGCGCCTATCCCAGCGATTATTCCAACGCCCACTCCATGGGTGCCGTAGTCTGTATGGCCAAGCCCTACAAACTCGAACGCCTCGGCCACATCGTCCGCCTGCTGGCCCCGCTGCCCGAACACATGCAAGCCCCCAGCACCCAGCGCCCCCCAGACCTAACCCGCGGCTTCGGCCGCGAAGCCGCCGCGCTGCGCAACGGCAGCGCCAACACCAACGGAAAATCGCGCACCACCAACGGCAAAAAGTCCAACGCCGCCGGCTCCGCCGCCAACCTGAAATCCAAATTCAAATTCCCCACCTTCCGCTAGTCTAGGCCGCGTCACCGCGCGAGGCGCGCCGCTTCGCCGTCTGCCCGCCGCGCCGTCGCGTCGCGCATCGTAGCGCGCTGTTAGCATTCCGTGCGCCCCGCACCGTAGCGCGCATCCGCCCGCACTTCGCCGTCGCGAAGCGTCCCGCAGCGCGCCCGCCCGCACTTCGCCGTCCGGGTGCAGTTGTTGTTGTCGTACTTTCGGTTCACGTTGTCATCCCGAAGCGCAGCGAGGGATCTGCTTCAAAAGTCTTTGGCGGGTTTGTCTTTGACGGGGTTGCCTTCGTTCGGTTCACGTTGTCATCCCAACAGAGGCGCGCCCCTTGCGCCGACGAGGGACCTCTCTTCGATTTCAGCAGTGCCACGCAACCCACGCAGCCGAGCCGTTGCCTTGTGGGTCACGGCTTTAGCCGTGACAAAAACAAAACGCCTTCGTCCCACGTCCGCTTGCGCGCCTTCTGCGCAAGCCTTAGCCGGCAGCCGTCGCTCCTGCCGTTGCCGTTGCAATTGCCCCCGCCGCGTTCGGTTTACGTTGTCATCCCGAAGCGCAGCGAGGGATCTGCTTTAAACGCCTTTAGCGGGTTTGCCTTCGTTTCGGTTCACGCTGTCATCCCGCTTGCCCTGACGAAGGAAGGGACAGAGGCGCGCCCTTGCGCCGACGAGGGACCTCTCTTCGATTTCGCTTTTGCCATTCCGGGTGCCGCATTCTCCGCAGAAATTGCGAAGGGTCCGGGTTTAGATCAGCGGTGGCCGCAACGCTCTGGCGGTGACGGAGGTGTCACCACCAACGCCCCTCCGTACTTGGCCGTCATCCAGAGGAGCGCCTTCCGCGACGAAGGATCTCTCTTCGATTTCACATTCTCTACGCACCCCACGAGCACTCTCGCCACTCCCGCACAAAGCAGCGCCGGAGGCGCGGCAAAGGTTAGCCCGGTCCGCAAGGGCCGGGACCCAAATTGAACAGAAAACCCGCGCACCGTACGTGCGGCACGCGGCGCAACCGAGCGATCGCCACCCCGCTGGCGCGAAGTCGCCTTGTGGGTCACGGCTTTAGCCGTGACAAATAAAAAAAACGCCTTCCGTCCCATTTCCGCTTGCGCGCCCTCTGCGCAAGCTTTCGTACGCCGCGAGCACTCTCGCCCATTCATCGCCGCTTCCACCCTCATCACTTCGCCTTCTCGTTCACCTTAATCTGAAACACCGTCGGCCACTGTTTCCCCGTGACAAAAATCCGATCCTTCGCCGCGTCATAAGCAATCCCATTCAAAACCGACTCCCCATCCACCTTCTGACTCTCCGGCAACAATCCCGTCAAATCGATCCACGCCACCACCCGCCCATCCTCCGGAGAAATCCGCGCAATCCGGTCCGCATGCCAGACATTCGCCCAAATTTCCCCATGAATAAATTCCAGCTCGTTCAATTTTTCCACCACCGCCAATCCGTCGTGCACCGTAATCACCCGCACCTTCGCAAACGTAGCCGGATCCCGAAACGTCAAATTCGACGACCCATCGCTGGTCACGATCTGCGTAGCCGTCCGCGTCATTCCCCAACCTTCGCCGTCATACGTCAATTTCCGCAGCAGCCGAAAACTTGCCCGGTCATAGACAAAACAAATCTTCGACGTCCAGGTCCACTCATAAATCTCCGGCCCCCAATCTACAATCCCTTCGCCGAAATATTCGTCAGCCAGCAAAACCCGCCGCACCACCTTCCCCGTCTCCGGCTGGATCGCCAGCACCGCCGACTGCCCCTCCCGCCCCGTCCCCTCATAAAACAATCCATCCAGATAAAAAAATCCCTCCGTATAGCTCGACTTCAAATGCGGATACCGCCCCACCACCCGATACCCCAAAACCGGTGCCGGCCCCACCTGAAACGCCGCCACCGCCGCAATCGCCGCGCACACCAACACCAAAAACAAACCCACCACGCCCACTCGAGATTTCAGCTCATGACCGTCAAACATACGCGGTACTGTAATCGAAGAACCCTGCACCTTGCGAATGAAGTTGCCAAGAGGTGGCGTTCGAAGTTGCGAATCAAATCGCGCATCAACTTGCGCATTAAGTTGCGCATCAAATTCCAAACGAAGAATCCTTAATTATGGGGCTCCCAAAAATGAAAGCCGAACCTTCCATCGCAGGCGTAGTAACCGGCGCCGTCCGCGTCTGGCTGCGCACCGAATCCCTCGCCGCGTTTGTACTCAGCGCGCTACTCTACGCGCGCCTCGGCCAGAAATGGTGGATCTTCGCCGCGCTCTTCCTCGCGCCCGACCTTTCTATGCTCGGCTACCTATTCAACCCAAAAATCGGCGCCGCCTGCTACAACGTAGTCCACAGCTACTTCGCCCCACTCGCACTCGCCGCCGCAGCCCTCACCACCGACCACCCAGCCGTCCTCCCGTTCATCTGCATCTGGACCGCCCACATCGCCCTCGACCGCGCCCTGGGCTACGGCCAGAAATATCCCGACGCCTTCCGCCACACCCACCTCGGTCTTTTAGGAAAAATCTCCGCGTAAAGTCACCATTGGCCTTGAAAGCCCTACGCTGCTACCTACTCAAACTGCTTCCGAAACTCCGCGAATTGCGCCCGCAACGCCGCGATCTCCCCGCGCAATTCCGTCAATTCCGCCTCCAACCGCGCCAAGCGCCCGCCATCCATTCTCCCGCCGTCGACCCTCGCGCCATCGCTGCGCGTCGCGCCTGCCGCCGGCTCCACTTCCGCCGCCGGTGCCGCATTCTCCACATGCTGCCGAAACGCCTGCAAACTAGCGCTCCCCGATCCCGACGCCGACTCCGCACTGGCGTCCCCCGACATCAATTCCAAATACCGCGACTCCTTGGTCCCCGGCTGCCGCGGCAACACCGCCACCATCGACGGCTCCCGCTTCATCAATTTTCCCAGCGCCATCACCACCTCATCCAACTCCTCGAAATGATGCAACCGCTCCGCCCGCCCGCGAATCTCTCCCGGCGTCTGCGCTCCGCGCAACAGCAACACGCACAGCACCGCCGTCTCCGGCCGCGTAAAATTGAAAACTTCCTGCAACCGGTGCTCGTATTTCCGCACCCGGCTGTCCGTAGTGTTCGCCGCGCCCGCAAATTCTCTCGCGTCGAGCGCGCGCATCGCCGCCACCACGGCGTCCTCATCCAGGTTCATCACCGGCTCGCGGTTCGATTTCTGGTTGCACGCGTTCACCAGCGCATTCAACGACAACGGGTAATATTCCGGCGTCGTAATCTCCTTCTCCACCAATGCCCCTAAAACCCGCGCCTCGACCGCCGTAATTTTTATATCCATGCTCGCCAGCATACCGAACCGCACGCCGCCCGAACCATCTTATTCATCGCACTTTCCCGCCGTTGCCTCGTGGGTCACGGCTTTAGCCGTGACAATAGAACGACGGCGCGCAGCGTCTTCCGCCCCGTCGCGCGAATCGCGTCACTCCCCAGACGCCGTTCGCGCACCTACTGCCCAGCCTGTCCGTACCGCGCCACCACAATCGCCAAATGATTTCGAACCGGTTCCCGCCTCAGGCATAATCTTCCGCGGAGGATTTCCCGCACATGTCAAAGCAAGAAGACGCCACGCTGATCCTGAAACTGTACGAACTGCGTCGCGAAGAAGTGATGCGCAAGGCCCGCGGCTGGTACATCCGCGATTTCCATCCGGCGACCATCGAAGATTTCATGCAGGCCATGACCGGCGACAACAGCGGCTATCTCCGCATGGTAATCAGCTATTGGGACATGGCCGCCGCGCTGGTCAACGAAGGCGGCATCAATTTGCAGATGTTCGATAAAGCCAACGCCGAGCACATCGTCGTGTTCTGCAAAATCGAAAAGCTGCTCCCCGAGATTCGCGCCAGCATGGCCCCGCATTTCGCGCGCAACCTCGAAACCCTGATCGACGCCATCCCCGAAGGCCGCCAGCGCGTAGCCGCCGCCCGCGACCGCATGGCCGCCATGCGCGCCCGCCTGGCAAAAAACTAAGACCCCAAACCTCACCCACAGGTGCCATGCAACTTCCACAAATCTTGGCGCGGCGTAAGCAACGGCTTGCCGCATCGCCACCACATCAGCCCCGGAGGGGCGGCATAAGTTAGCCCGGCCCGTAAGGGCCGGGTAACCATCAAAATTAAAAGCCAAGCGCCGGAGGTGCGACACGCCGCTCGCACCCGCCTCTCGACACGCCGCTTCCCCCGGCCGAAACCTCCGTGCGCTCGCGCCTTTCGCGACGCTACCTCGGCCGATCCTCTTCTCCTAGCATTCCACCCCACCGCCAACCTGCCTTTGGCCGTCATCCAGAGCGAAGCGAAGGATCTCTCTTCGATTTCAATGTCGCCTCAGAAAGCACTACTGCGCCGCGAAAAAATGTTGCACCGGCACCGCCGGCCCCTTCTTTCGCCCAGTCACATCCACCTCGTCCTCCGGCCTCGTCCGAAAATATCCAGGCCTCGTCCGCACCACGGAGCCTGGCCGCGTTACCTCAATCCTGATTTCGTGAAATCCCTCGACCTCCCCGGCCGGCGTATAACTCACGATGTACTGTGAATGCAACTCGCCGCCGATCCGGTCCAACGCATCCCGCATCGTCGCTTCGCGCAACGCGCGATAATGCACCCCGCCCGTCGCCGCCGCGGCCACTTCCAATTGATGATTCTTGATTTCGTTCGTTCCGCGCGTGACCACCCACATCGCCGGCCCCATCCAATCGTAGAAATTGCGCCCAATCCGGTTTTGCCCCGGCCCGTGAGTCGTCATCGGCACCGATGTTCCCGGCAGCATAAGCGGCTCGAGCTCGCCAAATCGAAGATCCGCCGCGCTGCTGCTGGGCCCCACCGCGTAGATCGCAATGTTCGCCAGCTCCGCTTCGCGCAGCACCAGACCCAACTTGGCCGCGCTGCCCGTGTCCTGCGATTCGCCCACGATCACGATTACCCGCCGCAAATTCTCCGGCTGCGTCTTCAGCAAATCCACCGCCGCGGCCATCGCGTCGTACAAATGCAGTTCTGGCGCTTCGAATTGCACATCGGCCACCGCCCGTTCCACCGCGTCGTGGTCTCGCGTGAAATTCTGCCGCAAATCCACGGTCGCGTCGTACGTCAACACCGCCGCTTCGCCATTCAGCGCCATCACCGTTTCGCCAAAAATACTTCCTAGACTTCGAATCACCGGCGCCATCATTTCCAGGTGCGAGCTGGTCTCCAGCACCAGCGTCACCGCCAAGGAGTCGCCTCCAACGTCCCAGTGATCGATCTTCTGCTCCACGCCATTGTCGAAAACGCGAAAGTCTTTCTGCTCCAGGTCGAGAACGAATTGCCCGCGCTTGTCCAGCACCGTCACCGGCGCAATCACTTCGTTGGTGTACACGTGAATTTCACTGCCCGCCCGACGCCCCTCCTCGCGTTCCTGCTCGTCGAACGGCCACAGCCGCAAGGCCACCGGTGAGGGTTCGGGCTCAATATCAATTTTGGGTGCGACGAAGGGAGGCGCCTCTGGCGCGGAATATGCGTATGGATTTAATGCCGGAAATTGATTAGGCTTCGCCGCTGGCTTGGGTTGTTCCGGCAGCTGCGACGACGCGTCGCCATCGCTATCCTGAGCCCGTACCGCGGGCGCGAGCATGGCCATCGCCAAAAATCCGCCCAGCACCGCGGCCTTTGCGAATCGGCTCATCACCCGCCTTGTGATTCCAACATGCCCCACCGACGTTGCCTTATCGTCGTTTCGGTTCACGTTGTCATCCCGACCGAGCGCCTTTCGCGGCGCTACCTCGGCCGATCCTCTTCTCCTAGCCTTTCAGCCCCACCGTCCAAACCGTTTTTGGCCGTCATCCAGAGGAGCGTCTTCCGCGACGAAGGATCTCTCTTCGATTCCCCCTTCTTGCCTGGGCGCAAACCACGCGCCTCGCACCCGCCATTTTTTATTTTCCGCTCGCCGCCAAAATCGCCTCCAACGGCGCAATCGACCCATCAATCTTCCCCGTCTTCAACTCCGCAATATCCAACCCCAAAATCCGCGCCACCAACGGATACACCGCGACATTCTCAAACGGCGCCACCGTCGTCCCCGCCTTGATCCCCGGTCCCGCCGCAAAAAATATCGCCTTCATCTCCGGCATTTTCGCCGGATCGAATCCATGCGACCCCATCATCGGCCCGAACATTTTCACCGCCGCATCCGTCACCACCGGCGGAGCCGCGGTCCGAATCAAATACGGCCCACTGGGGACCACGATCGGATCGCCTTCGCGCGCGTTTCCATCGAAATGCAATTCCGCCGGCATCTTTCCGTTTCGATAGACCTTGAATTTGTCGCTCTTGCCGTCGAGCGCCGCAAAAATCCTGGCCGCGTCCGACTCCGTTTTCGGATACAAAAAACTTTCCACCGGCGTCACGATCAGCGACTTATCGAAATACTGTTCGAGGTTGGTCCACTCGCCGTCGACTTTCGTCATCCCATGATCCGCCAGCACCACCATGTTCACCGGCAGCTTCAATTCCGCCACGCCCGCCGCCAGCCGCCCGATTTCTTTATCGACCCGCGCCACCGCCTCCGCCACTTCCGGACTGTCCGGCCCGTGCGAATGTCCCGCCCCATCCACGTCGCTCATGTACAGCGTAATAAAATGCGGCCGCTGCTCCGCCGGCAATTTCAGCCAGGCCAGCACCTGATCGACGCGCTTGTCGTTCGGATATTTCTGGTCGTACTTCATGTAATACGTGGGCCGCACGCCCTGAATGTCCGCTTCCGACCCCGGCCAGAAAAAACACGCCGAGCGCATGCCCTGCTGCTCGGCCAGCACCCACAGCGGAGTTCCGCCGTACCAGGTGCCATCCACCTCCGCCGCCGGATCGCGGTAGCTGTAAATCTGTTTCCGCGCTGGATCGTAAAACGCATTCGCCACAATTCCGTGATGTTCCGGATACAAACCCGTCACCAGCGTGTAGTGATTCGGAAAGGTCACCGAGGGATACGACGGAATCATGCCCTCCGGCGCCGACGCCCCCCGCGCACCCAGCGCCACAATATTCGGCGCTGAATATTTCCGGGGGTAGTCGTAGCGAAAACCGTCCAGCGAAACCAGAATCAAATAAGGCTTGGCCTGCGCCTCCGCCGAATTCGGCCCATGGTCCGTAAATATCGGCGCGGCCAGCCCCGCCGTAGCCGCACTCGGAGCCTGCGCCGTCTGCCCTTGCCCCGAACACGCGCAGAAAAAAGCCGCGAGCAACAGCGTCGCGGCTTGCACTCCAATTCGGTTCACCATCTTCGTCATCCCAGTCTCCGGCGCATTTGCGCTCCCAGCGCGATCTTACAATCCATCGCCTCGTTGCATCCGAATCACCAGCGCCACCACAACGCCCCCGACGATCAACCCGACGAACCACCAGCGAGCGAACGGGCTCGAAAATATCTCGTACAGAGCCGCGCCAACCATCAGCGCGATCGCCCCGGTCAATCTGGCACCTCCTCGCTGGTTGTTCCACCAGCGTTTTTTTGAGCCAATATGAAAGGTCATTTCGGACACCGCCCAATGCGAGCAGCTCTCCGCATGAAGTCCATTCTGTTTCGCCGAAACTATTTCCGGCGCAGCTACTCTAATTACCTGACACCGGCCGCGTATTGGTTTGCTCGCAGCACGGGCGCCTGAGAACATGACTCGGCCCGAATCGTTCTTATCATAAAGGAGCTTCACCATGGTTAAAACCGCACTGTACGTCCACATGGAAGCGAAACCCGGAAAAGAAGCGGAAGTTCAGAAATTTCTAGAGGACGGCCTCGCGCTGGTGAATCAAGAACCCGCCACCACCGCCTGGTTCGCCATGGCCATGGGCCACGGCCATTTCGGCATCTTCGACGCCTTCCCCGACGAGGCCGGCCGCAACGCCCACCTCAACGGCGCCGTCGCCGCAGCGTTAATGGCCAAAGCCGCCGACCTTTTCGCCAAGCCGCCCAGCATCTCCAAAGTCGACATCCTCGCCGCCAAACTTCCTAAGTAATCGCAAGCGCTTTGGCGAAGCCGCTGTCGAAATTTCGCATGCTTCGTTTTACGCTGTCATCCCGAAGCGAAGCGAGGGACCTGCTTCCAACGCCGTTTCAGTTTGCTGTTGTCGTTGCTGTTGTCCTTGTCGTTGCCGTTCGCTTCGGTTTACGTTGTCATCCCGCTTGCCCTGACGAAGGAAGGGACGGAGGCGCGGCCGCCGTTGCCGCGCCGACGAGGGACCTCTCTTCGATTTACACTTTGCGGATCGGTAGTGGCGCGCTCGGCGCCACTACCCGCCACCCCTAAAAATCCTCTACCACCAAAAACTGCTCATACAAGCCCTCATCCGTCACATAAACACTCAACGTCACCGCCTTGGTCTCGAACTGCGCCGTATACACCCGCGCCTTCATTCCGCCGCGCAATCCCGCATACCGTCGCGTCACGGTTTTCAATTTACCCAACGGCGCCAGCGAATCCTTAAAATCACCCAGCGCCGCGTCCGTAAAATAAAAATTCGCATTCGCCGTGAATAGCGCCCGGTTGATTTTCCCCGCCTGCAATCCCTCCACAATCCCCTGCACCTGGTCGAGCTCGGCGCGCGGTACGTCACCCATGCTCGCGGCCAGCCCGCGCTTCTCCGGCTCCATCACCCACCGCGCGATTTCCTGTTCCAGCGGCGTGATCAAATCCGTCCCATCCTGATTGGAAGTGACAATCACCGCCACGTCCCGCGTCGGGTACATGTAGCTGTACGCCAAAAATCCCGAAACTTCGCCGCCATGATAAATCGCCGGAATGTGGTCGAGCTGCCCCAGCTGCAAGCCCAGCGCATAATGCGTGTAATCGCCGTTGTTCAACAAAACTTCGCGCTCGAATTCCGCGTACGACTTCGCGCTCAATATTTTCTTCTGCAGGAACGCAATATCCCACTTGGCCAGGTCCGACGGCGTCATGCACAATTCGCCCGCCGCAAAATACCAGCCGGGAGCCTCGCGCAGTGCCGGCCGCGCCGGTCCCAGCCCATGTCGAGTGTAGGCCACCGCATCTTCCGGCGTTTTGGTCACGCTGCAATCTCCGGCCGTCGCCATCCCCAGAGGCCCGAAAATATTTTTCTGTAGGAACGGCACCAGTTGCTCGCCGGTGGCCTTCTCAAAAATCCTCCCGGCCAGCACGTAATTCGTGTTGCTGTATTGCCACTGCGTGCCCGGCTCGAAATCGAGCGGCTTCTTGGCCCACTTATTCAGCAAATCTTCCGGCGTGGTCGGTTTGGTCCATTCCGGAATGATGTAATCCTGCGGCGCGTAGTCCTCATATCCCGAAGTATGCGAAAGCAGTTGCCGCAAAGTAATTTCGCTGGCCCGCGTCAATTCCGGAAAATATTTCGACACCTTGTCGTCCAGCGAAAGTTTTCCCTGCTCCGCCGCCAGTAGAATTGCCGCCACCGTAAATTGTTTGCTGATCGATCCCATCGCATAGCGCGTGTTCGTATCCGCCGCCCGCGCCGGATCGAGCGCCGCCTTCCCAAACGCCTTGGCGTAGGTTAGCTTCCCGTGCTCCACGACCGCCACCGAAACGCTAGGCGCCCCCGATGCCGCCACCGTCTCCGAAATTTTCCGCTCCTCAGCCGCATCAATTCCGCCTCCAGCGCTCTGCGCCGCACCCGCTGCTTGCGCCGCGCCAGACGCAGCGTCCGGCGCCGCATTCGTCGCATCCGCTGGCTGCGCCCACACCTCCGTCGCGCCCGATGCTGACGGTAATGTCGATGACGAAGCTGCTGCTCCGCCAGAAGTTGACGCCGATGCCTCCGCTGCGCCAGTTGTTGACGCCGATGATGAAGCTGATGCGGCGCCAGGCGACGATGTCGATTTCGATACTGCCGTCGATCCTGCTGCCGATGTCGCCCCAGTCGAGCCGATAGTCTTCGCCGGCAGCGGTATCGGCGTCGCCTGCGCCCACATCGGCGCCGCCACGCCCGCACTCGCACCAATGACCAGCGCCGCCAGAAAAATCTCCCGCCCCCGCGACAATCCCATCCCGCGACTCGTCATCTTCGTCTCCATTCTCCGCGACCGAGCTGCCTTTGCTTCTGCCTTTGCTTCTGCCTTTGCTTCTGCCGTTGCATTTGCCGTTACGCCGTCATTCTGCTTGCCCTGACGCAGGAAGGGAGCGTAGCGAAGAATCTCACCCTCGATCCCACACACCCAATCGATCGGCCACTTGATCACGACTCACAAATCAGCGCCGGAGGCGCGGCACGCCCGTCGCTCCGCGGCCCTCATGCATCCAGCGAAATCCCGCCCCACCTCGACTTCCCCGCTGTCGACGTATAAAACCCAAAAACCGCCAGCGCCACGATCATGGTGAACACCATAATCGTCGGCTGCGCATACCACTCCGAAAAATGTCCCGTCAGCGGATACGCCTCCAGCACATTATTCAGCGTGAATCCGACCAGCAGCGCCAGCAACCCGAATCGCACCAGAATCAATAACGCCGTCCCGAATACCAGCACATCCTCCACCACGTGCAGCGCCGGATTTTCCGCGAACAGCGACGGAATCGCAAACAGCACGATGATCGCCGCCACTGCCAGCCACTGGTTCCGCAGCACCAGCCTCACCAGAAAAAAAACAAAAAAGAGCACCAGCGTCCCGAACAAATACAGCGTTACGTTCAGTAAAATGTCGCCGATGGTGTAATGCATTCCCGCCAGAATAATAAAATCCAACTGATTCACCGGCACCACCGGCGTTTTTCCCGTCCAGCCCGGGATCAGATTCACCAGGCTGGCCACCACCGCCCAGAATATCGCCACTAGCACGCCCAACAGCACATCGCGCCCCACCACCGGATCCAGAAATTCTCCCGATAACACTCGCGACCACGACACCAGCGACGCCGGCCACCTTTTCCGCACATGCGGCTCCAGCGCCACGTACATCAGCCAGACCAGCACCGTCCCCACGAGCGCCCAACCCGCCATCATCAGCACCAGATCCACCTCGCCCATGGTCGGAATGTGATGCGCGAAAAATCCCATCGCCACCATCGCCAGCAGAAAGGTAACCATGGCCAGCCTCGCCGCGCCCTTCCAGTCGCTGCGTCCGGCGCGCACATTCGCCCGTGCCAGCACAATTCCCACGACCACCACCAGCACGAAAATTCCCAACAAAACTCCGTCCCGCACTTTTTCGCCAGTGGTCCGCGCGTCGTCCCTCATCCTGTCCGGCGTGTCCCAGCTCGAAACCAACGTAAAGTAAACGGGCTTACCTCGAAACGCCGCCGCCTCCACGCGCAACGGCAAATCCGCGCGCCCCGGCCACGTGCCGGTCCACGCTTCGCGCGCGTCGCTCGCCACCAAACCAGTCCACTGCGGCGTCGCTGTCTGAAATTGTTTTGGATCCAGCCCCGCGGCCGCAAATAGCGGCGCCCAATTCGGCGCGGGCGCCGGTCCCGTCGACGTATCCAGCTGCGGCGGTATTCCCAAAAATTCCGTGAGTCGCCCGTCCGGCGCGAAAAATTCCTGCACCATTCCCGATAGCCGCACCGGTGGCTGCTCTGGAAACGCCCCAGGCGTCCAGGTCCATACGTTGTTGTCCATGTACTGCGGACTTTCGCGATACCAGAACGCCACCACCGGCGGAAATCCCGCCTTCAATTGCTCCCAGCGATTCTTGCTCTGATCCTTATCCTTTATATAGTTCACGAACCCGGAGTACCGTCCAAAGCCGTACGACGTATCCACCGGAGCCCCGTAGCCCAGCGTTTGCGTCAAATCCCGCGCCTTCGCCGCCAGCACTTCCGCCGATAGCGGCATCGGCACCAGGTTTATCACTACCACGCGATTCGCCAACGCCGCCGTCACCGCGAGGCCAATCAGAATCAGCGCCAGGCAGGTCCACGCGATCGCCGGACGCAGCCCTTCTTTTTCTCCCGACGCCGCCACCATCGCCGGCGATGGCGTCTCTCCCGCGGCCAGCGCCGCCGCCAGCGGATCTCCTCCCGGCAACGCCGCCGCCACCTGCAGCGCTGATGCCGGACGTTTCGCCGGATCTTTTTCCAGGCACCGCTGAATCACTCGCTCGGTCAGCGGGTCGATATCCTTCACCAGCACCGAAATACTCGAAGGCGAACTTGTCTCGCGCAGTCGCAGCAATTCGCCAATCGACGCCGCTTCGTACGCTTTCTTCCCGGTGAAAATTTCGTACATGACCAGGCCCAGCGAATAAATATCGCTGCGCTGCGTCACTTCCACTCCCGCCAGCTGCTCCGGCGCCATGTACGCCGGAGTTCCGGCGCTCACTTCTTCGCCGCCCATGTTTTCCGAAAGCGCCGCCAGCCCAAAATCCGTGATCCGCACCCGCCCCCGTCCGTCCAGCATGATGTTTCCCGGTTTCAAATCGCGGTGCAGCACGCCGTGATCGTGCGCGGCCGCCAGACCCGCGCACATTTGCCGCGCGATATCCAATCCCTTGGCCTGCGGAAATTGCCCGATGCGCCGCAGCAGCGAGGACAAGTCCTCGCCATCCACATATTCCATGGTCAGGAATAGGCGGCCGTCCATTTCGCCCACGTCGAAAACCCGGCACACATTCGCGTGCGAAATTTCCCGCGCCAGCCGCACTTCCTGGTAAAAACGCGCGCGCGCCGTTTCGTCGTCGTGCATCGTCACCGGCAGGAATTTCAGCGCCACGGTCTGATTCAATTTCAAATCTTCCGCGCGAAAAACTTCCCCCATCCCGCCTTTGCCCAAAAGCGAAACGATCCGGTAACGATCCGCCAGCGTCGTCCCGGCCACGTAATATCCCTGCCCCGACGACCGTGATGCCGACCCGCTGCTCGAAGTAAAATTCTTTCCCCCGCGCGCCTCGCCCGATGTCCGTGCACTACCAAACGTCCCCGCATCACCCGACGTCCGCGCGTTACCAAACGTCCCTGTCCCGCCGGAGCCTCCAAATGTCCCAGTCCCGCCGCGCCCCGATCCAGAGCCGCCACCCGGCCGCTGCACGTCCCCCCCACTGCGACCGCCGTTCCCCGGCGCCGAACTTCCGCCGGCGCCGCTGGCGCGACCCGCGTCGCCCGCGCCTTCGCGCGGCCCCACGCTCGTCACCGTCGGACTCGAACTCTCATCCACCGCCGTCCCACATCGCGGGCAAAACGTCGCCCGCAGCGGCAATTCCTCCGCACACGAAAAACATTTCATGCCGTCATCCTACACAATTTCCCCACCCCTCGCCCCGCGTTTTCACGCCAAGCCTTTGCCTTCCGGCTGCCGCAATCTTCGCCGTTTCACAAGCAGCCAAAAGTAGTGGCGCCTGTAGCGGCCAGCTTCAGCTGGGCCATTTGACGTTGCCTTTCGCTTTTGCCGTTACGCCGTCATTCTGCTTGCCCTGCCACAGGAAGGGAGCGCAGCGAAGAACCTCACCTCGCTCCCCACTCAGTCCGCAACGTCTCGCAGCGAGGTTCACTCCCAAGGCGAGAAACAAAACTTCAACCAACAATTCTGCGACCAGAACCTTTGGAGTGCGGTGGCTCCTTGCCCTGGGGAATGAAGGGTGCCACCGCCTTGCCCAACTCAACTCACCGACCAAACTCCCGCGCGTCGCAAAATCCGTCCACACCGCCTGTAGCGGCCAGCTTCGGCTGGGCCAATTGCCGTTGCCTTTCGTTTTGCCTGTAGGTCTTGCGGAGCGGGTTTCGCTTTGTGGGGCGGGGCTTCAGCCCCGCCAAAAACAATTGCCTTGCGTCACATTTCCGCTTGCGCGCACTTTGCGCAAGCCTTCGCAAGATGCGAGCAATCCTCGCTCGCATCCGCGGCGCTAGGTTTTTCGTGGTTCGGGCCCAAGTTGTATGGCGGGCTTGACATTTCCTTGTGGCTCGTGGCTTCAGCCGCGACAAAAATTCGGCGCGCAGCGCCGCACCCTAACGTCGCGCGAATCGCGTCGCCAAGTTCTTGCGTCCCATCTCCGCAGCCGGCGTGCGCACCAGCCGCCGTTCGCGCCCTCTTCAATCCTGCCACCGCCCAACGTATACTGGCCCCGATGTCCCCGCGAAATTCACCACGAACCACCGCGCTGCAGCGCGCAATTTACGCGTCGACCGCGTTCCTCACCCTGGCACTTCTCGCCGCGCTCGCCACCTTCCTCGCCACCCGCACGCGCGCCACCACCATCCCCCCTCTCGAATCCTTCTACATCGTCACCCAGGCCACCTTCCGCGACGGCCCCGCCTGGGTCGATCACATCCTCGAACTTCGCCCCCAAGGCGCCGACGTTCTCATCCGCGAAGTTCGTATCGCCCCGTTGGCCCCCAGCTGCCCGCGCCACGTCACCCTGCGCGCCATCGAAAAAACTCTCCCCGCGACCACCGTGCAACGCCTGGCCGGAAAATTTGAACTCTGCGCCCACGCCGAGGAAGACGTCGACGGCATGATCCACGCCGCCAAACTCGAAGACGCGCCCAACATCGATGATTCCGCCACCCAAACGATCATCGCCGTCTGCGGCGGTGAGCGTCACATGTTCGAGCTGCCGTACCCGGAGACGCTGCGCTTCGAAGCCCTTACCCTGGCCAACGCCCACGTCGCCAAATGGTGGGAAATCGCCGCCGACCTCGAAGCCGATGCCTTCGGCTCGGACTTCTCGCTAGCCAAGCTCACGCCCGCGCAAGATCAAACCGCCCAGGACCTGGGCGCAAAAATCCTCACGGAAATTAAATCAGGAAGGTACAAACAAGGTTTCGCCGACGCCGACTGCCCCTACGCCGAATGTCGCGATCACAGCGTGAATTCAGCCCTGCAAGGCTACTCCGGCCCCATCTTCACCTGCCCCAAGGACTGAGAAACAATCGTCTACAAAAAAAAAAGGGCTGCCATCGATAGGCAGCCCCTAAATCATTTGTAAAGAATCCCTCGCCTCGCGACGACGGAGTATCGCTTACCGCGGCGCTCTTAGCGGCCGAGTGGTGTACGTGACAACGGCTTGGTCGCTTCCAGCTTCTTGGACTTCTTCAAGGGTTTCTTTGCCATGGTCTTTCCTCCGGACTTGCTTCCCCGTTTCAATCTCGGGGCTTGCCGAAGTTATATGCAAATGCCTGGCCAATGTCCATCACAACCTGCCTTCGCGTCTATCCCCTTGCGAATCTTTGCGACGCTAGCCTCTCACCCTCTTTCGCCGACCCGGCCCTCACCGTCCGCGCTGAATAATTCAACACCCTCGCCGTTTTTTCAACAATTCCCGCGCTTCCGCGAAACCGACCCCGCACCCGCCCACTTTCCCCGGAACATTCTCGCCCCGATTCACGTATTCTTGAACGTAGCCACGAAGGAGAACCCGACTCACATGCGCTCAAAATATCCCCAGCAGATATTGAACCTCGCCGCTCCCCTGATGTTTGCAATTCCCTTCGTCGCGATCGCCGTCCCGGCCGCGCACGCCCAAGCCCAAAGCAGCCAGGACAAACCTTCAGACAACGACAACATCAGTGCCAGTTTCAACCTCGGCAAAGACGCCAGCGCCAAAGACGTCGGCCTGCCTCTGTACCCCGGCTCCCATCGCCATCAGGATTCCAAGGACGACAGTGCCTCTCTCAACATGGGCCTTTCCGGCGGCTCCAGCGGCTTCAAAATGGCCATGCTCAAGATGGACTCCACCGATTCGCCCGACAAGATCGCCGCGTTCTATCGCAAAGCACTCTCGAAATACGGCAGAGTCCTAACCTGCAGCGGCCCCGGCGCAGTATCCCCCAAAGACTCTTCCGCGGACGCGACGAAAGACGCCGCCAAATCGTCGACTTTGAGTTGCGATAATGACAAACCAGACAAAGATGACATCGAACTCAAGGCTGGAACCAAACAGAATCAACACGTGGTAGGAATTAAACCGGAAGGCGCCGTCACCACTTATCAGCTGGTCTACATCGAAACTCACGGCTTGGACGACGACAAGAAGTAACGACGCCCGACAACCGCGATTTCAGCAGCGCGGGCATTTCCCAATTTCTATTTTCTACTTTCCACTTTCCGTTTTTCTAAGGTCCCCGCCGGATCCACCACAAAACCCTTCCCACAATCCGCCAGTTCCGGTCGCGCCCCATCGAAATCGGTTTGTAGTCCCGGTTCTCCGATTCCAGCAATTGCACGCCTTTCATCGTCAGGAAACGCGACAAAGTCAATCCAGTCCGCTTGTGCCAGGCCACGATGACCTTGCCATTCAAATCGTTTGCGTTGTTTTGGCTGCTATCCACCACCACGATGTCGCCGTCATCGATCATCGGACTCATCGAAGCCCCGCGCACCCGCAAGCAACTGGTCGATGCCGGGTTCGGGCACCACAACGCCGGAGCCGCGATCATCTCCGATACGTCCGCGCGGTCCAGGTCGAGCACCTGATCGCCCTTGGCCCCATGCGTCCCGGCGTGCACCGCCAGCACCGGCAAGGCCACCAATTTCGTTTTGGATTTGACCCGCGACGCCGTGCGCTTGCCGCCGCTTCCGGCCACCACAATTTCGAAATCCGGAAAATCCACCTTGTGCAATACTTCGGACCCTTGCGGAAACATGCGCGACAGGTCCGCGCTTTTTAACCCCGCCCGGGTCCAGAACCAATTGGATTCGCCGGCATCCGCCAGATTGCCCATCCGGACATAGGCTTCGGCGGTCGGCTCGTGCGAGCCGCTCTCCCAGCGCGAAAGCGCCATGGCCGAGTAGTTCAACCGCGCCGCAAACTCCGACTGGTTCAGTCCCAGCCGCTTGCGCAGCTGCAGGATCTTGCGTACCCATTCGGCTGGCGGGCTCTTGCGGGCGGTCATTCCTCTTGCGTTCCTTAACCGATGAGCGATACCATTCGTGGTAGGGTCGTCATGGTTGATGCCTGATCTGGCCTCCTCCTCTGTATAAGGAAGTCATGGACCGTGACAACTCTGATGGTATCACGCACTCGGTAGAGCTGCTCTCTGTTTTTCGGGGCCTCTACAAACGCGTCGCCGTGCAACTCGACGTCGATCCTTCGTATGTCAGCCGCGTCGCGCGCGGAGAACGTCAGGCCCCCTTGGTTACCGAAGCGCTGCGCAAGGAAATCCAGCGCGTGCTGGGTAAGGCCGGCCTGCAGAATGGAAATGGCGGCAACGATGGCCATTCTCACGGAACCTCGGGTGCGCTGCTCGATGGGCGTTCCCATAATGGCCACGCCTCGAACGCTCAATCCGCGGTTGCTCATTCTCGAGAGAACCACTCCGCCTCGCTCGATGGCCATCACGCTCGCACGCGCAGAAAGAAAAGCAAAGCCCGCACGGCGAAGCCGGCGACACCCAAGCGCAAATCCTAGAGCGCGCCGCCCTGTTCTTTTGATACGATAAATATCGAATGGAGTAGTTGATTACCACTGATCTCGGTCGTGGCGCTCAATCCTGGAACGCGTCGCGAGGTTCAAAATGCATTCGCTTCGTAAGCCTTTTGTGAAACCTGAAGTATCGGACCAGCCGGACACCGTCGGTGCCGGAGTTTCTGCGGAGTCGAGATCATTTGATTCCGGCGACGCCGCACAACGAAACGCCTCCGCCGCACCCAGCTCCCTCGGCTCAGCGCATTCAACCAGCGCCGCTCAATCCCTCGACTTGCTCGACCACTATTTCGAATCCACTTTTCACCGCGCCGGCGTGGGCCTCGCCCATGTAGATCTGCAAGGCCGTTTTCTCCGCGTCAATCCTCTGTTCTGCCAGATTCTCGGCTATGGCTCCGACCAACTCTGCCAGATGACCTTCATGCAGGTTTCCGAACCCGATTCCGTGGCCCGCGACTGGTCGGCGCTGCAGGAATTGATCGACGGCTCCCGCGACACCTATACCCGCGAAAAGCGTTACATCCGCCAGGACGGCTCGCGCGTCTGGTGCAACGTCAGCGTTTCCCTGCTGCGTGCGTCCGACCCCGCATGCAATTGCTTCGTGGTGGCCCTCTACGAAATTTCGGTCCGCAAAAAAGCTCAGGAAGATTTGGCCCGGGCCAACGAACTTCTCAACATTTCCCAGGCCGCCGGCGGCACCGGCAGCTTCGAATGGAACATTCCCGAAAACAAACTCACTTGGAGCGAAAACCACTCCAGGCTTTTTGGCCTGAATCTCTCAGGCTTCGGTTGCAGCTTCGCTTCCTGGCGCAATCGGCTGGAGCCGTGCGATGCCGCCAAGATCGACGCCGAATTGAAGGCGGCCTTCGCCGAAAAACGCGAAGAATGGGTTTCCGAGCATCAGATCGTTCGCGCTGATAACGGCGAAAAACGCTGGCTCACTTCCCGCGCCAAGATTTCCTACAGCCCCCAGGGCCAGCCCTTGCGCATGGTCGGCGTCTCGATCGATACCACCGACCGCAAACACGCCGAGCAGGAAATGGTGCGCGGCCGCGACGATCTTGAGCGCCACGTCCACCAGCGCACTTCCGAACTGGTCCAGAAAACCCTCGAAATGGCCGATCAGGCTCGCCAACTCGATACCGCCAACTCGAGCCTCCGCCAGCTTTCTTCCCGCATCCTTCATCTGCAGGATGAAGAGCGCCGCCGCATCGCCAGCCATTTGCACGACACCACCGGCGGCTGGCTCACCGCGCTGGCCATGAATCTCAGCGTGGTCCAATCCGAAGCGGCCAAACTAACTCCTCGGACCAAAAACGTGCTGGCCGACAGCTTGGAAATCCTGCGCGACATGTCCAATGACCTGCGCACCGTCTCGCACCTGCTGCATCCGCCGCTGCTCGACGAAATGGGTTTGCAATCTGCGCTGCGCTGGTTCGTCGAGGAATTTTCCAAGCGCAGCAACATTCCTGTCGAAATCGAGCTGGCGCCGAACCTCGGCCGCCTCACCCGCGAATGTGAAACCGCCATCTTCCGCATCGTGCAGGAAGCGCTCACCAACGTGCACCGCCATTCCGGCAGCCCGCGCGCCAGCATCTGCATCACCCGCACCGCCGGCGAAATCGGTTTGGAAGTGCGCGACTGGGGCAAAGGTCTCCCCTCCCGGCCAGGTTCGCCCGAACGCAGCGGCGTCGGCCTGCAGGGCATGCGCGAACGCGTCCGCCAACTCGGCGGCCATTTCGAAATTCGCACCAACCCCGACGGCGGCACCAGCGTAATAGCCAAATTCGCCGAATCCTCCGTCTGCCTCCCCCCCGCGACCGAATAACGCCGCCCCAGTTTTGTCGTTACCTTCGATCGCGCGCCCGCCGTCATTCGACGTCAGCCGGCCCATTCGCCGTTTCCGTATACCGTTGCCGTTGGTGTTGCCGTTACGCTGTCATTCTGAGCGCAGCGAAGAATCTCACCCTCGCCAACGTTTTGCAGCCCAAAGCCAACGCAGCACGATGCCGCCCACACCACCTGTAGCGGCCGGCTTCAGCCGGGCCATTTCCCGTTGTCTTATGCTTTTGGGGTTATCGTTACGTCGTCATGCTGAGCGCAGCGTAGAATCTCAACCTCGATCCCCCACGCACCCCTCAAATCTCCGCAGACGCGCGACAATTCACTGGGAGAATTGTTCGCAATGCGCTCGACGACGCCTCGGGTTAACTTTTGCGACGCAATTTCGCCCCCGGACCCGCCCCCGGAATCCCGAATGATAAAATAACCTGTGACCACTCCGTCCAAACTCGGCCCCGTCGTCCTGAGCCTCTTCGGCCTGCCCTTTCTGGGTTTCGGCCTCGTCGCCGCGTACAGTTTTTTCCAGGCACCCAATCAGCCGCTCGCCGCACGCATCGGCGCGGCGACGTTCGCCTCGGTCTTCGCCATCATTGGCGGCGGTCTCATTTTCGGGTCGTGCTACGGCTACACCCTGCAGAAAAAACAAGCGGCACGCGAGCAAGCCCAGCCCGGCTCGCCGTGGCTCTGGCGCAAAGATTGGGCCGCGGGCCGCGCCACCGGCAAGAATCGCGCCAGCGCGCGAGGCTGGTGGGTCGCCGCGGTGCTGCTGAACATGCTTTTTTTGCCGATGACCCTCGGTACCCTGGGACGCGCGCTGCAACTTCACGATCCGGCGTACCTGCTGCCCGCCGGCCTCGAATTGCTGGCCCTGCTCACCACCATCGGCGCGATTCGCGCCACCCGCCGCGCGCAGCGCTTTGGTCAAGCGTATTTCGAACTGGCGTCCCTGCCTTTTTCTCCCGGCGGCCGCGTGGCCGGCGCGATTCATTTGCATCTGGATTCGAATACCGCGCATGGACGCGCACATGGAATGGATCTGAAGCTAACCTGCTTTCGCCGCGTCGTAACCGGTTCCGGCGACAATCGTTCCTCGCAGCAGGTGCCGCTGTGGGAAACTTCCAAGAATGTGCCAGCGGCGGCGTTCTCGCCCGGCCCGCTCGATACCGCCGTGCCCGTTGAATTTCAGTTGCCGCCCGACGCGTTCCAGACCGACCACGAAAGCCTGAGCGATCAAGTGTACTGGCGGCTCGAAGCCTCCGCGAATATGCCGGGCGTCGACTACCACGATGAATTCGAGTTGCCCGTGTTTCGCGCCAGCGCATCGCCGACGACGTCAAAGTCTTTAGCGGCCGATACATTTCCGGGCGATGCCTCTCCGGCAGGCGCCAGGCCGCTCGTAAGTTTCGCGCGGAGCAATACCACCATCGGCGAATTGTCCGACGAAGTGGCCGAACCAGCGCGGCATCGAGTGGTAGTCGAGGATTCGCCCGCGGTGCTGCAATTTCATTTTCGCGCTGCGCGCAACTTGGGTCGAACGCTGCTGGTAGTGAGTCTCGCCGCGGCGGTCAGCGCGCTGTTCTATGCATTGCTGCAGCAGCATCAGCGCCATACGCCGCTCTTTGCGTATGGCGTCGTAGGGCTGCTCGATTTTTTTCTGATCCTGGCGGTCGTTCATACCGCCCTGACCACCACGCGCATCACCGTGCAAAATGGCGCGAACGGCGGACGGATTTCCTGGCGACACTCGATCCTGGGAATCGGCCGCATGCGCGACTCAGCGATTTCCGAGGTTGACTCGATCGTGCCGCTCACCGGCATCCAGCAGGCCAGTTCCTCCGGCAGCACGCAATATTCGGTGCGGCTCAAAACCAAAGCCGGGCAAAACTATACGCTGATCGATGAGATCGAAAGCCGCGAAGAAGCCCGCTGGATCGTCGCGCAGATCGAAAAACGCGCCGGCCTGCGCCTTAACACCCAAGTCGAAATGAATAATTCGATCTACGGTCCGCCGCCGCAACCAGGCGCAATCCTGAGCCGCCGATAAAGTCGATAATCGCTGCTCCAAGTTTTTGCGTTTGTAACAGCAATTTTCAGCCGCCCGCCGGCGCCGCCTGCCGCGCTTCGCCTGTCCAGTCTCTGCTCGCCGGCGATGAAATCGCCGCCAGCTTACTCGGCCGCATCATCCACAATATTTCTTCAATGCCCTGCGCCGACGCGTTGATGGTGGCCAAGGCCACCACCGCGCCATCGCGAGAAATGAGCACCGCCGCCTGACCATTCGCTTCCACCGGCGCTAGCGTCACGCCATTCCAGAAATGCGGTGCAACGGCAGCGATAAACTTGCCCACGCGCTCGCGGCCCATCACCGGCGAACGCGCCGCGCGCACCAACCCTCCTCCATCCGCGTAAGAAACCGCCTGCTCCGCCAGCAAATTTTCCAGGCCCGCCAGATCTCCGGTCTGGGCCGCCGCGATGAACGCCTGCAGCAACCGGTTCTGTTCCACCGCGCTGACCGGCGTGCGGCGCTCGTCGGCGATATGTTTTCGCGCGCGCGAAACCAGTTGCCGGGTGTTTTCTTCACTCAGGCGCAGAATTTCCGCGATGTCCTGGTAAGGATGATCGAACGCTTCGCGCAGAATGTACGCCGCGCGTTCGGTGGGCGAGAGTTTTTCCATCAGCACCAGCACGGCGAACTGCAAAGCTTCGCCGCGCTCGGCGCCAAGTTGCGGGTCGGCGCTGGTGTCCACTGGCTCCGGGAGCCACGGCCCGACGTAGGTTTCGCGCCGCGCCTGCGCCGACTGCGCTACATTGATCGCGAGGCGCGTGGTCGTGGTGGTCAGGAAAGGGGCCGCGTTTTCAACGACGCTGCGATCGGTGGTCTGCCAGCGCAACCACGCGTCTTGCACCACGTCCTCGGCTTCCGCGGCGCTGCCCAGCATGCGATAGGCGATTCCGAACAGACGACGCCGCGCGGTTACAAAGGCCGCGAGGCCGTCATCGCACCCGTTCATCTCCGGCGAGCTCATCGAATGCATGACTAACATTCGCTCAGCGCGCCGGTCAAGCGTTTTGGAGTGGTCTCTATTTCGTAGGCACTTAACGCACGGATACTGCCAAGAGCTTCAGCCCATTATTTTGAGCCGGCGTTGGCCGATGCTGCCGCCGACTGCGGCTTTCCCTTGCCGGTCGACGCGTCCGGCGCGGGCTGCTTGAGCCATTCGGCGAATCGAATCTCGCCCAACTCCGCATCTGCGCCCGGAATCAGGGTGTCCTCGCTGACTTCCACCCCGTAATAGTTGGCTTTCGGGTCCGCCACCACTTCACGCGGATCCTTGCGAGCGGCCAGTCCTTGCCGCACGAATTCATAGAGATGAAACTTTTCCGGCCCGCCGATTTCGACCATGCCATTCACCGGCGCGCCAATCGCCACCCGGGCCACGCCGCTAGCTACATCGTCGGCCGCCATGGGTTGGATGAACGCAGTCGGCAAACGGACGATATTGCCCTGGGTGGAAATATCCGCGATGCCCTTCATGAACTCGAAAAATTGTGTCGCGCGCACCAGCGAATAAGGGATCGAGGAATTCTTGATCATATTCTCCTGGGTGATTTTCGCCCGGAAGTAGCCGCTGGCCAGCAGCCGCTCGGTTCCCACCACCGACAGGGCCACGTGATGCTTCACCCCCGTAGCCGCTTCGTGTGTCAGCAGATTGCGCGTCGACGTCTCGAAGAAATTCATCACGTCCGCGTCGGACCACGACGGCGAATTCGATACATCCACCACCACCGCCGCACCCTTCAGCGCTTCCGCCAGCCCTTCACCAGTAAGCGTATTGACCCCGGTATTGGGCGACGCCGGCACAGCTTCGTGCCCGCCCTCGCGCAGTTTCGCGACCAGCTTCGATCCTATAAGTCCGCTCCCACCAATAACCACAATTTTCATGATCGTCTCCTTAGCACCGATAAAGTTCGCTACGTTGCCTTCTAGCCCGTCACCTGCCGTCGCCTTTCCATTGTTGCCTTTCGTCGTCGCCGTTAGTCTTGCCGTTGCCTTGTGGGTCGAGGCTTCAGCCGCGACAAAAATCCGGCGCGCAGCGCGTTCCTCTAGGTCGCGCGAATCGCGCACGCCTCATGCGCCGTTCGCGCTCGCCGTTGCCTTGACTCGAACTATTTCACCGGCACCAACACCGGCGCGCCCTGGTTCTTCACCAGCACCACCAAAAATTTCGCCGGCTTAGTACTGCTGGCATTGCGCCCGACCGTGTGAATGTCATCCGGCCCTTCATAAAAGGTATCTCCCGGTTTCAACGTCACTTCCTTCCCGCCCTTCACCTGCATCACGATGCTCCCTTCCAGCACGTACACAAAAGCGTCGGCGTTGTGGCGGTGCACCGGGTCCGCTGAACCCGGCGGGTACACCACCGTAATCATCTGCACTTCCTTTCCAGGGATGTCCCCAAGCGTCTTTTTCATCAGGTCGGTCACTTTCGCTTCCGGAGCCGGGGTCTGTTGTGCCGGAGTAGAACGAGCCGAAAACGCCGCGAGTGTCAGAAAAAGCAGCGCTATCATTATTTTCGTCGGGATTTTTATCCGGGTCATAATTCACCTTGGGTTGGATTTTCCGCCACGCCAGCGGCGCGATCGGTTTTCGTACATCAGCTATGACCAGACACCCGGTCCTTTTGTGACACGTAGCTCGGATCACCCGCCATGTGCTACATTTGACTTAGAGCGCCAGAAAAAGGGTAGATCAAAATTTCAACACGCCGTTGACTGATTAAACGGACCGCCGGCGCAATGCCGGGCACACACGACTAAAGAAGACTGATCAGCAAGGAGTTAAGCGGCCCCGCCAATTGGCGCGCCGATTGCATTTACATCAGCATCCGCTTCGATGCGGAATACCTGCAGAAAAAAATGCCGGGACGTACCAAGGAGGTTCCAATGAAAGCCCGCAAAACGAAAAAGGCTCTTCGCAAAGGCAAGAAACTGGAGGCGACGAAACCCTTAAAGGACTTCTCGTTCGTCAAGAAAGTCGACAAATCCAGTCCCGTGTTTTTTGTGAGTTGATGTGAAATTTCCGGGTGGCGCCACCCGGCTGAGCGCTGGTGGCGGTTCATCCTCGCCAGTCTCCGTTCTCGAAGCTCAAAAACAGATTTCAAGTCACTCGCCGACACACCCATCCCTAAACGCGCCGGCACAGGTGCCGCAGCCGTATCTAGGTGTAAAGTTGACCCGTTTTGAGGTGCTCGCCGTTACTGACCTGACTGTGGAGCGTTAGCTTTAGCGGCTTGGTGGCCTCGAGTTTCTTGCCGCTTTTCAAACTCGCCTTGTGCTTCTTGGCTTTCTTCCCGGTTGGCATCGCGATCCTCTGCAATACATAAGCTGTACAGGAGCCGGCATCAGTAGCCGCCATCCTAGCACCGCGAATACAAATAAACCCAGTGACTTAAAAGGACCAAGCCTCGTCCACGTCCGCGAAAACCAACCTGGCGCTCGAACGCCACCCTAAAGTGTCAACGAATTCTGCCGATGAGAGGGCAGCAATACACCGTGCGGTCAATGACGCGCCTATCTTTAGAAACCCTTAATCAAAAGGTCGAAGCCGACCGTAGGAGGTGGAACGTGGAAATCCGCAAAGGATGGGAAAAGCTCTTCGCCGCCTGCCGCTACGCCGTCGCCAGCACCGACACCCCCCAGCAGCGGCTCGCCAGCATCGTCGAAAACCACGTGAATGGATTGCAGCGCGAGCATGTCGCCGACGGCTACGCCTGGGACAATCTCCAACTCTTGGTGGAAGCATCCACCGTCTCCGTAACCGAGCACGGTCAGCAACACCACAAAATCGATACATCCTCCATGAGCGACGAAGACGCCAGCAAATGGCTGTGCTACATCGTCTCGCTATTCGGAGGCGTCGCCGAGGCCCACGGTTCGCGCATGAATCGGGAAGTTCGCACCATGTCGGCCGCTGCTGGATCCTCATCCTCAGCGAGGCCGCGCTCTTGAACGGTGCAGTCCAGAGGTTGCGCGTTTTCCGCGAAACGCTGGGCGCGCATTTGCCCGGCTACGTCCGCAACATTTTGTCCGTGCTCGGCGAAATGGAACTAAACATTCACCGCGAAGAAGTCCTGAAACGCCTAACCAACCCAAACACCCAGCCCGACCTGAATGACCGCCCCGCCTGAGCAGCGGTGAAATGATAGTCGGGCCTAACTGACCGCCCGGCTTGCGGCCAGTTCCTACCCAGCTCCCGACGTCACCCTTGTTTTCTGCCGGAATCAGGCGTAGATTTCCGTGGCGTCCGCGAAACTTGGCGACGGTCGTCACCGCATCTCGGTTTGTGCTGCCACTTCCCGGCGACGCCCAAACGAAACCCAACGGTCTCGCAACAACCGCAAATCTTGGCCGCAGGCAAGCGCCTCGAGTGGCGCGCACCTGCGGCAGAGGAAGGCCGACATGGATTGCACCATCCGGCATATTCACGATGTCACTGTCCTCGACCTCAAAGGGCGGCTAAGCCTCGGCGAAGCTCTCGCCTTCGGTCCCGGGAGCGACATCGTCCTTACCGAAACCATCCGCGACTTGTTGAAGGCCGGCCACAAAAAAATTCTTCTTAACCTCGCCGCCATCACTTATGCGGATAGTTCCGGCGTGGGCCAGCTCGCCGGTGCGCTCGCCACCGGCCGCACTCGAGGCCTGGAATTGAAGCTGCTCAGTCCGGTAAAACAGGTGCGCGACCTCCTCCGTGTGACTCACTTGGAATCGATCTTCGACATCCAGGACGACGAAGCCGCCGCTCTCGCTTCGCTTTCGCAGGGGACCGCGGCCGGAGCATAGTTTCTGGCTCCCCGGCTGCGACCTTCTTGCCGAGCATCTTCCCTACAATTCGCTCGCCGCGCATAATCTTGAGCAGTTGGCTAACCTCCTACCAAAAATTCTGGCCATGATGCACGGCTGCACTATTCCGGCGACCGCGCTTTGCGATCTCAATGCGATGTTGCGCGAAATTTTCGGCCGTGAGCAGTCGCTTCCGGCGCTACACTGCAATTTCGGGAGGAGACTCGTCATGCGCTTTTCGTCCAACCTGCTCACCGCCCTCGCCCTCGTGGCCGCAGCCCTCATTCTCTCGGCCGTCGTCGGCGCGCTGCCGAATCCCGACACGCCGAAATATGACGCGTCCGGCCGACTCCTCCTGCCCGCCGCATACCGCGACTGGATCTTCCTCACCTCCGGCGTCGACATGAGTTACAGCGAAAACCCGCACGCAGCCGACGCCCACACCTTCGACAATGTGTTTGCGCCGCCGGCTGCGTATGCCTCCTTCAAACGCACCGGCGTCTGGCCCGACCAGACAATTCTGATCCTCGAAAACCGCGCGGCGAAATCCAAAGGCTCCATCAACCGGCAAGGATTGTTCCAGACCGGCGAGATCGAGGGCCTCGAAGCCCATGTCAAGGACACCGCCCGTTTCAAAGGCGGCTGGGCCTTCTTCGCGATCCAGGGCGAATCGCCAGCCAAACCGATCCCCTACACCGCGGAGTGTTACACCTGCCACCAGGCCCACGCCGCAGCCGACACCACCTTCGTGCAGTTCTACCCGACCCTGCTGCCGATCGCGACGCGCCTCGGCACGCTAAATCCCGCCTTCGTGGCCGAAACCAAAACCGGCCAAACCAAATAATTTACAAACAAAGCCTGGTTGACAAAGGGTATGCATGTGAGTATGCTTTCGGTATGGCAAAACCCTTACGAAAGGAAGCAATGGCCGTAGTCGCCCATTCAGGTAAGGAGAAACGAACATTTTCGCTTTCGCGCGATGTCGTCGAATACCTCGAAAATGGTTGCGCCGAGACACACGCTCCATCGTTGAGTGCGTATCTCGAGAGTGTCGTCCGCGAGTTCCAGGCGAAAGTGGAAATGGAAAAACGAGAAGCCGCGACCACGGCGTATTACGACGGTCTGACCGCTGACCAGATGGACGAACAGGCAGAATGGGGACGCGTAGGCGCGGCGAGCATTGCAGAAGTTGGACGATGATCGCTGCATTGCCGCAGCCTCTCCGTGGAGAAATATGGAATGTAGATTTTCCGAGTGATCCTCCCGGGAAAGGTCCACGCCCCGTCCTGATCGTCTCTACCAATTCCCGGAACAGGCACCCCAAAGCGACTACGGTCTTGGTCGTTCCATTTTCAACAACTCTCACCACCTATCCCACGCACATCCGACTCTCCGCGGGACAGACCGGATTGCCAGAAACCAGCGAAATTCAGCCTGAACAAATAACTGCGGTCAGAAAAGAATATCTGAAACCCAGACCGGGAATGCGAACGCAGCCGGAAGGCATAATCGCGCAGGTCGCTAAGTCCGTGGTGTTTGCGCTCGGTGTGCAGCCCGGAGACATTCGCTAGTTTTTGTTAAGGGCCACGCTGCGACTCGGTAGTCTTTTGTATGCCGGGTCCTTTACCTTTACCGTTTTGCCGTCATTCTGAGCGCAGCGAAGAATCTCACCATCGATCCCCACGCCCACCCAATTTCGCTGGCGAATCTCTTCCCCTCCCTGCACCATCTATACCTTGTCGCATCAACGAGACCAATCCTCGGAGGGCATCACTCATGGAATTTCGGCAACTTGGTCGTTCTGGTTTTAAGGTGCCGGTGCTGAGTCTCGGCACCGGCACGTTCGGCGGCACCAACGAATTTTTCGCCTCGTGGGGCAGCACGCAAGTTCCGGAAGCCACCCGCCTGGTCGACATCTGCCTGGAAGCCGGGCTGAACATGTTCGACACTGCGGATATTTATTCCGGCAGCGATTCGGAAAAAGTTCTCGGCGGAGCGATCGCCGGGCGCCGCGACAAAGTCATCATCTCCACCAAAGCGACGTTCAAAGCCAGTGACGATCCCAACAACGTCGGCTCCTCGCGGTTTCATTTGATCAACGCGGTAGAGGGCAGCCTGCGCCGCCTGAAAACCGATTACATCGATTTGTTCCAACTGCACGGTTACGATGCGCTCACTCCGGTGGAAGAAGTCCTCAGCACGCTGGACGTGCTGGTGCGCGACGGAAAAATCCGCTACGTCGGCTGCTCCAATTTTTCCGGCTGGCATTTGATGAAGGCGCTGGCCACTGCGGATCGTTACGGCTGGCCGCGCTACGTCGCGCATCAGGCTTATTACTCGCTGGTCAGCCGCGACTACGAATGGGAACTGATGCCGCTCGGCCTGGCCGAAGGCGTCGGCTGCGTGGTCTGGTCGCCGCTGGGCTGGGGCCGCCTCACCGGGAAAATTCACCGCAACCAACCGAAAGCGCCCAGCAAGCGCCTCGAAGTCACCGGCGCCTACGGCCCACCTATCGCGGACGAACATCTATATAGGGTGGTCGACGCGCTGGACGCCATGTCCAAGGAAATTGGCAAAACGGTTGCCCAGATCGCGCTGAACTGGCTGCTGCAGCGGCCCACGGTTTCCAACGTAATCATCGGCGCCCGCAACGAAGAGCAGCTCAAACAAAATTTGGGCGCGGTAGGCTGGAACCTCACCAAAGAACAAGTCGCCAAACTCGACGCAGCCAGCGCCGTAAAGCCCATCTACCCCTACTGGCATCAGCAGCAATTCGACCGCAACCCCCAGCCAGTGAAATGGTAAAGAATTAACCAACCTTAGCGCCGATCGTAGTAAAAGGTTTCGCGGCTGCCCCACTCTTCGCCGCCTCGACGAAGGGTGGGCGCCGTTCCCTGTGAATTCGCTTTTTAGCTCTTCGTTGTCATCCCGAAGCGCAGCGAGGGACCTGCTTCAAGCGCCTTGGCCGTCCATTTTCCGAGTGCCCCATCCTTCCCGCTACTGGAAGGGTGGGCGCCGTTGCCGTTGCCTTTTCCTCGCTTCGATTTCAGTTGTCATCCCGAGCGAGGCGCGGCCGATTCTGCCGCGCCGACGAGGGACCTCTCTTCGATTTCAGCCGCGCGGCCTGGCACCAGCACCGGAGGTGCGGCACTCCCTTGGACGTTCCGTTGTGGGTCGCCGCCTTTTCCCCTCCCTTCCCACAAAACAAACTGATTGCGTCCCGCTGCCACCCGTTCTATATTTTCGCCTCAAGCTTTCGGCCCCCGCACCCGGCCCCAGCCGAACGACTTCCAATTGCTGACCAACGGAGAAATCCTGTGAAGACTGCTGCGTTAAAATTCGCCATTTTTTTCGTCACTGCCGTACTCTTTGCCGGCTGCGCGGGTCATCCGCCGCGTCACCCTTCCGTGGTCATCGGCGGCGGGTTCAACCCCGCCCCCAATCAGGTGGTCACGCTGACCGCGACCGTCAGTAACGACAAGTCCAACGCGGGCGTCACCTGGAATGTCGTCGGCGCTGGCACCTTTACCAGCACCAACACCACCCTGACCTACACTGCGCCGGCCACCGTTCCGGCAAATCCGGTGGTCATGGTCACCGCGACCACCATCGCCACTCCAACTTCCTTCGAGACCATCTCGTTTACCATCGTCGGCACCGGCGCGGTTTCGGTCAACATCACTAACCCCATCACCACCGCGATCGCCGGATCCGCCACCAACATCGTGCTCAATGCCACGGTGACCAATGACGTCAACGCCCAGGGTGTCAGCTGGCAACTGGTCACCGCCGGCACCACCACTGCGTGTGCGCCCGGCTGCGGCACCATGGTCACCTCCACCACTACCAGCTTCACCTATCTGCCGCCGTCCACGGTTCCGGCCAATCCGTCCACCAGTATCATCGCTACTTCCATCGCCGACCCCACCCAATCCTCCACCGACACTTTCACCATTCAAGCCCAGGCGGCGAACAACCTGATGTTCCTGAACGGTTCCTACGCCTTCGAAGCCACCGGCTTTGGTAACAACGGCAACGCACTCACTCTGGCTGGCAGCTTCGTCTCCGACGGCAACGGCAACATCGTTTCCGGAGAAATCGACAACAATTTCGCCTCGATTGCCACCAACACCACCCAGGTCGTCGGCACCTACACCCTGGATAGCAACCTGCGCGGCGTCATTACTCTGAATAGCGGGTTTAACGGCTTCAGCGATAACGCCACTCTTGCCTTCACCATCGATTCCGCCACCAACACCGGCACCATCGTCAGCGCCGATGGCGAAATGCCGGCCGTCTCCGGTTTGCTCGCAGCGCAAAACTCTGCAGTGTTCTCCGCCACTCCGTCAGGCAGTTTCGTTTTCCGCGGAACCTCGGATGGAGGGGGCGTACGCGCGGGCGCCGTGGGCCGTTTCACTATCGGCGCCGGTGGAGCAATATCTAACGGCTTAATCGATTCCGTCGACATCGCCCAGGGCAATGACAGCGTCGATGACACTCTTACTGGAACGTTCGGCGCCGCTGACGCCGCGGGCCGTGGAACAGTCAACTTCACCGCGGGTTCGTCTGGAATCGCCAACGGCAGTTACGCGTATTACGCCGTCACCCCCACCGAAATTTTCTTGGTCCAAGGCAGCAGCAGCGCCGGCTCCCAGTTCGTCGACGTCGCCCGCGGCCAGAGCACACTTTCCGCCAGCTCGGTAAATGGCACCGGCGCGTTCGGATTGATCGGTGCCGATGATAACGCGGACGTCACCCAAGCTGCGTTCGCCAGCGTGGCCATCGGCCAAATGATCGTCACTGGCGGAAACACCGTGAACGTCAATTGCGACGTCAACGATGTCGGTGACCTTACGGCCTGCGGTACCACCGGCGTGCCGGGGCCAGTCCCGGGCACGGTGACCTTCGACCCCACCACCGGCCGCGGAACCATGACCTTCACCAACGGCTTCTCGGACGGCGGCTTCGTCGACTCTCTGACCTTCTACCTCGAAGCGGGCGGCACCGGCGTCCTTATGGACACCACTCAACCCAGCGACACCACGCTGCCCAACGCGCTAGTCGGCGATCTAATTCCGCAAACCAGCATCGGGCACATCGCCGGACAAGTGCAGGGTCTCGCTCTCATCGGTGACAACCAGAGCATCGCCGCCGCCGGCGAGTTCAGTGTCGCGAACGGAGACATCAACGGCTTGTTCGACGGCTCTTTCCCGGGCATTGCTCCGCTCTTCGACTCCGCCACCACCGGAACGGTGTCGGGCGCCGACACCACCGGTCGGTCCTCGATTACGGTTACCGGCGACGTCTTCGGCGGCACCAATCAACCAGCCGCCGCGTTCGAAGCCGATCCGACGCATTTCTTCGTGATCGGCGAAATTCCGCCCACTGATACATTGTCGTTCCCATCCAGCCTGGGCATCTTCACGCCGCAAACGCTGCCCGCGGCCCAACCCGACTCCCGCACCGCAACCAGTGCGGCGAAAACGTCCAAGGTGCCGATGCGTCGGCCGATACCGGCGCGCACGCACAAACGCGGAAACGCCGCCAAATCGCGGACAGCGCTGCCGCGCTAATCCCGTACCGAACGCTGAACAAAAAACCAAAACGGCCCCACGTCGATCCTGACGTGGGGCCGTTTTGGTTTCCTAGCGCCAATCGCGAATTTCAAATCGCCCAAGCCATCATTCCGGCGATGCAAGCGGTTCAGTCGCCGCGCTTCCCACCAATTCCGCTTGCGGGTTCCACCGTTCCTGACTCGACGAGTAAACCACCTCATCCGGTTGCAATCGGAGTCGCAGGTCAATCCGGGCGTCAGGCAGCACCACCAACATTCCATCCGCGAGCCGCGCGCCAGAAATCCGAATCTCGGGCTCCGCGCCAGAAAAATGGAGCGGCTTCACCAACCCATCCGCCATGATCATGCAATTGGATCGCGTTGTCCCGCAGGTGCTACTGGCCATGAACTCCTGCCCGCGCCCAGACTCGGAATCTTGCGCCGCAAATTGCAAACGGATCTGCCGGTAATTCCCCGCACGAATAGCCGTCCCCTCGCTGAGAATTTCCGGAATCGTGTCATCCATCAAATCAATCTGGCGCGGTTCGCTTTTCAGCGCGGGAATCAGCTCGACCCAGTCCGGTGAATCGGCATCAGCCAGGCTGCTCGGATGCAGTTGAATCCCGCGCAGCGTGACGAACACATGCGCCACGCGCGCCGAAGCCGTACACTCTTCGCAAGCCGACGATTTCAGCGCAAGCACTCGCGCCATCCCGTTCCCTTGATTCAGCGAACAGGTCGGCGGCGGATTCCCGGCGCTGACTCCAACCGTTCCGTTTCCATTATTAGCCACGCCGGTCAAACAGAAATTCCCGCAACCGGCCACGAACGCCGCGAGGAACATCGCGCCACTAAAGAACGCACCGCGAAGCGAACGTTCGTGTTCACGGCCGTACGCGCGCGCTAACCGAATTAAAGAAAGTGTCGTGGGCATCTCGGATCAAATCCGTTTCGAATCTCGTATCGAATTTCGTACAAACTTCCTGCGCTTGTCGGAGAGTATAACTCCATCGTGGAAAAATTGGACCGATCGCGCGACCACTGGAGTGGCGAAACCGTAGCGAAAGGGTCAAGAAAATCTGGCGAAAGAAATCCGATGCGGGCCGCGCGTACGATCCGCCGCGGTTGAATCAGCTAGCTGGAGGGAACCGTCTTCGCCACGCGATCAGCGACGCCAACGCGAACATTCCAATTTCTAACAGTGTCGCACCATCCGGCTCCGGAGTAATCGTTCGCTGCATGAACGTCGACTCGATGCTAATCGGCTCGTTCCCCGCGAAACCAATCTCCGCCGAACCCCAGTTCCCCGAAAAAGTCACGGTAGAAATAAAGGGACCCGCGAGCGTCCCGCCCGGGCAATCAACCGCCTTGAAACTCGACGACCCGGTCTGCACCAGATCGTTGCACACCGAACTGGTGAAACCATCATCCAGCGTGATGCTGTCCTCCGCGCCAAAAACCGCCGGAAACGGAAAATTCGCCGTGCCGGTCGCAGCCCAATCGATGCCGATGCTCAGAATCTCGTCGTTCGTTTCAAAAGTCAGCGGCACCGTCGGATCGATCCCTTGCGTCGTGCCATTGATCACCGTGGTTTCAGAGAAGTTCAGCGTCACGGCGGAATCCGCACTGGCCGCAGACGCCCCCGCCGAAGCCGCGCATACCAGCACGAAAATATAAAAGGGTTTTCGCATTTTCATCTCGCCGAACTCGCCGATCTTGAAGTCAGAAAACGAGTTCCCGTCGCAAAATCCGCCCGTTGGCAAGCTCCAAAGCAGTCGCGAGCGCACCGTGATTCATATTTCCAGAGCGGTAATATCGTAGTTACACAAACTCCTGCGTTTAAGAAATACCCTATTGGCTGTATTTCAAAATTCGATGCGCTTAGTCAGATTTTAATTTGACAGCCACGCCGCAGCCTCCTAAGGTGGAGGTCCAGCCTGTCGCAACGTAAAACCTCAACTGCTGAACGCGCAGTTAATTTCATTCGGGTCGGGACAAATACAATGCGCCTTTCAGAATGGCTTACTCGTCAAATCGCATTCGTAAAAACAGGCTGGTCCAGATTGCGCGAAGTCATCATCGAAGAAGAAAGCAAATTGCGCCGCGAAGAACTCTTCCGCGAAATCGGCGAAAAACAACCGCAAGAGTAGGACTTCGAGGTATCGTACCCTGCGTCGTGGATCGGCTCGTGCGTGCCGAGCTACACGGCGATCCACGGTGTTGTGCGGCACTCGAAGGAACCAGCAACGGTGAAACCCAGAACGGACCTGCTGCGAAGTAAGCCCGTACAACGCAGTACGGACTTGCTGCGATTCGACGGCGCAGTCGAGCACGATCCCGCCATCGACCTCTGGTTCGACCGCTGGCTCAGCAAGCATCCCAACGAACTGGGCGCGATCGCGAAGCGTTGGTTCACCGTGATGCGCAATTGCGGAGACGAGGTCCGAGAACTCCTGCATGACGGTTGCCCAGTAGCCTGCCTGGGCGATGCCCCCTTCGCCTACGTCAACGTTTTCACGTCCCACGTCAACGTCGGATTCTTCCACGGCGCCGCGTTACCCGACCCCGCCCGCCTGCTCCAGGGCCGCGGCAAATTCATGCGCCACGTAAAGCTGCAACCCGCCGCCCCCGCGAGCGACGCGACGACGAACGTGGCGACGAACGTGACGAACGACGCGGCACTCACCCGTCTCATCGCTGCCGCCTACTCAGACATAAAATCCCGCGTAGAAAACGGCTAACCCAGCAACAGGTAGTCACGTCGTCATTCTGAGCGCAGCGAAGAATCTCATCCCGTCAAATCCGCCATAATCCAAACTCGAGCGCACCCACCTCGCCCGGCCGTCCGCTCCACCAGAATTTTACTTGACAGCCTCTCCCAAAAAGTAATAGAAACCCACAAGTATTAGAGGCTCTCATTTTCCGTTCGCCGCGCCTTCTGGGTGGATCGCGCCGCGAAACTACGATCAACCACCGCGCTTCCGCAATTCGCCCGGAACCTGGAAGGCTAAATATGAATTTCCCCGAATGGAGGACGCTATGACATTCCGCCACGCCCGAAAATTTGCACTATTGCCTTTGCTTCTGCTTGCCGCTGCATTGCTGCCGCACGCCCTGCAGGCTCAATCCCAAAAGCCGGTAGCTCTCACCTTCGATGGACCGGTCCGCGGCACGACGAACCCCGCCGGCGTCAACGAATTTCTGGGCATTCCCTACGCCGCCGCGCCCGTCGGCGCCTTGCGTTGGAAGCCGCCGGTGGCGCACGCGCCCTGGTTCAGCACCCTCGACGCGTCGCATTTCGCCAATCATTGTCCGCAGCCGCCCTCGCCCTTCGGCCTCCCCAGCACCACTGAAGATTGCCTGTTCCTCAACGTTTTCACTTCCGGCTCTCGCGATTTTTTCCCGCTGCGCCCGGTGATGGTCTGGATCCATGGAGGAGCTCTGGTCTTCGGCGAGAGCGATGATTACGATCCGACCGTGATGGCGCAGGATGGAGTGATCGTCGTGACCATCAATTACCGTCTCGGTGCGCTGGGCTTTCTCGCCCATCCGGCATTCGCCGCCGAAAAAACCGATCCCGATCATGACCACGACGTCGACGCCAATTCCGCCGGCGATTACGGCCTGATGGATCAGCAACTCGCGCTGCGCTGGGTCCGCGACAACATCGTCTTCTTCGGTGGCGATCCGTTCAACATCACTATTTTCGGCGAATCCGCCGGCGGGCTCAGCGTGTTTTCGCAACTCGAATCACCCGCGGCTGCCGGACTGTTTCATAAAGCGATCATCGAAAGCGGCGCTTACAATCTCAGCACGCAGACGCTTGCCACCGCCGAAGCCGCCGGATCCACTTTCGCCACCGCCGCCGGCTGCGCCAGCCAGACCGCGGCTTGCCTGCGGGCGCTTCCGGTCACGACAATTCTCGCCAACGAAAACCCAGCGGGCTACACGCCAAATATCGACGGCGAATTTCTGCCGCTCTCGCTGGAAACCGCCCTCGCCACTGGAAAATTTAATCGCGTGCCGGTGCTCCACGGCAGCAATCACGACGAATGGAGACTTTTCACCGCCATCGATTTCGATTTGACTCCCGGCGTGGGGCCGATCGCGAATACCGAAACCGCTTACGTCGGGGCGCTTTCGACTCTGGTGGGACCGGCCGCTTCGCTGGTTGCCGTGCAGTATCCGCTGGCGAATTTCCCCTCCGCGGACCTGGCCTTCGCCACCGCCGGCACCGATGTGGTCTTCGCTTGCCCGGCGTTCAGCGCCGACGAATCGATGTCCCAGTTCATCCCGCTGCAGACCTACGAGTTCAACGACGAAAACGCCCCACAGGATTTTCTGCCGCCGGTCACGTTCCCATACGGCGCGGCGCACGCTTCGGAGATCCAATATTTGTTTAATTTGCCGGTCACCATTCCGCGCCCGCCGCTCACTGCCGCGCAGCTGCAACTTTCCAGCACCATGCAGCACTACTGGACCAATTTCGCCAAGTTCGGCACACCCAACGCTCCCGGCCTTCCACCGTGGCCAAAATTCAATCCGCTGGCCGCAAACTTCCAATCCCTGGTGCCTCCCACGCCAGCCCAGGAAACCAACTTCGTAGCCGCCCATCAATGCGCATTCTGGGGCGCCCTGCTAGCCGCTCAATAGCGCGCGAACGCACCTTCCTTCATTCTGGGTTCTGACGCGGGAAGAAGGCGCAGCAAACAATGGCCCGGCGTTTGCCGGACCATTCGCCGTTGCCTTTCGCTTTTGCCGTTGCCGTTACGCCGTCATTCTGAGCGCAGCGAAGAATCTCACCCACGCTCGCTCGCGCACTCCGTAAATCGCTGCTCCACGTTTTTGCGTCCGTAGCGGCCGGCTTCAGCCGGTCCATTTGCCGTTGCCTTTCGCTTTTGCCGTTGCGTTTGCCTTGTGGGTCGGAGCTTCAGCTCCGACATAAACGTCCGCGCGCCAGCGCGTTCCTCTAAGTCGCGCGAATCGCGCGCGCCTCATGCGCCGTTCGCGCCCGCCGTTGCCTTTAGGTTTTGCGGTTGGGCTCCGCTTTGTGGGGCGGGGCTTCAGCCCCGCCAAAAATAATTGCCTTACGTCACATTTCCGCTTACGCGCATTTTGCGCAAGCATTCGTAAGATGCGAGCAATGTCGCTCCCATCCGCGGCGTCGGGTTTTGTCGCGAAGAATGACGGCGACGCACCTCAAGCCGTCACTGAAAACTAACCGTCAGCCGCGCCAGATACGCGAAGCCCATCACGAACAGCACCCCTGCGGGCCACAACACTACGAACAAGGGAAAGATGATGCCTCTGTTCGATACCGCTGCGCCGCTCACTCGAGCCCGATCATAGAGCAAATTCAGCCAGAACAGATCGCAGGTGGCGAGCAGAATCGCCACGACGAGAAAAGTGATCGCGGCGTCGCGGGTGTTGGTTTGCCCGGCCGCGAGCAATTTGTTCGAAGCCGCGGCGGTGATGATCGAGGTAGCCGCGGCGGCCGCAGTGATAATGACTTTCAGCGCGTCGAGATAACCGGCGCGTGACTTTTCCAGTTCTTCCTTTGCATTTCCTTTCTTGTTGTATACACCTTTCACGTACATGAAAGTCAGGCCGATCACCGCAATCCACAGCAAATAAATAAGATTCCAGTGCAGACCGACGAAAAAACTCGCCAGACTGCCGCTTGGAAATTTCGCCAGAGCGTTAACCAGAAAGAGTAAGTAAAAAGTCGTCAGCCCGCTGGCGACGATGGTGCGCGCCTGTCGGCGCCCGACCACCTTGCTCTTGCGTGCAGCTTTTTCCACATCCGACGCCGTGGTCGTTTCCGTAGGGAAATCGGTTGATTTCTTCATGCGGCTGTAACCCATCATCCCGAACAGGTATACCACTGTCGCGAAAATCAGATTCAGGATGTCCGGTAGAAGCGGTGTGCGAAGAAAATAGGAAACCCCCATGGTAGGTGCCTCCGTGATGTGTCGAAGCGCCCAAAAACAGAACCTGATCGGGCACGAGCGCGTAATCTCTCCGGCCGGATACTACATCAACGCGTATACCAGCAACTATTTTTATGGAACGCCAGCTTCAGCCGGGCCATTTGCCGTTGCCTTTCGCCGTTGCAGGTACGGCGTCATTCTGCCTGCCCTGACGCAGGAGAGGAGCGTAGCGAAGAGTCCCGCCCACGATCCTCCACGCGCCGCATAAATCGCCTCCAAGTCTTTGCGCCTGTGGCGGCCGACTTTAGCCGGGCCATTTGCCGCTGCCGTTGCCTTGCGGGTCGCGGCTTCAGCCGCGACAGAAATCCGGCGCCGCAGCGCCGCACCCTAACGTCGCGCGAATCGCGTCGCCCTCCAGACGCCGTTCGTGCCCGCCGTTGCCTTTCGCCGCTGCCTTTGCCTTTGGCGTTACGCCGTCATTCTGCCTGCCCTGGCGCAGGAAGGGAGCGCAGCGAAGAATCTCTCCCATTCAAAGTCGCCGCGATCAAATCTAGTGCGCACCCCCGCCGCAACAAGCCGCCTTACGAATCTTCTTCGTCAGCGCACGGCCTCAGCCGTGCAAAACAAAACGCCTTGCCGTCCCCTTCCGCTTGCGCGCCTTCTGCGCAAGCCTTCGTTCAGTCCCAGCACCACCTAGACGACCTGCGACTCGGAATTACCCGCTGTTCGCGGTGGCGAGGAGCTCTCCAATCGGAACGAGGCGCAAGTTGCGTTTTTCTGCTTCGCGCAAGATGTGCGGCAGGGCTTTGATCGTTCGCGTCGGATTTTTTATTCCGTCGTGGAGAATGATGATCGTGCCGGGCTTCAGATTTTTGGCGACGAGCCAGCGGATGTACCATAGCGGCGGGCGCCCGGGATCGTGGGGATAGGCGCAGCCAAGCACCGGAGTGTATCCGCGTTCGCGCACCAGGGTCAGTTGGCGCGGCCGCGCGATGCCTCCGGGAGCGCGGAAAAGTTTCGGAGATTTTTTCACGCCACCCGCAGCGCCGCCGGATCCGCTGCTCGTCGCGTCGGCTGCCGAGCGTTCGTCCAGGCCGATGGCCTGCTCGACGCGTTCGAGGTTGCCCAGAAATTCCTGGTCGCTGTGCGACATCATGGTGCCCATGCGCGTGTAGAAGTAGTGATTCCCCGCCTCGTTTCCCGACGATTTAATCTGCGCGACGATGTCCGGGTGGCGCAGTGCGCGGTCGCCAATCAGGAAAAATGTGGCGCGCGCATTGTGACGCTGCAAAATCTCTAGAACTTGCGGCGTGTAGTCGGGATGCGGGCCGTCGTCAAACGAGAGCCCCACCAGCGGAAGATTGGTCCGCGCGCGGTAGGTGACTTGCGGAGTAAGGCGCTCGAGCAGCGGGACGATCCAGAGCGGTTGAACAAATACAACGTAAAGAACAAAAACAACGAACGCGCCGAGGCACAGCAAAAAGATCACGGAGTCTTCCCGAGGTGCGGCTGCGAGGACAGTATCACAGAGACTCAGCCCACAAATCGCCGCTCCAAGTTTTGCGCCTGCAGCGGCCGGCTTCAGCCGGTCCATTTGCCGTTGCCTTTGCCTTGTGGGTCGGAGCTTCCGCTCCGAGATAAAAGTCCGCGCGCAGCGCGTTCCTCTAAGTCGCGCGAATCGCGTCGCTTTCCCGACGCCGTTCGCGCCCGCCGTTTCCTTTCGCTTCTGCCTTTGCCGTTACGCCGTCATTCTGAGCGCGGCGAAGAATCTCACCCGCTCCAAAGTCGCCGCGATCAAATCTCGTGCGCGCACTTCGCCGCAAAAGGCCGCTGACGACTCCGCTTCGTCAGCGCACGGCTTCAGCCGTGAAAAACGCCTTGCTGTCCCTTCCGCTTGCGCGATTTCTGCGCAAGCCTTGGTTTGGCCCCGGCACCACGCACGCTACCTCTCCGATTTCCCTCGCGCCTCCTACTCACTTCTTCGCAATCACCACGTGCGTGGCATTCTCCCCGGCTACCCGCTCGGCGGTCTGATACCCTAGCGCCGGCAGGTCGATCCCCTCGAAAAGATTTTCCCCACGCCCCAGCAGCTTCGGCGAAACCGCCAGATGGAGTTCATCGATCAGCCGCGCCCGCAAATATTGCCGGATGGTCGCCGCTCCTCCGCCGACGCGCACGTCCCGCCCGTTCGCGGCCTCGATCGCGCGACGCAGCGCCGCCTCCGGCCCCTCGGTCACAAAATAAAAAGTGGTCCCGCCCAGCATCGCCAGCGGCTCGCGCGCGTGATGGGTCAACACGAACACCGGCACATGATATGGCGGCGTGTCGCCCCACCACCCTTTCCAGCTTTCGTCCAGCCACGGCCCGCGAATCGGCCCAAACATATTGCGCCCCAGAATCCACGCGCCCACATTTTCAAATCCGCGCGCCGCAAACGTTTCGTCGACGCCCGTCGACCCGCCCTCGCGCCCCATCATTTTCTTGAATGTCTGGGTCCCAAACGCCCACTCATGCAAAACCATTCCGCCCGCGCCCATGGGATTCTCCAAACTCTGCTCCGGCCCCGCCCCAAATCCATCCAGCGACACACTAAAGCTCGCCACCCGCACTTTGCTCATCGAATATTCCTTCCTCCAAATTTCCTAGCCGCTTCAGCGCAAATTATCTCTGATCGCCGCGCAACTTGCCGCTACAATACAGACGCACCACCATTCGAATCCGTAAGCACAAAGGCGCCGCGCAAATTGACCAACCTAAAAATAACCCTGCTGTTGAGTTCCCTGCTCGCGATTCTTTCGTTTTCCTCCGTCGTGCACGCGCAATACGGCGCGCCCCCAGCACCATCGAGCGGCCCGTCACTCAACGACCAGGCGGAAACGGCACTGAAGAAATCGCAGCTCACCACCAACGGCAACGCGCCGTTTCACATTAAGTTTTCGATTAGCGAACCCGGCAACCCGCAGTCGACGCGCCACGCCGAAGTGGAAGAATTCTGGCTGACGCCGGAAAAATATCGCCGCATTATTCAGTCGCCCGACTTTTCGCAAACGCTGGTGGTGAATGGCGAATCCATTTCCGAAACCAACACCGGCGACTACTATCCTTACTGGCTGCACAAACTGATCACCGCGGTTTTCGATCCCCTACCGATCGCCGACGAAATCAAGCGCCTGCCAGCCACGCCCGCGGCGGAAACCTACAAGAACAACGACAAAACTTGCCGCGACGTGCACTTCCGCGTCGACCGCTGGGTGATTTGCTTCAACAAAGACCAAACGTTCGAATCTATCTTCACCAAGGAATATTCTGCGTACTTCAGCGACTACCAGAAGTTCGGCAAAAAACTAGTGGCGCGGCACATCTCCACGAATCCCGGAACCGATGCCGACGTGATCGTCCAAATTAGTGTGTTGGAGCCTCTAACGCAGCCCGATGAATCGATGTTCGCGGTGGCCACGCCCACCCCGCCCGCCGGACGCATCACTTTCTTGGCGATTAATGAAGACACTATGCGCAGCCTGGTCATCGGCGGCTCCGATATTCCGTGGCCCACGGCGGTGGGCGGAAAAGATTCCGGGGGCTGCGGCGCATTCATCTCCGCCGATCGCGCCGGAAACGTGCGCGAAGTGTTTCCTGCTGGCTGTGACAATCCCGGCCTCGAGGAACCACTGCGCCAGATCCT
>Ga0307474_10000171_pt1 | contig 48189 bp, 40 predicted proteins | sample atmos_gasesECM1C_2_FD_203312 | JGI IMG/M metagenome (GOLD analysis project Ga0307474, IMG submission 203312) | Hardwood forest soil microbial communities from Morgan-Monroe State Forest, Indiana, United States - atmos_gasesECM1C_05 | ecosystem: Environmental > Terrestrial > Soil > Temperate... | reverse complement strand
CATGCCTCCGCAATCCGCCGCTGCGTTCATGGTCTTGAAGATAGACGCATCATCCAGCATGAAAACGCCGGGATAGGCCATGAACAATTTGAACGACGGGACTCCCTCGCGCACGAAAGCCTTCAACTCATCGAGTTGCGCGCCCTCAATGTCGGTAATAATGCAGTGAAAGGCATAGTCGATCGTGGCCTTGCCTTCGGCCTTTTTCATCCAAATATCCAGCGCGTGTCGCAGCGTCTGACCTTTGTATTGAATTGCAAAATCGATCAGCGTAGTCGTCCCGCCATAAGCGGCAGCGATCGTCCCCGATTCGAAATCATCCGCACTCTTCGTTCCGCCGAACGGCATATCCAAGTGGGTATGCACGTCGATGCCACCGGGAATCACCAGCATGCCTCGCGCCTCGATCACTTTTTGCGCATTTTCAATTGGCAGCCCGGCACCTATCGCCGTAATCCGCCCGCCGGCGATTCCGAGGTCCGCCGCGTAGGTATCAGTTGCCGTCACAATCGTTCCGTTTCGAATTACGGTGTCGAAACGCATCCGAAATTCCTCCTAGAAGCGCCTTGAGCGATGTAGCTTACACCGGTTCGAGTCGCCTCGCGTTCAAACGTGCGCGGCCGCCCGCTTCATACAAACCGTTGCGGATCGCTCAACTCCTCCGAGATTCGTTCGCCTTACTGTGCGATTTGCGGTGCTAGAATGGCCTCTCTTCTTGGTTCGTGAGGCGAGCGAGAATCGATGAATCTGCGGGAAGCGGCTCCCAAGCTTTCGCCTGAGCAATACGAAAAAAACTTTGCCGAATTGCCTCCGGCCATGACTTCGCGCCAAGCCGCGGTCGAAGCCGCCCGCTGTCTCTACTGTTTCGATGCCCCGTGCATCGCCGCGTGCCCCACCCACATCGACGTACCCACCTTCATCAAGAAAATATCTTCGAACAATTTGCGCGGCTCGGCTCGCGTGATTCTCGAAGCGAACATTCTGGGCCACAGTTGCGGCCGGGTATGCCCCACGGAAGTTCTGTGCGAAGGCGCGTGCGTCATGCACGAGAAAGAAGAAAAGCCCATCGAAATTGGCCGCCTGCAGCGCTTCGCGGTTGATTACGTCCTTGATCGGGGTATTCAGTTGTTTCGCGCCGGAGCGCCGAATGGCAAACGTGTCGCATGCGTCGGATCGGGTCCTGCGTCGCTGGCCTGCGCCGCGGAACTTGCCAAACTTGGCTATCGTGCAGAAATTTTCGACCGAAATGAACTCCCCGGCGGGCTTGATACCCACGGCATCGCAGCCTACAAACTCCGCGCGAACGATTCGCTGCGCGAAGTCGATCAAATTCGCGCCCTCGGTGTGGAATTCCGCCAAAACACAACCGTGGGACGCGACATTTCATTTGAAAAAATCGAGGAAGACTTCGACGCGATTTTCATCGGCATCGGTTTGGGTGAGACTTGGGATTTGAAAATTCCGGGCGACGAACTCGAGGGCGTCGTCGGCGCGATGGAATTCATCGAACCCACCAAGACGCGCTCCTTCCAGGACGTCCCGGTTGGCCGGCGCGTAGCATGCATCGGCGCGGGCAACACCGCCATCGACATCGTCACCGCTGCAAAAAGACTCGGAGCAGAGCAGGTTCACCTGATTTATCGTCGAGGTGAAACTGAAATGCCCGCGTTTCGCTACGAATACGATCTAGCCAAGCTCGACGGCATCACTTTTCATTGGCACACTCAGCCAACCCGCATCGTCGGGCATGACGGAAAAGTCTCTGCGCTCGAATGTGTGCGCACTCGCACCGAATCGGCAGCCGACGGCACCCACAGGATCGCGACGATTCCGGGCAGCGAATCTATCATCGCCGTCGACATGGTCGTCCGCGCCATCGGCCAGAAGCCGGTAACCCAACTCATGAATGGCGTCTCAGCGGTGGCACTTCGCGAAAACGGAACCATCGTTGTGAACCAAAATTATCAGACGGAGAATCCGAAATACTTTGCTGCCGGGGACTGCGTGAACGGAGGAAAGGAAGTTGTAGACGCGGTCGCCGAAGGCATGGCCGCCGCCCGCGGCATCGATACGTGGTGCGGTTCGCCCCGCGCGAAGCAGGCCTGATCTCCAGTGCGCCTTCCGGAATCATGCACGGAGCGAATCCCGGCTCTGGAGCAACTGGAAGAGCCCTGGGAGCCGTTTTCGCGCATCGCGTTGTTTGCCTGGATTGCGTTTTATCTTTTTTTCCTCTACCAGCAAACTCGTAACGGTATGCTTCCCGGCTTGATGGACGGCGTTTTTGTTCCCATTCATGAAGGCGGCCATCTGCTGTTCCGCATCGCCGGAGAATTTCTCATGATTGCGGGCGGGACCTTCCTGCAGCTGTTTGCGCCCTTCGCGCTCGCGGTATATTTTGCGTTTCGCCGCCAGCCCCAGGGAGTCGCGTTTTGCTCCTTTTTCTTCTTCCAGCAATTCCTGCCGATCTCCACCTACATGGCGGACGCCCGCGCGCAAGATCTTCCGCTCTTGACCGTCGGTGACGCGGAATATGTGATCCACGACTGGAACTATTTGTTCGGCAAACTTGGCCTGCTCGATCATGATGTCCAGATCGCAGGTTTCGTGCGTATGCTGGGCTGGCTGGGCATGATTGGCGTGTGCGTTTGGCTGATTTGGCGAGGCATGAACGACGCGCCGCAGCCAAAATCACAGGCGAATCTGCTAAATGATTGAAGCGAACGTACGAGGTGAACGATGGCCGACCTGAAGACCAATTTCTGCGGCTTGCAATCCCCGAATCCCTTCTGGCTGGCTTCCGGGCCACCTACCAACACGGGCGGGCAGGTGATGCGAGCATTCGAGGCGGGTTGGGGCGGCGCGGTCTGGAAAACGATTGGCGATCCCATTCGAAATACTTCCTCGCGTTACGGCGCCATCGATCTCAATGGCGTGAAGATGATGGGCCTGAACAATATTGAACTGATCAGCGATCGCTCCATCGAAACCAACCTGCGCGAAATCAGCGAAGTGAAAAAGCGATTCCCGAAACATTTGGTGATCGCATCCCTGATGGTCGAATCCAAACGAGAAGTTTGGCAAGACATCGTCCGCCGCGCGGAAGATGCCGGTTCCGATGCGCTCGAGTTGAATTTTGGGTGCCCGCACGGCATGAGCGAACGCGGAATGGGCGCGGCCGTCGGTCAGGTCCCGGAATACACGGAAATGATCACTTCCTGGGCCAAGCAAGCTGCGAAGACCCCGGTGATTTCAAAGCTAACGCCCAATGTCACTGACATCACGCGCATCGCGGCCGCCGCGGAACAGGGCGGCGCCGATGCCGTAAGTCTGATCAATACCATCAACTCTCTAATGAGCGTCGACCTCGAATCCTTCGCGCCCACACCCAATGTGGCCGGGAAGTCATCTCATGGTGGCTACTGCGGGCCCGCCGTAAAACCAATCGCTTTGCATCTCGTTTCCAGCGTGGCCAAAAAAATCAAAATCCCGATCGTCGGGATCGGTGGAATCGGTAACTGGAAAGATGCCGCGGAACACATCGCCGTAGGTGCAACCTGTGTGCAGGTCTGCACCGCCGCGATGCATTATGGATTCCGCATCGTGGAAGATATGGCCGACGGGTTGATCGCGTACATGGACAGCCACAATTATCGAACGATTGACGGTTTTCGTGGTCGCGCCATCCCGAACGTCATGGACTGGGGTGATTTGGATTTGAACTATAAGGTCATCGCCCATATCGACGAAAAACTCTGCATTGGCTGCCAGCTCTGTTACGTCGCCTGCGAAGATGGTGCGCATCAAGCTATCGCGCGCGCCAGCGCCCTGAATGGCGACTCCAAAAAAAATCCAAACGGAATGGAAGTGCACGTTCCGAAAATCATCGATGACGAATGTGTAGGCTGTAACCTGTGCGCGTTGGTCTGTCCCGTGGAGGGCTGCATTACCATGGTGCAGGTCGACACCGGATTGCCGCCGATGTCGTGGAAACAAAAAACCAGCCAGGCAGGCTAAGAGTCCGACAGCGGATCGTACGGCCCAATTGCCAGAAGTTAGTAAAGCCCGCGCAAATCGGGAGGATGTGGGAGTTGGATTTGCAGCGTCGTTCCATAGTCGTTCAGTTTCAGTTTAATCAGCTCAGCCATACCAACATCGCGCAACAACCAGTTCTCAGTCGGTAAGACCTTCGCTTGCACAAATAAGTCTCCGGATTCCAATTCCGCGCCCCTGGGCTGCACGTCCGCCGGCAGTACCGCGTACGCTATCCGTGCCTTGATATCGAGTGCGATGTAGCGCCGGCCGAGAAGCACCAGCACCAGGTTGGCTTCCTTCTTTTGTCCCGTTTGAAAAATGTTCCACGCGAGGGGCGTCTTGTCGTCGATTTTGATTTGTGCAGCGGGGATGGATTTCCAAAGGTAACGCCCGGTGCCACCGCCGTTCGCGAAGGCAGTTGTGGCGAGCGAAAGTGTCAACCACGTGGACAACCAACGCAACAGCAGGGAATGCCCGCCGATTTTCAGTGGCTGGCGCATTACGTCCAATTACTTCTGGCTCGATTCGGGCGTACGGCCGGCGTAATCGAGGTAGACGACCTTCGTATCCGTGTAGAATTCCATGGCGCCGTGACCCACCTCGTGCGGCCCGATGCTGCTTTGTTTGGTGCCGCCAAACGGAACGTGAGCCTCTCCGCCGACCGTCGGCGAGTTCACGTGCGTCATTCCAGTTTCAATCTTATCGATGAACTCAAAAATCTTGTTCGAGTCTGTGGAATAAATAGAACTGGAGAGGCCATAGCGAACTGAATTTGCCACCTCCAGCGCTTCATCGAAGTCCTTTACGCGAATCACGCTGACCAGCGGCCCAAATATCTCTTCTTGTGCGATTCTGCTATCCGGCTTCACCTTGTCGAAAATGGTCGGCGCTACGAACCAGCCTTTGTCATATTGCCGTCCCGTCAGGCGCGCGCCTCCGCTCAGTAACTCGCCTTCCTTTTTGCCGATTTCGATGTATTTCAGGACCGTGTTCATCTGCTTTTCGTCGACTGATGGCCCCATTTCAATCCCGGGCTGCAGACCGTCGCCCACGGCGAATGTCTTGGTGCGGTCGACCAGCATTTCGACAAATTGATCGGCGACCTTTTCCTCCACCACCACGCGGCTCGACGCCGTGCACCGTTGCCCGGTGGACGCGAACGCCCCGCCCGCCACCGACTCGACCGCCATCTTCAAATCCGCATCGGCGAGTACCACCACCGGATTCTTCCCGCCCATTTCGCACTGTACTTTTTTCTGCTGCTGCGCTCCGGTCGCATAAATCTTGCAGCCAATACTGGTGGAACCGGTGAACGAAAGTCCGTGCACCAGCGGGTTTTGCACCAGCTCGTCGCCCACTTCTTCGCCGGTGCCCAGCACTACGTTCAAGACTCCCGCGGGCAGTCCAGCTTCCGCAAGAATCTCAGCAATTCGCAATGCGCACAGCGGGGTCAATTCCGCCGGTTTCAGCACCACAGTGTTGCCGTACACCAGCGCCGGCGTTATTTTCCAAATCGGAATCGCGATGGGGAAATTCCACGGCGTGATCGCGCCTACCACTCCAAGCGGCTGCCGGATCGTATACGTAAAAGTTTTTGCTATTTCGCTGGGCATCGTTTCGCCATTCATCCGGCGCGCTTCGCCGGCCATGAATTCCGCGATGTTGATCGCACGCTGCACCTCGCCCAGCGCATCCTTTAGCGCCTTACCCTCTTCGCGCGTCAGCAGCCGCGCTAGCTCCTCTTTCTGATCCTCCATGATGCGTACGACCTTGAAAAGAATCTTGCCGCGACTCGGCGCCGGCATGTCGCGCCAGGCGGGGAAGGCCGCCTTGGCCGCCGCGATAGCGCGTTTCATCTCTTCGCGCGTCGAGAGCGGAATGCGCGCTACAACCTCGTCATTGTTCGCCGGATTGCGACGTTCAAAGATCTTGGTAGATCTCGATTCGACCCATTCGCCATTGATGAAGTTCTTGCAAAGCTGATCGGTAGCAGTAGCAGTGCTCATTCGTACCCTCAATCCTTAACTGTCAAAAATCTTCGGCTGCCAAAATTCGCCTATTGCGCCAACTTCTTAGATGCTGGCGGGAAGCCTCTCGAACTACACGCGTACCTCGCCGAAAGACTTGTCGAGCAATCGGATGCCTTCGTCCACGTCGGCCTTGGTAATGTTCATCGGCGGGGCCATCCGGATGACGTTGCCGTACATCCCGCCCTTGCCCACCAGCAAGCCGTTCGCGCGCGTCCGCTCCAGTATTTGGTTGGTCTCCGCCGCCGCAGGCTCTTTCGTCTGGCGGTCTTTGACCAGCTCCAACGCCTGCATCATGCCCATGCCGCGGACTTCTCCGATCAGCGGGTATTTTTGTTGCAGTTCTTCCAGTTTCTTCCGGAAATATCCGCCAACCACAAAGGTATTCTCGCGCAGGTTTTCTTCTTCAATCACTTCGATCACCGCGCGCGCAGCCACCGAAGTAACTGGATTGCCGCCAAATGTCGCGATGTTCAGGCCTTGAAATTTGTCCGCTAACTCGGCGGTCGCGATCGTCAAACCTACTGGTGTGCCGTTGGCCATGCTTTTCGCCGAAGTAATGATGTCCGGCGTGACTTCCCACTGCTCGATGCCCCACCATTTCTTCCCGGTACGGCCCCAGCCCGTCTGTACTTCGTCGGAAATGTAAGCGCCCCCATAATTTTTCACAATGCGATGCACGATTTTGAAATATTCCGGCGGCGGAGTAATGAACCCGCCCACGCCCTGAATCGGCTCGGCGATGAACGCCGCGATTTGGCCGCTGGTGGTGGTTTGAATCACATTTTCCACATCATTGGCGCAAGCCACGCCGCACGATGGATACGTCAGGTGTAACGGGCAGCGATAGCAATAGGGGTTCACCGCGTGCGAGATTCCCACACTGATGACTCCGCCCTTGCGCCAGGCCGACTGCGCCGTAACTGATTTCGCCAGTGCCGACCCGCCCGAATACGCGTGCCGCAGCGCCACGATGTCGTAACTCGGCGACGCCATCCGCGACAGCATGATCGCCGCCTCGTTCGCTTCGGTTCCCGAACTCGTAAAAAAACTCTTTTGCAGTTTTCCCGGAGTGATTTCCGCCAGTTTTTCGGCCAGCGCGACGATCGCCTCATTCGGGAAGAGCGTCGAGGTATGCTGCAGCTTGTCAGTCTGCGCTTTGATTTTTTCCGTTACTTTCGGGTTGCAGTGACCGACTCCGATGGTTACGATGCCGCCGAAAAAATCGAGATATTTATTCCCCTCCACGTCCCACAAATATTGCATCGAGGCGTGGTCCGCAACCAACGGGTTCTGGTAGTAGTTGGTCACCGACGGCCAGATGAATTCCTTGTGCTTGCGCACGACTTCTTCGCTGCGCGTCGAAACAATCTTTGGAGTAGTGGTCATGAGTAGGTCCCTGTCTTGCCTTGGAATTAGTCTGCGGCGTCCGCGGCTTTATTGCCTGCTTTGTTGCCGGAATGGGTTCGGGTGATTTCGCCGTAAGACTCCGGGCGCCGGTCGCGGAAGAATTGCCAGGTCTGGCGGACCGTTTCGATTTCCTGCAGGTCGAGATCCGCAACCAGCACCTCGTCCTTATCGCGGCTGGCTTGCGCGATAATCTTGCCGCGCGGGCTGCAAAAGTAGCTCTTTCCGTAAAATTCTCCGATATTCCACGGGGCTTCTTTACCCACTCGGTTGATTGCGCCCACGAAATAACCGTTCGCCGCCGCATGCGCCGGCTGTTCCAGCTCCCACAGGTATTCGCTCAGCCCAGCGACCGTAGCTGAAGGATTAAACACAATCTCGGCGCCATTTAATCCCAACACCCGTGCACCCTCGGGGAAGTGCCGGTCGTAACAGATGTAAACTCCAATTCGCGCGAACCTGGTCTGAAAGGTCGGATACCCCGTGTTACCCGGAGTGAAATAAAACTTCTCCCAGAATCCGGGCGCCACCTGTGGGATGTGATGCTTGCGGTATTTTCCCAAGTAGGTCCCGTCGGCATCAATCACCGCCGCGGTGTTGTAATACAATCCGGTCATCTCGCGCTCGAAGACCGGAACCACCATGGCCATGCCATATTTCTTCGCCAGTTTCTGCATATGCTCGACCGTGGGACCGCCCGGCACCGGCTCGGTCAACTCATACCAGCGCGCCTGCTGTTCGGCGCAGAAGTACGGGCCATTGAATAATTCCTGCAGGCATAAAATTTGGGTCTTTTTCTTGGCCGCTTCCTGAATCAGCTTGTCGTGCTTCTCCAGCATCTTCTTGGCGATATCTCGTATCGAATATTTTTCAGGCGACCACTCGCAATGGGCCTGGATCAGTCCGCAACGCACTACCCGAGACATTCCGAAGCCTCCCAGCTGCGAAAAACTAACGCGAAGTTTACCTCTCCGCGAGAAATGCGGCAAGGCGCGAGGCCTGGTGATTAAGCGATTGTTCCCGTCACCGTGCTTATAAATCCAGCGTGAATCGTCCTGCTGACCGTATAATCACCAGCCAGATACGATGGAATCATTTCTGAAAAATTTCTATCGCGGCCTGGGCCGCATCTTCCCGGATTGCCTGAACCTCAGCCAGGCCATCGCCTTTAATATGTTCCTGGCTTTTTTCCCGGTGCTCTTGCTGGCGCTGGGCATTCTCAGCAGTAGCTCGACTTTTCACAACGTACTGCGAGAATTGCCGGAACGCTTGCGCATGATCGTTCCCTCCGGCAGCGAAGACATCGTCAGCCAGTATTTTGTGCGTAAAGGCCAGCATCCCTGGAAATGGTTCTTACTTGGTTTGGGCGGCACCCTCCTCGCCGGTTCGCAAGTCATGGTTGGTTTCATGGAGGGGTTTCGCACCATTGAAGGCGATCTGATCCGCCCCACGTTTTTGCGCGGCCACCTGCGTGCACTGTTGTTGCTGCTCTTGACCTTTTTGCCGGCGTTGATCGTCGTCGTTTTGACGGTCTTCGGCAAACAAGCTCGGGGTGCGTTAATTCACAACTACGGCGTGCCGACGCTGTTCAATGCGTTGGCCTTCGTTTTTCAAGCGGCCATCGTATTCACCCTTTCTATGGTGGTTCTGGTTTTGCTGTATCGGGTCGGTCGTCCCGAACATCCAGGGTGGCGGCGTCTGTTTCCCGGCGCAGGTGTCGCGACCATCCTGTGGTGGACGGTCGACATCGTCTTCGGATTCTACGTGCGGAAGATGCCATACGACGTCGTGTACGGCGGTCTGGCGGCCGCAATCGGCTTGCTGATCTGGATGTACCTGACCGCCCTGGTCGTGTTGCTAGGCGCAGCCTACAACGCCGAATGGTTCGAATCCTTCGCTAAACCGGGCGGCTCGTCGACGCTGCGTTAGAAAACCGTAAGCCCTTTTCCCTCGGTTGACCACTAAGACTCGCCCGCAACTTTCACCGTTTTCCGGGGTTAAACTCAAAGCATCGAGACCTGCCTGGAGACAGTCCTGAGGCTGCCCAATGCTTTGTAGTGTGAATAAAAAGCGAAGAGACTCGCGGGCCCTGGCTGGTCCCGCCGCGTCGCGCGCAAGCTTCCGTCAGTCCGTCTCGAGTCTGACGATGGCCGCGCTGCTTCTTGCCTCGCCATATCCTGCGTATCCTGGACAAACCACCGGGATATCCACGCCCCGAACGACTGCTGCCGCCACCGTCAAGCTTGACAAGAAATTCAAAGGCAAGCTGCCCATCACCGAGCTAACCGAAGATCAGGCCATCATGCATGCGATGAACCGTCTCGCGTACGGGCCACGGCCGGGTGACGTTGAATACATTCGCAAATTGGGCCTCGAGAAATGGATCGACCAGCAGCTTCAGCCCAATTCGATCGACGACTCGGCGCTGGACACTCGCTTGCAGCGCTATCCCACCGTCGCCATGTCCTCTCGGGAACTGCTGGAAAAATTTCCAAACGCTGATCAGGGCGCAAAAAAGCTCGGGATCACCAAAGAGCAGTATGAAGATCAGCAAAAACTAAAGCAGCAAAACGCCCTGGCCCAGGTGATCGAAACCGGCAATCCCAATTTGGACAAAGCGCAGGAACAGCTTGCCAAGCTGCAAGGTCCCAATCGCATACTCGCTGAACTCTCGATGGCCAAGGTCGACCGGGCCGTTTACAGTAACCGTCAGCTCGAAGCGGTCATGGAAGACTTCTGGTTTAACCATTTCAATGTGTTTGCGAATAAGGGCGACGACAAATGGCTGGTCACTTCCTACGTGCGCGACACCATTCGTCCGCACACGCTGGGCAAATTCGACGATTTGCTTCTGGCCACCGCCAAGAGTCCCGCGATGCTGTTTTATCTCGATAACTATTTGAGTGCCGATCCCGCCGCCGTCGCCAGAAACCAACAAATGAAAGCCATGCGCCAGGCCCGCTTTCAGGGCGGCTTTGCCGGAGGCTCCCTGCCAACTCCTGGGACTTTTCCCGGCCCCGTTTCACAACCTACACCGAACGGCGCAAATCCAAATGGCGGCGCGGCCGTCGCCGCCAAAAACAAAAAGGATAGTGGACTGAACGAGAACTACGGCCGTGAAGTGATGGAACTGCACACGGTCGGCGTCGATGGCGGTTATACCCAACAAGACGTAATTCAAATGGCAGAATGTCTGACCGGCTGGACCATTCACGAACCGCGCAAAGATCCCCAGTTCTTTTTTGACGAAAAGATTCACGGTGAAGGGAAGAAAGTTGTGATGGGCCGCACTTTCAATTACGGCGGCGAAAAAGACGGCGAAGAAGCTTTGAAGATGCTCGCCGCCTCTCCCAAAACCGCGAATTTTATTTCCTCAGAGTTGGCCAGGCATTTCGTCTCGGATAATCCTCCGCCCGCATTGGTCAAACGCATGGCCCAGAGTTTCGAATCGAGCGGCGGCGATATTCGAACGGTCCTGAAAACGATGATCTATTCGCCCGAATTCTGGTCCGCGGAAGCGTACCGCTCGAAAGTGAAGACGCCATTCGAATTGGTCGCCACTACCGCCAGGGCGATGAATGCCGAAGTCACGATAACTTTGCCGCTCTCCCAATGGGTCGGTCGCATGGGCGAACCGCTTTTTCTTTGTCAGCCCCCGACCGGCTATTCCGACAAGGCACAGACCTGGGTCAACGCCGGCGCCCTGCTCAACCGTTTGAATTTCGCGCTGACCTTCGCCGGCGACAAAATGAACGGCGCCACCGTCGATCTCAACGCGATCTTGGGGCCGGATGCATTGCGCAATCCCGAATCCGCGCTGGCGCGGTCGGTTCAAATTTTTCTGGATGACCAAATCGCCCCGTCGACCCAGGAAACCTTGGCCGGACATCTTAAAGATCCGCAGATTCTGCAGGCGAGTCTGGACGACCCGGTGAAGGAAGTAAATCAGGGCCTGATCGTCGGCTTGGTTTTGGGGACGCCGGAATTTCAGCGGCGCTGATCTCCAGTAGGTTTGCTGCAACGAGGACTTCGATGAAAATCTCAAGGCGCTATTTTCTGAAAAGTGGCGGCATCGCGATGGTCGGCATGGCGGCTTTGCCGTCCTTTTTGCAGCGTGCCGTCGCCAGCACCACCGGTCCGGCCAAAAAGAAAATGGTCGTGCTCTTCCAGCGCGGCGCCATGGACGGCCTGAACGTCGTAGTTCCATTCGGCGAACCCAATTACTATCGGATGCGCCCGACCATCGCGATTCCTCAACCAAAACAAGGGGGCGCGGAAGCTGCCCTCGATCTCGATGGGTTCTTCGGTTTGCATCCCAGCCTGCAGCCCATGCTGCCCCTCTTCCGCAACAAACAATTGGCGATTGTGCAGGCCGTGGGCTCGCCGGATCCCACGCGTTCACACTTCGACGCCCAGGATTACATGGAATCGGGAACTCCCGGGCTGAAAGCGACCGACAACGGTTGGTTGAATCGCGCGCTGCAAAATATGCCGGAGGAAAAAGCCTCGCCGTTTCGCGCCGTGGCCTTTGGCCCCTATCTCCCGCGCACGCTCCAGGGCAGTGCACCGGCCATTGCGATCGCCGATTTGAAACAATTTAAGATGTACGGCCCGCAGCAGACCACCGAAGGCGGCTTCGAAGCGATGTACTCGCAGACCGTGGATCACGCCATGCAGGGCGTGGGCAACGAGACCTTCGAAGCCATCGGCCAGTTGAAAAAAATAAACCCTGACTCGTATCAGGCGGAAAACGGTGCGCAGTATCCGAAGAGCCGCTTCGGCCAGAGCCTCCAGGAAATTGCCGAACTCTTCAAGGCCGACGTTGGCCTCGAAGTCGCTTTTCTCGATAGCGGCGGCTGGGACAATCACGTCAACGAAGGCGGCGTGCAGGGCCAGCTTTCCAACCTGCTGAAAGATCTGGGGCAGGGAATTGCGGCCTTTCACCAGGACATGGGTGGCCGTATGGGCGATGTAGTCTTCGTCAGCATGTCCGAATTCGGCCGTACCGCTCATGAGAATGGCAATCGCGGCACAGATCACGGTCACGCCAACTGCATGTTCGTCATGGGCGGAGACGTAAAGGGCGGTCGCGTCTACACCAAGTGGCCCGGGCTAAATGAGGATCAATTGAATCAGGGCCGCGACCTCGCCGTCACCACCGACTATCGCAGCGTACTCGGCGAAATTATTAGCAAACACCTCGGCGACCGTGCATTGCCTAGCGTTTTTCCCGGCTTCGCCAACGATCCGAAACAGTACCTGGGAATTGTGAAAGCCTGAAAAATTCCAACAGTGATTCTAAATAAAAAAGGGAGGGCCTGGGCCCTCCCTTTCTCGTTTAAAGGACATTCCGCGGTTGTCGCGCTACTCAGACCCCTTGATGCGCATGCCGTAGAACGACCGGTACACGAAGAAGAACGAAACCAGGAAGAACGCCGCAGCCAGAATATGCGTCACGTTCTCGCCGCGATCGTGCGTCAGGCTCACCGCTAACTCCACCGCCAGCAAGCCAAACAGCGTCGTGAACTTGATCACCGGATTCAGCGCCACCGACGACGTATCCTTGAACGGATCGCCCACCGTATCGCCCACCACGGTTGCATCGTGCAACGGCGTGTTCTTCTGCTTCATTTCCGTTTCCACGATTTTCTTGGCGTTGTCCCACGCGCCGCCGGCGTTGGCCATGAAAATTGCCTGATACAATCCAAAAATCGCGATCGATATCAGGTAGCCGATGAAGAAAAACGGTTCGACGAACGCAAACGCCAGCGTGCCGAAGAACACCGCGATGAAGATGTTCAACATGCCTTTCTGCGCGTACTTCGTGCAGATGGCCACCACCTTCTTGCTGTCTTCCACCGACGCCTTAACCACGCCATCCAACTTGATATTCGCCTTGATGAATTCCACCGCGCGGTATGCACCGGTCGTCACGGCCTGCGTCGAAGCGCCGGTAAACCAGTAAATCATCGCTCCGCCGGTGATCAGACCCAGAAAGAATGGCGCATGAAGCAGCGACAGCTTGTCCACGTTCTCGGTGATTCCGTTGGTCAGCGCCATGATGATCGAGAAAATCATGGTCGTGGCCCCGACTACCGCCGTGCCAATCAGCACCGGCTTCGCCGTTGCCTTGAACGTGTTTCCCGCGCCATCGTTTTCTTCCAGCAATTCCTTGGCGCGTTCGAAGTTCGCATCGATCTTGAAATCTTTTTGCAACTCGGCCTTGATGTTCGGAACCTGTTCGATCAACGACAGTTCGTACACCGATTGCGCGTTGTCCGTCACCGGCCCGTAGGAATCCACAGCAATCGTTACCGGACCCATTCCCAGGAATCCGAAAGCCACTAGCCCGAAAGCGAAAACCGGCGCGGCAATCATCAGCGAACTGAGGCCCTGCAAACTGACCAGGTAGCTCACTGACATCAACGCCACCATCGCCAGTCCGATGTAATAAGCCGAAAAGTTTCCGGCCACGAAGCCCGACAAAATCCCGAGCGACGCGCCGCCTTCTTCCGCCGATGCCACCACTTCACGCACGTGCCGCGATTCTGTCGAAGTGAAAACCTTCACCAGTTCGGGGATGACGGCGCCCGCCAAGGTGCCGCAGGAAATAATCGTCGCCAGCTTCCACCATTGTGTCGTATCGCCGTTGAGCGTCGGTACGATATAAGCCGAAATCAGGTAGGTCATCGCGATCGAGATGATCGACGTGATCCACACCAGCGAAGTCAGCGGCGCTTCGAAATTCATCTTGTCCGCATTTCCATAGCGTGCCCTGGCGATCAAATCGTTGATAAAGTAAGCCAGCGCGCTGGCCACCAGCATCGCAATACGCATGACGAACAGCCAGACCAGCAGCTGCACCTGCACCGTGGGGCTTTTCACGCCCAGCAGAATGAACGTAATCAGCGCTACGCCCGTGACGCCGTAGGTTTCGAATCCATCCGCGCTGGGGCCCACCGAATCGCCCGCGTTGTCGCCCGTGCAGTCCGCGATCACGCCCGGGTTGCGCGCGTCGTCTTCCTTGATCTTGAATACGATCTTCATCAAGTCCGAACCGATGTCCGCGATCTTGGTGAAAATTCCGCCGGCAATCCGCAGTGCCGCCGCCCCCAGCGACTCGCCAATGGCGAAGCCGATGAAGCACGGACCCGCGTAATCTCCGGGAATGAAAAGCAGAATGAACAACATCATCAATAGCTCGACGCTGATCAGCATCATGCCGATGCTCATACCGGCTTGCAGCGGAATCTGGTAAATCGGAAACGGCTTGCCGCGCAGTCCGGCGAACGCCGTGCGCGAATTCGCGAAAGTGTTCACCCGAATACCGAACCAGGCCACCCCGAAACTGCCCGCAATTCCCAGCAGGCTAAACGCCAGGATGATGATCACCCGGAACGCTTCGTAGTGCAGCAGCATCCCGAAATACAGCACGATCACCACCGCGATGAATGCTTCCAGCAGCATCAGGAACTTGCCTTGGGTGATCAGGTAGGTCTTGCAGGTCTCGTAGATCAGGTTGGAAATTTCCAGCATCGAGCGATGCACCGGCAAATTCTTCAACCGTGAGTAAATCGTCAAACCAAAAACCAGCCCAAAAATACAGAAAATGATCCCGAAAAGTAGCAGCTTGTGGCCGTCGATGCCGTTCAGGAAGGTCACCGACGAGAGGTCCGGCAGCTTCAAATTCGCTTCGCCGCCCACGGATTCTTGACCCGGCTGCTGTGCGAACGCCGCCACGCTACAAAGCAGCATGGCCGCCGCGCCTGCCGCGTACTTCCAACACTGTGTGCTGAAGCTGGAAAGGGAATGGAGAGTTGCTTTTTGCATTAGTTGGCCACCGCGATCCGCGAATTTGCGCACATCTGAACCCAAACGTCTACCGACATTCATCCTCCGGATAAAGACCCCTTAGGTTGGGAGCCAGCCTTACAGACTTGCGAAAAGTACCAGGACAGAATCACTGTTTTTATCAGGAAAACGCCCGTAGGTCAAGAAAGGCGAGGCCGATAGTAGGTGCTATCGACTTGCGTCGCAACGGCAAAGCGAGGGAACTTCAGATCACTTTTGCGCGGGCTTCCCTAGCGGAACTTCGAAAAACATCAGCGCCTTTTTGCTCGGCAGCAGCACAGCATCGGGAATATAGAGAGTTGCGTCGTCCGCCAGTCCGATATCGTTGCTCACGTTGAAGTACACAAAACCGTGAACGGCGCCCATCGGCGAAATCGTATCCGCGTTGAGCGTCAGGGGCTTCAGAATCTCCGCCAGCTTGTCGGCCTTTTTGTCGCCGCTGGGTATCGGCAGTCCGGGCACCCTCGGTCGCGACGGGGCTCCCGCGCCCGCCGGGTGCGCAATCAACGCGGCGACATCTTCCGCCGAGATCCAGTCGAGATCCTGTCGCCCGCCGTTTCGCAAACGTACTTCCAGCTGGATCGTATTGATATCGACCCGTATCGGTTTGTCCGTCGCGTTGCGTATCGTGATCTCGACCGGCAAGACGCCCACCGATAGCGGGTCGGCTTTGCCGCCGAACTTCTGTTTCGCCCTCGCACGGTCGGTGTAAACATCGGCTTCAATGGTCAATCCGTCATGGGTGTCGTGCGGCAGCGCTGAAGTTTCGGCGGTCACTGAGCCTTTCGCGTCTTTTGCCCCGGGATTTTGAGTCGTCGCAGCTAGGGCCAAAAAGGCCAACGAAACGTACACAACCGCAAGTACCAGGGCTAACTTGAGGTTTTTCATCGTGTGTCTTGCGATGCTCCGTGCGCGACGGAAGTTGTGCGCGATTGAATCCGGTGCCACTATAATACGCGTTTTGCGCGGAGCCTAACTTCTTGGGCGGGCCTCGCGACTCCTGAATGTATTTCTTCTACCGCCTATTCTCGGCCGCAGCCATGATTTTCCTCGCCCCCTATTACCTGCTCAGGGGTTGGCGACGCGGTGAATCAGCGCAAGCTTTCCGCGAGCGATTAGGCAGTGTGCCCGCGGAAATCTCGGCGCAGGCCTCGCAGGCCGCCGCATCGGGCGCAAACGCCATCTGGATTCACGCCGTCTCCGTTGGCGAAGTTTTAGCGGCCAAGCCTATGGTCGACGGTTTGCGGACCAAGTTTCCGAACCGGCCGATTTTCGTCTCGACCACCACGGAAACCGGCCAGCGTTTGGCCCGTGAACGTCTGGTCAATACGGATGGAGTCTTCTATTTCCCTTTGGATTGGGTCGTTCCGGTGCGCCGCGCGCTTAGGGGAATCTGTCCCTCCGCCGTGATCGTGATGGAGACCGAAATTTGGCCGAATTTTCTGCGCGAAGCCCGGCGGAGCAGTATCCCGGTGATTTTCGCCAACGCACGCATATCGCCGAAATCGTTCGCGCGTTTCAAACGCTGGGAATTTTTGGTTGGCCCATTCTTTGCGGAGACGCTGCAGGACGCCGCACTCTTCCTTCCCCAAACCCCGGAAGACGCCTCCCGCCTGGCAGCCATGGGCGCCTCGACTCAAAAAACCGAAACCATCGGTAACCTCAAATACGACGCCGAACCTCCTCAGTTAAGCGCTTTCGCCAGCTGGCTGGAGCAGCAGATCCGTCAGCAGGAGCGCTGGCCGGTGATTGTCGCGGGCAGTATCGTCGCCGGTGAAGAAGATGCCGTCATTGCCGCGTACGATATGGTCCAACGCCAATGGCGACACACGCTGCTCATTCTCGCTCCGCGAAAGCCCGATCGTTTTGAGTCCGCTGCCAAACTATCTGCGGAAGGCGGCTGGAAAGTCCTTCGACGCTCGCAGCTGGATCTTTCACTGCCGCTCGATGAGGAAGTGGACATCCTCGTTCTCGACTCCATCGGTGAGCTGGCTGCGTTATATTCATTCGCTGACATGACCTTCGTCGGCGGTTCGCTCGTCGCCTCCGGCGGTCATAATATTTTGGAGCCGGCTTGGTTTTCGCGGCCGCCCGTGTTTGGCACTTCTATGGAAAATTTTCAGGACATGGCCAATCAATTCCTCGATGGCCGCGCGGGTGTGCAAGTTGCGTCGGCGCAAAGCTTGGGCAAAACCTGGATTCAACTCATCGAGAACTCGGCGCTGCGCGATGCCATGGGCAAATCAGCACTTACCATCGCCGAACGCAATCGCGGCACGGCCCAGCGCTCACTCGACCGCATTGCGCCACTGATCGAAGAAACCGCGAAGGGTCCCGGCGCGTGAGACCGATCGATCTAACCCTATGGCCCGTTTCTTTTCTGTACGGAGCGGCCAACCACCTGCGTGCCCGAGCGTATCGCACCGGTTTGCTGAAATCGGGCAGGTTGGACGCCGTCGTGATCAGCGTGGGGAATCTAACCGCCGGCGGAACCGGCAAGACACCCATGGTTCTGTGGATCGCTGAAAAGTTGCTCGCGGAAGGAAAGTCCGTCGGAATTCTGACTCGTGGATATCGTGGTCGGCCGATTTCCATCAGCGACGCGGACGCCGCAGCCAACAGCACAGAAGAAATCAAAATCGCAAATTCAAGCGACGAAGTTCAGATGCTGGCCGCGAGGTTAGGCAACCGAGTCCGCTTCGGCGTTGGTGCCAATCGCTTCGAGAATGGCTGCAAACTCGCCGCTCAAGGCGTGAATTGGTTTGTGCTCGACGACGGTTTTCAACATTGGCATCTTGAGCGCAATGTCGACATCGTTCTGATCGATGCGATGTCGCCCTTCGGCGGTGGCCAATTGCTGCCTGCTGGCAGGTTACGCGAACCGTTGGCCGCCCTGGCCCGTGCCGACGTTGTGGTCATAACTCGCACCGAAAGTTCGCCCGGAATCGAAACGACCATCCGGCGGCACTCCGCCGCCCCGATTTTTTATGCCCAGCCCCACCTCGATTCCATCCGCAAAATCGAAGCCGGCCGGCTAACCGATCCCGTCTCGCCACGCGCGGTTGGCAGCCTTTTCGTCTTCTGCGCCATCGGTAATCCAAATGGCTTCGTCCAGACGCTCACCCAAGCGGGCGTCACCATCGCCGGACGCAAATTCTTCTCCGATCATCATCGCTTCACCCGCGCCGACGCTGACCAGATTCTGCGCGCCGCGCAAGCCGCCGGCGCTACCGCGCTGATCTGCACCGAAAAAGACCTATATAATCTGAACGGTTCATTCGGCGACGACGCGAATCTGCTTTGCGCCACGATTTCACTGAAGATCCAGCACCAAGACGATTTCTGGCATCAAATTATCTCCATTGCTGGCGATCGTACCGCTCCACTCGTGTCTGGAGAGATTGCTGACGCCTGATGGGTGTGGTAGCTTGCGCGAGAATCGAACACGAAAGTCGAATACTCGCATCCAACTCTGATATCGGACGCGATGCGTCTCGGAGAACGTTTGAAGGCAAAAAATAAAAAGCCCGGAGTGATGGATGGAGCGAACCTTGCCGCAAACCCTCTGGGTGGTTCGCACGCGGGAAACAGGGTTGCCAAGGATTCGTCGGTTGACCTCGGGCGCTTGCTCGATTTGATCGGAGCTTTTCCGCAGCAGACCATTTGCGTCGTCGGCGATTTCGTTCTTGACGAATTTGTTTCGGGGGAAATTTCGCGTATTTCGCGTGAAGCCCCCGTACTGATCCTAAGGCACCGCCGCAGTGAGTCCTATCCCGGGGGGGCCGCAAACGCCGTCAATAATCTGGTCGATCTTGGCGCCCGCGTGCTGCCCGTTGGAGTCGTAGGGGACGATCCTGGCGGTCACAAATTGTTGGAATATCTTCGTGCGAAAGCCGTCAATGTCTCCGGCATCCTCCAGTCTGCACACTGGACCACCACCACGAAAACGCGTTACCTGGCCGGCTGGACCCATACCACCGAACAGCAAGTTCTCCGCGTAGACCGCGAGCCCGAAACAGAAGTCCCTGCGAGTCTGCAGGCTCAAATCGCCCAGAAGGCCCGTAAAGCCGCTCGCGGCGCAGACGCGGTCCTGATCTCCGACTATGGTCTGGGCGCCGCCTCGCCTTCTTTGGCTCGCTCACTGCATCCCAAACGCATGACGCTCGATTCGCGTTATCGCCTCCTGGAATATCGCCACTCGGGCATCACCGCTGCGACTCCGAACGAACCCGAGATCGAAGCGGCTTACCATTCGCGAGTTGGCACCGACCTCGGCAAGCTCGATGACTTCGGGCAGCGGGCGCGTCGCGACTTGAGTCTTGAGGCCCTGGTAGTGACCCGTGGAAAAGACGGCATGGCCGTCTTTGAGCCGAATCATCCGACTCGGTATCTTCCCGTCTATGGTTCCGATGCTCCGGTCGATGTCACCGGTGCCGGAGACACTGTGATCGCCGTGTTCACGCTCGCGCTGGCTGCGGGCGCGACCTACCTTGAAGCGGCGCACCTGGCGAATTACGCAGGCGGTATCGTCGTGATGAAAAGGCGCACGGCCACGGTGACCCGCGCGGAACTTGAAGCGGCGCTGCGTCATGACGCCACCGCTGATTTGTAGAATCGAATGGATACCCGCGAAAAAATTGTTTCCCGCGAAGGCTTGCACGGCATCATCGAAGAGCATCGCCAGTCTGGCAAAAAAACCGTGTTCGCCAACGGCATCTTCGATTTGCTCCATGTCGGCCACGTGCGTTATCTAAATGCCGCCCGAGCCGAAGGCGACCTGCTCGTCGTGGGAATTAACTCCGACGCGAGTACCCGCAAACTGAAAGGCGAAGGCCGCCCCGTTCTCACCGAACGCGCGCGTGCGACCCTGGTGGCTGCGTTGAAGTGTGTCAACTACGTCGTAATTTTCGACGAGCCTGACGTGCAGCAACTTCTCCGCGAACTTCGACCCGACGTGCACGCCAAAGGCACTGATTACACGCCCGAAACGGTCCCGGAACGCGAGATGGGCGCCCTGCTCGGGATCCGCATAGCAATCGTCGGTGATCCCAAAGACCATTCCACCCGTGATTTGCTCGCGCGCTTGCGCCAACCGAAAAATGCCCGCGACATCTAAGCCGCCCAATCCGCTTGACGAAAATGCCCAGCGTTTCCTGCTCTTGCGGCTCGGCTCCTTGGGTGACGTCGTGCATGCGCTGCCCGCTGCCGCTGCGCTTCGCGATTCGTTTCCAGACGCGCGGATCGATTGGGCCATCGAGCCGCGCTGGGCGCGTCTGCTCGAAGGAAATCCCGACTTGAATACCGTCATCCCGGTCGACCGTAAAACGGCGGGTGGGATAGTCGAAACGGTGAAACGGCTTCGCGAAGCGAACTACACCTGCGCCATCGATTTTCAAGGCCTGTACAAATCCGCGCTGCTCGCCTTTGCTTCCGGCTCCCCGCGGCGCATCGGCTTTCAACGCACCTACGCCCGCGAAGGTTACGCCTCCTGGTTGTACACCGAGCGCCATAATCCGCGCGGTGCGCACAAAGTGGAGCACAATCTCACTCTGGCCGAGGCCGCGGGCGCCAAAAAATCTCCAGTGCGATTTCCAATCGCAATTCGCGCGGATGATGAAACGCAACTCACCACCGAACTTGAGCGACGCAACATTCAAAATTTCTTCGTGTTGAATCCCGGGGGCGGTTGGCGTTCCAAGTGTTGGCCCGCCGAACGCTACGGCGAGCTGCACGCAAAAATTTTCGCGAGGTTCGGCTTGCGCGGCGTGGTCAGCTACGGCCCCGGTGAAGAAGATCTAGCGCAGGCTGCCATCCAAAGCGCGGGAGCTACTCCGCCGGTTGCGATTCCGCTGGAATTGGGGCCCTTGATGGCGTTGCTACGCCGCGCCCAATGCGTGGTCTCTGCGGATACCGGTCCACTGCATTTGGCGGCTGCGCTCGGCTCTCCCGTGGTCGGCCTCTTCGGTCCCACGGACCCGGCGCGCAACGGTCCATTCATCACGAATCCGGCTCAGAAAAGTGTTATCGTGCGCAATCCGCGCCTCAGCGAAACGACCTATCAGCGCGGAACGTCGTATTCACCGGCGATGTTGGCGATAACGGTCGATGAAGTGACGGAAGCTGTGGGGAACATCCTGGGACCCAGAACTTGAAAAAGCCTTGACCGATCCAGCCGTGAATCAGCAAAGAAAATTCTGGATGCGATGGCGCGTGCGCCTCGGTTACCCGGTCGCGCTCGTGTATCTCGTCCTCGCCTCGCCTACACCGCGCTGGATCGCCATTGGCGCGGCACTCGCGGCATTCGGGCTGATCGTTCGTGCCCTGGCTGCCGGCCATCTCCGCAAAGATCGCGAACTTGCCACCTCGGGACCATACGCGCGCACCCGCAATCCGCTGTATCTCGGCAGCGCCTTTATGGCCGCGGGATTCGCCATCGCCGGACATTCTTGGTGGGCCGGCGGTTTGATCGTGATTTATTTTGGCGTTTTCTACTATGCGGTGATGAAGAATGAAGAAGCCGATCTGTTGCTTCGCTTCGGAGCCTCGTTCGAAAGCTATGCCCAAAAAGTTCCGCTCTTCTTCCCCACGCTATCAGGCGGCGGATACGCAACTTCGTCCGAGACCGGCAAGGAACAACATTTTTCCTGGGATCAATACCTCCGTAACCGCGAATATCGCGCTCTCATCGGAACGGTCGGAGCCCTTGCTATCGTTTGGCTGCGCATGTGGGCGCGAAGCCGCTACGGCTGGTGACCACGCCAGGTCGCCCGAATGACGACTATTGCAGCCGGTAAACCGCATGCATCATTCTTTGGAATTTGGGGCGATACAGCAAATCGAAGGCGTTCTCTTTTCCCGGGAACATTTCCAGCGCCAGGTTGCGCGTTTCGGCGATCATTCGCGAGGCGTCTTCCAGGCTTAAATCGCCTCCGCCAATCGTTTCGAGGGTCAGTTGCACCAGAATGCGGAGTCTGCGGAGGCGACGACTTTCGTCGTCGATTTCGTCTTGGCTGGGTCGAACGACCGCTTGCTCGTCCATAGAAACCCGTGGTACCGCATCCCAAGTATGGACTTCCAACAAAATGCGCGCAATAGTACTGGCCATAACTTGGAGGATTTTCGATGAGCGAAGATCACGTAAATGAAGAATTGGTTGTGGCCCATGTTGCAGATAACGTCACCGAAGCGATGGTGATTCGCGGTCTGCTGCAAAGCGCTGGCATCGATTCGCCCGGTTCGGTCTCCTCTGACCCGTTTCCGATCCCCGAAAACCCCGAAGGTCCCCACGGCACCGAAATTTTCGTGCTGGAATCGCAAGTCGAAGAGGCCCGCAAAGTAATAGAGGAATATACAAAAAGCGACGCCATTCTGGAGCAGGAGTCCGACGAATCGTCGGAGCAATCCTAGAATTTAAAGCCGCGCCAGGGCATCACTGCGGGTGCTCTTCCGCAAAAGTTCGAACCGTCAGTGTTTGCCCGTCCGTCAGCGCGGTCACCGCTCCGTCCCGATCCGTTCGCAAAAACCGCACCCCGGCCGCCGCATAGCGCTGAATGACGCTATCCACGGGATGTCCGAACTGGTTTCCATCGCCGACGGATACCACCGCGAATTTCGGTGCGACCGCCTCCACGAATGCATCCGTAGACGACGTCTTGCTGCCGTGGTGCGGAACCTTCAGAAAGTCCGCCTTCAATGGCGCATTTTCCGCCACCAATTCATTTTCTACTTTCTTTTCGATGTCTCCCGGCAACAGGAAATTCACAGTTCCATCGTCGAGCGTCATCACCAGCGAATTATCGTTTGATGGCTTCGTCACTTCGCTGATGTCCGCGGGCCACAGCACTCGGGCCTTCACGCCATCCCAGTCGAAATCGTGACCTCGAATCTGCTGCACGATGGTCGTTCCGTGCGCTCGCGCTTCCGCCAGCAGGGCCGCAAAGGCCGGAGTTTCTTCATCTCGCCCGATCCACAGTTCGCGCACCCGAAAATTTGCCAACGCCGCATGTAGCCCGTCGAGGTGGTCGTGATGGGCATGGGTTAAAGCCACCACGTCGATCCTCTTGATTCCTCGCGACCACAAATACGGCGACACCACGTCTTCTCCTGTATCCGGCCCCGATCTCGCGCCGGTGATCGCCTCGGCTCCGGCTTGGCCGCCGCCGTCGATCAACATCGTGTGGCCGCCCGGCGAAACCACAAAAATCGAATCACCTTGACCCACGTCGAGCACGCTCACCTCAAACTTCCCACGCTGCAAGTTCGGCGCAAATGGGTAGGTCGCGACGATCACAGCTACCGCTAACACCGCCGCCCCAGATGCCCACTCGCTGATACGGATTGGGTCCGGAAGCAGTCGGGCTTTGCCCGGCGCTTTCTTTCGCCTCGCCGCTGTTCTCGCTGCGATTGCTAGGGCCACGAACGCCGCAAAAAACATAACAATCAGCCAATCCGGTGGGCCGGGGATTCGGTACGCCAGACGCGGCCAATGCGCAAACCAATGAATCGTGCCCAGCAGCATTCCGACGCACGCGCCCAGGAGCTTGGCCAGAACCATCGCGATTCGCGACCAAATAAACGTCGCCAGTAGCGCCAGGAAACCAAGCGGCACGATCACTCCGGTCAGAATCACTGCGGGAATGTTGCTCAGCGGGCCAGCTAGGCTCACCCGATGAAAATCGCGTGCCAGCAAAGGCAACATGCCCGCCTGAATCACTAGCGACAGCAGCACGATTTCCCAGAGCCGCAACCCGGCCCGGATCGGCAGCGAGAGCAGCGCATTCATCCTCGCGGCGAACCGTTGCGGCAATCGTCCACCCAGCCACTGTGCCGCGGCCCGCATTTCGATGCGGAATTGTGCGATCTTCGGCGCATGACCGGCATCTCGCGTCACGTCCCCTAAATGACTGAGTCCGTTTCGATACGGCACGCTACTGCGTTCCATCCAGGGGATCGCCAGCGCGGCGATTACGCCCGCCGCCAGAAACGAAAGCTGAAAGCTGGAATCGAAAATGGAAGAAGGTTTTGTGAGGAGCAAAATCATGGCGGCAATCGCGATGGTATTCAGCAAATCAACGCGGCGGAACAACGGCCGCGCCAGCAGATACAGCCCGGCCATCAGCGCCGCCCGCAGAATCGGCGGCCGATCTTGCACGATTCCGACGTAAGCGAGCAGCACCAGAAATATCGCCACGCTGATCATCGAAGCGTGCAAACGCAGTCTGCGTCCGAGCCACAGCAGAAAAACAACCAGCGCACCCACATGCAGCCCGGCGATCACCAGGACGTGGTATGCCGCGGTCTTTTGAAACGCCTCCACTACATTGGTGTCGACGAAGCTGCGGTCACCCAACAGCATGGCCCGCAAAATCGCGCCCCGATCAGGCTGTTCGGCGAACAGGGCATCGAGTCGTGCCAGTAAATCCCCCCGCGCTCGCGCGAGGCGTTGTGAAATCGTAGGTGCGGGCTGGTCGATAACCTGGAGTAATTCTCCGCTGCGCAAGCTACCCAGCAAATCCACACCCTGCCGGGCCAGCACTCCCCGAATATCAATCGCGCCGGGATCAAGAAAATTGCGGGGCGGCTTCGCTTTCGCCAGCACCTCGATCCGGTAGCCTGCGCGTAAATCGGCCGGCGGATCCGCGGCATGCGTGCCGGAATAAAAATTCAGGCGCAGCCCGCCCGAAACCGGAACGGTCACACCTGCCGCTTCCACCTCTTCCAGATCAATTTCGTACCGGCGCCCCCAGGGTAGCGCCATCGGATCCTCGTGCAACCGCCCGCGCCAGCGAAGCGGGACGGACAAATCGATCCGATTTTGCGCGACCAAGCGGGAGATGTGATTCTGAGGAACCGTCGCGCGCTCTATGGCGATTGAAAATCCGCCGAGCGCACACCATGCCGCCAGCGCGAAAATCCATGCGGGGAAAACAAATTTACGCCAGACGAGAACGGATCCCACCAGAATCGCGAAGGCCGCAGCCCCGGCCCACAATTGCAGCGACCCCGGCCAGCGCATCGCCATGCCGGCTCCAAACGCAAACGCCGCGAAGATCCATACTGCCGGAAGCTTCATCGACCTCGTTGAAGTCGAACGATCGTCTCCATGTGGAAGGTCTGAGGAAACAGATCAATTAAGTGAACTTCCGTGCAACTATACCCGCCGGAAATCAGGATGGCAAGGTCACGCGCCAGCGTCGGTGGTTCGCACGAAACATACGTAATGCGCGCGGGTCCCATCTTCACCAGCCGCTGCATTGCTTCAGGGCTCATACCCGCCCGCGGCGGATCCAGCACGACCAGGTCCGACCGCTCCTTGCTCCGCGCCATAAAGCGATCGACGTCCGCGGTGCGTACCTCGATCGCGCCTTGTCCCCGTACGTTCGATTCCATATCCCGGGTCGCCGCCGGATTCGATTCGATCGAGAGCACCTTTTCAAATTTCTGCGCGAGCGGAATCGAAAACAAGCCCACACCCGCGAACAGATCGAGCGCCATGCGCCCGCCGGCCTCGCGCCCCACGACTTCGTTGACTAGCGTTTCCGCCAGGAACCGGTTCACCTGAAAAAATGAAAAGTGGCCGACCCGATACGCATGTCCCGCTGCTTCATACTCGATATATCCCGGCCCGTACAGTTCCATGCGATCGCGGCTCGGATCATGAAATAGCAGGCTCGTGGTTTCCGGCGCGATGCGCCGAAATGTCGCGGCGTGCTCCGCCGCACGCGAAGGGAAGCCCGCAAACGTCGCCGTCATCAGCAATTGCGAGTCGCTGGCGTTCACGAAAGCTTCGATTTCCCGCAGCCCGCGCGGCAATTCGCCCGCTGCCAGCGCGCTGCGCAATGCCAACAAAGTTTTCAGCAACAGCGGCGAGATGATTTCGCACGTCTCTACCGCGCAGAGCGCCGTCGTGTTCGCCTTAAAATACCCGATGGCCAGCTTCGTTTTACCTTCGGGTCCTTCGGCCGCATCTCCTTCGCCGGCTCCCTCCAGCGGACGAACTTTCCACTGCGCCCGGTTTCGATACGCCCACGGCGGCGACGCATGCGTCGTGATTTCGCCCGGCCAGTCGATGCGCCCGATTCGCCGCAGAGTTTCCCGCAGGATTTCCTTTTTGAATTCCAGTTGCGGCTCGTATCCGATGTGCTGGTAGTCGCAGCCGCCGCAAACTCCGAAGTGCGGGCACTTCGGCGCAATCCTTGCCGGCGACGGCGTCACCACCTTATCGAGCCGCGCACGAATGAATTTCTTCTTCTGCTCCACCGGCGTGACGCCGGCCACCTCGCTGGGAAGCACGAACGGCACGAACACCGTCGAGCCGTCGTGATGCGCCAGGCCTTCTCCGCCGTAAATTAATTTTTCGATCGTTACGTCAATCATGGGTGGGGTGTGCGACCGGATTCGGTACTGATCGGATTCGGCATCAGGACCAACTGAGCCGCCACGCGAACTCCTATGTGAGATAAAAAAGACTCAATCGCGGCACTTCGAAATATTCGAAAAGCCGCTTCTGCATGTACTGCCGCTCGAGTTGCGCGATTTGTTCCGCAGTCATCTTACGCCGGTACGGCGCCATCGACCGGTCCATTTCCCGGCGGATCCCGAGCATCGCCTCTTCGTCCGCATCAGCGGAAAGCGCCGCGGAAAGTTTTTCTTCCAGCACCGTCAGCCGGCGTTCCAGGTCTTCTAAGTCCAGCAGGCCGGGAACCTCCAGCAGCGGCATGGCATCCTCGACCTTCACCGCTGTGGCCTCAAATCGCGTCGCCAGATTTTGCCGCCGTGGATCTGCCGCCGCTTTCTGCTTTTCCGCCGCCGCGCGCAGACGCTTCACGTTGCGTTCAAAATAGCGTCGCAATTCGTCGCGCGAGAATGGCTCTGCATTCGAGCGCGGCGATTTGACCTCCGGCCCCGCACCCACCGCCGACTCTTGCGCCTCACTCGCCGCATCCAAAACCGCGTCCACACAATAAGCCAGGCTTTTCAATTGCCGCCCGCCCGCGGCTCGCCGCGACCGTTCCCAGCTCTCAAACGCGCGATCGATCCCTTTTTGCACCACGGTCACCGGGATATCCGCCTTCTGCCAGGTTTCCAAAATCGCCCAGTCCAGCGGAGACACCAGCAGATGCGCGCCCCGCTTGCGCCAGAAATACTCCTCGATCTCCGTGAAATAATTGAAGTAGTTGAAGGTATCCATGGCGCGAGACGCCGGAACGTGCGAACGATCCGTAGGAATTTACGATTTACTCTTCGGCGCTGCTGTTTTTTTCGCAACGGCCCCGGAACCGCCCCCCGCAGGCGCAATTTGATTGCGCTCCCAGATCAATCGCAATCCCTCCAGCGTCAGAAATTCGTCCACGGTTTCAATGTACCGCGAACCCGCGCCGATCAGCGCCGCCTGCCCGCCCGTCGCGATCACTTTGGTTTTCTCGCCCATCACTTTCTTCATCCGCGCCAGAATTCCGTCCACCATGTCCGTATACCCATAAAAAAGTCCGGCCTGCATCGACGCCGCCGTATTCGTCCCAATAATCTTTCCGGGATCTTTGATCTCCACCCGAAATAACCGTGCCGCTCGCGCGAATAGCGCATCCGCCGAAATTCCAATCCCGGGGCATAGCACTCCGCCCATGTATTCGCCGCGCTCCGACACCGCGTCGAAATTGATCGCGGTTCCAAAATCGACGATGATGCATGGCCCGCCGTGCTTCTCAAACGCCGCCACGCTGTTCACGATCCGGTCCGCGCCCACTTCCGCCGGATTGTCATAATGCACCGGCATCCCCGTCTTGATCCCCGGCTCCACGAACAGCGCCTTCTTCCCAAAATATCGGTCGGCCATCCCCGCCAGAATCGAATTCAGCTGTGGCACCACCGAACTGATAATCACTCCGCCGATTTCCCGCGGCTCCAGTTGCGCCAGCGTAAACAAATCGCGCGTCAGAATTCCGTATTCGTCAATCGTTTGGTCCCGCGCCGTGGAAAGCCGCCAGTTCGCCACCAGATCCTTGCCGCGAAAAACGCCCAGCACCGTATTCGTGTTGCCCACATCGAGCGTCAGCAGCATTACCTGGCCTCCGCCACATCGCCGGAAAGAATCATTTCCAGTCCGCCGCCATCGTCGCGCATCACGCGCAGCACCCCGCTGGTTTCGAGCCCCGCAGTCGTCCCCGTAAATGTCTCGATCGACGTGGTGATCTTCACCCGTTTCCCCTGGAAATAGCTGGAGACTTCCGCGAACCGCCGCAATATTGGCCCCGACCCTTCGTTGAGGAACAGATTGTAGTAGCGGTCCAGGTGACGCAGCAACCGAATCAGCACTTCCAGCCGCGAGTGCGATCGCCCCGTTTCCATGCGTAGGGAAGTCGCGATGCCCGCCAGTTCCGCCGGCATTTTCGCCTGATTCACATTGATGCCGATCCCAATCACCGCATAGTGCATCCGGTCGGGCTCGGCGTGCATCTCCGTCAATATTCCCGAAAATTTTCGGCCCTGCACCAGAATGTCGTTGGGCCAGCGAATGTCCGGCACCGACCCCAATTCTTCGGCCACTGCATCGCGCACCGCCAGTCCCGCCACCAGGGTCAGCAGCGGCGCATGCGACGGCGAAATCTGCGGCCGCACCAACACGCTGCAAGAAATCCCTGCGGATTTCTCCGAGATCCATTTGCGTCCCGCCCGCCCGCGCCCCGCCGTCTGCTCCTCGGCCAGCACCACCGCGCCGTGCGGTTCGCCCGCTTCGCCCAGATTCATCGCCACCGAGTTGGTCGAATCAATTTTGAAAAAATGATAAATGCGTCGCGCAAAAGGTGTGCCGGTCAACCGGTGACCCAGCAGTTGCGGCGCCAGAATATCCGGCACCCGTTCGATGTGATAGCCGGTCGCCGTGTGCCCCTTCACCCGCACGCCCAGCTCGCGCAGTTTTTCGATCCAGCGCCAAACCTGCTGCCGCGTCACCCCAATTTCCTTGGCCACCTGCGCCCCGCTAATCACGATCGTCGCGTTTTCCGCCAGCAATGTCAGCAGCGCGTCAATACGCTTGTCCGTGATTCCCGGCAAATTGGCGAGGCGTTTCGTGGGTCTCGGTGTCATGCGGCACAAAAAGCATACTCGACGGGCGAAAACGGAACAAGCCACGCAGACCTCGGGCGCCACCGCATTCAGGTACCTTTACGATTTGCCAATCGAAAATTGCAACGTCACGCAGTCTGCCGGTGCCCTAACATATTGAGCATGGGCGCAAGGCTCGAACGCGATGAAGCTCTACTGCAAAAGTTCGTCGCAAGCTTTCAGAAGTTTGACGACATGCTTGCGATGGACCCTTCCGACACAATCGAATGGCAATTAGCGGTCGGCGACTCCGATCAATACGGCTGGAAGCGCTGGCGCCCAGTCAAGATAGATACCAATCCCTCATTTCTCGAACCGATTTACGCGAAGCTGCCCGCGCGTTTCCCTCCGCTTTACGAGCGGTTGGTGCTCTCCTACAGGTGGGCAGAGGTTGAGCTCGACAGCTATCGCTTACGGGCGAATGGCCCGGGTCCTGATTTAAACGGTTTGTGGGAAGAAATCGCCGGTGACGATTTCCTATTCAAGACCCTGATTCACGCAGGATATATTCCGTTCGGAAAGGGTCCAGACGTGGATTACGACCCCATGTGCTTTGATTTGAGTGCTCGTAAAGAGAATTCAGAATTTCGAATCGTAAAGATCGACCACGAGGAAATCTTGTGCAACAGTCGCATTGAAGTCGTGTCGGAACTCGCGAAGACATTTGAAGACTTGGTTCTTCAGACCATCGAACGCGCCGCGCATATCGAAAAGAATCGGACCGGAAGTTAGGATAGCTGCTTCAGTCTTTCCACCAGCTTCTGATATTCGGCCTCGCGCGCCGCCAGCGTGGCCTTGAAATCGTCAACGACCTTCGCCGGCGCTTTGCTGGTGAACGTCTCGTCACCCAGCCGCGCCCTCTTCGTTTCGATATCCTTCGCCAATCGCTCGATTTCCTTTTGCATTTTGGCGATTTCCGCGGGTTTATCCACCGCATCGCCGTACGCGATACGCAGGTCGAATTGCGCCGTCGAGCGCACCGCCGCGCCTTCCGACGCCAACGCCTCGGACGAAACAGTCAATTCTGAAAGGGAAGCCAGCCGCACCAAAGCATCCAGGTTTCCCTGCACCAGCGCGCGCACTCGTGCGTCCTTGCTTGAAAATTCCGCCGCCACCTTTTTTTTCTGATCGATCTTCATTTCCGCGCGGATATTTCGAGCCGCCACAATGATTTCCTGGATCAATGCCATGTCCGATTCAGCCGGTGCGTCTAACCATTCCTTGCGCGCTTCGGGAAAATGATCCAGCGCGATCGACCGCGCCCCCGCCGGCTGCGGCAGCTTGTGCCACAGCTCTTCAGTCAGGAACGGCATCACCGGATGCAGCAGCCGCAGCGCCGCATCCAGAACCGCAAAAATGTTCCGCCACGCCGGAATCGCCACATCGCGATCCGTCGACGAAAGCTGCGGCTTGACCCACTCGATATACCAGTCGCAAAAATCGCCCCAAAAAAAGTGATAAATCGTCTGGCACGCCTCATGAAAGCGAAATTCATCCAGCGCTTTGCTCACCTCGCTCGCCGTCGCCGCCAGCCGCGAAAAAATCCAGCGATGCACCAATTCGCCTTCGCCCTTCACCGCGTACGGCGCCTTCGCGCGAATTTCGGGAGCCGCCACCAAATCCAAAGTGATTCCCCCGCTCTCGACTTTCTCCAGATTCATGAACAAAAACCGCGCCGCATTCCAGATCTTGTTCGCAAACGCGCGCGCCCCCAGAATGCGATCCTCGGTCAGCGCAATGTCCGTCCCCGGCGCCGCCATGCTCGCCAGCATGTAGCGCAACGCGTCCGTTCCGTATTGCTGCGTCAATTCCAGTGGATTCACCCCGGTGCCCTTGGTCTTCGACATCTTCGCGCCTTCCGCCGTGCGCACCAGCGAATGCAAATACAGCCGCCGGAAGGGAATTCGATCTTTTTCGCTGGCGCCCGGAGCCAGATGCAGCCCCATCATGATCATCCGCGCGTCCCAAAAAAATAAAATGTCGTAGCCGCTGATCAGCAAGCTGGTCGGATAGAAAGTCCGCAGATCTTCCGTATCGTCCGGCCAGCCCAGCGTCGAAAACGGCCACAAGGCCGAACTGAACCAGGTATCGAGCACGTCCTTATCCTGCGTCAGCTTTTCGCCGCCGCATTTCGGACATTTCGTCGGCACGCCCCCCGCCCGCGCGTGGCCGTACACGATCTCCACGTCCGAACTCGTCGCCGGAATCATTTCCTTGCAACCGGCACAATGCCAGATCGGTATCCGGTGGCCCCACCACAGCTGCCGCGAAATGCACCAGTCGCGAATGTTCTCGAACCACTGCAGCAGAATCGTCCGCTGGTTGTCCGGCACCACCTCAATTTCCGCCGCCGGACCAAATTCACCGGTCACCGCTTTCTTCGCTTCGTCCGCCAGCGGTTTCATTTTCATGAACCACTGGGTCGAAAGCCGCGGCTCTACGATCGCTTTGCAACGGTCGCAGGTGCCCACGTTGTGCGTGTGCTCGGTGATTTTGTCCATCAATCCGAGTTTTTCCAAATCTTCAATCACTCGTGCCCGCGCCACGAATCTTTCCAAGCCCGCGTATTTCCCGGCCTCAGAATTCATGTGCGCGTCATCGGTCATCACGTCGATTTCCGGCAGGTGGTGCCGCTTGCCCACCTCGAAATCGTTGGGGTCGTGCGCGGGAGTAATCTTCACCACGCCCGTGCCGAATTCGCGGTCGACGTACGCATCCGCAATCACCGGAATTTCCCGGTTCATCAGCGGCAGCATCACCGTCTTGCCCACCAGATGCGCGTAGCGCTCGTCCTCCGGATGCACTGCTACCGCCGTATCGCCCAGCATCGTTTCCGGCCGCGTCGTGGCCACCACTAGAAATTCCTTCGATCCCGCCACCGGATAGCGGATATGCCACAGATTCCCGGTTCGCTCGTTGTGCACTACTTCCAGGTCGCTGATCGCCGTCTGGCAGCGCGGACACCAGTTCACCATGTACCGGCCGCGATAGATCAACCCCTCGCGGTACAAACGCAAAAACGCTTCCAGCACCGACCGATATAGCGCCGGCTCCAGCGTAAATTTCTCGCGCGTCCAGTCGCACGACGCGCCCAGCCGAATCATCTGCCCTTTGATGACGCCGCCGCTCTCCGCCTTCCATTTCCACACCCGCCGTTCGAATTCCTCACGGCCCAAATCCTGGCGCTTGATGCCTTCAGCCGCCAGCATTCGTTCGACCACAAACTGCGTTGCAATTCCGGCATGGTCCATCCCCGGCAGCCACAACGTCCGCTCGCCGCGCATGCGGTGCCAGCGCACCAGCATGTCGATCTGGGTGTGCTCCAGCATGTGCCCGATGTGAATCGAGCCGGTGACGTTTGGCGGCGGCAGTGCAATCGAAAAGCGCGGCTGCTCCGTACCCGCCAATTTCGGGTTTCCGGAATTTTCCGCGCGAAACAGGTTCTCGTCGTACCAGGTTTTGGCCCAGCGCTCTTCGATTTCCTGCGGTTCGTAGGCTTTCGGTATTTCCTGCGGCATAGGTCCCGACACGCCAGAATTTAACGGAATCTGAATCAATGAATATAAGCGGCGAGCGCACAGCGCGTCAAATGAGGCGGATCAAAGCGGCAGAAAAACAAAATACACCAGGCGAGAAAACACGCAACAACGTGTTCTCGTTATCGAGGAAACAGTTACTTCTCGTTTTTGTGGAGTTCGGTCTTCAGTTCGTGCTGCAGCATGTTCTCGACCAACGGCTTCACGCCCTGCGAGAGCAGTTCGTGCAGCTGGGGCTGCAACTTTTCGAGCACCCGGCGAACGACCTCGTCAACTGCGGCGGAGTTCGCGGCGTTCGTGCCATCCGATATCACCGGTTCTCGCTCCGGATTCGGCATCAAGAACGGAATCTGGGACAGCGCTTCGCGATTCGGCGGCGGCATAGTCGGAATTCGCTCGGCGAATTCCTGCACCGCGGGTTGCACTGGTTCGGGCTCGAAAATGGACGACTCCGGCTGGTCGGCGAACGGCTTCTCGTCGTACTCCGGTTCGTGATGCTCACGGGCCCAGACCCGAAGGGCTGGCTCGGATTCTGCGTTCTCCACCGGCAGCGCCTCACCACTTTGGTCCGCCTGGTGAGCCCGGTGGCGCAACCATTCCGCCACGTGCGCGGGTTCCTGGTCCGGTTCGGACGCAGAAGCGAAAGGCTGCTCGTGCAAGTGGCTGATCATCGGTTCCAGCGGCAAATGTTCACTTGCCCCGCTGCCATTCTGCTGCGCCTCGACTGATACCGGCAGCGAGTCGGTCCATCGCGTCTGCGCCGCCACTTCGAATTGGTTGGGCTCTTCGGCCGTAATGAAAGGCGCCGATTCCTCGGCGGCTGCGCGCACCGTCTCGTGTACCTGCTCATTTACGTGTTGATGTACCGGTTCCGGCGGCGCGACTTCTTCTTTCGCCACGGGCTCCGGCTCGTTGAACGCTTCGGGGACCGAAACTGGTTCCGGCTCGTAAGTCGGCGCGTCCGCGTCGCTTCCGCCGATCGGTCCAGGACCACTCAGGGGTGCGTCAAGGTCAGCCATCGGAGCAGTCTCGAATCTTTCCTCGGGAACCGGTTTCGCGCCCTCTTCCGCTGTGGGCGCCTGATTTTCCGCGGCTGCGCTATTCTCGGTGATTGCTGGCGCTGGCGCTGTTTCCGCCAGCGATTCCGCTTCTGCGAGCTGCACCGGGTTTTCGATCTCAGTTACGTTCGACGGCGCTGAGATCGCCGTGCTTTCCACTTCCAGACTTTCGTTGGACGCCGTCGGCGCGGCCAGGCTGGTCATCCAGTGCTGCTCGCGCTCATCGGACTTCGTCTCACTGTGCTCGTCCGACGACGGCGACATCATATCCATCCATCCGCGGACCCGTGCAACGAAACTCGGACGGCTGCTTTCCTTGGATTCGTGTTCGGTGGCCGCCGTTGCCTTATTTTCGACCGCCGCAACGGCAGTTTCGGCTTCCGCTGCGGTCTGCGCCACGGGCTCGGGAGTCTGAACCGAGACAGTTTCGGTAGCCTTGGCCTGTGCTTGCGGAACTGCGGCGCCCGGAGTTTCTTCGGCCATGGCTGACTCAACCGGCCCAGCCACTATCGGCGCAGCTTCATCGGCCTTAGCGCTTTCGACGTGTTGCGCTTCCAACTCGTCATCCGTCGTTAATTCCCAGCTCGCCGACGGATCGGAAACGGTTGGCGCATCGAGCGACGCACTTGCCGGCGCGGCCTCGGCGGATGGCGCTGGTGCGGCTGCCTCTTCGCCTTCATCGGTCCGCACCCGTTTCGGTGGCACGTCGCGTTCGGACGGAAACGTAATCGGTTCGAAATTCTTTCCGTAGGAATAAATCGGGTTGGCTTCGATATTTTCCGGCACTTCGAAATCGGCGGCATTGCGGCGCCAGTCGCTCGCCGTCGCCGAAGCATCAAAAACTTCCTCGTCTTCCTCTTCCATTTGCACTACGGGAGTTTTTGGCGCTGCTGCCGCGGGGGTCTTCGATTTCTTGTCCGCTTGCGGATCCTTTAGAGTTTGCGAAGACTTCGATTTCTTGGTCTCCGGTTCGTCTTCTTCGCCCTCTTCGGCATCAATCGCGCGAACTCCCTTGCCAAATCCATAAATCATGGCCGCTTCTTCGGGGCTCGGCTCGGGGAATTCGGGCAGCGGTTTGACCTCGGCCTTGGCCGGACTTTCCATCGCGGCAGCTGGCAGGGCGGCCAACGCCGCCGCGGCCTCTTTCGCTTCCTTGGCCTTAGCCAGTTCCGCGATGACTTTCGGATTTTTTTCCAGCGCCGACATGACCATCGCGATCAGCGGATCGGGCGGGACAAACGGCTTCTTCAGAACTCCATCCGCGCCTACGCGGCGGGCTTCTTTCTCGTCCAGAGGATCGAACGCGCCAACCAATAAAATTACGGGGATATGCGAGAAGCGGGCGTCTTTCTTTACGAATTCGCAGACTTCATACCCGTTGCGCACGGGCATAAACACATCGGCCAGCACCAGATCAGGGTTGGAATCCGGAATGCGCCGGACCGCCGCCTCGCCGTTGCCAACTGCGATGACCTCGATTCCGCGCTCCTGAAAGGCGAGCACCACCATTTTTTGAATGTTTGTATTGTCGTCCGCAACCAGAATCCTGGGCACTAGCATCCCCTGGGAGGCGGGCCCATTATGAGACACGCCTAGCCCCCGATAGACGTCTATTGCAGCACCCCAGGTCGGGGGCGTCAATAAACTCAAAGTACAGGAGTGCCTGAGTTGTTAGCAGGGAGTAAACACTCGCCCGGCGGCCTACCAGGGAATGATTTTCTTGATCCCTTTCTTCTTTTTGCTGGAGGATTCTTCGCTGGAATCGACGGGCGTCGCCTTTGTCGCCGTCGAACCGTCGGCGTTGCTCGTTGTAGTAGCCGGGTGGTCAGCCGCAGTGGAAGACCCGGCCGCTGCGGAAGCAGCGCTGGCATCCGTCGCGGGGGCCGCGCTGGCGTCCGCCGCTGGTGCTGGTGTTGGTGTCGATGAACCTGTCGCATTCGGACTTGCCACCGCCGCGTTGGCCGTCGGCGAAGCACTGCTGTCCGGCGCGGGGCTTACCGTCGTGCCCGGTGTATTCACCTCAGGAGAAGTCGCTCCCGGAGGCGCTGCCGTTGTCGCCGGCTGGGAATCCGGGCCAGTACTGATAATTTCCACTCCCACGTTCGGCTGTGCATTGCTTCCTGCCGCTGGACCCGTCGTTGCGTCCACGGGTGTCACTGTCTCGGTCCCGGTTTCAGCGGGCGTCTGCGAATTTGCGCTCCCGCCCGCCACCGTAAACGATGGACCCTGCGCCCCTGGCCGCAGCACGTCGGTCGCGGAAACCACGTCATTCGGAGGATTGAGCTGCGGAGTTCCGCCATGGGCGGCAGTGGTAAAATCCGGATCTCCTTTGATCATCGACATCGGCATTTTCAACGCCATGATCTGGTGATGCTGACGTTGATACAGCTGCTCTTTTTGCATTCGCGCTAACGCATCCGGGTCCGGCTCGGGAATCGGCCGTCCCATGCCTTTCAGCCGCGTTTTTGCCGGAGCTACCAGCTTCGACAGCGGGTAATCACGTACGATCTTGTCGTAGCACTTCGCCGCCAGATCGCCCCAGTGATTTTTATCGTCCTCGCTCTTCGAAAGGTTCTTGGCGCGCTCATACACGTCGCCCAGCAGCCACAGAGCTTCATCATTCTGGCTATATAGCGGATAGCGATCGGTCAACTCCACCAGCCGGGCCGCCGAAGCGCGATAGTCCAACTTGGCGTAATAGAAATACGCCACCTTATATTCACCGTCCGCCAGGATTTCCTGCACATCCCGCAAATATTGCGTCGCCTTCGGCGCCAGCGCGTTCGTCGGATACTTCAGCAGGAACGCCTGGAAGGCGTCTTCCGCCGCTTCTCCTTGGGTCTTGTCGCGGTCGGCCTTCTCCATCATGTGGTAATGCGCCAGCCCGACTTGCATCTGCGCGTAGGCCGCTTCATCCAGAAACGGAAAGAAGGTCTGAAAATCGTTGTACTCCTGAATCGCTTGCGTCAGGTTTGACGTGCCGCCTTCTTTGAAATACGAATCGGCAACCGACAGTTTCGCCTTCGCTAAATACTCGCTGTCCGGATAGGTGTTGATCAGCGTTTGCAGCGCCAGGCGTCCTTCGGTGTAGCGTCCGTGCGTCAAATCCGCCTGAGCGCGGTCGTACAGAACTTTGTCCGGTTCGGCGGACGCCTCTTTCGCGGCGGGCTTCGCTGCTGGCGCCGCCTTCTTCACTTTCTTAGCGGGCGGTTTCGACGTCGACTTATCTGGCGCCGCCTTCGGTTTGGCCGCCGGCGTGTCGGGAGGCGCGCTGCCGCTGGTTCCGCTCTGTGCAGTTGGTACTTGCGCGAAGGCTCCGGGGCCCGCGATCAGCAGCCCTGCTGTTGCGACGAACGCGAACAATAAAATACGAACCATCACACCGTTTCGATTGATCCACTCTCTATTTGTGCTTTTCAAGTCAGACCTCTCCTGAATCGGTTTCAGGCTTTCTGGCTCAGGGCTTGGGTCGCGAGCTGTTTGAGTTGACGCGTCGCTGCCGCCGGGTCGGACGCGTGAAAAATCGATGTGCCGGCCACGAACGTGTTCACTCCCGCCCGCGCCAGCTCCGCTATGTTTTCCAGATCGACGCCCCCGTCCACTTCAATCCGGAAACTCACATTATACCGCGCGCGCATGGCAGCCAATTGCCGGATTTTTTCGTAGGCATTGGGAATAAATTTCTGCCCACCAAAACCCGGGTTCACCGACATGACCAGCACCGTATCCACCTTGGACATCACGTCGCTGAGCATGGCCACCGGCGTCGCGGGATTGATCACGGCTCCCGCCTCGGCCCCATACTCCCGGATCATCGCCAGCGCCCGGTCCAGGTGCACCGTCGCTTCTTGATGGACCAGCACGCGGTTGGCGCCGGCCTGAATAAACTCCTCGATGAAAAGCTCCGGGTTTTCAATCATCAGATGCACATCGAGGGGCAACTTGGTTGCCTTGCGCAAAGCCGCTACCACCGGTATTCCCAGCGAGATGTTCGGCACGAAGTGCCCGTCCATCACGTCGACGTGCAGCACTTCCGCCCCGGCCTGTTCGACCATGCGTACTTCGTCACCCAATTTGGCGAAATTGGAAGCCAGGATGGAAGGCGCGATTTCGACGCGTGCGTGGGTCATGAGTTCGACAAAATTCTAACATACGACCAGAGTCGACGCCCTCATCCACGTCTGTAAGTCCACGTTTGTAAAAGCGGTTCAGTCGGGACGCTGGCCGGGGTCGCTACTCTGCGATCTGCAGATCCACTTGCGTGCTCGCGTCAATTCGCGTGCCCCGCGGCGGGCTCTGTCCCACTACGGTTCCGTGCAACCCTCCGGGAAGCGGAGTCAGCGTTAACTTCGGCGATTTCAATCCTATTCCGGTCAATTTCGATTCAGCCTCATTCAACGACTGTCCGACCAGCTCCGGCATCACGTAGCCGGGCGGGCGCGGGCCCAGCGAAACCAACATATCCACATGCGGGCTGGTCACGTTCGACGTCCCGGGCACAGGATCCTGTTGCAGCACCATGTCGTTTTCGGTTCCCGGCAAATACGCGCTGGTGATTTCCCCCGTCTGCAATCCGCTTCGCAGCAATTCGATCCGCGCCGCGCGAATACTCAAATCATCCAGATGCGGAATCCTCGCTTGTTGCGGACCCAAACTCACAATCACGTGTGCGGACTGACCCACTTTCACCTTCATTCCTGGTGGGGGCGTCTGCCGAATCACCATATCTACTCCGGAGGGAGTGTAGGTCCGATCTTCAATAAGCATCCCCAGTCCGCGGCCCTGGAGTTGCTGCTGCGCTTCGGCTGTTTTCTGCCCCACCACGTTCGGCATCACCACTTCGCGCCCTTGGATCGCAAATCGCATCGCCGTAAGCGCGCTGAGGAACGCCACCGACGCCAAAATGAACGCCAGCAGGGCGATTCGGAAGATCCATTCCAGCCGGTCGCGAAATTTCATATTTTCGATTTTCTCACGGTCGCGAGGCTAGCACGATTGCAGGCCGCCTCACAGCGCCGCGTAAGTCGAATTCCGTAGCCTGAAATAGGTGTTTCAAGCGTTCTCCTTCTCGAGAACCGCCGCAAAAAAGCCGTCAACGTGTTGCACCGCCGGCGACGTCCGAAAATATCCATCGCGTCCGAAAAGGGAAGTGGCCTCGATGCCTTCGACTAACATGCCGCGTAGCGGTTCGGCGGCCGCCGAAATTTCCACCTTACGAACGCCCTTGGCAGCTTTCAAGACTTCCTCGACCACTCCTTCATTTTCTTCCGGCTCCATCGAGCAAGTCGAATAAACCAGCCGCCCTCCCGGTCTGAGCATCGCCAAAGCGTTGGTCAGCAACGCACACTGCAACGCGTGAAATTCCTGTAGCTGTTCTAGCCGCAGCCGCCACCGAATTTCAGGATGCCGCGCCAGTGTCCCGGTCCCGGAACACGGCGCATCCACTAAAATCCGATCGAATCCGCCCGTAAATGGCAGCGACTTCTCTGCGTCCAACTCCACCAGCCGCACGCTCGAAAGATTCAGCCTCTTGAATTGCTCGCGCATCGCCCGCAACCGGTGCGCGTGCCGTTCCCCCGCCACTACCATTCCACTTTTACCAGCACCGCGAACCAGCGGCGGAGTCTTGCCTCCCGGAGCCGCGCACAAATCTAGAACGCGATCTCCATCCCGTACCTCGAGCAGCAACGGAATAATCTGCGAAGCCTCGTCCTGAATCGAAATAGCGCCGGTCTGAAACGCCTCGGTTCGCGCCAGGCTTCCGCCGCTAACCGCAAAAGCGGATCTCAGCAATTGGCCCGGCTCGGTTCGTAGCCCCGCCTGAGCGAGCTCTGAAACAATTCCCTCATATCGAGAAGGGTCATGCACCGCCGCGCTCAATTGCGGCGTGCGATTATTCGCTTCGAGTAACGCCGCCGTCTGCACTTCACTCTCACGAGCTAGCATGCGCTTCACCATCCAACTCGGATGAGCGTTTAGAACTCCGAGTCTTTCGGCGACCGTTGTCGTCGGCAGCACGAATTTCTCCGCTGGCTCTCTGGCTTCGCCCGCCGCCCGCCGCAATACCGCATTCACCAGCGGTGCCGCCGAAGTTTTCCGCGCCTTCTTCACCAGCTCAACGGACTCATTTACGACCGCGCGCGCCGGAACACGATCCAGATACCGCAGCTGATAAATTCCCATACGCAAAGCAATCGCTACCGGCAGATCAAGCCTGGTCACCGGCTTCTTTAGATGGCGCTCCAGCAAGAAATCCAGCAGACGCCGCCACCGCAGCACGCCGAGCACGATTTCCGTCGCTAGCGCTGCGTCTTCCGGCTTTATCTTGGTGTTCAGTTCCGCGTGCAGCAAATCGCTGGCATACGCGCCTTCGGATTCCACCCGACGCAGAATTTCGTATGCAATTGTTCGAGAGATGCTGACGCTCATGAAGTTATTTCCGGACCTTACCGGTGTGCGCGAAAGACTTGAGAACGATCCTATTCGCCGAATCGTTCGCCTGGCTTCAGATGCGCGCCATTCAGGAAATCACGCACCGCCACCCGCGTTTTTCCTTCCACTCGAATCGAATCGATCTCCAGAACCGTTCCGGCGCCGCATGCCGCGAACAGCCGGCGTCCCGCTTCAAAAAGTGATCCAAACGGTTTTCCGTTCAGCGCGGCGTGGCTGCCCACCGAACCCGCGCCAGCCTCCGCCGGCTTTCCCCACAATTGGCAAGTTTTACCGCGAAAGCTGCTGAATGTCCCAGGCCATGGCTTGAATCCACGCATGCGATTGAAAATCTTTTGTGCCGGGAACGACCAGTCCACCTTGCCGTCTTCTTTTTTCAGCGGCGGCGCTAACGTCGCCATCGAACTATCTTGCGGTACCGGTACCACCGAACCGTCTGTGAGTCCGCGTATCGTCGCCGCCACCAACGGCGCTCCAGCCTCTGCCAGCCGTACGTATAGATCTGGCGACGTTTCTTCTGTCCCAATCTGTGTTTCGTATTTCAGCAGCGTCGGTCCCGTATCCAATCCTGCGTCGATTTTCATCGTGGTCAGGCCCGTTCGCTTTTCGCCATTCGCTACCGCCCAATGAATCGGCGCAGCTCCTCGATATTTCGGCAGCAGCGAGCCATGCAAATTGATCCAGCCCAGCCGCGGAATATCGATCAGCCTCTGCGGAATAATTTGTCCGTACGCAATAATCACCACCACGTCCGGCGCCATACGCTGAAAATACTCGAAGCTTTCCTCGCTACGAATTTTTTCCGGCTGGTACACCGCAATGTTTTCCGCGAGCGCCGCCTCTTTCACCGGAGAACTGGCCAGCTCGCCGCCGCGTCCCCGCGGGCGGTCGGGTTGCGTCACCACGCCTTCAATTCGGAAATCGGGTTGCGGTATCAAATGCCGCAGAGAGGGAACTGCAAATGCGGGAGTGCCGCAGAAAATAATTTTCAGCGGCACGGGATTTCTACCACTCGCCGGCTTTCTTCATCTTGCGGATTTTCCGTTTGATCATGTCGCGTTTTAACATGCTCAGATGCGATATGAACAGCACTCCGTTCAAATGGTCGATCTCGTGGCAGAAGGCGCGCGCCAGCAGTCCTTCGCCTTTGCGCTCGAAGGTGTTGCCCTGTGCATCCTGCGCCCGAACGGTCACGTACTGCGGACGTTCCACGTATCCGCGGAACCCGGGAATCGACAGGCATCCTTCTTCTTCGCGCTGTTGCCCGTCCGCATAAATAATTTCCGGATTGGCCAGCACGATCTTCGCTTCGGGCGTCTTGCCGTTGGATACGTCAATCACCGTGATGCGCTGCCCCAGGCCAATTTGCGGCGCGGCCAGCCCTACGCCCGAAGCCGCGTACATCGATTCGAACATATCGTCGACCAGCTTCTGCAGATCGTCGTCGAATTTCTCGACCCGTTTCGTCGGCGTCTCCAGCACCGGATCGCCAAATTTTACAATCGGATGAATCATCTTTCGTATTTCCTCGGCCCCTTACCAATTTCTAGAATGCGTCAAGCTGCTTCTGATACCCGTCGAAATTTCGCCGTGTTTCTTCCAGCGAGTCGCCGCCAAATTTTTCGACGAACGCCATGGCCAGTTCCATCGCCACCATCGCTTCGCCAATCACACCGCCTGCCGGAACCACGCACACATCCGACCGCTCGTATGCGGCTTTAACTACTTCTTTCGTGTTCAAATCCGCGGATTGCAGTGCCCGCCGCAACGTCGAAATCGGTTTCAGATAGCCGCGAACCACAATATCCCCGCCGTTGGTGATCCCGCCTTCCAGCCCGCCGGCTCGATTCGAGGTGTGTTCGAATCGCTTCTTCCCCCCGTCGTAAACGATTTCGTCCTGCACCTGCGAACCGTGGCTAGTCGCATTCGCTACGCCGGTTCCAAATTCCACGGCTTTCACGGCTTGAATCGACATCACCGCTCTCGCGATTTTCGCGTCCAGCTTTTCATCCCATTGCACATGCGCGCCCAAACCCGCCGGAACTCCGCGCCCTACCACTTCGAAAATGCCGCCCACCGAATCGCCTGCGCGCAGAACCTGTTCTACCTCGGCTTTCATCAGTGCTTCAGTCGTGGAATCCACGCACCGCAGAGGCGATTCTAGATTTTCGCATATCGCTTCGATTTCCGGCCACGTCGCGTCGCGTTCCAGGCGCACCCGGCCGACGGCGATCGAATGGCTCAAAACCTTCACGCCGAATTCCCGCAAATATAATTTCGCAAACGCTCCGGCCGCCACCCGCGCCGCGGTTTCGCGCGCCGACGCGCGTTCCAGTATGTATCGAGCATCGTGCAGGTTGTACTTCAACGCACCGGATAAGTCCGCGTGTCCCGGCCGCGGTGCGGTCAACTTGCGCTGCGCGTCTTCCGCGCCCTCGCTATCTTCTACTGGAAGAGCTTTCTCCCAATTTTTCCAGTCGCGATTCTCGATCCGCACCGCGATCGGCGCGCCGATCGTCTTGCCGTGCCGAACGCCGGACAAAATGTCCGCCGTATCCTTCTCAATGCGCTGCCGCGCTCCGCGCCCGTAGCCCAGCTGTCGCCGGTGCAGTTCGCGTTGAATGAAATCCAGATCCACCGGAACGCCGGCAGGCAATCCCGAAATCCAGGCGATCAGCGCTTGACCATGAGACTCGCCAGCGGTTACGAAACGCAGCATCTCTGTGGAGCCTCGCGTATACAGTCGAAACAGAGATTCTACCGGAGCGGCTCTGTCGCGTAAAGCTGCGCATGCTTCCATCGTAAAAGTCTCCACTCTCTATCGCTCCACGTAACCCCTGGCGGGAGAGGTCACCACTCCTTTTTGCACCGAAAATTTTCCCCGGTGCTGACTATCGCTTGACCTAACCCGCACCTGCCGTTACGCTTTTCGAGACTCGGCGAAGCAGCACGCTCCGCGCGTGGCGAAGGTTGATCCGCACCCGCGTTTGGCATCCGCGTCCACACACGATGCCCGAACCTAGCGACACACCCTCCGTCCTCTCTCTGTTCACCGACGGAATCAAGCGCCAGGTTCTCAGCGTGCAGGAGTTCGCTCAGCTTTCTTTTCGCTCACTCGCCAACCTGGCCACCTCGCCGCGCTACTGGTCCGATACCCTCGAACAGATGGACCTGATCGGCGTCGGCTCTTTGCCGATTGTTATACTCACCGGCTTTTTCATCGGCGGAGTGATGGTTCTGCAAACTGCCGCACAATTCGAAAAGTTCGGCGAAACCGCCCTCACCGGTGACGCCGTTTCCCTCGCCCTCGTCCGCGAACTGGGTCCGGCCATCACTGCGCTCCTCGTGGCGGGCCGCAATGCTTCCGGAATCGCCTCCGAATTGGGTTCCATGGTCGTCACCGAACAAGTCGACGCCATGCGTGCCCTCGGCACCGATCCCATCCGCAAGTTAGTCACCCCTCGCGTGGTCGCCACCGTGCTCATGCTCCCTTTACTCACTGTGATCTCGGATTTCGTCGGTCTCTGTGGCGGATTCTTCGTCGCTTACTTCACCCTCCGTCTCGGTGCCATCCAATTCTGGACCAGGGCCATAGATGCCCTGGAAATCGGCGACGCAGTCCAGGGCCTGGCCAAACCATTTGTCTTTGGCCTGATCATCGCCACCGTCGGTTGTTATCAAGGTCTGCGCGTAAAAGGAGGCACCCAAGGCGTTGGCCGAGCCACCACCACGGCAGTCGTCGTCTCCTCCGTATTCATCCTGGTGGTTGACACTTTCATCACCAAGTTGCTCCTGTACGTCTTCCAGCGATAATGAGTCACTACCATTTCGTTTTCGGCGGCGACTCCAACTGCCCTTTGCATCTATAATCCCGCCATGACGAACGACCTCCCGCCGCCAATTTCGTCACGCAATCTCTCTCACGTCTCGCGCCCCGACGGCACGTTTGCCCCTCCGTCCCATCCCATGATTGAAAAAATGGACCCCGGCGCGCCGCTGATTTCTTTTCGCGATATTTCCATTGGCTTCGACGATCGCGACGTGTTGCATGGCGTTTCCTTCGATGTCCGGCACGGTGAAACCAAAGTTCTGCTCGGCGAAACCGGAACCGGAAAAACCCTGCTCATGAAAATGGCCGCGGGATTGATTCGACCCGATTCCGGAACTGTTCTGGTGATGGGTCACGACGTGACCACCATGGATGAGAAGGAACTCCTCAATTTCCGCCGCGAAATTGGCTTCGTCTTTCAGGAAGGCGCGCTTTTCGATTCCATGACCGTGGCCGAAAATGTTTCCTTCCGCCTGCGCGAGGAAAATACCGACGAAGAGGAAATCGATTCGCGCGTTCGCGAATCCTTGCGCTTTGTCGAGATGGAACAGGCCATCGACCGCTATCCCGCGGAACTCTCCGGCGGCATGCGCCGGCGCGTCTCCATCGCCCGCGCGCTGGTGGACCGGCCGCCCATCGTATTTTACGATTCGCCCACCGCTGGTCTCGATCCCGTGACGTCCCAAACCATCATCACCTTGATTTTGCGCGGGCGCGATTTACAGGATGTCAGCTCGCTGCTCGCCACCCACCGGGTGCAGGATGCCTTCGCGCTCGCCAACTACCGCTTCGATCGCGGCACCGGCCGCGTGGTTCCGCTCGCGCAAAACGGAAACGCCAATGTTGATCTGGATTTAGCCGGCCGTGAAAAACTCGCCGAGAGCGGCAAAGAGCGCAACCCGGTGCATCCCACCAGCGTGCTGCTTCTTCGCGACGGCAAAATTTACTTTGAGGGGCCGGCCGACGCGGTGCTGATTTCGTCGGATGCATACATCAAACAATTTCTGGCGTCCGCCGAATAACAGTCCCGGCGGCGCTTTGATTATGAAGAACGGATTTTGCAGCTAACCACGGAGGAACGTCATGGCACAGCGCAAACAGCTTACTTGGACCGAACTGCGAGTCGGTGTTTTCGTGCTCATCGGGCTCGCCATTTTGGCGGTCGGTATCTTCTACATTACCGGCGCCGGTTCGTTCGGGCCGAAATATCGCCTGCTCACCTATCTGCCTGAAGTGGAACAGGTCACGGTGGGTGCCCCGGTCAGTCTCGACGGCGTCGAGATCGGCAACGTCGAGTCCATCCACATCAATCCCAAACCCGAAGACGCCCAGCACAATATTCAACTCGTTCTTCGCATCGGCCGAAAATACGCCCCCGACATCCGTTCCGATTCTACCGCCAGCCTGGTCACCGCCGGTTTGCTCGGCAATCGTTACGTCCAGATTTCTCGCGGCTTGACCGGCTCCGAAGTACCGAACAACGGCGTCCTCCCGGGAAAACAAGAAGTCGAAATGAAAGACATCATGGGCCGGGTCGGCGGCCTCGCCGACCAACTGAACGCGGTCCTCGATCAGGCCCGCAATGGAAACGGTTCGATCGGCAAGCTGATCAACGACCCGGCGCTCTACAACAACCTGAACGCCACAGCCGAACGCCTGAACTCGATCGCCAGTTCGATTCAGCAGGGCAAAGGCACCGCCGGCAAGCTGCTTAATTCCGACGAACTCTACACCAAGGTCGACAGCACGGTCGCGAACGTCAACGACGTGATCGGCGCAGTGAAAGAAGGGAAGGGCACCGCTGGAAAACTCATCTACGATCCCGCCGTCTACGACAGCGCGAAAACCTTCCTCAATAACAGCAACGACCTGATGGCCGGCATTCGTCAAGGCAAAGGCTCCCTGGGCAAAATCGTCAACGACGATCAGCTCTACAACAATATGAAAGAGGCCACGGCCCAAGTCCGCGACGCCACCGCCAAACTCAACTCCAACACCGGCACCGCCGGCAAACTCATGACCGACCCAGCGCTGTATGACAATCTCACAGGCGCCACGGCCGACCTTCGTCTGCTCCTGGGCGATTTCCGCAAAGACCCGAAAAAATTCCTGCACGTAAAACTGTCGATCTTTTGAGTCACCAGATTCCGGATGAAAATTCAGGACCCGCCAAAAGTGAGCTTGATAGTGGAGCTACGCTTCAGGAGAATTTAGGGCCAGTAGGAACGCGTCGCGGATTCTGCGGAATTCCCCCGGGGCGTAGACCGGTTGAGCTACGGCTTTGGGGTTGATGGGTTGACCTTCAAATTGGTCGCCGCGATGGCGGGGAAAGAAATGCAGGTGCAGGTGCGGGATCGAGTTGCCGTGAATCTCGTAGTTCAATTTTACGGCGCCGGTGGCGGCCGCTAACGCCTTCGATACTCTTTGCGCGTCGCGCATGAACGCTGCTGCGACAGCCTCGGGCAGGTCATGCAACTCGACTGCATGGCTTTGCGAGACGAGGCAGACGTAGCCGGGAACCGGCGCCGCTTCTTGCATGGTCACCCAACAAACTTCTAGTTTGGCCACGACGTCGAGTGGTTCGCGTTGGACGCAAATTGGGCACGCCTCGCCGGAACAGAGCGCCGCCCAGCGGTCGTGATCGTTCCATGCGATTGTTTCGTTTGGTTTGGACATTTTATTGTTGGGGAATCAATCGAGTCAGGAGCAAACGTATCACGGCGATGCGCCGGGATGACAAGGTGAACGTAGGCTAAACGGCAACGGCAACGACCCCGCCCTTCCAGAGGCGGGAAAGATGGGGCACCTGGAACACCGAAAGGCAACGGCACCAGCAACGGCCACGGCGTTTGAAGCAGGTCCTTCGCTGCGCTCAGGATGACAATAGAAGCGAAGGAACGGCAACCTCCCCACCCTTCCAGAGGCGGGAAGGATGGGGCACCCGGAACACATAAAAGCAAACTTCTGCGCGAAATTCGCTCGTCAGACCCTCTAAAAAAAAACAGCTTTACATATTCCGATATGGGTATATGTTAATGGCATGTCGCGCGTAGCCACAACGACGGATGCCTTCAACGCGGTGGGGGAACCCAGCCGGCGGGAGATTCTGAATTACCTGATCCTGCAGGAACGGGCCGTCGGGGAAATCGTGTCTACCCTGAAGCTGGGCCAGCCGTCTGTATCCAAGCATCTGCGGGTGCTGCGGGATGTGGGCCTGGTGCATGTGCGGCGCGACGGTCGCCGCATGATATATCGCACCAATGCCGAAGCCATTAAACCCCTGCACGAATGGACCAGCACGTTCGAACGCTACTGGAAGCAGCAACTGCATCGCATCAAGGATCGGGCCGAAGCCGCGGCCGAGTCACGGCCTGGGTCACGGTCGGGGGCTGGGCCCGAGACCGAAACGGAGAAGTAACTAAGCTAGGTAACTCAGTCAAGTAACTCGATTTCAATTCAGACCTACATAGGAGACGCCATGACCGCCATCGCACCATCGATCGAAAACTACACGTTGACAGTTACGCAGGAAATTCAGGTGCGCGCGTCGCTGGCCGCGACGTTCGCCGCGCTGCTGGAAGAAATAGGCCCCGAGAACCGGAACGGGGAAGGCCAACCCATGCCCATGATCATCGAGCCGTGGCCCGGTGGCCGCTGGTTTCGCGATCTGGGCAACGGCAACGGCCATTTCTGGGGAAACGTGCAGGCCATCAAGCGGCCGACGCTGCTCGAGATCACCGGCCCGTTGTTCGCCTCCTCGCCATTCATTTCCAACGTGCAATATCGGCTGAGTGAAAAGGACGGCGGGACGCTGATCACTTTCCATCACACGGGGTTCGGGATACTGGAGGATCATCACCGCCAAGGTGTCAGCAAAGGTTGGGGAAGTTTGCTGG
>Ga0307474_10000170_pt1 | contig 48194 bp, 71 predicted proteins | sample atmos_gasesECM1C_2_FD_203312 | JGI IMG/M metagenome (GOLD analysis project Ga0307474, IMG submission 203312) | Hardwood forest soil microbial communities from Morgan-Monroe State Forest, Indiana, United States - atmos_gasesECM1C_05 | ecosystem: Environmental > Terrestrial > Soil > Temperate... | reverse complement strand
CGACGTCCGTGGGTTCAGCCACTAACCGCGGCCTTTATTTCGGGGACGGCGCGAACCGCTCGGGGTACGGCGCGCTTGCTCTTTCTTGAACTTGACGCCAGGCATCACTTTCGTCTCTCCGTCGCTCGGCTTGTTGCCGCGCTCCATGAGGTTCTTGATCTTGGCGGGATGGATGACTTTCACTTCTTGGCCTTCTTTCTCTTCGGAACTTTCGCCCCGGATTTGCGCGCTTTGCTTAGACCGATAGCGATAGCCTGCGCCTTGGATTTTACCTTTGGACCAGCCTTCGATCCACTGTGGAGTTTACCGCGCTTGAACTCGTGCATCGCGGTTCGTACCCCCTGGGCGGATTTCTTCTCGCCTTTCTTGCGCTTCAGTAGTGGCATCCGTCGAAGTCCTCCGATTCCTCCCCATTCTCCCCGAACGGGTCGTGGCTAGTCGTCAACATCATACACGCTTCCATCGTCCTCCTCCATCCACTCCTCGCTGGTATCCTCCCGAACGGGGAGCGGCGGGATATAGTCGCAGCTCACCACGCCCTCTTTGACGCGCCGGTCCCGCCCGGAACCTTGGCTCGTCCGGGAACGCAAACCTGGCGGTCGCACATGCCTGTTACCTTGCAGCGCACGCATTCAACCGCCTCGGCTTCGAGCTTGATATTGTGGAGGGCCTCAAACTCGTGGCCGCACGCGCCGCAGTGGTAGCTGTAGAAAGGCATTATTCCTCCTCCTCTGCGGTGCAGCAATCCTCGTGGTAATGCGTCTCGTGTATTTGCGACTTGGCGCACTCGATCAATCCGAGAGCCTTCCAGAGAGCCACTGTTCCGATGTGGTGATAGGTCACGGTCTGACCATCTAAGGCGTCTGGATCTTCTGTATCGCACTGAGTTATTAGGATCGCAGTTTGGTCATCGTGTAACCCTTCAATTAGCCGGTGCATTTCGTCGCGGTCAACGGCGTGCTGAAGCTGCTTCTCTATGTCCATCACTTAGCCAGTATACAGTGGCGCTCGGAAAGAAAGGTTAACTCCTCGCCTTCGCTATCGCGGACCGCGTTCTCCGCTCCGTATCGGTAGACGACGGTATCGCCCGGCTTGACCTGATCGCATCCGAAGGTGGAGAGAACCTCGGCGATCATCTTCGTGCGGCGCGTGACGTCGCGATTGTAGAGGCCGATCTCGACGTGTAGGCCGCTGGCGGTTTTCCCGCTGCCAACGCGTGGTGCGACGATCATCAGGCCGCGATGGAACGGGCGCCACGCCTTCATGGAAACCACTGCGTAGGTTTATATCCTAGCCGCTTCTCCATCTCGCGCAGGCGTCGTCGGTTTCCGACTAACCCGAACCATGTGAACCCGATAACCATCCAGGTAACTGCTAGCACGCAATCAGTAATTTGGCAAGAGTTCATACGACCGTCACCTCGATATCGTCCTCGACGGGAGCCTCGGCCGCCGCGGCACCGCTATCTTGCGGTTGCGGCGGAATGGTGAATGCGGGCGCTGCGGCTCCTCCCTCCTCTTCTGGAGGCGGCTCCTGAATTGGTACGACGGCGACGGTCGCTTCCTCCGGCGAGGTCCAGACGCGAGTCGACGCTACAGGTAGCCCAGCATCCTGGCCCATCCAGCCGGCGCCCCGTGGCTCAGCCTTCGTCGGCGCGCGATGCAACGGAGCATCTCCACTTTCTATTACAGTTCCCTCACGCACCTCGGGAAGATTCTCCAGCGGCCGGGGTCCGCCGAACGGCGTGTTGTTGTTCTCGTAGAAGCGCACGCCCAGCTCTAGGCAAAGCTCGGCCTGGATCTTCGGCTCGCGCCCGAACGTCTCGGACAGTTTAAGCAGCGAGAGATACACCGGCCCGCGCACCAGCACACGGAGGGGTTTGCTGTTCTTTCGCTCGGCGGCGCGGCGCTCTTTGAACTCCCGCTCCTCGCGATCGAGCTCGGAAAGCGCGCCGGCGTCCTTGGTGCGGCGCGGCTTCGCTCCGCCCGGGTTGTGCGATCCGCGCCGGCGGACCGGGATTACCGTTTTTGGCTCGGCCATTGTTCGGACGCAGTACGGGCGGGAGGTTCATTGACGGAGAGAACCGGAACGTCGGGCTCCGGCTGAAAGCGCAAGCTCGCAACGAACCCATCGTAGAAGTCGTCATCGCTTACCGCTGGCGGCATATAGAAACCGATGGAGTTCAGGCTAAAGACCGGGTCGTCCCGCGGCGTGACGCGCCTAACCCAGCAAGTCGAAATGGTTCGGAATAGGTCCTGCTCGGTAATGTCTCGGCGGAAGGCGTGGGTCCGCATGAAGGCATGGAGCGCTGGCGGTAGCGGCATGTTGAAAGGCTCCGTGCATGGTGGTCCGCGGTATCCGCCTCTCGGTCGTCCCACTATTCTCTCCCGAGCGCCGCTTTACGAACTTCCTCGTCGACGGTCTGGCCGTAGAACTCGGCGCTGTCGTCGTCGTAGAGGACGGCGAGAATGTCGCGGTCGGTGACAAAATAGAGCGTCTCGCCGTTGATCGTCGCGGTGTAGCCCTGGCGCAGGTAGAGGACGCGGTCGCCCTTGGCGAGATCGATCGGGATTCGCTTACCGTAGCTCATCTCGCCCGGCCCGACCTCGACCACCTCGGCCTCTTGCGAGCGCTCGCGGACTTCCTGGGCGAGGATGATCGTGCTGCCCTCGGTGGCCTGCTCGCGCATGAGCTTCGGGCGCAGCGCGATTTGCGCGTTCAGGCACTTCACTGCTCGCTTTCCACTACCGGGCGCTGCCCGAGCCCCTGCGGCTTCTCGCCTTCCCCCTCGGCCCCAGCCCGCGGCGCGGCGCCGTAGCGTTCCGCGATGTTGCGCGGCATCTGCTCGGGAACGTCCCCCGCGGCCTGCGCCTCCATGATCTCGCGCAGGTCCGACCCTGGGACGCGAGTCACCAGCGCACAGCCCTCTTCGATGATCCCCAGCAGCTCGTCGGCGATATGCTCGTCGACGCCGCCGTACTGTTTGAGAACCCCTTGCGGGTTGACCACGGCGATGACGAACTCATTCGGGACGTTCTGGCCCGACTCGCGCGCCTGAAGCGCGACCACTTCCTGCGACCGCATTAGCGAAAAGCCATGAAGGCGCAGAAGATAGCAAAGACGAGTAGAACCGCAGAAATAGAGCCTCCGACCAAAAGGATCACCTGAGCGTTGTGAAGATGCCTGTCCGCCTTATCGAGATGGCGTATCGCGTTATCTAGGTGTACTTGATGGTTCACTTGTAGAACTCGCTCCTTTCATTGAAGCGGTGGCTCCGGGCTAGCACGCGGTCAGCCTCGTCGGACTGCACGTCGAAGAACTCCTCGGTAATCTCCCGCTGCGCCAGGAGCAAGAGCGCGGCGTCGGAGTCGAACGCGAAGCCCTTACGAATATGCGGATGCTCACGAAGGCGCCGCCAGACCCCGGCTCCGAGCAGCATGAGCGCGCCACCCACCTCCGAATACCGCCGCCGCTCCGTCTCGACGATCTCCCAAACGACGTCGTCCAGGATAGGGGAAACTCGGACCTCCCGGGCGATCTTGGCAGAGCGTTTGTTCCTCGGTCGCCCAGGACGACGCTTGAGCTGGTTCACTCACTTGCGGGCTCGGGTGGCTTCTCTTCCTCGGGCGGCGGCGCGATATCAAGCTGCGCCACGCCATGCTCGTCGGCCATCTGCGCTCCGGGGACGAACTCGTGCCCCTCAATCGGATGATCCGCGCGCCGCTGGTTACACATGCCCGTCGCGAGCGGCGCCGCGCAGAGCCGGTCCGGGTTCTCGTCGTCCGCCGGGACGCTCGCGGCTTGCGGCTGGAAGGCTTGAACGATCAGCGCCGCGATCCCGGCGATCATATCGCGCATCGAATCGGTCGTGGCTTTACGGACGACGTGATAGATTTGCTTCGCGGCGTTCTCGTCCAGCGCGGCCATGTAAGTAAACGGCATGGCGAAGGTGTTGCCCTTCGCGTCGCGGACGACCATGTGACGGAACTGCGGCTGACCTGGCGGCGGCGCGCCCGGAATGTGCAAGCGCGATGGTCCGACTTGTTCGGCGCTCACGCTTTGCGGCCCAAAGTTGACTCCATCGTGTCTCCTCGTGTCACCGCGCGTCTCGCGCGTGACTGCTGTTGATTGCTTTGTGTTACAGAGTGTTCAGCGCGTGACTCGCGTCGTTCAAGTCGTGACAAAAAGCGGGTGGTATCAGGGCCAAAGTTTTGTATAACATTACCACCCTTGCTTGATTTATGCTAGGGTTCGAGGGTGGAAAATTGCGAAAAATGCGGCTATAGCGGCCCGCTCTGCTACGATTGCGGCGAGCCGCCCTACTGCCCGGCGTGCCTTGCGCGGGACCTAGCCGTGAAGGGCGCCGACGATATCGGAGTAGTGCGCCACGAGCCAGATCAGTAGAATCAGCCCGCAGATCGCTAGAACGAGATTCCTTGACCAAGGGTATTGCGGCGCCAGTTGCTGCAGGATGAAAATAACGATCGCGGCGGCCACAACCAGGATCACGAAGAAAATCAGGAACGCTACGAGCAAGTGCATGAAAGGACCCTCCTTGCTTGCCTTATTCCCCGTTGAGCGGTTTCTCCCGCTCCCCGATGACTAGCTGTAGCGCGGCGCGCAGATCCATGTCCCGCGTTAGCTCACAGAGAGCCCGCGCGCGGTCGTAGTCGCCCGGCTCGATCTTGGCGAGGATGCGGCGCACGTCGACGTCCTTCACGTTCGGTTCCTCCGGCGCGCCATGCGCGCGAGCTTGTTCTTGCGGCGACGCTTCGCCCTATCCGGATCGGCGGACGCCGGCGACTTGCCGGCCGGGTACTCCCACCACGCGCGCCGCTCGACCATGATCCCCACCTGCTCGAGATCGCTCATCCCCACACCACGATCGGCGGCGGCAGCGTGATCCCCTCGGGAGCCGCGGGAGGGTTCCCCCCAAAATACTGCGACCCCGGGAAGCCGTTCTTCTGAGCAAACGTCAGCACGATCGAAGCGGCGTTCAGCTCCACCTCCGCCGCCCCGAACAGCAGCGTCGTCGGCGGATCGTTCGGCGTCCCGCCGCTAGGCCCGCCAAGCGTGGCGTTTCCGAAGCCTTGCTCGCGCGCGCAGGTGAGGACGTCGGTCGCCGGCCCCGGGCTATACACTCGTACAGTTTACCGATACGCCGGGTTGGTCGACACCCACGTCACCACCCCGGCGAAGACGAGCCACAGCCCGAGCGTGATCCACTCCACCCCTTGACGATACCGCTTCACAGTCCTAGAATGCAAGAACCGCCGGGCAACACGTCCCAGCGGTTCTAAAAGGTCGTTGCAGCCGACCCGCGCCCACCATAGCACGAAGGCCGCCAACGACGCAAGAAAGGCGGTCCTTTTTATGGCTCAACCAAAGCTCGAGGCGGTCGACGGCGACCGCAAGCACCCCAAGTCTGAGAACGAAAAGCGCATCGAAGAACTCTCCGGTATGACCGGGGAGCAGCTCTCATTCTCCGACCTCTTCGTCCTGGGTCGCATCCGCGATCTCCGAGCCTCCGTCCTGGAGACCGAAAACGAGATGGTCGAACTGCGCGCCGTCCTTAAAGCCCGCAAGAAGTCGCTGGACGTGGCGCTCCTCGAAGCCGCCATGCACTACGACAACCGCAACCTCGCCAAAGCCTTCGCCGGCAAATAGCGTGCAGGGAATCCGTCGCCGTATGCCCGCTTGGAAAACCGAGCGGGCTAGGCAATTCCGCGAGAACCCGACGCCGTCCGAGGCGCGGTTATGGGAGTCCCTCCGACATACGGACCTGGCCCATCCGCTGGGATACCGCTTCACCCGACAGGCTCGCATGCTTGGATACATCGTCGATTTTTGCGCGCGAACGCCCAAGGTCGTCGTGGAGGTCGACGGTCCGGTTCACGATCGGACCCGACTCTACGACGCTCAACGTGATCGAGTGCTTCGGGGGCACGGCTACCTCGTTCTCAGATTCTCCAACGCCCAGGTCCAGCAAGAACTCGACGCCGTCATCTCGGAGATATCTGCTGCGCTCCTATCGCGAGCCGCGGTCAGTCGAGCCGGGACTCGCCGACAACCGAAGCTGGCCGAGGCTTCGTAGGCAAAAACTCGGCTGACCGTTCCGGAGCACGAAGCTCTCAGTAAACGACAGACTGCGCTGTCCAACACCGTCGTCTCAGCGTGCGGCTTTCAGGGGGCTTTAAACTTCCTTTTCGAGCCGGGACGGCGAGACAGCCGCAGGCTGGATGAACCACACCAAGGCGCCCCGCGCCGACCAAGCCCACCTCTAAATGCCTCCCCTAGAGCGCGCGCAGCCAAAATCTGGCAAATCGCGATGCACCCGGGCGGGGGCAGCCCGCCCCGGGGCTCTCCGAGCCAAACCATCAGGGGCTAGAGTGTACCTCTCACCGTGGATTACTGCGTTTACTCTACCGATAGCCTCGCAATCCAGCGTGAGTTGTACCGTAAGCCTGCTATACGTCTGTGACCTGGGCCTAGATGGCGTGGTTGAATGACTCCGTGGCGTGCTGGTTGTACCTATCGGAATCGTGGCCTTTGATAGTGACAAGGAGAACACTGTGGACGGCAAGATGGCTCGCGGCCACGGCTACAAATGGGTGCTGGGCGTGGCTTGGCGTGGCACGAGTCGTCGCTCTGAGCGTGAGAGGAAAGCTCGGTGGCGTGCTCGCGTGAAGGCCGGGCTGGTTGGCCGAGGGCTTGACGCTAGTGGTATCGTGGAGTCACCTAAGTCGCGCCAGGACGGCGCAGAAAGCCAGAAGGCTGATGGAACCCCAAGAAAAAGACCACGCGGTTGAGAATGCCCAAGGGCATCTTCAATCCATCCGGGAGCTCGTCGCTAAGTACAACGCGTCCGTCACTAACCAAGGAGGAGCCGATTACAAGACTGACGCGATCGACGAGGAGTTCCACGAATACCCGCTGTCTGTTCAGGTACGAGAACCGTGGCATAATCCCGGCGAGACCGGAGCGCGACCGGCGGAGTTCGAGGTGCTGCTAACTACAGGCGGCCCTGGCCTCAGAATCATAGGTGATCTCAACGAATACGGTCAGCCGACAAGCGTCGCCCTTCAGATTCAAGATTGGGGTATACCGTGGACCTCGATGAACCTGCTGCGCGACGATGAGGCAACGCTTCTAGAGTTTGCGTCGCATCTATACTTCGGGGATGGCGAATAATGCGGTCCGCGCCCAAATACGGTCGCGGCCTCTCGCCGCTGCCTATCCGCGACGCCACGTACTGCATCCACGGAACGGCTGTGGCCGCCGAATGCAAGCGCTGCAACTCCGAGTTGTACCCGCGTCGGCGCAAGGCGAAGGTGTCGGCATGAGCGGCTGGGACACCTGGGAAATCCTCGGCGTCTGCGCGTTACTCGCCATACTCCTAGACCTCGCCATGAAGGTGGCGCCGCTATGAGAGAGTTTGTGGCGGCGCTCTTCCTCGTCACGCTCGCGACGGTGTTTCTGTTCGCGATGCGCGGCCCGGTGGCCGAGCTGTCGCAGGCGTCGTTTGGGCAGGCTGCCGCCGCGCTCGGGGGCCAGCGATGACGCGCGCTGCGGTGTTGCTTGGCGCGTATCTCGCCTTCGATGCGTTGGCTGGCGTGGCGATCTGGCACTACGTTACCGCGCCGCTGCTGCGGACGCTGGCGGGCGCGCTATGAGCAGCGATTACGGCGGTCTCGTAGCCAGGGCATTCGTCGTCGGTATCGGCGCCGGAGCATGGTTATTCTTCACGATCCTGGTCGTGCTGCACGGCGCGCATGTGCCGCTCAGGCTGCTCTGTCCATGAGCCCACACATTCACCGCGAGAACGGCCGCGACGTCGAAGCGGCCTTCCGCGCGTATATTGACACGACCGGCGACAAGAGCGCAACGCTGAGCCGCGAGGGGGCTACGTGGATCGTTAGCGGCCAGCACCTCAAGGGCAGCTACTACGGCGCAAGGGAGGCGTGCGCGGCGCTGAGGCACTTCCTCGATGGTTGGGGCGCTGGAAGCAGTGAGCATAAGCTCCGCGGTCGCCCGCTGCGCTCCGTTGACCCATCCGCGCCTCCGAGGGTGTTCTGAATGAGCTTCGACGAAAAATATGCCAAAGCGCTCGACCACTTCTTCACCGCCTTCAGCAACCCGTCGCGCCGCAAGTGCCTCGACGCCCACGACGTCAAGATCCTACTGGCGAACGGCGACGTGGGGCGCGGCACGATGTTCTGCGAGCGTGAATACGGCCACCCGCTGCCGCACCACGCCGGCGGCCAATACTCCTGGCCTTCGCGAGAGGAGATCATGGCGTCGCAGGAGTAGAGATCGAGCCTCAGAGGATGATGAGACGAGAGCCGCGCTGGAGAAATCCTGGCGCGGTTCTTGCGTATCAGGGTAGCGTCATGGTAAAATCAGGGCGTGAATCGAAACGCTAAGCGCGCGATCGCCAAACACGAAGGCCGCTGTGTGAACTGTTACAAACGGAAAGCCGTGCGTGATAGGGTCCGCTGCCGTAAGTGCTTGGCGAGTAACCGCGCCGAAGCGGCTAAAGTTCGCAACGGAAAGGAGAGCGCGGTAACACCTGCCGCGCCCTCCCCACTAGCTACTATTGAAGGATGAGCTAACATGAAAGGTAACACGAACACCGGCTTCGGCGCAATGCTGAACCACCTGCTCTCGAAGCCCCGGACCCAGGCGGAAGCCCAGGTTATCCGGGGCTGGTCCGAAGCGATGAACGACGCCGGCGGAGAAACGGCATCAGCGACGGAGATCGGAGAGCTATGCTAACTGCAGTTGAGATCGGGGCGGTCATCGCGATCGCCCTCCTCGGCGGCTCTGCGTATGTTCGCTGGTTGAACGAGCGCACGTTTTGGGCGACCATGCGTGCGATCTCGGAAGCGGAGAAACGCTATGTGAAGGCGGAGCGACGTGCATGAAACGCTGCACGAAATGCCGCAAGCGCAAGCCAAGCGCCGAGTTTCACCCCGAGCCGCTGCTGTGGGGCAACCTTTGCCTTCTGTGCTATGCCAGCCAGCCGGGGATGGGCGGGAGCTGAGCCCCGTCTCGCCTGCGGTCGTCGCCTACTTTGGCGGGGCGGTGTTGCCGTGAACGCCGAGAATATCAAATCCGCGATCGAGACCGCGCTTCGCACGCCGGAGCTGCTCGAACGCGCGCAAGCGTACCACGCCGAGATAACCTCAAGCGTTCTCTCGCGCAACCACGACCGCGAGCCTGGCAAGCTGCGAATCAGCGACGCTGGCGCGTGTTCGCGTGAGCTTTGGGCGAAGATGAACGGCAAGCTCGACCTTCCCGAAGATCCTAAGAGCCTGCTGCGAATGCACAACGGCTCGCTCATGGGTGCGTGGATGGCGTGCTTACTGAAGGCCGGGCTCGAAAACCCCGGCCCGCGCGAAAGCGGCTACGTTGTCATCGCTGAGAATGAGGTCGAGCACGACGGCATCCCGGGGCACGTCGACGTCGTCGTTCTGCGCGCCACTGAATCCGGGATCGCTCCAAGGCTCGCCACGATCGAGTTTAAGTGGAGCGCGTGGACTGGCGACTGGCGCAGCGATTGCAAGCCAGCGCACCGCATCCAGAGCGGCAAGTACGCCCTAGCAGAAGCGGCGCCGCAGCATTTCGTCGTCATCTACTACGCCGCGTCGCCTGCCACGATCTACGTCAAGGACGAAGGCGCTCGCATCCCCGGAAACTACCTCGTCGTGCATCCGTTCGAGACGGACGAAACGGCGTTCGACGTCGCGGTTGAATACGATCGCCTCGCCGCCGCGCTAACCAAGGATATGCCCGACGCCGATCCGCCCGAGGAGTACCTCTGCAAATCTTGCAAGTTCAGCGCCTGCAAGCTTAATAAGAACCCACTGAAAGTTAAGGTTCCACATGCCGCTCAAGTTTGAAACCATCGCCAAGCAAAACCGACGCGCTAAGGTGCTCCTCATCGGCGAGGCGGGCGTCGGGAAAACCCATGCCGCGCTTACGTTTCCGAACCCCGCAGTCATCGACGCGGAAGGCTCGATCGATTGGTTTTCAGACCGATTCGCGTTCACCGCCGTTCCCACCAAGAGCTATAGCGACGTGCGCGACCTAACGAAGCAAGTGCGCGAAGGCAAGGTGCAGTGCGAGACGCTCGTCATCGATTCGCTAACGTCGATATACAACGGCTTAGTGAACGCCGCTACGATGGAACGGCAGAAGCAGGGCAGCGACGACCTGCGCCCGCTCGATTGGGGACGCATCAAACGCAAGTTCTCTTCGCTGCTGGACGAGCTTTACCACAAGCTGAAGGTGAACGTCGTATGCGTCGGCTGGATCAAAGCGGAGTACGCGAAGCCGGGTGACACAGTGCAGGGTAAGGTGGTCGCGCAGAACGACCTCGTTAAAATCGGCGAGGTGTTCGATGGCGACAAGAAAACGATGTACGCCTTCGATTTTGTCATCAAGGTTCTCGGTAACGACGGGAAGCGCGCTCGAGCGCAGATCGTCAAGAGCCGCAGCGGAGCGCTGAAGGCCGGGCAGATCATCGACGACTTCTCCTGGAAAACGCTCGAGGGTTTGCTGCCGAAGGGCGCGTCGACGTATGAGGGGATGACCGACGAGGGCCAGGAGGCGAAGGACCAATCGCTATTCGTTGGCGGCCCGGCCGCACAGCCCGCAGCGAACGGTGGGCCGCGCGATACCGATACTCCCGAGAACCGCGACAGCGGCCGCAAGGCGGTTATGGCCTACGCCACGAGCCAATCGATCCCCGACGCGCATCGCCACGAGATCGCGCAAGCGTTCTTCGGAGAAACGTCGTCGACGAAGCTTTCGCACGCCGACCTTCGCAAGCTGTACCGCCTGCTAACCGTTTGGGTTCGCGACCGCGACAAGGACGCGCCGTTTGAGCTCTGGCTCGAGACGCAGCTCGCGCTAGAGAAAGAGGCTGCCAATGCGTAAGCGCGTCTACGGCTTCGGGATACCCGAGATTCTCGCGAGAACTCAGCGCGAGAGGAATCTGCGCTTAACCATCGCGACTCGGCGCGCGGCTATTCTTCGGGGTTACAGTATCGACTCGAACGACGAATGGTTAGATCGCGCAAACCGAGCACACGCCTATGATAAGGCGGCGACCATCCGCATGATGCAGCCCAACTTCCGATTAGGCGAAGTCTGGGACCGGATTTTGCAGGCGGTGGGGTTGTGACCGTCGCCGAGCTCCGAGCGCTACTAGCGGACAACGCTCGAGCCGCACGCCGAGATTCAGTTCTGCAACGGCTGGCTCGCGATACCGTATCGCGACGGAGCAATCATGGTCTTTCCAGAACTTACCAAGCAGGAGGCTCCCGGGTGACCGTTTTCGCATACGCCGAAATAGCGATGGAGTGGTGGAAGCCACCGATCCCGCAGGGCGCCGCCGGCGAGGTGCTCCATACCTTCGCCCCCAATCCAGAAGGCCCGAACGTCTTGATCGTCCGGTTCGGCACGCGCAACGTCGTTTGCCGAGCCGATTGCCTAGCCTACGAAATGCCGCTAGAGGCGAGCGCGTGAAAACGCCATGCTGTCCGACTTGCGGACAGACACTTTCGAGCACGCTGCCGGGGTTTAACGAACCTTCTAACGGCAACGGCAAGCAGCGCAGAGACCGCCCCCTGCCCTTCGACGTCGAGGTCTACAAGCTCCGAGACGCGATCCTGGTCGCCGTGTGGGAGTGCCTCGAGCCGTTCATCGGCCGAGCGCAAGGGGTCACGGCCTGGAAGCACGCTAACCGCAAGCACGCCCTGGCTATGGCCCGGCAGAGGATCGCTCCCTCCGCTGCGGTCGCCGGCTGGAAGCAGGCAACGCAGCGTATCGGGGAGCCGGTTAGGAGCGTCAAGATCGTGCACGACGAGATTATCGGGGCGCACGCCCGCAGAGCGGCGGCGCACGCATGAGAAACGACCTATCGAAGCTCTCGACGCTCATCGGGCCTATGGGCGGCCTCAAGGACATTCGCCCGCCAGGCCGATCGTTCGGGGATTGGGAGCGCTGGCTACGAGAGGTTGCGCCGATCGCGCTGGATAGCCCGCTCGGATTCGCGATCATCCGCCGCAAGCGCTGGCTCGACGATGCCCGCCGGCGCGGTCTCGTGTACGAGCAAGCCGAGCAAGAATGGAACGCGACTTACGAACGCGACGCCGCGGCGATTAGCGCCTCGCTGCACCGGCAGGATCAGCAGCGAGCTCGAGCGTTGCGCGAGCGCGATGGGAAGCGTCGGCCGCCCGAAGATGCCGAGCCGCTGTTCGACTACGCCGACGAAATGATCCCGCCGCCATGAGGCGCACCTCGCTACAGGAGCCTACTGCATGAGCCAGCCTCACCTCATTCGAGGCGTCTGCCCGAAGTGCGGAACGAAGATTGAGGCCGACCTTCGACCGCGCAAGCGTTGGCCTGCGGCGTTCGATCGCGCTTTCGCCCTCATGGACCGTGCCTTCGCGGAAATCTCGAAGGGCTTCAGGAGCATCGAACGATGAGCCAGCCTCTGAGCCACAAACAGATAGAGCGTTGCGACCCCGCCTCGGAAGCTTATGCTGAATCATGCTACAAAAAACCGTGGCCCAAAGGCACGAAAGAGGACCACAAAGGCAGCCTGTCTCGCGCGTTTCGGGAAGGCGCGGCATGGCAGCGCAACCGCGAGAACGCCGCCCTCGCTGCGAAGCTCGCCAACATTCGCAAGCTGTGCGATGAACATGATTCAGAATGGGCAAGTGTCGGTGATGACGCAGATTGCGATTGTCCGTTATCCCGCGAAGTACGCGCCATCATTAGCGATAAATTCGTCCAAACTGTCGAGTTTACAACAGATATGGCGCGCAGGGCTTTGGGGCGTTATCTCGCCGAGCAAGAGTTCCCCACCTTTCGGGAGCCAACCTGCGCCGAGGTGGAGTCGTTGCGCGGGGCGGTAGACTCCATTTTGGGACAGCCCTCGCGCTACGCCAAACCGGGAGTGGAATGATCTTATGACTACCTACATGCTGGAAATCACGAAACGGTTCGAGTTGCCCGAGCAGGATGACGCGCAAGCGACTGATGAGGCAAAGTTCGCGGCCAGCGCCGTGGACGAGTGCGTAAACGAAAACGAATATCTAATCACCGGCAAGCCCGCATCGGTGCGCCTCATAGACGTATCGGCTCCCGATTCAGCAGGCCGCGTCGTTTGGACGAACCAGCCATGAGCGAAGCTGTGTATGGGTCGCGCGGGACCACTCGCGCAGGGCTGCGAGTCTGCGACGACTTGCTCGTACAAACCCGTCAATGGCACCGCCACGAACGCGCGGTCGATACCGGCGATGCGGGTAGTGCGCGACGAGCCCTACCGAGGCCCACTTTATGAGTTGCGGTGATGTATTTTCGCCGGACGAGCCAGACGTAATCTGTGAAAAGCCAAAGGGTCACGATGGCTGCCACAAATGGAAATCATCGTATTGGAATGAGCACGGGTTTTACTACGTCAAAGCAAAGGTAGGGATACGATAATGAGCAGCGCCCCCGCATCGCAGCCCCCGCGTGACCTCGCCACCCGCTTGCGTGAAATCCAAGAGCGTTGTCGGCCGGGTGTTATTGAGCCGACTAGCGCGCGACTAATGGCAGCTTGCGTTCAGATTCAGAGCGGCATCCCGTATCTCTGCGGCCATTGCTTTGCCTGCCAAGCTTCGCTCCTGTTGCGCGATGACGTTCCATTCCTGCTCGCAGAGATAGACCGGCTTGGCGCGATCGTCGGGAAGCAAAAGGCCGATCTCCGTGAATGGGAAGCGCGTTTCCGCTCCGTGCCGACGACTTTCCAGGGCGTGACGTGCCGCTGGACCGGATGCTCGCGAAAGGTGAAGCTACCCGGCGACGAGTGCTGGCAACACGCGCGCGAAACCGCAGCCCTTCGAGGAGAGCAGCCATGAGAGATCGCGACGACATCGCGGCTGACCTGGAGCGCCGTAGCGAACAAATGGCGGGCGTGATGGGCAACCTCATGCGCGAAGCCGCAGCCGCTCTCAGGGCTCAGAAGCCGCTAGTGGTGACAGACGCGATAGTGGAGCGATTCAACGCCGTCTACCTTGCGCCGTTTGACTGCGAGCATGACGGGTCGCCGCACGGCACCGAGTGCAACTGCATCGACAAAGCAGCCCTCACCGCAGCTCTTACGTCAGATAACGAGGCGGGGCAATGAGAGCGGTTATCGCCCTGCTCTTGCTCCTCGCGGGCTGTTGTGGTCACGATTGGGGCTGCACCGTAGGCCCTCAATGCGGCGTAGATATTCCTGACTGCCCACCTTCTGCGAGTGCGCGATGAACGTTTACTGCAACTATTGCCGCTGCTATCACGAGCCGGGAATCTGCCAACAACCGCTGCACTGCCAGCGTCACGGGGTGATCCGTGCCTAAGCCACGCCTTTTAGACCTTTTTTGTGGTGCTGGCGGGGCAGCGATGGGATATGCCCGAGCTGGCTTCGAGGTCGTGGGCGTGGACATTAAGCCGCAGCCGCACTATCCCTTCGAGTTTCATCAAGCGGATGCTATGGCGTTTCCGCTAGAGGGCTTCGATGCGATTCACGCCTCCCCGCCGTGCCAGAGATACTCGTCTGCAACGATCGTAAACGGGACGCGGGAGAACCACCCCGACCTGGTTGGACCCGTCCGCGAGCGACTGATCGCAACCGGCTTGCCCTATATCATCGAGAACGTTAAGGGCGCGCCGCTTCATGGTGTCGAGCTTTGCGGAGTGGCCCTCGGACTGCGACTCGGCAAGTACGTTCTCCGCAGGCATCGCATCTTTGAGTCTAACGTTGTGCTCCTTATTCCGCCCTGCGCCTGCGAACGGGGCGACGGGGTAACGCTTGGAGTCTATGGCGGCGGTACGTCAACAAAAGAGCGCAATCCTAACACGAAGGGCGGACGTCCGTACAAGGGCACGACCGCCGAGCGCATCGCCATCATGGATATGCCGTGGTGCAAAACGGCGCACGAAGTCAACGAAGCGATCCCGCCGGCGTACACCGAGCTTTTAGGCGAGCAACTCATCGCCGCAATTTGGAGAGCAGCATGAGTGATCCCGTAATAGACAGTGACACCCAAATGAAAGGAACGCCGTGAAGAACGCACAGCATTACCGCAAAAAGCCCGTCGTTATTGAGGCCATGCAACTGACAAGTAACGATGCCCTCGCCGCCGCTATCGAGTGGTGCGGTGGTCACCCTTGGATGGTCGGCATGGAGCCCGGCGTGCAAATAAAAACACTTGAAGGCACGATGTACGCTGGACCGGGAGATTGGATTATCAAGGGCGTCAAAGGCGAGTTCTACCCGTGCAAGCCCGACATTTTCGCGGCAACGTATGAAGCGGTGGAAGCATGACCGCCCCCACATCGCAGCCCCCGCGTGACCTCGCCACCCGCTTGCGTGAAGCGGCAGCAAAGCGTTATCGCGAACCGCCCGACGGATTCGGCTTTCCATCAGGGCCGATAACTACCAGCGGTGAGCAGCTTACCGCCCTGGAGCGCGGCTGCTTCATTGAGGGTGCAGAGTGGGCCCTCAATGTGGCGTGGACATACCAGACTGCCCGCCGACGCAGAACGTGACGCCATGAAATGCAGCGTGTGCGGAAAGGAAAATCCTATAAGTTACGGCCGCTGCGTTCAATGCGGCTCTCGACTATACTGCAACTGCTCGCACCTATGCGCCACCGCCAATAAGCCATGCTGTATGTGCGGGAAGCCAGCGAAGCAGGGCGCGAAATGAGCGTAACCCTGCTTTCACGGCACAAGGAGGCTCGCAAGGCCGCGCCCGCCATTGTCGTGGAACGAATCACCGAATCGACCTATCGCCGCTGGAGCACCGCGCCTGGCGCGAAATGCACGTTTACGCCGTACGGCTTTGAGTGCAGCAGCGTTGCAGAGTTTTTGGTGCGACCATTGGGGGCCAAGAACGCATGGCGTGTTTGCTCCAGGTGCCTCCCGAAGCGGGCCAAGAAAATGCTTGAGCGCCCAGCAGGTGAAGCCGAACGAATCGAAGCCAAGAAGATAGAACGGATTCGCATTCACCAGGCGATTAGCGATGCCAAGAAGGCGCACACCGAGGCTCGGCTTTGCGAAGCCACCACGCGTAAGACGCTATCGGGGCTGTGCGAACGGCAGCCTAAGTTTCTCGTGGAGACTCCGTGCAGCGGCGAGAAGGATGAAAGGCTGTGCGCGCATCACACGGCCCCTTGGCGCAAAAAGCTCGTCAGCGAGTACATTAAAACTCCACAGGGCGATGGAACGGTCGTCTACACCTGCGGCGAACAAAGACGCCTTCGCCGCATCACGCCAATACTCACACTTCAGCCCAACTTTGAAGCCTGCGTGAGTACCCGATGAGCCTAGAGCGAGTGCGATACGTCTGCGAATGTGGGGCCAGCCTCACGGGTCGAGGAGTGCCCGAAGCGTTGACGGCCTCCTTCGTGAGCGACCACTTGAACGCGGGCCATAAGTTCAAGTCCAACAAGCGCCGTCGCCGCTGCCAATACGAAGCCGGCTGCGACTGTGGAGACGGAGGACTATTTATGCCGCGCTCTCGCGACGAGTGGCTCTGCCCCCATCACAGCGCCGTAGTCTGCGGCAAGTTGGACGTGCCCGCATGACCTGCGCTTCTCACCCTGTAGCCTCCCCCGCCGATACGAGGAAGCCGTGAATGACTGAACTAGCGAAAGCTTGTCTGATAAACGCCAACCGTCCTAGCTGTCCCGTGTACGCGCGTGACCTCTTGCGTGAGGCGGCACATCTTATTACCGACGTGGCCGAAATGGCGCGTAATCATGCCTCCCCGCGTGACGTCTTGGCAGCAATCGAGGGCGAATGTGACTAAGGAATCCCGGCACATGCAGAAATCCGCGTTCGTTAAGCTGCATCCAATTTGCCTAGCCTGGAATCGGTGGGAAGGCGAAACGGTGGAGTACAAGTTCACCTCTCGTTATTCGCCCGTGCCGACTCTAACGCCACCGCCTGATCGCGAGAATGGGCCCGGATGAGCCAGCCAACTCCCAAGCCGAGGGAGCTGATTCTAGGGCTCGCTATCTGCCTAGCCTCACTACTAGTTGCCATTCTGGGTGGTCCCGTGAGAATCAGCGTCGGGCTTTACATCATCGGGGCGACTTGCGCGATCACATGGTTGTTTGCGTGGCTAAGGGCTAACCACGCATGACCTCTACTCCAAGCCCTGCTACTAACGTGAGTGTAGACTCACAGTCAATGAAAGGCCCTGAATGAGCACGCGCCAAGCGGGGAACGCCACCGAGAACTTAGCTATCGCGCATCTCGAGGAGAAGCACGGCTACTTCTGCTACCCCAGCCGTGGATCGAGAGGCGTCGACGTCGTTGCGCTATCGACGACGGAGCTACCGCATCTCTTGCTGGAAGTGGGAACCAAGAACAAACGCGCTCGAGGAGCCTTCGCCAAGATGGACGCTCAACCGAACTTTCCAGGAGCGTTCCTATTGGTGGTCCGCAAGATAAAAGTAAAAGGCCGCAATCTCCTCCGCTGGCATGTGCCTGGAATCGTTCGCGGCCTTGATGATTTCACGGCGGCTATCGCCGCTGTGAGGTCGGTCTAGCTCGGAACCGCCTTGATATCGGCGCTGCCGTTTACAGTTTCGGTGAACGTGTACGCCGTCCCGAGGATCGTGCCGTCCTGCGACTTGCTGTAGTCACCCTTCACGCTAAGGTCGCCGCCGATTCCGGTCAGAATACCGACAATGAACTCAAGGACCTTTTGCAAGAACGGCGACAGTAGCGGCTTGAGAGAGTTTAGCGTGGCGACGGTCGTTTCGACGTCGCTCTTTGGTCCGGTCGGACCCGAGCTGGTCGGAACGGGCTGCGGCGTTGCTGGATAGTTTCCATCTTCTACGGTCATGGGGTTCCTTTCACGGGTGCGGAGAGGGGGGTTGTGCTGGTGGTTGAGACGTTCACGCCGACCTTCTCGCCTTCGGTCGTGACGACCGGAGCGTCCGCTAGGATCGATACGGCTGGCGCGGTCATCGACTTATAGTATTGGACGACGAATCCTGAGATAGCGACGATGATAGCGACGATGTTCGCGATGAGCGGCGCGCCTTGGGGCAGGGCGTTGCTAAACGCCTGGGCGATCGCCGTAAGCCCGCCAGAGGCGATGAGTGTTGCGAGGAGCACCCAGGGTGGTTGGACTTTCATACGGTTCCTTTCTATGGCGGTGGCGACGCGCCAAAGCCTGGTACGAAGGCCGGGGATGGCGGAGCGCCGCTCGGGTTTGATTGTAGCATTTGGATGCGCTGAGCGCCCGTGTTGAGCGCCTGCATCTCCATCTGGATTTGCTTGATGAGGGTCTGCGTCTGAGCCGTGATCGCCTTGCGATCCTTCGGCGTCACGGAGGGATCGACGAGTTGGGCGTGCGCCTTCATCTGGACGTAAGAGATCATTTGGGCGTCACGGAGAGCCGCGGTCCTAAGCTCCTTAAATTCCGGGAGGCCCGGCTTCGTGTGAACGTCTCGAATCGCTGCCTCGATCTTTCCTGAGTCTCCGGTATATTTGCGAAACATCTCACGCTGAGCCTTTTCGACCTGCGGCGACGGTCGAGAATACGGAATGAGTGAGAAGGCCGAGAGAAAGGCGCTAGGGTCGCCTTTGAAAACGCTGTTCACGTTGTCGACGGTTCCCGAGATGATTTGCCCGAACGGAAGGCGCTGCAAGAGCGACGTCGTCGCCTGCGAGAGCTGCACGCGCGGCGGCGCGGCGTTGTCCCAAAGCGTTTGAAAGTTCGGAGGCCCGGGTTCGGCTGGCTTGCCAACCTCCGTCGCACCAGCCGCGGCGAGTATCCCGGTTGGCATCGGCTTTAGCTCCGAGGTCGCGAGATTCAGCATCTTCGTCATCCGAGGCGTGAGCCCGGCAGTCGTGTCTCCGCCTGCGGGATCGAATACGGCCAGCACGTCCTCGAGATACTTCTGCGGGCCAGGCCAAGACATATAAGCGTCCTTGCCGTTCCAGTTTCCGAGGTGGTACGTTCCCTCGGTCTGCGCCCGCCAGCGCGGGTCTTGCGTCGCTCGGTTCCAATCCTGAGATCGCGCGTAGGGCGTCCAAACGTAGGACGGCGCGCGGTACATCGCCCGCATCATTAGCGGAATCGTCGCCTTGAGCCACGGGTAGAAAAGCAGCGCCCGGTGGAGCATGTTGTCGATCCCGGTTTTCGACAGGTCCAGCGCTGAGCCGAAGATGCCCGAGACCTTGTTGGCGGCCTCGTCCATCGTGAGGCCCTCGTCCTCGACCATCTCCCGAAAGCGCGCGGTCGCGAGCCGCGTCTCGCCCCAATCGAACACGAGCCGCTGGTTCCCTTGCCAGAGGTGCGAGAGCATCGTGTTCCCGGTCTCGCCCATAGCCGACAGAGTTTGTATCAGGCGAGACTCGTCGGCGGGCGCTTTTCCGGCCACGTCGGCGGCCTTCGCGTAGGCGTCCTTGAACACGGACGAGCCTGGTATCTTTTTGGATGCGAGGTCGCGCCAGAAGCCTGGATTGTCAAACGACGTTCCGACTGAGCCGCCGAACATCGGCTGGTCGCCCATTCGTTTGATCCCGCCGCGCTTCTCGAGCTCCTCCGTCCACTTCCCCGAGACGTAGCCGTCGTCGACGAAGGCCCGCAGAATGTTGATCGGCTTGCCGCCCGACGCGAGATAGTTCGTCGGCATATTGATGAAGAGGTGGCGCACAGGGTTGTAGATGATCCCGACCCGATAGAGCTTGTTGAAGCCGTCCATGAGCTGCGACCACGCGCCGGCCTCCTCGCCAGTGGCGCCCATATCGCGCAAAAACTTGGCGACCCCGGAGTGGTAGGAGAAATACGGCTTGAGCGACGGGAGGGAGACCTTCAGATCGCGCGCGAGGTCGCCGGCCGGGACGAAGCCGGAATGCCGCTCCGCCGCCTCGGCGTTCTTCTGGATGCGGTCGAAGGTCTTATACTGGTGCGCTTCGAGGTGTTCGTTGATCGCTGCCTGGAGCTTGTCGGCTTTGGCCTTGTTGACCACGGCCCGGTCGAGTTGGTCGCCCAGCGCGGATATGCGCCGCTCGAGCTTTGAATTGGGGCCGTAGATGGCCTTTGCGACGCTTCTGCCGAGGTCGGCGTGTTCGACGGCCTTAGAGGCGCGCGTGGACTCCGCCGCTGCCCCAGTGGCACGCTGGGCCGCTCGCTGTGCTGCTGCGGACGCTTTGCTCGCCTCGGCGTGGAAATCACTGGCCGCTTTGGCTTGGTCCTCGCGGACGTTCATCTGCCCTACGAGCCGCTCGCCCTTGGCGGACTCGCCAGCGGCGGCTTCCCCGGCGACCTTCGACGCCTTCTGCGCCTCGTTGATGAGCCGCTGAACGGCCTGCGGGTTCGCGCGCCGGATGGAGTTGATATCCGATAGGGGTATCCCCGCGGCCTTCGCTCCGGCGACGAGCGCAGCGCCCTCGTCCGCGCGCTTGCCGAGGTTCTTCGCCGCGGCCATGCCCGCCGCGCCCTTTCCGCTGGTCGAGATTCCCAGGCTGCCCGCGAGCGGCGCACCGCTTTTGGGGTCGGTGTAGGTCAGCTCGCGCCCGAAGCCGGCGCTGTAGAGATCGTGCAGGGTGGACTCAAGGCCGACGCGCGTACCGCGGTTCGTGAGGAAGCGCTGGAGGTTATCGCGGGGATCGTAGCGAGAGGAGAGGTTCCCGGAAGCCTGCGCCTCGTCGTAGGTCTCGTAGGCTTTGTGCTTGCCGACCGCCGCCGTATCCGCACCCTTGCCCGCGCCGCGCCCGCCGCGCGCTCCCGTTCCGTAGTAGTCCATAACGTCGGAGGCACCATCGAACCGATAGACCGAGCCGCGGGGGCCGCCGCGGTAGGTGTAGCGCGAGGTGTCAAACATGCGGTTCTCGTCGATGAGCGCGTGCGCCAGGCTGTCGTCATCCATCGCCAGCATCGTGCCGCGGTGCCGCGCCGCTCGTTCGTCGAGGGAGAGTCCCTTGGTCGGCTCGGGGACGTTCTTGTTCGGAGCCCCAGCCTTGGGGTCTCCGCCGAGTTGCTCGGACCGGCGCTCGATCTCCACTGCCTGCTCGCGGGTCGTGTCGCTGAAGATATCCCGGCGAGCGAGCGACGCGCTGTAGCCAGCGCGAGCCTGAGATGACACCCAGCCGCGCCCGAGTCGCACCGCCTCCTCGGGGTTTAGCCCGAGGTCCTTGGCCGCATAGCGCAGGACGGCGCTCGGCGTGAACATCGAGACGAGCCCTCGCACCGCCGGAGAGTTCCGAATGACGTCGCCATGCTGAGCGAGGTCGACCATCACCCGCTCGAGCGCGGGAGCTTTAGACGCGATTCCTCGAATCAGCTTTAGCCCGTCACCGATCAAGCCTGTTCCGGGCGAGATGAGGTCGAACGCCGTCCGAAGCGCTGCGTCGAACCGAGGATGGTGCTCGCTCCCCGTCGTCGCCTTGATGAAACCGGGCGAGCCGATGGAGTACCGCTGCTCAGCTTGCGCGAGATGCGACGGACCTTGCATGAAGGCGTGGCCGACGTCGCCTTCCGCCGCGGCGATATCCCCAAGGCTGCGAGCCTGTGCGAATAACCCGGTGCGCTGCGGCGCTATGTAGCCGCCAAGCTGGATGAGCCGCGCCGCGATCTCAGCCGGAGGACCGAGGCGCTGCACCCACGGATTCTCGGCGAGATGCTTTCCAAAGGCTTCGACGCCCGCCGACTGCCGCGAGAGATTCGCGTCGTATGATTCGGGGACAGGCTTGCGCCCAGCGAGCGCTCCGAGGAACGGAGACGCCAGCGTGATCGTCTCGAGGTAGGACCCAATCGCCGCGAGCGGTCCCTGCACGTCAATGAGCGGCGACGCCTGCTTTAGCTGATAATGGCCGTTGCCATCCATCGTGGTCATCCGCCCCAGGGTTTGCTTTGCCGCTGCGATACTGGCCGCCACGCGCCGATGCACGGCGTCTAGCTGCGAGTTCTGCTGAGCTTTGTGATAGCTGTCGAACTGCTCGCCCTCAAACGCCGCTCGAACGCGAAGCATGTAGGAGCGCACGTCGTTGCTCTTTGATCCGGTGATCTTATTGGTTACGGCAGTTACGTCGTCGAGGTTTCCGCCGCCGTGGAGCCATTGATCGATCGCACCGCCGCCGGTATTGTAGGCTCCAGCCGCTAAACCCCAATCGTTATATTTTTTGTAGGCCGACGATAACGAGCCAGCCATATAGTTGAAGGCTTGCTCGGGGTTGGTTCGGTCAAAGCCTTTGCCTTGCGACGCGACGTTCGACGCTTCGATTTGCCCTGGTCCGTAGGCGCCCGCCGGGTCGCCCGAATGCTGCGGATCGGGAGTCCAGCCGGACTCGATTGCATAGACCGTCCGCATAACGCTGCGCGGGACTCCGCGCTGGTCAGCGACCTTGTCGAGCAACGGTAAGAGCTTCTGCCCGGCGCTTGAGAAGTTCGGGGTTTGCGGCGGAGTGTATTTTCCCCAGTTGAGTCCGGAGGTCGGGGTTGGAGTTGCGGTCCCGCGCGGTGATGACGCGAAACCCGGTAGCGATTTTGGCTGAGGAGGTCCGGGTCCGAAGCCTCTAAGCTGATCGGACTGTTGCCCTTGCTGCGGTGGAGCGGAACCGAAGCCGGGAAGCGTTCCGGCGGCCATTTGTTACTGGCCCTGCCAATACTGAACCTGATTCGGATTCGAGATATTTCGGATCGCCCAGTGTCCGTTGATCTTCTCAGCCTTCCATCCCGGAGGCGCTTGGAACGGAGCACCGCTGCCTTTAACTTTCGCACCACCCGCTCCCGGGTTCACCGTGCTATCAACGGTGCGTCCTGCGGCGCCGTTAGTGAGAGACTGAAGCGCCTGTCGAGCCGCGTCGCGGTTCTCTTGCGCGTTCTGGAGCGCTTGCGCGTATGGCGTACCATCCGGCATCGTCGCTGAGGTCGGATCTTGGAAGTTCGAGAGCAGCGACTTTCCATAGTTTAGAATCGTGTCGTAGTTCGTCTGCGAGCTAGATAATAGACTCTGCGCGTCTCGTATTTGGTCGGTAACGCTTCGGTTCTGAGCGGTGTTCTGCTGGAACCATGAACCGTCTTTAATCGCTCCAGCCTCGGCGTTGTTGCGGTTCACCGACGCCCACGCTTCGGCTACGTGGGCCTGCGCTGCTGATCCGAACCACGTAGTTTGCTGGCCGAGATATTTGATGCGGGCCTCGTTCAGGTCCCGCGTCGTCGCTCCGGTAGCTATAGACGACAGATAGTTTTGATAGCGCGCACCTTTCAGTAAGCCGTTATCATGGAGAGTCTGCGCGTTCTGCTGCGCGGCTCCGCGTAGAGGCTGCATAACGCCAGGGTCTTGCAAGAACGCCGCGGCCATATCGGGCGTGATAACTCCAGCCGCTGCCGCCCCTTGGATGATCCCGGTCGGGTCTTGGCCCTGCTTAACGAGTCCCATCGCCTCGCCGTACACGCGATTCCATTCGATTCCGCGCTGCGCTTCGGTCATCACCGGCTTGGCGTTCATTATGTCGCTCGGCACGGTCGTCGGATCGATCATCGCCGCGGCGTAGAGTTGCGGCCTATCCGAAGGCTGAGCCTGCGATATTTGCTGCGCCATGCCCGCCTCGATCGGTGAGGTTCCGTAGGCTTGCATCCCGGTCGGCGTGACGCCCGCGGCGGCCATGAGGCCCTGCATCGCTGGCGGAAGCGCGTGCGGTCCTTCGTAGCTCGTCGGTCCCGCGGCGCCCGCACCAGGCGTTCCTGGCGGCACGGCGGAAACTTGCGGCTGTGGAGCGCCTTGTGGTGACGCGCCGGGTTGACCCGGCTGTGACGCACTGGAACCCGCAGACGGAGTCGTGGGAGGTGACGCTGCAGATGACGCTCCCTGGAGAGCCTGTTGCCGTTGCGTGCGAACCTGAGCCTGATCCGGCGGCATCGTCTCGGGATGCGGACCCTTCCCAGCCTTTACCTGATACGCCTTAACGTCCGCCGCGATCTCGCTGTTCGTTCGCCCCACCGCGCGCCCGTCTTTGACGATCTTTTGGTGAAAATCGGGATGCCCGGTGAGCGCTGGCGTGCGCGCCGCAGCTTCGAGGTCTTGGTTGTAGACGTCGGCGAGCTGCTTCAAGCGCGGGTCTTGCCACTTCGTGCCGAGGTCCGGTTCGCTGCCAACGGGTTTCGTGGTAGCCTGTGGGGATGAGGAACCCGACGCCGATTGAGCGCTGGGAGTCGGTGCTCCGGATGATGCTGCTGTTCCGGGTGACGAGGGGCTTACCGCTTCCGACCCCGTCTGCACGGCGCCGCCTCCGACAGCGCCTTGCATCCCTGCCGAGCCCGTCCCCCCAAGCTGCGAACGAACCTGCTGAATAGCCTGATCGAGCATCGGGCCGCTGATCCGGTACATTTGCGCGATTCGCTGCATCTGTCCGGTGAACGTGTTGTTCTGCGCGAGGTTCGGATTGCGCGACATGGCCGTGACGTAGGGCGCGAGTGCGCGCCAGCCAGCTTCGTTAAGAGCGGCGTTTTGTTGAGCGGCTGCGACGGGAGCTTGAGCCAACGCACTGCTGATACCCAAGACCGGATTTTCTGTAGCTCCGGCGAGATTTGGTAAGCCCGAGAACGTAGCCACTATTCAACCAGCCCTTCGTGGATCGCGACGCCCGACTCTTTGAGCGTCTCTGCTATCTTCGCAATCTTAGCCGCGCCGTCCGTTCGGCAGTAAATTCCCGAGCAATCTATATCGTCGGCAAAAGCGATGACCTCTTCGTGAAGCTCCGTGAGACTGTCTCCTTGCGCGAGCGAGAGCCCGACGATCCCCTCTGGGCTCGCCATCTCAAGCCCCTTGCCGACGTCGCGAACCTGATAAGCGATGAAGTTTCCCGACCATAGGCTATCGCCGTACTCGCTTATCCGCACGCCGACGCACGTTTTCTTGTCGCTCCATTCGACGTGCTCCCACGGATACGGCGGAATGGAAAGGCGCACCGCGTAGGCGAGCTCGTCGGAGAAGCCTGAGCCGCCTTGGCCCGTTCCGACATACCAAAACCACGCCCCGAGGTCGTCGATGAGCCGCGTTGAGGTCGGCTCTGAGTCGTAGCCCATGCGCGGAGTCCATTCAAGGAACCACGGCTGACCGTCCTTATCGACGATCGCGTTGATATCGTAGAGACACGGCGGCGCGTCGTTCTCCCGAAAGAGCGCGGCGAGGTTCTCGAAACCGCAGCGAATCGCAGTCTCGTTCTCCTCGGTGAACCACACGGCGTTCGCCGCGCACCCGGTACTCGGTCCGAAATCGTCGTTGCCGTAGGCTTTAAGCTCGATCGTTGACTCCCACGGTCCAACGAAGGCTCTCCCGTTCCACCAGCGCCCGACCGAATAGGCGACGCCAGGAATCTTGTCTTGGAGCATCCCGCTCATGGCGTCCCGCACGCCCTGGTCACGTAACTCTTGAATGTAGCGCAGGAGCTCATCGGGAGTGTCGCAGCCGCGGGTTGCATCCGCGCTAACGTAGGAGTTAGTCTTAAAGTAGACCTCGCGGTCTAGCGTCGTCGCCCACTTGCGAACTTGAGAGAGCGAACTGAAATCCTGATGCGGCGGAATCCGGCAGCCAGCTTCCTCGGCGATCCCTTGACCGAAGAGACGGTCTTTCTCCAGCCGGTCGCAAAAGGTTCCTCCGCCAACAACGATGAGGCCACGGTCGCGCAACTCGTCGGCTTTGTCGCCGAGCCCGGACGTTGTGAAAAGGACGAGCGATTCGACGGCTCCTTCGGCCCAGGCGACGAACGCTTCGTAGTCCTGCTCAAGGTCGAGTATCCCCTCTCCGACGTGCGCGTGCGTATCCGAGCGCTCGCGGCCCTTTCCCTTATCGCAGTAGCACTTTACCTCGTGGCCCTCATCGAGAAGGCGCGCGGCCATGCTAACGTCCGGGCCTTCCGCTCCTATCATGGCGAAGCGCATCTACACGCACGCCGCTACGGTCCGGTGAACGACCGCGACGCAGGCCGATGGTTCGCACAAGCGCATAAGCCGGAACGCCGGGAGGATACCATACTCGTAGAACCACAGCGCTCGATGCACTTGCACTTGGTGGCCGTGCCACTTGATGAACGGCCCCGTCTTGCGATGGTTCGAGCCGAGCCAAAGTTCGCAGCCCGTGTCAAGCGGAACGATGCGCTCGTAAAGCAGCTCGAGCGGTGGGAAGTCCTCGGACTGCACAGGAGCGAGAGAAGCGATGTTCTCCGTCGTCATAATAACGGGATGAGCCCCAGGAGGCTCGTGAGGCCGCCCAGCACCCCGCCGTAGCCGCCACCGCTCTGCTGAGAGCTTCCGTAGACCTGGTCGAGGATATTGCTGATTGACGAGCCCGCGTTCCCAAGCAACCCAGCTCCGGTCGAAAGCTCCGAGGACTGGATGCCGAGAGAATCAAGCGCGTTAGTAAACTCGGATTCTGAGAGCCCTGCGTACTCGCTCGACAGGCCGCTATAGATGCCGCCGGCCGCCGACTCGGCAGACGTGTACTCCGAACCCTGCGCGAGCTTGCCTTGAAGTGCATCCTCCATCGCCTGCAAGTGCTGCTGCGACGCGATCGACCCGAGTTGCACGGCGGTCTGCGACGACGTCGTTCCAGCCGCTCCAGCGAGGTTCTCGGCGAGCAAAGCGGGATTCGCCACGCCACCGCTCTGTGCGGCCATCGTTTTCGCGGCGCTGGAGGCCGCCTCACCCGCTCCGGTCGTGAGCGCGGCTTCCTCTTGCGGGGTAAAGCTCTTGTAGTTTTCGAGGCCGCCGATAAGTGGCGTCGCTCCGCCGATGTACGGGTTGCTTTCGAGCGCGCCTGCTGCGCCCGCCGCGCCGCTCGCGTAATTACCCGCCGTTCCGTAGCTCTGGCCGCCAAGAGCGGTCTGTGATCCGTAAACGCCTTGAAGCTCTGGCGCGACCTGGTTCTTGAAATTGCTCAGGAACCCGGTCCCCATGTTGACCTCTGGCCCGAGAACCGAGTTCATATCGTTGGTCAACCCGCCGAGCAATTGCGAGTATTGCGAGCTTTGAAGCAGCGACCCGATAATCTCGCCGATTCCGCCGACTCCGCCTAGGATGCTGGTAAGGTTGAAAGGCGACGAGCCACCACCACCGCCTCCTCCGCCTGAGCCGCCTCCGGACGGGGGGAACCAGCCCATTACGCTCCCTCTAAGACGGCGCGGCGCTCAGCGTCTAGCGCAGCCCCCGGGAACACGAACCCGGCGATTACCGGATCGAGGCCGAGATAATCCTTAGCCCACTTCAGCGCGCGTTTGTTGCGCGCGAACGTCGAGGCCATGCAATACGGGAAAGCTCCTTGCGCGAGAAACAGTTTGAGCGTCTCGCCGGCATACTTCACGGCACGGACGCCGCGCTTGGACGGATGCAGGTAGACGTCGGTCAGTTCGATTCCACCGTCGTCACGATCGAGATAGCCAAACGCTAGCGCGAACTTGTCGCCCTCGTAGAGTCCCCACCAATGCTTCGGGGGCTGCGGACCTACCCGCTCGATGTGGTACTTCCACAGATACGTGCGTAGCGACGATTCAACGAACGGATCATCTTCCGAAAGCTCGACGAGTTTGAAGCTCACGCGTTCGCGATACCTTGGAGACCTCCGAAGCCTCCACCACCCAGGATTGGCGGCGTTGGCATTCCGGGTCCGGTGCGCTGAATGGGGTTAGAAACTACTCCGCCACCGCCTATCGAGCCGCCACCCCCGCCTCCGCCGTGCATGGAGCCCCCGCCACCTCCGCCTCCGCCGACCCCGCCGTGGTGCTGCTGCCCCGACGACTTCATGGCGTTTCCACCGCCGTTGCGGTTGCCGCCAAACATCGATCCGAGGTAGCCGTAGGGTGTTCCGAACTGGCCTTGGCCGACTCCGGAAGGGCCGGTGCGACCGATGACGGTTCCGCCGCTGGAGAGCGTGGCGCCGGGCGAGCCCATAATGCTGCCGCTGTTACCGCCGCCTCCGAGCATACTGAGAAGCCCGCCGAGGCCGCCCATTCCGCCGAAGTTTCCGCCTCCCCCGGGCGACATTGTGCCGCCACCGGGAAAGCCGGAGATCCCGCCGCCGAAGCCGCCGCCTCCGCCGCTCATCAAAAGTTGAAGGATTCCGCCGAGTCCGGCCATTACCGCCTCATTCTATCATCAAGCCGCCGTTGCGGGAGGAATCCCGACGACGTGGGCGTTGCAAAGGACCGTCAAGGTCTGAGCCGCGGCCGTCGCAAGAGCGACAATCCGCGCAACCCCGACCACTTTGCCGCCGTTGAAGGTTGCCCCTGGTGGCAGCGTCCAGACGTTCTGCGGCGAGATCCCGCCGTACTGAAGCTGCCGGGAAAAGTTTACGGTGAATCCGTTGCCCTGCTCGGCGAGATCGAGCGTCACAATGACGAGCCCCGCCGCGCCTTTCGCCAGCGTGATATTCGGCAATCCGAGAGCCTGCGTGAAGTGAACGTCGGCCGTCGCGCCCTGCTGCCCAAGGTGCGGAACCGGCAGCGAAAAGGTCGTAACCATCGATCCGAGGACTTGCTGAATCTGGACGTTCGAGACAGCCGGCGCCTGAGATTGAAGCGCTCCGGTCGAGCGAGACGCGGCATGGAAGCCCGGGCCGCCCGAGCCTGGGCTGATCGATACGGGGATTCGTTGCCCAGTGCCACTCATGGCTGATTGTGCCCCGTCTCCGGAATCGCCGGCCTGTCGGGCGACCGAACCGTCCACTGGCGCGACATAGTCCCGCCGACCTTCGCGCGATAGATGACTGCGGGGCCGCTCGCGCCAGCCGCGTTATGCAGCACGAGTTCGAGCTGGCAAGTATAGCCGCGGTTTGAGGCGCCGTTCGGAAAGCTCTGCCCGGTCGGCAACACGGTTCCCGGCTGCTGATTGTTAGGAACGTTGAACGCCTTGGTCGGAGGCCCGCTCCCGAGGTCAACGTCCAGCCAAGTGAAATACGAAACCTCGTTTATAAAGAGCGTGATATCGACGGAGACTCCCGGCTGAATCGGAGCCTCGACCGCGACGTTCTTGTAAATCTTCTCCCACATGCCTTCGCCCGTGTCGCTCTCCTGGCTAACGAACGTTGCTACAATGGCGTTTCCGAGATCCGTATCGCCGGTCTGCCAGAGATCGATCGCAAACGAGTTTGGGCGAACCGCCGCGATTTGGTTCATACTCAACGGAAAGAGGGTGAGATCGCTAGGCAAGGACGTTCCGAAGCTGCACGACGGGGTCGAGTACGGCAACACGTCCCAGGTCTGCGTGGGAATGTAGTACCGTAGCGTTAGTCCGCCCGCATAAACCGAGTTTTGCGGGAACGACCAAAAACAAGTGAGGTCCTTGTACGCTCCCACCGCCGTTTGTAGCGTTGCTGGTCCGAGCGATTGGAGCAGGTTGTAGATCGGTTTAGAAATCCACTGCACGTTGCTGCCGTCGAAGCTATAGAAACCCTGCGCCGATAGCCACCAGTTGAGGCCGTTACCCTTGATGAGCGAAAGCGGCGCGATGCAGCCGAGGTCTGCGAAAATCTTTAGCGGCTGGTACGTTGACTCATCCACGCCGTAGACAAGGCTTGTGGTCTGCCGACGCAAGACCATAAGCGATGAACCGACCGCGCACAGCCCAGAAGGAAAGTCCCCGAACGGAACGCCAGTTATGCCCGGCTGGTTCACTCCTAGCGTCGTCTCGTTATCCTCGACGAGAAGCACCGCGTTTAGCTTATCGAAACTCCACGGCTCGCCAGCCTGAGAATACTGCACTTGAGTTTGAGGTAAGTTCTTCGTACCGCTGTCGTTGATTATAGCGCAGACCCACAGCCGGTTTTGGTGCGACTCTATCGGGTTCTTACCCTGGCCTCCTCCGGTGGGGGGCTGGTCCTGGTTGAGCACGAGCTGCTGATTACCCGCGATTGAGGCGTCGGTCGCGTTGTCGGTGTATTGGCTATTGTTAGTCAGCTCTACGAGGAAGAACCAGGCTGGGGAGTTGGTCGAATAACGGAACACTTGCGTCGTAAAGGCTGAGCCGTCGTCCTCGTATCCCGCAAAGATTCCTGAAATCAACGTCGCCTTCGTCCCGTTCTGGTTCTCGATATTGTAAGGGAAGATATCCGAGCCATCGTTACGCTGCCCGGTAGAGATCGCGCCCTCGGGAGTCGTGTATTGGTAGGTCGTCGAGTCCTCGTTGACGTGAGCTATCTTTTGCACGAAGGCGTAAGAGTAAATTCCCGGGGCGAGGGGGTTTGCGACTCCCGGGACGGCCGACACCGCATACCCGTATTGTCCTTGTGTGGGCTTCGCGTACTGCCAACGGGCGATGACTAAGCCGCTCGGGCCCATAAAGATTTGCTGGCCGTTGTTCATCCACAGAACGCCGTTGGCTTGCTTCGACTGCGTGAAAAGCGTGTAGGTGCCGAGCGTTCCATAGATCGCGTTGAACACGTCGTAGTAAACGATGTTGCCTGAGTTATCCTGAGCGATGTAGAAGATTTGGTTCTGCGAGACGGTGTAGACCGCCATTTGGACGATGGAGCCTTCGAGATTCTCGAACTGCAGGAAGATCGAACGACCTAGGGCGGTGGCGAGCGCGCCTTCCAGTCGGTGGGTGTCGGCGTTGGAAAGCGTCGTGGCCGTCTTAGGATCGGCGTAGATGCTCGCCGTTCGGGTATCAATCCCGGTGAACGGCCCGCAGACCAGGAGATCGACGATCTCTTGATCCGGCATTAGGAATACCCATAGCCTTTGGAGAAGTGACAACTATGATCGGTAAGAGCCTTCGGGTATCGTTCACTCCAGAAGAGTCTCGATGGTTTTGGAGCAGGGTCAACAAGACTCCAACCTGCTGGCTCTGGACCGGAGCGACCTTTCGTTCCGGGAAGCTGCTTTATGGAAGAATCCAGAAAACTAAAAGCAAGTACCGATACCAGTTTGTTCATAGGGTGTCGTGGTCCATTGTTAACGGGACTATCCCTAAACGTAGGTTGATATGCCACCACTGCGACATTCCGCTTTGCGTTAATCCAAAGCATCTGTATCTCGGAACGTATCAGACTAACCTCGATGACCGACGAGCGCGCGGACGACAAGGTGATTGCGGTCCCAAAAATCCTAAGCGTGGCGAGCAGCATCATAATAGCAAGTTTACCGATGAAATAGTTAGAGAAATACGTCAGTTGAGCTTCGAGGGCCACAGTAACCAGTACATAGCAGATATGTTCGGAGTCACGAATGGAGCGGTCTGGTTTGTTGTTAGAGGGATAAGCTGGAATCATGTTAAGTGATTCTCACAGCTTTGAATCCGAGCGAGATAAAGCTCGATTCGCTATTGAGCGTTACGCCGCTGCCCGTGATCGTAACCGAAGGTTGCAATCCAGCGGACACTACGGCAGCAACGTACAGCGTCCGCGTGCCTTGGCATTGGATAATGTCGTCTCCAACCACGGCTCCCCAGTTTGCCCCGGTCAGAGTAATTGTGTTGCCTGTGCAGGTTGAATCCGCCGCCGGTACTCCGAGACCAAACCCGTGGCAAATGCATTCCACGTACCACGTTCCAGAGCCGGGGAGAGATGGAAGCGTAACGGTTTGACCCGCTCCATTGATCGTGGAAGGACTGAGATGCGCGACGACCGCGATGGTGAACCCGATAGGATTGGCGAGATCGAAGTTGATCGCGTTGTTCGCAACGTCTTTGGTGATATTCAGGCTGTCGCCGAGCGATTCGAGCAGCACGTTCCCGGTAAAGGTAGATCCAGGGTTTCCTTCTGGGATCAGCCCGGTGACGCCGCTGTTGACAATCGTCCAAGCGTTCGCCCCGCTCGGCTGGAAAATGTTGCCGGTTATAGTTATTCCCGCGCCAGCCGTTAGGGCCGGGGACGAGTATCCGGTCCCGCCATAGTTCAGCGCGAGAGGCGTGTTGAGCCCAATCGTAGCGGTCGGTCCGCTGCCGCCGGCAACCGTAATCGGACCGCTTCCCACGATGCTCGAGATACCGCCGCCGCTGGCTGATATCGTCCAGTTGAACGGCGTCCCGGTGATCGTGATTCCCGTCCCGGCGATAAGCTGCGGGTTCATCGTTCCGGTGCCGCCATCGGCAATCGGCAAGGGGTTCTGCTTGAGATAGACGTTCGGCGTACCGGAAGGTCCGTTGATCCCGAGCGGTAGGGAAGCGGTGACGGCTGACACCGCGGCGCCGAGCGGCCCTACTCGGAACGGACCGGTCGGAAGGCTGCGAACGAAAACGTAGATCGGAACGCCTGAGTAGACGCCTGAATGATACGCGAGCGTTAGGTACGCGACGCCGTCGAAGTCAACGCTCTCGCAGCCAGCGTTCTGCGTCGTGTAGTTCGGAAGAACGCCCGCCGGAACGCCCTGGTAGCCGAGGTAGAAGTCAATCGCTCCGGGGATGACCGGGAAGTAAATCTCGCGTATCGGGATGGAGCTCGGGTTGTTCGGGTTGCCGAAGATATTGCAGACGAGCGACGCGCCTCCGGTCGGCGTGGTTCCGTCCCACAGCAGAATCGATCCGCTTGGCTTCTCGCTGCCAGGGGTATAGGGATAGGCTCGCTTCGAGGGCCACGGTCCAGAGCTCATCAGGTAATCACCGCCTTATAGGGCGCTATGTAGTACGTCAGCACGAACACATACATGAGCGCGCCGCTGCCGTTGCCGACGATTCGCATTTGCGTCATCCCGTCCATATCGAACGGGATCGCCTCGGCGACGAACACGCCGCCAACCGCGGTTATTTGGTAGATCGTCGTCCAGCCGCTCAGTCCGGGAACCTGAAAAGAAACCGCGGTAGTCGGCGCGGGGAGCCAAATCCCGTGAATGTTCGCGAAGTTCGGAAAGGCGAGACTCATCGGGTCGTCCGCGCCGCCCGGCGTGAATCCGAGAATCTGCTGCGACGAATAGGTGTCGTACACTTAGAACGACCCCTGCCGGGATATCTGCCCGTTGAAGGCGCGATACTGGCGCCCGGTGATCATCTTGGGCTGGTCGATCGATCCAGCGCCCTTGATGACCAGCACGTCGGATCGGCGCTGGCTCATCTCCGACTTGTATTGCTGCAGCGCTAAAGTCCCGAGCTGCATAGCGGATTGCGTCTCTTCACTAAAGCGACACTCGGACACAACGTAACGCGCTAGCGCCGAGCGGCACGACCGCGGAAACCATAGCGTCATCTCGATATCATCGACGACCGGATGCGCCAGGACCACGCGCACGTCGACGTTGTTCTGGATCTCGCCGTTGATGACGTTCGGACCGCTGTTGGGAGCCGGGACTATCCCGAGGAATCCTCCGTTCATGTAGAACGAGGGACGGTTGCAGACCGACCAGGGCTGCGTCGTCGGAGCAGGCCAGACGCATTGATTGAGTTCGGTCGCCGCTGGAAAACTCGCCGGGGTCTGCGTCGTCCACACCGGGGCGTACTGGCCGACGTTGCCGCTAGGGCCTCCGCCTCCCGGGGTCGGAGGTCCCGCCATCGAGCGTTGGTCGTAGTAGAGCAGAGCGCTTCCCTCAAGTACGTCCATGCTGGGCGCTGGCGGGCAGAGCCGCCCGTCGACGTAGACCGCGCGCGGGTAGTCCATGATCTCGGGAAGCTGGTACTCCTGGGTGTTCGGCATGGTCGCGAACGTAACGCGGCACTCCGGGAAGAGAATATCCCGCATGAGCTGGTCGCACGCGGCGGTCAGGAAGTCGAGCATATCGGACGTGTTGTAGCGCCCGTCGCTCCACGGATCGTTGATTCTGCGGCGCGAGAGCGCGATTACGTCGCTGGCAAGCATTCGTGCCTATATTCCGGGCAGTACGCCCGCTTGCATTCCTGGCAAGTGACGTGGTGGTGGATCGTTAGCGGGAAGGTCTGCGAGCAGGTGGTACAGCGCAGCGATAGCCGATAGCCATCTTTAATCGGCTCTTTTTCGATCGAGACGAGCTTAGGATGCTCCTTGTTCATCCAGCACCTACCTGCCTCACCAGTTCGTGTTCCCGTTATTCTTCCAGGCGGCCTTGGCTATCCAATAGGCGCAGGCGAACAGGACCGAAGATGCGGCGAAGCAGACCAACGTGTACCCATAGTTGAGTACGTCGGCGCTTTTCATTAGTAGCCGACAACCTGGACGTGTAAATGATCGCTCTCGTTGTCCTCGAAGAGCTTGCTACCTTCGTTGTACCCACCGCAGGCGTCGGCATAGACTTGATAAGGCCCGCCCAAGCCGATGCCTCGCGCATCCTCACACGCCTGGGTATCTTCAATCAAATGCAAGCTGGCATCGTTTTCGATTTGCGCGTAGTCGATCGCGTTCCCCCCACTATGGCCGTCGGGACCATCGTAGGTTGGGTGGTCGGAGCGCACCGCCGTACACACGAGCTTGTCCACCCAAACGCCACCACGCGCCAAAAACAGTTCTTGGAGGAACGCGATGAGATTCGTGCTGGTCCCAGTTGCCGGGTCCTCGTTCATTAAGTCGTCGATCTGCCCTTGCGTGATTTGGCCGAAGTTGTTGACGACTTCCTGGCGTGCTTGTGAACTCATTACCCCTCATTTCCAGAAGTGGGATAAAACGGCGACACCGATTCCCCCCACGATGCCGAATACGCCGATGATGTAACCGAGCAACCCTGTTGCCCCTTGATTTCGTCCTTCGTTGATGGTCACGCGCTTGTCCACACCTTCGATTGCCGTGTTAGCACCACTGATTTTTGCGTCGAGCGCGCTGACCATAGCCTGTACGGTTTCGCGCGTAACGAACGTTCCGGCTTGGTCGGAGAGCGTTTGGCGGAACTCATTGACGCCCGCAAGCCGCGTAGTAAGATCACGCGCCTGCTGCTCGTCGGCGCGTTGCTTGGTCTGAAACCGTTCGGTGTAGCGCATATCGTCGGAGCGGCGCAGTTCCATGAAATGGATAAACAGCGTTTCAACGGACCAGCCTGTGGTTCCAGACGCTACTGGGGAGTCAGCCATTTTTTACCGATGCAGCGTAGGCGTCGTGAAGTACGATCGCCATGCTAAAGCCCTAACGCCGCGAGAGCTATAAGCATATATAATCTGCAGCCGCCGTACCGGTTGCGGTCGCGGCACCCTGCATGCCAACGCTAAGGGTGGTCGTAACGACCTTAACGGTCAGTGGTAGAAGCAGTGCTGCCGTGACGGTCGTGGCAGCAGTGTCGTATGAAGCCGTGCAAACCGCTCCTGATCTTACCGTCGCTGTCGCAGTGCAGACTAGCGTTGAGAGAGCGCAACTTACCTGACCCTCATTCCTGGTTTGAGCTGAACAGGATATAAGCGACGCATTCGCATCAAAGCATACTCCAGCGTAGGCGACACCTACGTCGTTAAATTGAAGGCTGCACGTACCAGTCCCGCTATGCTTGATCTGGATAGCTCCGAAGCCGCCAACACCATCGTTCATATTGCAGCCTTGGCCGGTGGAACTGGAGGTCGGGAAATTTATATTACCGCTGGACGTTAGGAGAAATGGCGAGCCCTCTACGCCATTAGCAAAGCCAGCCAAGCCGTTTTGGTTGAGCGCAAACAGATTGACGCTACCACAGTTGACCATCATAGCGGACCCATTTACTCCGCTTACGTTTGCCCCACCATTGGTGCCCCAATTTGAAACGTTCCCGCAGCCGCTATTTGCTGAAATCTTGAATGCGGAAGGCGTATCGGTTCCCGAAGGGTTGGGAGTTGGACCGACGTAGATCGAGCCATTAAGTCCAATATTTCCAACTTGCGGCGTAGGAGTCGCTCCAGCAGCTTGCAGATTCACGCCTGATCCGCCGCTGGCTACTGGAAAGTTACAGACAAGTTGGTACGGAAAAGTAGAGGCAAACACGCATGACGGTGGCCCCGCAGTTGAAGTCGAGGTAGCTGAAGGCGATGGGGTAGTTTGAGCTACGCCAGCCGGAAAGTTGCATCCCAGCGTGTATGGGAATGATCCGCTCCAAACACACGAAGGCGCTCCCGCCGTTGACGTTGACGTGGCTCCCGGAGACGGTGTCAACTGAGGCGCGTCGGACGGGCAAACTGGGACCTGCACAAGCGGGCTCGGGAACGGAGTAGTTACCGACACAGCAGCACCGCAAGCCGTAGCCGTCGCAGTAACCGCCGTCACGCCGCTGCCCGAAGGCGCGGGGGTTACGCAGGTGATCGTCGTGTTGATCAGCGATCCGCCGGGGCCGTATGCGGCGAACTGGCACACACCAGCTTGAGCCAGCGCTCGGAACTGACCGGGTTTAATGTCTATGTTGAACCCGACCAAGAGAACCAGGATTCCGAATGCGATTGCTAGTTTGTGTTTCATTTCAGCCTCACGTATTTCCGCAGGTAAAGGTAAGCGTTAGAGCGTGAGCCCCGCCCGTAGTCGCCAATGGGCTAAAGGTCCAGGTCACGGCGGTTGTGCTAATGGCAGAAATCCCCGTGACCCACATTTGCGCCGCCGTTGTAGCGTCTTGAACCGCCGCACCACTACAGTCTGGAGCCGTTCCATAAGCGTTCGGCCAATTGAACGTGACCGTTCCGCAGGAAACGAACTGCGTGCAAACCCCTCCCGTGTTGACGGCCACCGAGTAGGCGTGCACCGCCGTTGTTGTTGGGCAAGCTACAATCTTGTCTCCGGTGTCCGTACAGAGGGCCGAACTGGTAGCAACATCGTTTAGACCGAAGGTGCAGGTTCCCGAGGTGGCGTGAACCAGCTTAACCGCAGCGGCAGCGTCGACGAGATTACAGGCGTTTCCCGAGGAGGACGAGTTGGGAAACTGAAGCCCGCTGGAGCCTTGGAAGAAGATCGCTGGTCCTCCGAGAGCCCCCGTATAGAGCCCGCCAGATATGGCTAGGTTTCCACTATCGTCGAGATCTAGATGCGTGAACCCTCCGCCTCCCAACGTGTAGCAGCCGATACGAAGGTCAAGACCCTTGATCGTCGTTCCGATAACCGGGGTGGTGTTGTCAGTTCCCCACTCGATATATCCCTGGTTCCCTGCCGCGTTGCATGTTGACGTAGCCGATGCGACGATGACCGCGTAAGGCCAGGGAGTCGGCGTCCCTTGGGGACCTATGAACGCTCCGCCGACAGCGATGTACCCAGGCTGCGGAGAAGCGGTCGCGCTGCTCGGGATCGGAACCGGAGTATAGAGATTGACTCCCGTGCTTCCAGCGCTACATGACGAGAAGTTTCCGTTGATCATGTACGGCCACGATCCGCTCCACGACAGCGACCCGCACCCAGTAGACGAGGCGCTCGGGGACGGAGTCGCCTGAGCCGCGCACGATGAAAAGTTCCCCGTCAGAAGATACGGGAACGACCCGGACCACGCGAGCGTTCCGCAGCCCGTCGAGGTCGCTTGCGGTGACGGGGTCGCTTGCGGCGCTCCAGTCGGGCAGGTGTATTGCAGCGCTCCGCCTCCCGATACGCCGAGGCAGTTCCCGATGTTCAACCCGATTTGGTAGGTGAGCGGTGACGACGTGACCTGCGTTACCGTGATCGGCGGAGAAGGCTGAATAAGCGTCGTCCCGCCGCCTGCAGGCCCGGGCGTCCCGCATTGGATACCGCTGTTAAAGAGATTGTTGAATTGGTTGAACGCCGCGAAGAAGCAAGAGAACGGCGGCGCTGTCGTTTGAGCTACAGCCCGCGCTGAATAAAAAAGGCCCGGCTTTGCCGAGCCGATTGCACCGGCAACGGCAAGAGCCACAAGTATAAAGAACGCCCTCCTCAATATCACGACGTGCTCGCCGGATACGGAGCGACGGCGCCGCTACAGGTAATCGTCAGATTCGCGCGCGGCCCAGGCAAGTTCCCCGTAGATGCCGGGCTAGGCGACGTGTACGCGGCGATAACCCACTGGTCGCTGTGAAGCTGGATATAGAGCTCGCCCGGAGCGCTCGTCGCCTGAGTGTAGACGTTGCTATGCGCCGGTAAAACGATGAACGGAGAATCGGTCGGTCCAGGCACGCCGTTGATATCCACAGCCGTATACACCGTCACCGTTCCGCCGAAAACAACCGGCGTCGAGGTTGGACCGGCAGTAGGCGTCCCGGTTGCGATCGGCGTCGGCGTCGGCCCCGGTCCCGTCGTAGACGGAACGTAGAGCGTCGCGGTGCTCTGTCCGCCGCCGCAGCGTAGTTGAACCGTATCGCCCTTGAACGTGATCCCCGCGGTCTTTTCCAGCACGGGAATATCGGCGCACAGCGCAACGATACCAAGCAGAAGCGCCAACCGTTTGAGAATCACGGAGCGCCTCCACCGTACACGGTTGCTCCGCTTGCAGGCGTTCCGGTGATTGTGGTCAGGACGGCCCGGAAGCCCATCGCGAATCGATTGCCCGCGAGGACCGGACCGTCAGAGGTGAGCGGGTTGTAGTCGGTGGCGGTTCCGCTTTGGTCCGAAGGCGCTGGCAGCGGCCACCACGCACCGACCGGAACGAGCGTCGATCCGGTGGCGTCTGCAGGCGATTGGTACGGCTGAGTCTGCCGAGTCTGCTGCGCGAACTGCACATAGCGCGAGAGCGTGTAGTAGATCGTGACGGAGTAGCCCGTAGCCAAAGCGGTCGTGTTTGGAAGCGCTGGTTGCGGAACTTCCTCGGGGCACAGTTGAAAACCCCATTTCGTCCAGAACTGCGCTTCAACGAGCACCAAGCCCGAATCGTTGAGTCCAATCGTTCCATATCCGGTCAGTGGAGTCGCTACGGCAGTAGCCGTCGGCACCAGCTTCAGAATGGGAACAAGGATGCGATTCCCGCCAGCGCTCGACCCGCCGAAAAGCTGGAGATCGAACTCGAAGGGGTCTAGGCGACTACCTTTCTTACTACGCACACGCCATCACCAGTCCACGGTGGGTTGAGCATCTAAGTTGCTCGCGCAGTTCGTGTCGATGTAGCATCCCATGATGACCACGAGCAGCCCGGTAATCGACCCGGTCGAAGCGTTCGTCGTCGCGACCAGCGTCAGCGGTCCGGGAAGATAACAAACGTCATAAGCCGCGTTGCCAGCATAATCGACGGGCTCGAACTCATTGTAGCCGCCCGTAGCCGTTGCAAGATTAGGAAAATTCTTTACCGTGAAGGCTACGTCGGTTCCGAATACGAGGTTTCCAGCCGCCGCGAAGGCGGTCGGATATCCGTTGTTACGCTGGTTGTCTGGAGGACCGATGTTTCCAGAGACACCCGAGGAGTTCGGCGTTCCGTTTCCGACTACGATGTTGAACGAGTCTCCCGTGACCGCGTCGATCGCCGAACAAAAGACGCCGACCTTGGCGATCTTGTACGAGCTCGCCATCATCACCGTGGCCTGGATCGTCGTGCGAGCGACGCCAGCGCCAGGCGAAACGGAGGCGAACTGAGCAAGCGTAGTCAGCCCATCGAAAACGAACGAGTCGATCGAATGGCTCTTGTTCCGCTTGACCGGATACCCGGCGGTTCCCGTAATCGGGTTGGTCCCGAGGTATGCGAACCCTGGAGCTGCACTCATGCTAGAGCCCTAACGGTCCGCCGCCCTGCGACCCTACGATATCTCTCCAGCCACGCGGGCCGAAGGTGGAGCGGAACTCGTTGACCATGTGCCACGAACCGTTGTTGTCCGTGTACCAGGTGCGAACCTTATTACGCCACTTGTGCGAGGTGATCGTCGAGCTCATGCCGCGGCGCAGCGCGGTGCGAGCGGCCGTGACGAACCAGCCGTTGGGCCAGACGAAATACCGGTACGCATACGGCGCGAGAGCCTGGTACTCGGGATTGCTCCGGTTGTCGGTGGTGTTCGGAGCCGCTTCGGTTCCGGTGATCTCTCGGGCGACCTGCATCATCGCGGCGTTGGCCGGGATGACCAGGCGGACGCCGTCGCGCGAGATTGCCAGGCCGCGAGCCGAGAGCATATTCTGCAGAATTGTAATCGCGGTGTTGAGCGCCTCGGGCGAGAGCGACATGTTGGTCAGCGAGTTTGAGAAAACCGGCTGATTCTTGAACGAGATCGGTCCGGTCGATCCGGGGACCGGGTCGAGAATGTGGTTGCTCGAGATGAGCGGCTGCCCGTCCGGCAGCGCGTAGCTCGGATTCCAGGCCAGGTTGTAAGTACCGGAGTAAATCCGGTCCTCGGTGTTCTGCTCCGAGAAGGCGAACATTTCGCCTGCCTCGCCCATCATGTGCATGGGATCTTCGGTCTGAGCCTCTTCGGAGAACTCGACCTCGAGCGCGTAGGTGAAGAAGTTGAAGTGCGCCGGGATCAGCTCGTAGGGCGCGTCCTTGCGCGGGACCTCGAACTCGTTGCGGCGGTGCATAACGCCAAGCTCGGCGTACTCGCCAATGTCCATCGAGGAGCGCTCCGGGTTGTTGTCAACCTCGGTGAACATGTTGGGGAACTGCGCCGGAGTCTTGTCGTACATTTCCGACACGATCGCCTCGAGCGCTTTGTTCTGCGCGTAGTAGGACGACCGAGTTCCGTAGAGACCGATGTTGCCAGCCATTTACGGTAAAGTCCCCGAGTTGAATGCGGCGATGACTTGCGCGCCGACGAGTCCAGTGTCGAACGGCTGCGATGCCGGCCAGTTGTCGAGGTTGTCGTCGATATCGACGATGGTGACGATCTTGTTCGACTGCGCCGTGTCCAGGTAGAACACGCCTTGCGTCGCCGAATAGACGAGTCCGGCGGTCGCGTTAAGCAAGCCGCTATTGGCCGTCTGAAGCAGCGAGATCACGAAGCGCTGGGACGGCGAGCCGCCCATCTTCGCGAACTTGACCTGGTACTGCTCCGGGTCGAGGGCCGTAACGTCGCCTCCGAAGAGGAGCTTGTTTCCGGTCTGCGCGATCGGTGGGCCGCTCTGGAAGAGCACGTCCCAATCGTCCTGCGCCATCCCGAGAATGTTTGAACTCGGGTTGTTGGCCGATTTGCCCGCGCCCTGGTAGTTCGTGAGCGGGTTCGGCACGGTTGCGGCTGAGCCGAGCGCCGTGTTGAGAACCTGCTGCCACGCCTGGTAAGGATTGTAGCCCAGGTAGAGAGCGAAGTCCGTTGCCCACGACGGGGCGCCCGCAGCCGGGACCGTTACCGTTGAAACCGTGCCCGCCGGTACGACGAACTGGAACCACGGCGACGGCAGCGAGACGTTCGACGTCGAGCCGTCCGTGTAAGTGTAGAAGCCGTAGAGCGTTACCAGTCCGGCGGTGCCAGAAACCGAGTTCGCGATCGTCGGAGCGACGGTCGGCTGGTAAGCGAGCCCTGACCCAAGCGGTATGGCATACGTCAGGGTTCCCACGGTGATGAGCTGCAGAATGTCGCCCGCGTGAAAAACCGCGCTCGCGTTTGAAAGCGGGAGCGGATAGGCGCGTGCGGTGACCGGAGATCCCTGATTATAACCGTCTACCAGCGAGGGCCGACAATAATTTAATGGCCCGGTGAGCGAGTACATAAATCGGACAATAAGCGGCCTAGCCGCCGGGGCCAAGGTTATAAAAAAGATTACCACCCGTAAAAAAGGGTGGTGTAGCGAGAAGCCCCGGGTCGCCCCGAGGCCTCTCACCTTCCACTAGCTACTTCGCTTATCGTCCCCGGCGGGAGTCTCGGATGACCTCCTGCGCTTGCGTGGCCGGGTCCTTGCGCTCTACCTTGGCCGTACCGAGACCGGCTTCCTCGAACTCATCGTTCGTCCGCTCGGGAATCTCGGCGATCAGCCGCAGATGGTACTTGCCCGGATCGATGAACCACTGCTGCGCCTTGTCGGGGCGGACTTCGTAGAGCCCGGCTTTGCGCCAGCCGACGCACGTTTGCGTTGTGCGCTGCCCGTTCGCATCGGGAATCCCCGCCTCTTGATAGCCGAACAAATGGATCGTGACGGCGTTGTCCTTGAGCTCGGAAAAGAGGACGGGCCGGATGAAGTGGAGCTCGATCAGGCGATAGGTGGAGTCGTCGGAGCGCGGGCGCCAGACGTAGACGCACCCCGGCTTGGGGTGCTTGAGAAACTCGTGGATCTTGTCAACGACGCCGTCGTACTCCGCTCCCGGCGGCTGAACGTCCATGTAGTCGTCCGCATCGATCGCGATTTCGTGGCCGCCAGGGACCGTCGCCTTCGCGCCTTTGTAGTGACGCATCCGCCAGGCTTGAGCGACCGCCCAATCTCGGGAATCGGTTCGGACCTCCATCCCCAGGCTGCGGTCTCGTTCTTGAACGCTCATCCTATGCTAACCCCGCCGAAATGGCTTCTTCTTGCTTTTTGATCTTGGCCTCGTCCCAGCCGCGCGCCTTGAGCGCTTCGCGTTGCTGCGCCGGGAAATGAAACTTCCCTTGCTTATCAAACGGGCCTCCCTGCTGCGAAGCGAACTCGGGCATCGTTCCGGCGCCGCGCCCGCCAGCGTCCGTTCCGGCTCCCGGCTTGATCTTCGGGCGCGCGAGCGGCATGAGATAGTCGCCCGCTGCGGCCTTGTATTCTTTCTTCAGGAGCGCCTCTCGCTGCTCGGCAGGAACCTTCAGAAGCGCCGCCTTCGCTTGTGGGCCGAGGTCGTCGATCGCCTTGCGGAAGATTGGCTCGATCTTCGGAGCGAGGATCGGGTTCTCGTCTCCCGCTTTGCGGAGGAAGCGATCGATAATCGCGTCGGCGGCGACGTCGCCTACCTCGCCGATGATCCGGTCCGCAGCACGGCGTTCCGCGCGCGACCCGACCTCGGCTAAGACCTCGTCGGGGTTCGTCGCCAGGGCCATCGCGAGACGCGCGTTGCGCTCGGCGCGCTCCTCTTGATTGGGCTGCTGCTCCTCGCGGCGCTCCCGCTCGATGATGCGCTCGGTGACTTGCGGCCGGGAGCGAAGTTCCTCGATGACGCCGCCAAAGGTATCCATCCGCTCCTTCAAAGAGCGGTTTTCGTTTTCTAGGCGCTCGGCTCGCGCCTCCGGGGTTTCATCTTCTGGCGGACCGCCGCCGAGGTTTTTCTCTTCCTCAACTTCGACTTCTTCTCCGGTCGTGCTCAAATGCGGGTTCCTCCGGGTGGTATGTTGATACCACCCACTCTACCCCGAGAGCGTCGCCCCGGTCAAACGAGCCTCAGCTTCTTTCTCGTCGAGCCCGGCCTGCCGGTAGAAATGCCGAGCGAGCCCTTTGATTGCCTGAATCTTGGCCGACAGCGCCGTGGACTTCTGAGCCAGGCGCGTATCGAAGGAGTCGAGGGCTGTAATCTGCGTGACATACCTTTGAAGCTCGACGCGCATCTCACGCTCTACGAGTTCCCATTCCGGGGACCGCACAATCTCCGCGAGGGTGAGCGCCCCGAGATTAGGAGACTCCAGCGGGGGCCGCCTCTCCGTTCTGGCTCATCGCTTCTTTCGCGAGCTGGGTCTGCTGGTCGAGCGGCGGCGGCGACTGCTGCTCCTTGGCCTGAGCGGCCTCTTGCGGCGTTCCCTTCAGGTCGTGCGCGATCTTCGCCTGAGCGGCTTGAACCTCGAGTTGCTGTTTCATCTGCCCAGCCTGGTCCTCGCCCTGCTTTTTCTGCGCCGCATCCTCGGCGGTTCCGATGATCGCTTCGAGGTTTTCGATCTTGAACACGCGGCCGAGTTGCTGCTTGAGAGCGAACCGTTTTTCGGCGTCGCCCTGGATATCTTGGTCCCGGCTCATCATTTCGTACCAGGTCAGATACTCTTGCGCGTAGGTCTGGAAGTCGATCGGATCGCCCGTTCCAGCCACGTCGATGTTGACGTTCTGCTTGAAATCCGCCTTGGCTGGCATATCTGAATCGGCCGGCGGGTTATCGGGCAGGTTTTGAATGTTGAGCTCGTGCTCGTACTGTAGCGCGCGGCGCAGAACGAAGCGTAAGAAGAGGGCGATGAGGTCGGATCGCGTACCCGAGCCCGCCGACGATTCCTTGATCTCCGTCGCCGATTTCCGACCGCTCGTCAGGCCACCCGCGCCAACGGCGGTCTGCCCCACAAGCTGGTCGGCGAAACTCGTAATGATCGAGACCATTTGGTACGCGCCTTGCAGCACGGCCGGGTTAGTGTAGTCCACGAGCGGCTTAAACGCGGAGTTGATATCGTCGACGTACCAGCGCTTCCCGAGCGCCCAAGTGTAGTCTCCGTCGCGCGATTGGTTGTTGATATCGGCGAGCATCGGCGGTTTCAGCGACAGCGAGACGTAGTCGTTCGCATTGTTGAAAACCGTGTTGAGCTCGGCGTTTAGCGGAGCCTCACGTTCCAGAACCGAGAAGCCGTAAGGGCTATTTTTGCGCGGCATGGGCGCGAAGAGGAAGAGGCCGCGGCGCTGCGAGACGGCCTTCGAAGGAAGCCAGCCGAGCAGGTAGTTAGAAAGCTCCGCCCACCAAAAGACGTTGTTGCGCTCAGCCCACCCGTCGTGGTTCATATCGAACTGCGACGAAACGTAGTACCAAATCTTGAACGGGCCGCGGTTGGCGAACTGCTTACTCGAGAGCGTTCCCTGGCCTTGGCCGATTTGAAGCTGCCCGCCAGCGCTCTTGTCCCAATATCCCTGCCGATCGCTGGCAACGTCGGACTGACCCGAAGGATCGAACACGAGGAGCTTTTCGACCCACTCTTCCTTGAGGTTCCCGGACTCGACGAGCGCCCACAAATCTTCTTCGTACAGCCAATCGCACACGGCATAAGCTGCGGCGGCGTGCGGGTTGAGCGACTCGTTGGGAATGAGGAGCCAATCTTTTAGCTGGCGGCAGCGCCACGAAGCCTCGTTGAGCTGGAGAATCTTCTGGACTTCCTGGCTGTCCATAATGAAATCGCCGTCGTCGCCGAAGGATAGGTCGCCACCGTCGTCTTGCTTGGGGATCTCGACGTCGTAGAGTTCGGTCTGCTCCTGGCGGTTCCAGCGAATGTCCATCGCGGCCGTGCCTTCGAGCAGCGCCCAATGCAAAAGCTGAAGCGACTCGCCGAGTTTGGAGGTCTGATCGTAGCGCTCGCGGCGGAAATCGTTGTTGTACCAGCGCTGGAGTTTGTAGCTGACCTGCTGCGCCGGAACGCCGTTGCCCGTGACCAGCGCGAGGTTCGGAACGAACACCTTCGAGGCGACCTGCGCCCAAAGCGCGTCCAGCTTCGAGACGGCCAGCGGCAGAAAGACCGAGGATGAATCGGCGAACGGCTCGTTTCGCGGCTCGGAGTAAAGCTCGTAGATGCGATTAAAGAGCCGGAGGTTATCCTCTAACGGCTGGCGCGCGGACTGCGCGGCGTAGATGCAATTGCGAATGTCCGAGGCGATTAACTGCCACTCGCCCTCGTCAATCTCGACGGACCCGGTGGTCCGTTCAACCGTAGCGTCGGGAAACGGTGTCGCCGACCGACGCAAAGCTGGTCGGCGCGGCACGCTATTTCTTCTTGACGATCTTCTTCTTAGCGGGTTGCGGTCCGCCGCGCTTGGCCTTGACGACGGCGCCCTTCTTGGCGGCGTTCTTCGGGCCGAACTCCATCTTCATTGCGCCCTTTTTCTTGGGCATCTTTTTCTTGGAGGTTTTCTTCATTCGGAATTCCATTCTGGTCGAAACCAAGCTACTGATGCATCAAATCCTTCACCGTGCGGTGGCCCTGTCCTGGAAACTTTTTGGGCTTACCCTGCTTTTGCAGCTCAGCCACCGACATTGGAGTTGGATGCTTCTGGCCCGAACTTACCTGGCCCATGAGTTCGCCGGGCGTCCTACGCCCGACCGGAGCGAATTTCCAACGATTACGTCTTGTCACTGCCATGCTCGCAAGTATCGCAGGTTACGAGCGTGGGGTCAACGGCCCGGTCCAGCCGCCCCGCGGGACGCCGCCGCCTGGCGATCCGAACCCCGGAGGCTTCTTCTCCATCATATCGAGGTGCTGGTGAAAGAGGTCCACCGGCTCGCGATCGTCCCGCTCCATCATTATGGTCCGAGCCTTGGGCGCCATCTTCTCCATCTTGCGGCACATGGCGAGCGAGTCGAGGCAGTCGTCGTGGGAGAGCGACGGGTAGTTATCCATCTCTCGAATGACCGGCCCGCACATTCCCTTGCGGAAGCGAATCTTCTCGCCGTGAACCTTGTGCTCTAGCCCGAGGATGCGCTGAGCCTTTCCGGTCTTGCCTTTCTCCTCGTCCTGCAGCGCGGCGTAGGATCGGACCATCGTCGCCATCCCGGATTGGCGGATGAATCCCGTGAGCACGTTCATCATCTCGACGTCGGCCTGAGCCGTCTCGACGAGGAAGCAATCCGGCTCGTATTTTAGGAGCAGCTTGATAATGTCGTGCGCCGCCTGGGACGGGAGCTTGCGCCACTCCTGGCTCTCCAGTACCCACCAGTTTTTGTCCGGATCGAATCCCACGACGTTGAGCCCGAAGTTATCCGACGACGCCGCGGCGGTGAGCGCCGGGTCCATCGCAAGGACGACGTAGAGCGGCAGGAGCGCAGTCTCGCCGGGAAGCTGGAGCGCCTTGAACGGGCCGCGGATATACTCGCCCTCGAAAATCTTGATCTTGTCTTTGGGAAACGGCGCCATGCCGAGCTCGTGGACTTCCTGGAAATACCACGAGGCAAACCAGCGCGGCAGCACGGTAAGGCGCTGCTGCTCAAGGAACTCTTCGTTTAGATCGCGCGGGAAGAAATAGACGAGGTCCCCGTTTTCATCGCGCGTGTAAACCTTGCGAATATACTCCCGAAAGTCTGGCTGGTGACCGTTCTCGACCAGCTCGATGTTCTTCTCACGAATCTTGTGGTAGACGTCGATGTTCGACCACTGCGTTCCGGTGACGAGCAGCACGCCCCACTTCGGGAGGACCGGCTTGGTCGAATCGATCAGCTTCTCGGCCTTCTGCATTTCCACGATCGAGTCGCAGTTCGTCTCGGTAACAAGGTCGTCGCAGAGAATGAAATCGACGTGCTTGCCGGCGGCCGACGATTTGAGTCCGGAGACCGCCACGGTGGGGTCAAGGATACCCGCTCGCGTGCGCGTGTTGACCGTGAACTTAAACGTCGTCCAGAGCGGCGATCCGATTGAAACGTCGCCGAACGTGTCAAGAATCTCGGGGTTCTTCTGTAGTACCTCTTGGATCGCCGCGAGCATATCCTTGGCAAGCTCGCGAGCCGCGCGGTAGATCATAATGGAGATATCCGGGAAGCGCAGGACGAGGTAGACGATGAGCGCCTTGGCGAGCGAGGTTTTGTAGGTGTAGCGAGGAGCGAGATAGAGTTCGCGCGTTTGGGTGTTGGCCGAAAAGTCAGGGATGCAGAGCGTCATCTCTTCCATCATCTCGTCGTGAGGATACTCTTCGAGCTTGTCGAGAATGCGCGTGACGCGGCAGAAGCGCTTGAAATCAGCGAGCAGCCACGCGGCCCGCTTCGGCCTCGGATAGGCGTGCATTACTCGCCTTCGGGTTCGGCTTCGGGGGCGTTGCGCGCGGCGTCTACGAGCGCAGGTGACGCATCAATGGTGCGCGCCTTCACCGAGCGCGGGGTGTCGTCAATCACCATCGCACGGCGACGGCGTTCGCGCCCTTCGTTCTGCATCATCCGCATGAAGCGCGTTCCGGCGTCGAGCGCCTTGACCGCATCTCCCAAGCTCTCCGCTCCTTGGCCGTCTTTGAGGACGCGGGCGAGGAGCTTGCTGAAAGCTGGCGTGTTGGCCGCCTTCGCATTGGCGAGCCCGGCATTGGCGAACTGCTCGAGGAGATACTGCACCGCCGGATGATCGAATGCCTCGAACGCTCGGACGCGGCAGGTGTAGGATGACGGGTCGAGTTCATAGGCCGCAGCGTAGGCGTTGACGATCGCTTGGCGCTGGGGGTTGCGGCGCTGGTGCGTGAGGTAGTCGAACGCGCAGACGAACCGCAAAATGCCAAGGTCTCCGCCGTAGTAAACGAACCCCTCGGCGTCCTCCTCGCTAATCCTCGAGCGCCACTGCTCGAACATTTCCAGGTCGATACCGAACCGGATACCCGATCCGTCCATGCCCAGCAGCGGGCGCTCAGGTTGTGGCGGACTTTCCTCTAGCACGATACTTTTCTAAGGCGTCGAGGAACTTGGCTGCCGGAACGACCTTGCGCCAGAGAAGGCGCCGGCTGCCGAACTGCACGAGTTCGATACCGCCCTCCTGCGCGTCGTTTATCTGAAATTCGGAGTGCGTCTCGACAACAACGTCCGTGGGTTCAGCCACTAACCGCGGCCTTTATTTCGGGGACGGCGCGAACCGCTCGGGGTACGGCGCGCTTGCTCTTTCTTGAACTTGACGCCAGGCATCACTTTCGTCTCTCCGTCGCTCG
>Ga0307474_10000168_pt1 | contig 48413 bp, 50 predicted proteins | sample atmos_gasesECM1C_2_FD_203312 | JGI IMG/M metagenome (GOLD analysis project Ga0307474, IMG submission 203312) | Hardwood forest soil microbial communities from Morgan-Monroe State Forest, Indiana, United States - atmos_gasesECM1C_05 | ecosystem: Environmental > Terrestrial > Soil > Temperate... | reverse complement strand
TGCTTGATGGAATTTTCGACCATGGGCTGCAATAACATGCTGGGCACGAAAGTTTCGAGCGAATCCTCGTCGATTTCCTTGAAGATCTGCAGTTTGTCGCGTCCGAATCGAATGACCTCGATGTCCAGATAGTCGTCAATGAAGGCCAGCTCTTCGCGCAGCGGGACGAAGGTTTCGTGCTTGCGCATCAGGCGCCGCAAAATATTGGAGAGTTTCAGCACCACGCCGCGGGCCATGTCCGGATCGAAGCGAATCAGCGAGGAGACGGTGTTGAGCGTATTGAATAAAAAGTGCGGATTGATCTGGCTGGTCAGCGCGTCCATGCGCGCCTTCAATAGCAGCTGCTGATTCTGGGCCAGGTTCATCTCGATGCGGGTGTTGTTCCAGATCTTGATGGCGGTGGCCACGCACATCATCGAGGACATGACCACCAGCAGCGAGTAGCCCCAGTTGGTGGGATGCCAGGAGAAGAGCCAATGGCGCGGGACGGCGTCGGCGAGTTCGATCTGGCCAACGGTGAGAGCCACGCAGGTGAAGAGCGGCAACATGGCCCAGTTACCTTTGCGAAAACGGAAGTAGCGCCAGATCCATTGCGGAATATTGACGAAGAGAAAAGGCCCGAAATGCCAGATGTCTTCTTTTTCGGGCATCACTTCACGCACGGTGCCGGCGAGTAAACCGACCAGGGCAGCGAGCGGACTAGAGAGCCATTCGTGATTGCCGAAGGCGGGCAGGCTGATCAGCGAGCCGCCGAGCAATCCGACGATGCGGCCGCCGATCAATCCCATCAGAAATGAACCTTCGAGAGTGAGATCGAAAAACCGGTAGCCGCCAACCAGGCGCAGCACCACGCCGATGGCCAGTGGAGGGGTGAGAAACAGCAGCAACATGACTTTCTGATCGGAGTCGCGGATTTCAGTAAACAAAAGATTGCGGAACGAGCGGAAGCGCACCAGCAGGGCGGCCAGGGAGGCGGCGAAGCCGACCTTCAAAATCATGGCAAAAAGCAGGTCTTTTCCGGAGAAAAGTGGATCCATCTCGCTCGCGCACCAGCACCACGGTGCTCGAAGCTACGTTAGCCAAAGCGGCCAGCGATGTAAAGCGAACGGCGGGGTCGATTCAGCCAGCTTCCGCTTGCGGGCGTTGGCGCGCTGCCGTCATGATGTAAGGACATGGAACCACTGTGGAGTGCCAAGGATCAAGCTAAACGACTGGCGGAGCTGACCGCCGGGACCGCTAATCCGGAAAAAGAAACGCCGCTGCGGCGGGACGTGCGCTCGCTGGGGGTGCTGCTGGGACGGGTGCTGGTGGAGCAAGGCGGCGAGGGACTACTGGAAAAAGTGGAGGAACTGCGGCGGCTTTTGATCCAGCAACGTGAAGAAGATCCGGGCACCGCGGCGACCGCGAAAAATTCGCTGATGACGCACGCCCGTGATGTCATTGGGAAAATGGAATTGCACGACGCGTATCGGGTGACCAAAGCGTTCGCCATCTATTTCGAATTGACCAATCTGGCCGAAACCAATCATCGCAAGCGCCGCCGCCGCGCGGCCAAGCTGCACACTGACCAGCCGCCGCTGGCCGGATCGTTCCGCGGAACCTTGCTGCGCATGCGCGAGGCGGGAATTTCCGCGGTCGACGCGCTGGCCGCGCTGCGGAAAGTGAAAATCGGGCCGGTATTCACCGCACATCCGACGGAAGTGGCGCGGCGAACGGTGCTAATGACCCGGCGGCGAATCGCGCAGCATCTGGAAAATCTAGACCGGCTGCCTTTGCCGGAGGCGGACGCCGCGGAGCTGGAAACCTGGATCACGGCGGAAATCACGTCATTGTGGCAGACCGACGAAGTGCGCATGAAAAAGCCCGGAGTGATCGATGAGGTCCGCATGGGGCTGGACCATTACCCGATGACGCTGTTCGAGACGCTGCCCAAGGTGTACGCGGAGTTTGCGGAATCGTTTCAGGCGGTGTACGGGCTGAATCTGCAGCATGACGAAATCGGGGAGGTGATTCGTTTCGGCTCGTGGATTGGCGGTGACCGCGACGGAAATCCTTTGCTGACGCCGCAATCGACCGCGGACGCGCTTGAAATGGCCCGGCGGGTGGTGCTCGATTTTTATTTGCAGGAAATCGCGCGGCTGATCGAGCAACTCAGCTCTTCGCTGCGGCAGACGGGCTGCTCCAGCGAGTTGCGCGGCGCGCTGGTTTCGTATCAGGCGATCATGGGCGACGAACCGTCGCTGGGAAAATGGATCTCGGAGACCGAGTTGACGCGCCAGTTCGTAGACCTGGTGCGGATTCGGCTGCAGTACAGCCGCGACGAATCGCGGAATTCGCGGGCGTACCAATCGCCTGATGAATTGGTGCGCGATCTGGAGCTGGTGCGCGCCAGCCTGGCGGAAAATGGCGGAGAGCGCCTGGCGGAATTGATCGTTGACCCGTTTGTGCGCACCGCGAAGACTTTCGGGTTTCATCTGCACACGCTGGACATCCGGCAGCACGCCAAAGTCCACGCGGCGGCGTTGGCAGAAATTGCCGCGGCGGAAACGGAAAAACCGGGCTCGGGCCTGACGGTGAAGGCGGAGCGCACGCGCGACGTGATCGATACCTTCCGGATGGTGGCGAAGCTGAAGAAATTGTATCCGCCGGAGGCGATCCGTTGTTACGTGATCAGCGGAACAGAATTCGCGAATGATATTTTCGATTGGTTGAAGCTGGCGAAACTTTGCGGCGCGCAGGCGGCTGCTTCCGGAGACGATCCGGGACTCGCGCCGGTGCCGCTTTTCGAATCGATCGATTCCCTGCGCGACGCCGGGAAAATCATGCGCGCGGTGTGGACTTCGCCGGAATATGCGCCGCTGCTCGATTCCTGGCGCCGCGAGCAGGAAGTGATGCTGGGCTATTCCGACTCGAACAAAGACGGCGGAATGATTACCAGTACCTGGGAGCTGCAGAAAGCGCATCGCGAATTGCATCAGGTGGCGCGGGAGTGCGGGGTGAAACTGTGTTTGTTTCACGGGCGCGGCGGAACCGTCGGACGCGGCGGCGGCCCCACGCATCGGGCCATTCTGGCGCAGCCGGTGGGAGATTTTTCCGGGGAGATGCGCATCACCGAACAGGGCGAAGTGCTCAACTGGAAATATTCCGACCCGGTGCTGGCCGAATGGAATCTGGAACTGATGGTCGCGGCGTCACTGGAGGCGCTGACTCGTCCCAGCGGGCGTACCGCCAAGGATGATCGCAAGTGGGACGAGCCGATGGAAGAAATTTCCCGCGACGCGTTCGGGTTTTATCGCCAGCACATCGCCGAGAATCCCGAAGTTCTAGACTATTTCGAGCAAGCCACGCCGGTGAACGAACTGGTTTTTGCGCGCATGGGCTCGCGGCCGGCGCGGCGGTCGCAAAGCCGGGAACTCGCCGATCTGCGCGCGATCCCTTGGGTGTTTGGGTGGATGCAAAGCCGGCACGCTGTACCGGCGTGGTTCGGCGTGGGCTACGCACTGGAACGGTACGCGGCAAAAAGTCCGCAGCACCTGGCGCGGCTGAAAGAAATGATGCAAACGTTCACGCTATTTTCGGATTTGGTGCGAAACGTGGAAATCGCCATGGCCAAAGCCGATATGGAGATCGCGCATCTCTATGCGACCACGCTGGTGGCTGAGGAAAATTTGCGGGAGAGAGTGTTTGGCGTGCTGTCCCAGGAATTCGAACGCACCCGGCGGATGTTGCTGACCGTGACCGGTCAGGAAGACCTGCTGGAAGGCAATTCGGTGCTGGCGCAATCGATCCGGCTGCGGAATCCATATGTGGATCCGATGAGTCTAATTCAAGTGGAACTGCTGCGACAGAAACGAACAGGACCACAAACGGATGAGCGCGATAACGCCCTGGGCGCCACGATCAACGGCATTGCCGCCGGTTTACACAACACAGGATAGGTTTGCGCAACGGCGCCGGCACGTCATTGGCTCCAGAAGGCATGCGGGCGACGTTAAACACCGAGGCCGCGGCGGTCTGGGCCCGCCTGTTATACTCAAGGATTCCATGACGCGAAAAATCAAATCCAGCAAGAAAGACGCGGTACGGGTAGTGGCCGGTGCGTCGCTGCCCACCGGTTTCGGCAATTTCCGGATTTTTGGCATTGAGGGAAAACCGGGCGAGGAAGCGGTGGCGATACAGCACGGCAAAATCGGCGCGAGCGCCAATGGCAACAAAGCGGGCAAGAACGGGGGCGCGAAAACGAGCAAGAAAGCGCCGCTAGTGCGGGTGCACTCGCAGTGCCTGACCGGCGACGTTTTCACTTCGCAGCGGTGCGATTGCCGGGCGCAGCTGGAATATTCGTTGCGCCGGATCGCCAAAGAACCTTCCGGCGTGGTGCTGTACTTACCGCAGGAGGGTCGCGGCATTGGGCTGATCAATAAATTGAAGGCGTACGAATTACAGGACGCTGGACTCGACACGGTGGAAGCGAATCGTAAACTGGGCTTCGCCGATGACGCACGCGATTATGAATTCGCCGCCGAAGCGTTGAAGTCCCTGGGCATTCGGGCTGTGCGCCTGCTTTCCAATAATCCCGACAAAGTGACGCAGCTGGAACGGAGCGGCATACGGGTGGTGGAACGAGTTCCCTGCCGGCCGCACACCAGCCACCATTCGAAATCGTATTTGCGCACGAAACAAGAAAAGATGGGGCATCTGCTGCCCGATCTGTAGATCTTCGCAGACCATCGTCTCCTCCAAGCACCCCCAAATTTTCGAAAGCTAATTTCTCTTGACAAAAATCCAGCGCGGGCTAATACTAAACCATATGGTTAACTATCAACCGGCGCTACTGGACGCGACGTTCGCGGCGCTCTCCGATGCCACCCGCCGCGGAATTCTGGCGCGGCTGGCCACGGGCGAAGCTTCGGTGACCGAACTGGCCAAGCCCTACGACATGTCGCTGCCGGCGGTGTCGAAACATTTGCGCGTTTTGGAGTCGGCGGGCTTGGTGGCCCGCAGCAAGGACGGGCGGGTGCATCGCTGCCGGCTGGAAGCTGCCCCGCTGAAAAGCGCCGCCGACTGGATCGAGCATTACCGCCGATTCTGGGAAGCGCAGCTCGATTCGCTGCAACGATTTTTGGAAACTTCCACTGAGAGGGAACATCAGCCATGGTCGAAGCACAACAAAAAGCGGCGCCGGTAACCTTGCGTTTGAAGCGCACCATGCCCTTTCCCCGGGAACGGGTGTTCGCGGCATTCGCGGAGAAAGAACAAATGGACCAGTGGATGTGCCGCGACGCAAAAAACCACGAGATCCGCTATACCAAGTTCGACTTCCGGGTGGGCGGAGGATTCGATCTGGAAATTCACACGCCGAATGGACACGTCTACGTGATGCGTAACACTTACGTGGAAATCGTGAAGCCCGCGAAAATCAAATTTAGCTGGGGTCACGAGCATTTCGGGCCGGATGGAAAACAGTTGGATGACACGCTGGAAGGAACTTTGGTAACTTTCGAATTTCACGACCTGGGGGGCTCGACCGAAATCGAGTTGACCCACGAATTGTTGCCGAACGCGAAGCAGCTGGAGGATCACAAGCGCGGCTGGACCGGTTGCCTGGACAGCCTCAGCGAGCTGCTGCAACGGCAGCGGACCTAAGCGGTAGTGGGCTTTCAGGAGGTGCGAGATGAAAGGATATTTCGCGGCGGTGGCAATCGCGTTGCTAGTTGGTCCAGTTGCAGGTAGGACGCAAGCGCCAGCTAAAGCCACAGATGGTTTTGACCGGCTAAAGATATTGGTGGGCGATTGGGAAGCGACGGGCGAGGACGGCAAGCCTTTTACGAGTAACATCCGGCTGGTGTCCAACAACACGGCGCTGCAGGAGACTTTCCAGACCCCACACGACGACCAGATGATTACGATGTATTCGGCTGATGGCAGCCGGGTAGCGCTGACGCATTACTGTTCGATGGGCAATCAGCCGCGCATGGAATCGCCCGTAGTCAACGGGGCCACCGACGAATTTGTATTTTCCTTCACCGGCGGCAGCAACCTGCCCACTCCCGATTCCGCGCACATGCACCGGCTGGTGCTGCAGATTGACGATGCGGATCACTTCAGTGAGACTTGGACGTTCCGGGAAAAGACTGGCGACAATAAGCGCACATTTAATTTTGTGCGGAAGAAGTAGTCCGGCGACGAGCGGCGAGCTTTGGCGGAATCGTACGAATTTACGGGCGGCGAAATGAAAACCAAATTTGCGATGGTGGTCACGGCGACGATGGTCCTTGCTCTAGGCACGTCTCTGGGCACGCTGCGCGCGCAAACCGCGAACAAACCCGCGGGCGGTTTCGACCGGATGAGAAGTTTGGTGGGTGAGTGGCAGGGTACGGACGAAAGCGGCAAGCCGGTTACGAGCGCGTTTCGAGTGGTTTCCAACGGCACGGCGCTCGAAGAAACGTTTCAAAGCGAGAACGACAATCAAATGGTGACGATGTACACCCCGGACGGAAGCCGCGTGGCCTTAACGCATTACTGCTCGAAGGGCAATCAGCCGAAAATGGAAACTCCGGCCGACACGGCGACTACCGATGAATTCGCGTTTGGCTTTACCGGCGCGGCGAATCTGGCAAGTCCGGAGGACGCGCACCTGCATCGCCTGGTGTTGCAGATCGTTGATGCCGAGCATTTCATCGAAACCTGGACGATTCACGAAAAAGGGCACGACACAAAAAAGACGTTTCATTTCACCCGAAAGAAATAAGAGCCGCCAAGGGTGGAATCGGAGTTGCGGTAGGAGGTTTAGCCGCCGCCGACAAAGTGCACAATTTCGAAGGAGTCGCTGGCCTGCACCGGCGTGGCGTCCCATTCGGCGCGCGGCAGAATATCGAGATTGCGCTCGATGGCCACGCGTTTGTTGCCCATGCCCAGATGCTCGAGCATGGCGGCGACGTTCAGGCCGTCCGGAATTTCCTGCAGTTCCCCATTGATCTTGATATTCATTGGAATTTTATTTTACCGCGGTTTGGTGGCTTCCGCTTCGGCGGGCTTTTGCCGGGTGCGCATCGAAAAGCGAATTTCGTCTTTGTGGGCATCGGCTTTGGCTTGAATGACCAGCGCAAGATCGCCCTTGCCCAAGGGCGGCAGCGGGAACTGAATTTGCGCTCGACCTAATTCATCACTTTGAGTGGAGTGGGTGCCGTCGCGGAGCGCGCCTTCAATGGTGGCTTCGACTTGGGCGCCGACCTGGGGGCGACGGTCGTTGCGACGGGATACTTCGAGTTCGAGCGACACTTTTCCCGCGCTGAGCCAACTCCCGGGATTGAGCAGCTGAATCTGGATGCCGGCAGGACGCGCGGCCTGGCTGGCCGTTTCCGCGGCGGCGATTTCGACGTCCAAGGCGCCGGAGCGTAGAGCTTCGATCACGGCGCGGTGCTGATCTTGCACGCGCTGGTGGAGCAAATCAGGAGTAAAGGATGGGGAACCCGCGAAATCCTCATAATTCGAAGATTTGCGATGAAGAATTCGGCCACTTTGGTACACCAGGGTATCGATGGCCGGGTGGCTGGGGCCACGATCTTCGGTCTGCACGTGAAATACCTGCTCGCCGACTTTGATATCCGTGTTGAAGCCGGAACTCATTGGGGCACAGACCTTCTCGCATCCGCCTTTCAACTGCCTTCATCCGCGCCGAATCGAACGAAACAAACAAATAAGTTTTGCGTTAACGAGACTTCATTTGACCGGCTGCGTTTCGCTGGTTATTATACCAGCGCAAAGAAAATGAACGCTAATTACCTCGATAGTTATGGCCCGTTGTTGCTGATGTTTATACTCGCCTGCGGCATGGCGGGAGCCCTGCTGGTGGTGTCCACACTGGTAGGAAAACACAAGCGATCGCGGGAAAAGGACATGCCGTACGAATGCGGCATTCGCCCCACGGGCGACGCGCGCGAGCCGGTGCATGTGCAGTTCTACATGGTGGCGCTGCTTTTTATTCTCTTCGATATCGAAGCAATTTTCTTGTACCCCTGGGCGCTGGTTTATAGCGACTTAAAGGTGTTCGGATTCATCGAAATGGTGCTATACATCGCCATTCTGCTGACCGGTTACATTTATCTCTGGAAGAAGGGCGCGCTCGACTGGAGCCGCTAAGCCGTCCGGGAGAAATAAAAGCAAAGTGGGACCACAGGAAACCGATAAAAACCCAGTGGTAAAGAAGCTGCGGGACTGGGACGCGAAAGCAGTCACCGAAGTGATCGAATACCGGGGCGAAACGACGGTGGTCGTCCCCCGGGAAAGTCTCCGTCGCGCCTGTGAGTATCTGTGTACTGAGCCCTCCCTGCGTTTTTCGCTGCTGGCGGATATCACGCCCACCGACCGGTTCCCCATGGAGCCGCGCTTTGAAATCAACTACCACCTGGTTTCCTTGGACCGCCGCGAGCGCATTCGCCTGAAAGTCCGCATTCCCGGAAACGACCCGACGATGCCCAGCGTCACACCGGTGTGGCCCACCGCGAACTGGCACGAACGCGAAGCGTGGGATCTGTTCGGCATTCGCTTTGAGGGGCATCCAGACCTGCGCCGCATCCTGATGCCAGACGACTGGGAGGGCCATCCCTTGCGCCGGGATTACCCCACTGAAGGATACCGATGACCACCACCGTCGAAACGCCGATCGGCCCAGCGCAAACGATGGTCCTCAATATGGGCCCGCAGCACCCCTCGACCCACGGGGTCTTGCGCGTGATTTTGGAGATGGACGGCGAAATCGTGGTCAAGGCCCAGCCGGTGATTGGGTATTTGCACACTGGCATCGAGAAATCCTGCGAGGCGAAAACCTATTCGCAGATTGTGACCCTGACCGACCGCATCGATTATCTGGCGCCGCTTTCGAATAATCTGGGCTACTGCCTGGCGGTGGAGAAGATTTTGGACGTGGAAGTTCCGAAGCGCGCGCAGTACATCCGCGTGCTGCTGGCGGAATTGACGCGCTGCGCTTCCCACCTGGTTTGGCTGGGCACCCATGCCATCGACCTGGGCGCGATGACCGTTTTCCTTTATACCTTCCGCGAGCGCGAAGACATCCTGAAGATTTTCGAATATTTGTCGGGCCAGCGAATGATGACCAGCTTTTTCCGTCCCGGCGGCCTGGCCCTCGAGCCGCCCGCCGACTGGCTGGATCGCGTGCGCCGGGTGATCAACAACCTGCCGGGCCACATCGACGAATACGAAGACCTGCTGACCAAAAACAAAATCTGGCTGGGCCGTACGGTAGGCGTGGGGCTGATGAGCGCCGCGGATGCGATCGCGCTGGGCTGCACCGGCCCGCTATTGCGCGCTAGTGGCGTCGCTTATGACGTGCGCAAGGCCTTCCCCTATTCGAGCTACGAGGAATTTGATTTCAACATTCAGACCCAAAATGCCGGCGATTGCTACGCGCGCTATCAGGTGCGCGTCGCCGAAATTCGCGAGAGCATCAAGATCGTCAAACAGGCCATCGACAAGATTCCGGCCGAGGGGCCCTTCCGCGCTGAATTGCCCGGAATCATTGCGCCGTCGCGGGAAGAGATGAAGACCTCGATCGAAGGGCTGATTTACCATTTCAAGATTTTCACCGAAGGCTTTACCCCGCCGGCCGGCGAGGTGTATCAGGCCATCGAATCGCCGCGCGGCGAGCTGGGCGTATTCGTGAAGAGCGACGGTTCGGCCAAGCCGGCGCGCGTAAAGTTCCGCACGCCTTCATTCGTCAATTTGCAATCTTTGCCGGCGCTTTGCGAAGGCCGGTTGATCGCCGACGTCGTGGCCTGCATCGGCACCACGGATATCGTGCTCGGCGAAGTCGATCGCTAGTTCGTCCTGGTTAGCGCCAATACAAAGGGATTTATGCAACTGCCTGCAGCACTCGAAGAGAAGTTTAAAACTCTGATCAGCCGCTACCCGCCGGCGCAAAAGCGCTCGGCGCTGATCCCGATGATGATGTACGCGCAGGATTTTTTCCCGGCGCTCAGCGATGAATTGCTGGAAGAAATCGCCAAGCGGCTCGACCTGAACATGACTCAGGTCACCGAAACCCTTTCCTACTATTCGATGTTGCGGCGGAAGCCGGTGGGCCGGAACCACGTGCAGGTCTGCACCAACATTTCGTGCATGCTGCGCGGCGGGAATGAACTGTACGCGCACGTGCAGAAGCGCCTGGGCATCGGCAACCGCGAAGTTTCCCCTTCCGGGACATTTTCGCTGGAAGAAGTGGAATGTATCGGGGCCTGCACCGGCGCTCCGGCCATTCAGGTGAATTTCGATTTCTTCGAGAATCTGGACAACGACAAAGTCGACGTGATTTTCGAGCAGATTCAGGATGGCAAGAAACCCAAGCCAGTTTCGGTGATTACCGGCGCGGTGCACGAACGGAACCCGAACGAAGTGGTGGTGATCAGCCAGCGGTTCGGGATTCCGAATTCGCGGTCCATCGATGTTTACCTGCAGAACGATGGCTACAAGGCGCTGGAGAAGGCGTTGAAGCAGATGACGCCCGAAACGATCATCGACGAAATGAAAAAATCGAGCCTGCGCGGGCGCGGCGGGGCGGGCTTCCCTACCGGACTGAAATGGAGTTTCGTTCCCAAGGATAATCCCAAGCCGAAATACGTGCTGTGCAACGCGGATGAAAGCGAACCGGGAACTTCCAAGGACCGACCCCTGCTGGAAATGGATCCGCATCAAGTGATCGAAGGGTGCATCATCGCCGGACGCGCGATCGGTTCCAACCAGGGCTACATCTATATTCGCGGCGAATATCGCTACATCATCGACATCGTGGACACGGCGCTGGCCGAGGCCTACCAGCGCGGCTATCTGGGCAAAAATATCATAGGCTCGGGTTTTGACTTCGAATTGGCCACTCATACCGGCGCGGGCGCTTACGAATGCGGCGAAGAATCGGCGCTGATGGAATCGCTCGAAGGCAAGCGGGGATATCCGCGGATCAAGCCGCCGTTCCCCGCGGTGGTGGGGCTGTACGGCTGCCCTACGATCATCAACAACGCCGAATCGCTAAGCACGGTGCCGGCCATCATTCGCAAGGGCGGCGACTGGTACGCCAGCCTGGGCACTCCGAAAAACGGTGGAACGCGGCTGTATTCGATTTCGGGTCACGTCAACAAGCCGGGGATTTACGAATTGCCGCTGGGCTTTCCGCTGCGCAAGCTGATTTATGACGTGGCTGGCGGCATCCGCAACGGCAAAAAATTGAAGGCGGTGGTTCCGGGCGGCAGTTCGTGCCCGCTGCTGAGCGCCGATGAAATCGATGTGAACCTCGATTACGATTCGGTGGCCAAGATCGGGTCGATGCTAGGTTCGGGCGGCACGGTGATTTTGGATGAAGACACCTGCATGGTCGATTTCGCGCGGCGCATTATGCATTTTTACGCGCATGAATCCTGCGGCTGGTGTATTCCCTGCAGGGAAGGCACGGCCTGGCTGCGCAAAATGCTCGACCGCTTCCACGAGGGCGGCGGACGCGCGGAAGACATTCCTTTGATCGACGAACTTTCCCAGAATATGCTGGGCCGCACCTTCTGCGCTTTGGGTGATGCCGCGGCGATGCCGACCATCAGCATCGTGAAGAAATGGCGCAGCGAATTTGAAGACCATCTCCACGGCAAGTGCGCGTATAAAGACGCCGGGAATCTCGTGGGGGCTGACTAGGAAATTATGGCCGACCAGAAACAGATTACGTTCACGCTGAACGGGCAGCCGGTAACCACGGCTCCGGGCTCATTGGTGATCGAAGCCGCGAAGCAGCAAGGCGTCGAAGTTCCTTCATTTTGCTACTACCCAGGCTTGTCGCTACAGGCTGCGTGCCGCATGTGCCTGGTGGAAGTGGAAAAAATGCCGAAGCTGCAGACCGCCTGCACCCTGGTCGCAACCGAAGGCATGGTGGTGAAATCAGACACCGAGCAAGTCCACAACGCGCGCAAGAACATGATCGAGTTTCTACTCTCGAATCATCCGCTCGATTGCCCGGTTTGCGATAAAGGCGGCGAGTGCGAACTGCAGGACATGACTTTCCGTTACGGCCTGGATCACAGCCGATTCACCGAAGAAAAGCTGCACTGGCCCGAAGAAAAATGGTCGCCGCTGGTGTATTACGATGCCCCGCGCTGCATCATGTGTTTCCGCTGCGTGCGTGTTTGCGATGAAGGCATGGACGTGAAGGCATTGGGAGTGGCCGCGCGTGGGGTGAATTCGGTGATCATCCCGAACGAACCGGGCAATCTGGCTTGCGAAGAATGCGGGATGTGCATCGACATCTGCCCGGTAGGCGCGCTGACCAGTGGCACGTATCGCTATCAGACCCGGCCGTGGGAAATGACCTACGTGCCGAACCCCTGCACTCATTGTTCGAATGGCTGCAAGACGACCTTGAGCGTGCGCAACAACGAAATCCTGCGCGCCAATAATCGCGACCATTCCGGGATCAACGGCGAATTTTTGTGCGGCAAGGGTCGCTTCGGTTTCGACTTCACCTCGAATCCGGAACGCATTCGCCAGCCGCTGGTGCGCAAAAACGGCAAGCTCGAACCCGCCAGTTGGGAAGACGCGCTGGAAGAAGTGGCGCGGCGTTTGAAGCAGGTCAAGGATAAGCACGGCGCGAACGCGATGGGCGTGATTGGTTCAAATCACACCACCAACGAAGAAAATTATCTACTGAACCGTTTCGCACGCGCGACGCTGGGCACCAATAACATCGATCATCACCGTACCGCGGACTACGTGGGTCTCGCGGCGGCCTTGGGTCCAAACGCGAAAAATGCGCTGGGCACCATGGAAGATGTGTACACCGCGCAGAACATTTTGCTGATTGGCAACGACGTGACCCAGCAGAATCCGCTGGTGGCCTGGCAGATTCGCACCGGCGTGCGGCATCACGGCACCCAGCTGTTCGTGATCAACGGCATGGAGAGCAAGATTCACCGGCAGGCGGCGCTGGTCGCGGAAGTCGGGAAAAACGGCGAGGGGAACGCGGTTTCCTGGCTGGCGAGCGGCAAGGGCGACTTCCCGGAACGCGAGGCGCAATCGCTGGCCAAAATCAAGGAAGCTGTCGGGAAGGCTTCCGACGTTTTGATTATTTTCGGCGCCGGGATTCAGGGCGCGGCGATTCGGGACCTGGTCGCTTTCGGTTCTACGCTGGGCGGCAAAACGAAATACATGGCCCTCGGGGATTATGCCAATTCGCGCGGCGCAGCCGATATGGGCGTACTGCCCGACCGCCTGCCAGGCTATGCTTCGCTGGCCGACGCAGCGGAACGCACGCGCTACGGGAAAATATGGGGTGCGGAAATTTCCGCGACGGCGGGCTTGACCGCGCGGGCCATGATGGAAGCGGCTGCGGCGGGAAAGCTGAAAGCTTTGTACGTGGTCGGCGCGAATCCAGTGAAAACGTTCGCGGTGGCACAGCCGGATCGTCTGGCTGGCCTGGAATTGTTGGTGGTGCACGACATGTTCCCCACCGAAACGGCGCTGCGTGCGGACGTGGTGTTGCCGGCTGCTTCGACCTACGAAAAAGACGGCACCATGACCAATACCGCCGGCGAAGTGCAGATGACCCATCGCTCGATCGACCCGCAAGGGCCACGCAGCGATTTCGATTTGCTGCGCATCCTTTCACACCAGTTGGGCATGCTGGGCGTGGGCGCGCCAATTAAACTGCGCACCGCCGAAGCGGTCTTCGAAGAAATTCGCCAGAATGTTCCGGGTTACGAGTTGTCCATGGCCGGTTTGCTCTCCGGCCGCGCGCAGGAATCCACTGCCAGCTGCAAGTCGACCGAAAATTCGTACGACGTGCCGCTGGAAAACATTTTTTCGTCCAACGATTTTCTCTTTACGAGCGGCACCCTGGGCCGTTACTGTTCCAAGCTCGCATCAACGAAAGAGGCCAAAGACACACCGTGGATTTCATCACCAACCATCCAGTCCTGGTGGTATCGCTAGTCAAGATCGCGCTGCTTTTATTTATTGTTCTAACGGCGCTGGCGTACCTCACCTGGTTTGAACGCAAACTGATCGCCCACATCCAGTCGCGATGGGGGCCGACGGAAGTTGGCGCGCATGGACTGCTGCAGCCGCTGGCCGATGGAGTGAAATTCCTGTTCAAGGAAGATCTCACGCCGCCGGGTGCGGACCAGTTTCTCTACATCCTGGCCCCGTTTCTGGCGCTGGCCCTGGGCCTCACCACCATTGCGCTGATTCCCTTTGGCCCGCCGAGCCTGACCTGGATGGGTGTGCCGATTTTTGTGGTCTCCAATACTGGCATTGGGCTGATGTTTGTTTTCGCCATCACCTCGATTGGGGTTTACGGCGTGGCGCTGGCCGGCTGGTCGTCGAACAGCAAATATCCGCTGATGGGCGGCCTCCGCAGTTCGGCGCAGATGATCAGCTACGAAGTTTCACTGACCTTATCGGTAGTCGGCGTGGTGCTGCTGGCCAACACCTTGAACTTCAATACGATGATCGAAGGACAGCGCGGCTACTACCTGCACTTCATTCCGCGCTGGAACATCATTCCGCAGATTATCGGCTTCCTGTGCTACTTCACGTCGGCGGTGGCGGAAACCAACCGCGTGCCTTTCGATTTGCCCGAAGCGGAAACGGAGCTGGTCGCCGGGTTTCACACCGAATATTCCAGCTTCAAGTTCGCCATGTTCTTCATGGCGGAATACGCGAACATGATTACGGTTTCATCGCTCGCGACGATTTTGTTTCTGGGCGGCTGGCTCTCACCGTTCCCTGATAGTTGGACGTTTATGAACTATCTGCCGGCGGTGCTGCTCGCGCTACTGGCGATTTACTTGATCTACGATACGTTCGTGCTGGCACGCGGCATCGCCAAAATTCAGCTCATCGTCATTACCTTCGGAGCACTGGCAATCACGGCTGGTTGCTTCATACCGATTGTCCGCGACGCAATTCAGGGCCCGTTCTGGTTCTGCGTGAAGATCGGCGCGATCATGTTCTTTTACGTCTGGATGCGCGCCACGCTGCCGCGATTCCGCTATGACCAGCTGATGGCGTTCGGTTGGAAATTCCTGCTGCCGGTATCGCTCGCGAATCTAGTGGTCACCGCGCTGATTAAAGTTTGGCCCTTCCTGGTAGGTCGCGGATGAGCCTCCCCTTCATCGTCTTTTTTGTTTTCGCGTTCATCGCCGTGTTCGGCGCGCTGACGCTGATCCTCGCCAAGGAACCGATTCACAGCGCGCTGGCGCTGGTGCTGGTGATGATTTCGCTGGCGGTGCTGTACTTGATGCTGGGCGCGGAATTTATCGCGGCGGTGCAGGTGATCGTCTACGCCGGCGCGATCATGGTGCTGTTCGTCTTCGTCATCATGCTGTTAAATGCCGGCTCCGAAGAACGCACGGACTGGAGCAAAATCGCCAAATACGCGGGTATGCCGCTGGGCATCTTCCTGCTGCTGTGGTTCGGGCACTGGATGTTCCGCTCGACCATCGGCAAGGAAATCGCCAACGGATCGTTGGCCACCACCACTTCGGTTTCCACCGAAGAAATGTCGCGGATGCTTTTCAACCAGTACATGTTCCCCTTTGAAGCGACTTCGATTTTGATTTTGATTGCGATTCTGGGCGCGCTGGTGCTGGCCAAGAGGGACGACCAATGAACATCGTTCCGGTTTCCTACTATTTAGTGCTGAGCGCGATTTTGTTCGGGCTGGGCATTGTGGCGTTCGTGTTCAAGCGCAACATCATTACCCTGTTTATGGCGATTGAACTGATGCTCAACGCGGTGAACCTGGCGTTCGTCGCTTTTGCCCGCGCGCACAATCAACTGGACGGCCTGGTGTTTGTGTTTTTCGTAATTGTGGTCGCGGCGGCGGAAGCGGCGGTAGGGCTCGCGATCGTCATCACTGTATATCAGAATCGCCAGACTCTGAACATCGAACGCATCAACTTGCTCAAATTCTAATGCCGATACTCGATCATCTCTGGATCATCATCGCGCTGCCCCTGCTGGGCGCGGCCCTGAACGGCCTGCTGGGCAAGAACTGGTCCAAGCCGGTCGTCAACAGCATCGGCATTGGTTCGATTTCCCTGGCATTTCTGAGCGCGATGGAAGCGGTTCGCGAGTTCACGCAGCTTTCGCCCGAGCAGATTCCCTGGATCCGCAACTATTTCACCTGGATCACCGCGGGGATCTTCAAAGTGGATTTCTCGCTGCAGGTCGATCAGCTCACGGTGGTGATGCTGTTTGTGGTGACCTTCGTCAGCCTGCTGGTGCACATTTATTCCACCGGCTACATGGCGCATGAAGAGGGCTACTACCGCTTCTTCTCCTACCTGAATCTTTTCGTGTTTTTCATGCTGACGCTGGTGCTGGCTTCCAATGTGGTGCTGATGTTCGTCGGCTGGGAAGGCGTGGGCCTGTGCAGCTACCTGCTGGTCGGCTTCTGGTTCCTGAAGCAGTCCGCGATCAGCGCCGGAAAGAAAGCGTTCATCACCACCCGCATCGGCGACCTGGGATTCACCATCGGAATCCTGCTGCTGTTCTGGACGTTCAAATCCGTGGACTTCGTGAACGTTTTTAAACAGGCCGCCAATATGCCGATGGAGGGCTCTGGACCCGGCGGCGTGCTGACCGGAATCTGCCTGCTGCTCTTCATCGGCGCCATCGGCAAGTCGGCGCAGATTCCGCTGTACGTCTGGTTGCCGGACGCGATGGAAGGCCCGACGCCAGTCAGCGCTTTGATTCACGCGGCGACCATGGTCACCGCGGGCGTGTACATGGTGGCGCGCATGAATCCGCTGTTCTCTCGCGCGCCGTTCGCAATGTTTATTGTGGCGCTGATCGGCGCGCTTACCGCGTTTTTTGCCGCGACGATCGGGCTAGTGCAGACCGACATCAAGAAAGTTCTGGCGTATTCCACGGTTTCGCAACTTGGCTACATGTTCCTGGGACTCGGCGTGGGGGCTTACGCCGCCGGCGTGTTCCACCTGATGACCCACGCGTTCTTCAAAGGCCTCTTGTTCCTGGCGGCCGGCAGCGTGATTCACGCGATGGGCGGCGACCAGGAAATGCCGCACATGGGCGGCCTGCGCAGCAAAATTCCCATCACCTTCTGGTGCATGTTCATCGCCACGCTGGCCATTGCCGGGATTCCGGGTTTCGCGGGCTTCTTCAGCAAGGACGAGATACTCGAAGCCGCCGCTTCCGGCCCCCACGCCAACCTGTGGTTCTACTGGCTGGGCCTGATCGGCGCGGGGTTCACTTCGTTTTATATGTTCCGGCTGATTTTCCTGACGTTCTTCGGCGCGCCACGTTACGACGAGCATAAGGTTCACGTGCACGAATCGCCGTACAACATGACGATTCCGCTTATGTTCCTGGCTTTTCTTTCGACTGTGGGTGGATGGGTTGCCGCGCCGCACCTGGTGGGCGGCACCGATTACCTCGCGAAATTTCTGAGTCCGGTATTTGACGCCTACGCCGTGACTCCAACCGTCGCGAGCGAAGCGGCTAGGACGAGCGAAGTTGCAGGAAGCCCGTTGATGGATCTGGTCCATGCGTTGACCGGCATGCCGGTGATCATTGCCCTGCTGGGGTTGTTGATCGCCTGGTGGTTTTACATCAAGAGCCCGGAAACGCCCAAGAAGCTGGCGCAGAGCGTGCGCTGGCTGTACACGCTGGTGCTCCACAAATATTACATCGACGAAGTGTACAACGCGGTGATCGTGCAGCCGCTGCTATGGATTTCGACCAACGTGCTGTGGAAGGTGATCGATGAAGGCGCGATCGACGGTACGGTGAACGGCGTGGGACGCGGCATGCGCGAATCCGGCGGGCAGTTGCGCGAAATTCAATCCGGCAACGCGCGTAGTTATGCCACCTGGGTGGTGATTGGCGCGGCCGGGGTCACGGTGTTAATGCTCGGCATCTGGGGAATGGTGCGCTAAGTGGTTACCGAATCTCACTGGCTGTCGTTTATCACGTTCCTGCCCTTGCTGGGCGTGCCGGCGTTGCTGTGCCTGCGCAGCGAAGATCACACCTGGATTCGCCGCGTGGCGCTGGTGGTTTCGCTGGTGGAATTTGTGATTTCGCTGTTCCTGCTGCCGGGCTTCCGGCTCGGGCAGGCCGACTATCAATTCGTGGAATACGCCAACTGGATCGGCAACGCCATCCACTACCACATCGGCATCGACGGCCTGAGCCTGTTCCTGGTGCTGCTGACCACGTTCCTGACGCCGCTGGCGATTCTGTGTTCCTGGAATTCGATCCACGAAAACGTAAAGGGATTTTTCATCGCGATTCTGGTGATCGAAACCGCGATGATCGGCGTGTTCGTATCGCTGGACCTGTTCCTGTTCTTTGTTTTCTGGGAACTGACCTTGATTCCCATGTATTTCATGATCGGCATCTGGGGCCACGACCGCCGGATTTACGCCGCGGTGAAATTTATTCTGTACACCATGTTCGGCTCGATCCTGATGCTGGTAGCGATCCTGTGGCTCTACAATTTGAGCAACGTCCATGGGACCGGGACCTTCGATCTGCCTTTGCTGCAGGCCCAACTGCAGCATGGAATCATTTCACTGCCGCCGACCACCGAGCTCCTGCTCTTCTGCGCGTTTTTCCTGGCATTCGCCATCAAAGTTCCGCTGTTCCCATTTCATACCTGGCTGCCCGACGCGCACACCGAAGCGCCCACCGCAGGTTCGGTGATTCTGGCGGGCGTGATGCTGAAGCTGGGCACCTACGGCATCATGCGTTTTTGTTTGCCGCTGTTCCCGTACGCGGCGCACCGCCTGGCGCATATCATCGGCGTGCTGGCGCTGATTGGAATTATTTACGGCGCACTGGTGGCGACCATCCAGCCAAATTTCAAGCGCCTGATCGCCTACACTTCGGTGAGCCACCTGGGATTCGTGATCCTGGGAATTTTTTCGTTCACGACCATTTCGTTTCAGGGCGCCATCTTCCAGATGATCAGCCACGGCGTTTCCACCGGCGGGCTATTCCTGGGACTGGGGATGATCTACGACCGGCGGCACACTTACGAAATCAAGGAATTCGGCGGGCTAGCGAATCCGATGCCGATCATCATGTCGTTCTATCTGTTTATTGCGCTGTCGTCGCTGGCGCTGCCGCCGCTGAATGGCTTCATCGGAGAATTTCTGATCCTAATCGGGGTGTTTCAATTCCATCACTTCTGGGCCGCGTTCGCTTCGAGCGGCGCGGTGCTTTCCGCGATTTATTTGCTGTGGTCGTACCAGCGGGTGGCGCTGGGCGAAGTGACCGTGGAGAAAAACCGCACCTTGTCCGATGCTTCCGGACGCGAACGATTGATTCTGGTGACGATAGCCGTTGCGATTTTGTTCATGGGCCTGGCTTCCCCGCTGTTTACGCGGCGCATGGAAGCGACTACCGATAATCTAGCGCGGCAGACGCAGATCGAGGGCGCGCCGCAGGACGCGAAAGCGCCATCGCGCATCGTTCTACCCATCGGGCCTGAATTGCCAGCCGCGGCCGGGACCGATGTTAGCGCCGGGAATTCGCTGGCGCCGGCGGCTCCTACGCATGCGCATCTGGTGACGGCGGGCACGGAAGCGCAGGTGAATCCGTAATGCATTTCTCCGCCGAGCAGTATTCCAACTTGCACCGGGTGGCGCCCGAAATCATTCTGTGTTTGTTCGGCATCGTGATCATGCTGCTCGATCCGTTTCTGGGTCGTGGCCGGCAACGCATGCTGGGCTGGGTAGCGTTTGTCGGGACGCTGGCCGCGCTGGCTTCGCTGCGGCTAATGTATCTGGACCAGGGTTACGCCTACAGCGAACTGATTCGCGCCGACCTGTTCAGTATTTTCGCGCACGCGGTGGTCATCGGGGCGGCGGCGCTGTGCGTGCTGGACGCGATCAACTACCTCGACGACGAAAACCTGCAACGCGGCGAATTCTACGCGCTGGTGCTGTTCGCCACGGCGGGCATGGGGATTCTGGCTGGCGCGAACGAACTGCTGACAGCTTTCATCGGCCTGGAAATGAGCTCGATTTCGAGCTACATCCTGGCCGGATTCCGCAAGCGCGCCACAAAATCCAACGAATCGTCGCTGAAATATTTCATTCTGGGCTCATTTGCCACCGCGTTTTTTCTGTACGGCATCGCCATGGTATACGGCGTCACCGGAACCACCCGCATCGACCAAGTCCAGCCGGCACTCGATCAGATCTTCAGCGCAACTGGCCAGGTGCCGGCGCTGTCGATTCTAGGGCTCGCGCTGATTTTCGTGGGTTTGGGATTCAAGGTGGTCGCCGCGCCGTTCCACATTTATGGGCCGGACGTGTACGAAGGCGCGCCGACTCCGGTGACGGCGCTGCTGGCTTCCGGGCCCAAGGCCGCGACTTTTGCGCTGATGGTGCGCATTTTCTACATTTCGTTCCCAGGCGAAGTGCATTTCTGGTTCTGGGCTATCTGGGGATCGGCCATCCTGACCATGTTCGTCGGGAATCTTGCGGCCATCGTGCAGTCCAACGTGAAGCGTATGCTGGCGTATTCCTCAATCGCGCACGCGGGATACATTCTGGTGGCGTTCGCGGCGGCTACGGTTTACGGCGTGTCGGCGCTGCTGTTCTATCTGGCGGCGTATACGCTAATGAAAGTCGGCGCGTTTTTGGTGGTCACCCACCTGGGGCAGCAGGATGAGAAACATTTGGAAATCACCGACTACGCCGGATTGGGCACGCGACAACCGGGACTAGCCGTTTGTTTCTCGCTGTTCTTGTTTTCCTTGCTGGGCCTGCCCGCGACCGGCGGCTTCCTGGGTAAGTTCTTCGCGTTCCAGGCGGCGCTCGATTCGCACGCGACGTTCGGCCCGGCGATCCTCTGGCTGGTGATCATCGCGGCGATCAACAGCGTCATCGGCGCTTACTATTATTTGCGGATCATCATCGCCATGTATTTCTGGGAGCCGTCGAAGGATTACACGCCGTCGAAAGTTCCGCTGGCGCTGTTCACCGCGCTGGCCATCGCGGCCATCGGCACGTTGTACCTGGGCATCCTGCCGCGCGATGTACTGAATGCCGCCTTCGCCGCGGCTGGTTCGCTGGTCGCGCACTAGAATTCCCAAGATTTCCGCACCCTGACGAAGCGGCACTTTACCCCCCGCCGTCATCAGACTCACTTCCCCGAACAATTCATTGTATGATTCGCCTCAGAGAGGCTGGCATTGAATAGCTTCGGCACATTTGCCAAAGTGTTGGTGTTTGCTACCGTGGTGACCGCCGTCGGCGGATGGGTGCTGTTCAAAGCCATGAGTTCCGCTGGCAAATCTGCGCACGATCCAAAACACGCTCGTAGAAGCCTGACCGTTTTGAGCGTCTTCTATGTAGTCAACGCCTTCTATATTTTTTCAGAGATCATTCGAGGCAAAGAGCCTCCTTTGGCCCTGCTCGGTCTGCCCGTCGTGATTCTGTATATGTGGTATTTGTGGCGGTCGACGAACCGCAGAGTTCGTATTGCAAATTTAGCCGCAGAAAAAGAAAAAGGCCCGGAAGCTCGAACGTCCGAGCCACCGGGCCAAAAATCTGAAACGGTTTCTTAGTAGCCGACTTTCGCGAAAACGATGGCCAGCGTGAACAACGCCAAGGTCTCGATGAACACCAAGCCCAGAATCATGGCTGTACGAATTTCTCCGGCTGCTCCCGGATTGCGCGCGATGCCTTCACAGGCGGCCGCCGCTACGCGTCCCTGACCGAGTCCGCAGAACGCCGCGGCAATGGCCATGGAAAGACCGGCGGCAATCGCGATCGCCGTCGCGACGTGCTCGGGCGGCTTTCCGGCCGCGGTTTCTTGCGCGAACGCCGGCATGGCCGACATTCCCGCGACCATCACCAATGTGAAAAACCCTGCTAGCTTCTTCATCTGTTTCTCCCTTTATAAAAGTGCCGCCAGGAGGTGGTTCCCGTCATCCTCGTGCAGCCGGTCTCACACTGGTCGGCGATCATGCCACGCTGCTTATATAAAATTCTCGAAAAGGTTTAGTGCTCGTCCGCCGTGGCCATCCCGATGTACAGCGCGGGAAGGATGGTGAAGACGAAAGCCTGCACAATGGCCACGAACATATGCAGGCCGATAAACGCCACCGGAATCAACAAGGGGAAAATGTCCAGCGCGAGCCCCCAGGTGGGATGCGAATGCCGCAGCGCCTGGGCCGGCGCCAGACACAATCCCAAAAAGATTACATAGATCAATTCGCTGGCGAAAATGTTGGCCCAGAGACGCACGGTAAGGGACAGCAAGCGCGCGGTGTGGCTGATAATTTCCACCGGAAAAATCAGCCAGGAGAGCCACCAGACCGGACCGGCAAAATGCTTCACATAACCCACGGTTCCGTGGTGGTGCAGGCCGGTCCAGTTGTAATAGACGAAGGTGAGCATGGCGCAGGCCAGCGGCACGCTGGGATGACCGGTGGGCGATTCAAACGCCGGAATCACGCTGATCAGATTGGAAAAAAGAATGAAGATGGAAATGGAGCCGACCAGCGGCAGGAATTCGCGCGCGCCATGCTGAATGTTCTGCTCCAGCAGGTCGCGGATGCCGATGCCCATCGGGTTGGTCAGCATCATTTCCAGCACTTGCTGGGTCGCGCCGGGCTTATCCGCCGAAATGCGCGGGCGGAGCCACAAAAAGAAAAGCGCAGTGAGCAGCGCGCAGGCGATGGAGGCCGCGACAAAATTCGGAATGGGATGCGCGGGATCGGCGGGCGTCACGTGCATCGCTTTCAGCAGCGCATTCGCCGCACCGGCAAACCAATTATTCAGCAGAATGGTGAACCAATTCAGTTGCTCGTTCATTCGTTACCTGGACCCTGAGATGACTTCGTACAGACCTTCCACCGTGACCGCTAAACCCAGCGCCATTAGACCCACAATGAGCCACAAGGCAGGAACTGCAAGGAACCTCACAATACCATATAAAGCTAATCCTATCAACGCGTAGCGGCCCCCAAACTTGAAATAAGTGGAGAGCGGCACCAGCGGCTTGGGCAGGCCTTCTTGTGCTGCGGAACCGGTCACAAACGCGCTGAGGCCCTGGTCCAGCCAGCGGTAATTGAGCCAGGCCAGCACCGCGCCCAGCGCGATGCCGTAGCCCGCGCCGTGAGACTTCAGCAGGCCAGCGGCCAGCGCCGCAGCCAGGCCCAGCACGATGGTCAGCCATTGCACCCGATTGGAAAATCGCGCGTGCGCGGCACCGTTGTTCGCTGGCGGAGTCACGGCGCGGGCGGTGCGGTGGGACTACTTTTTTGTAATCGCCGGAGCATGTCGCGAACCGCGGCAAAAAAGCCCAGCGCGCCGACGATGATCATCAGGTAGGGCTTGGTATGCAGCCAGTGATCGAGGCCATAGCCGATGAGGCCGCCGACCAGCGCGCCGCCGGCCACCAGAAACGGAAGCTCGGTGGCGAGCGCGAGTTGGCGCATGGCGCCGCCGGACGGTTTGCCTGGGATGGGGCTCGGGTCCTGGTTCGAGTGGCTCATGCGCGGGGCGCGCTCACAGGCCGAACGACCCGAGGATCGAATATTTCGCGAATCGCAAAAATTGCTCCGGGAAAATTCCAGCGGCCAGCGTAATGGCGGCAGCAGCCGCGAGTGCGTATTTCTGTGTGGCGGTCACCACGAGCGGCAGTTGCGCGGGCTGGCTCGCGTCGCTGGTCCACATCGCCGCGACGATTCGGAAATAGTAATACACTGCCGGCAAAATGTAGAGCGCGCCGGCCAGCGCGAGATACGGATGGCCAGTTTCGAGCAGCGACCAGAAAATCAGCAGCTTGGCAACGAATCCGGCGGTGGGCGGCAGACCGGCGAGCGACAACAGAAAGATCAGCATCAGGACCGCCGCGGTGGGGTTGCGGTAGAACAGGCCGCTCAGATCATCGATCTTGTCGCCGGTCTGATCACCGTTCGGGCCTTTTCGCCGCAACAGGATAATCACTCCAAAGGCTCCGGCGTTGAAAAACGCGTAAGTAAAAATATAGAAGGCCGTGGCCTGCAATCCGCGTTGGTGCAAAGTGCCATCGCGATTTATGCCGGCCACTAGGGCGAGCAGAATATATCCGGCCTGAGCGATCGAGGAATATGCGAGCAGGCGCTTCAAGTTCGTCTGGGTGATCGCCGCGAACGTGCCGAGCGTGAGTGAGAGCACGCCAGCCACCGCCAGCACCGCCGCCCAGTCCAGGTTCACCGGCCAAAAGGCGGTAAGAAACAAGCGAAGCAGGAGGGCGAATCCGGCCACTTTAGAGCCCACGCTGATGTACGCGGCCACCGGCGCGGGCGCGGCTTGATCCACGTCGGGCGCCCATTGATGAAACGGCACCGCGGCAATTTTAAACAGCAGCCCGGCGGTGATCGTGGCCAGCGCGAGAAAGGTCAGCAAGTCCGCGCCGGGAAAGTCGGCGTGACGTTGTTGCACTGCTCGCTGGATCAATTCCAGATTGGTCGAACCGGCGATACCGTACAGAATCGAAAAACCGTAAGCCAGAACGGCGGTGCTGAATGCGCCGAGCAGCATGGATTTCAGGGCGGCTTCGTTCGCGCGGCGTTCGTGAGTGAGGTATCCGGTGAGCACGTAAAAACTGATCGCGGTGGTTTCCAGCGCGACAAACAAGACCACCAGGTCATTGCCGCAGACGAGGAACATCATGCCGGTGGCCGCGAAGAGCAACAGTCCGTAATATTCGCCGCTTTGCTCGTCTTCCAGCTCCAGGTAACGCACCGAAAGCAGGATCGCAAGCGCGGTGACCGCCAGCAAAATGCTTCCGAAAAAAATAAAAAACGGATCGATCACGATCGAACCCGAAAACGCGGTCAGGTGTTCGGCGGCGGGGCGAACCAGCAACCACAGGGAGGCTCCGCTGAGGAGCACGCCCAGCATCGCGGTCAGCGCGTTCCAGGATTTTTGTGGCTTGGTCAGCAGGAAATCGGTGAGCAACGTGGCGAGGCCAAAAAAGACCAGCATCGCTTCGGGAAACAGGAAGACCACGTCGGCGCGGGCTTGATCGAAAATCGAATGCCAGTCCATCACTTGGCCTCGCCCGTAGGCGGTACGGGGTCCGGTGCGACCGTTCGGGCCGGCACAACATTCCCGCTCGTCCCTAGCCGAAGGTAAGACGATCCGCGAAGCTCGGGATGAACCGCGATAACGATGATATCCACGGGTCGTTTCAATATCCGAAAGAGGGGCGCGGGGAAAATGCCGATCCAGAGCGAAAGCAGAAGTAACGAAAGCGACGGGACCCACTCGTGCCGGTTGAGATCCTGCAACTCTACACTTGCCGAGCCGTTGTCTAAATTTGGGGAATCTCCGAACATGATTCGCTGGTAGCGCCACAACAACGAACCGCCGAGCAGAATTACGCCGAGCAGGCTCCAGGCGGCCCAATACCAGCGCACTTCATACACGCCGCGCAAAATCGTGACCTCGCCGATGAACCCGCTGAACAAAGGCAGCCCCAACGTCGCCAGAGTCGCAGCGGCGTAAATTGCCGCGAGTTTTGGCATTGATTTCGACAGGCCTTCGAATTCAGAGGTCAACTCAGAGGTCGGACCAGTGCGACGACGCTCGCTGAGAATTCCGGCAACCACCAACAGCGCGCCGCTGGTGAGGCCGTGGCTCACCTGCTGAATGACGCTGCCGTACAGCCCCAGCGGCGTGAGCGCAAAAATCCCCAGGGTGCACAATCCCATCTGGCTGATCGATGAGTAGGCGACCATCCGCAACAGGTCTTTCTGTGCGATGGAGATTAATGCCCCGTAGACGATCGCGATCAGAGACAAACCAACCAGCAACGAACGGAATTTCCACATCGCGTCCGGGAACAGCGGCACGGCAAAGCGCAGCAGGCCATACGCGCCCGTTTTCACCACAACTCCGGCGAGCAATAAGGAAGCAGCCGCGGGTGCTTCGGCCATCGCCTGAGGCAGCCAGCGATGGAACGGAAACATGGGAACGCGAACCGCAAAAGCGAGGACGAAAACCAGAAACAGCCAGCTGCCGGCGTATCCATCCTGCGCGGAGAACGGATGAAGCAGAATTTCGCGCAAGTCGAAGGTGCCGCGATGAACGTAGATTGCCAGGATAGCGAGCAGCATCAGCACCGAGCCGGCCAACGAGTAGAGAAAGAACTCGATCGCAGCCGAAGCCTGGCTCTCGCTGCCTTCGGCGACAATCAGGAAATACATTGGCGCCAGCAGCAATTCCCAGAAAACGTAAAACAGCACCAGGTCGAGCGACATAAACACGCCCAGCACGGTGGTCTGCAGCAGCAGAAGCAGGATGTAGAATTTTTTGTCACGCGTCGGAGCCGCGTTCCAGGACGAAGCGATGGCCACCGCGCCCAACAACGTTGTCAGCAGCACCGTCACCACGCTCAATCCGTCCAGGCCCAGCCGGAAATGCACGCCGAGCGAGGGAATCCAGTTCGCGTCGGCGATGAATTGAAACGGCTCGGCGGAATCGGATTTAAATTTCCAGAGCAGCGGCAACGAAACAACGAAACCGAGCAGCCCAAAGGCGTTGGCCAATTTGCGTTGCAGGTCCTCGCGACCCGGCGGAATAAACCAAAGCACCAGCGCGCCCACCAGCGGCGTGAACAGGATCGTCGTCAAAATGTGCTGCGCAGAAAAGAACACACCGTCCCCTTTAGCGAATCAAATGGCGCGCGAGATACAGGTAATATCCGAGACAAGCCACCAGCCCCAGGACCATCGCGAACAGGTAGCTGCGCGCCGAGCCGCTTTGGATCATTCGCACCGGAATACTGACGACCCAGGCTGTTCCGGCAATAATTTTCACCGCACCGCCGATAACCCACGTGTCGCAGGTGACCACAAAGCGCGAAATCATCGGCAACAGCTCGGCTGCGCCGCCGAATATCCGCCGGCCGACTACCGCGTCATCGAACGCTCTCGTCGCGGCGCCGAAGCGGGCGATGATTCTGGCTGCGCGAGATACGGTGCCGCGTGCGAAGAAACAGGCGGCGGCCACCACTGGCAACAGCAGCAAAACCAGGAAACCGAAATGAGCGAACCCAACATTCGGTGGGGCATTCATGCGGCTCGGCTCACCATTTCAGCAGGTCCAGGTCGTCGGCATTTACGGTGCCGCGGTTGCGCAAGAACGGAAGGGTGATCGCGACCGCCACGACAGCTTCGGCCGCCGCGACCACGACAATGAAAACGGAAAAGACCTGGCCGTCCGCCGATCCGTGCAGCCGCGAAAAGGCGACGAGGTTGATATTCACCGCGTTCAGCATCAGCTCGATGGACATCAGCATAACCAGCACGTTTCGGCGCAGCATCAGGCCCGCCACGCCGATCACGAAAAGCACGAGACTCAGAATCAAATAGTGCTCGATCGAAAGCATCAGGCCCTCCGCCGCGCCAGGACTACGGCGCCGATCATCGAAACCAGAAGCAAAACCGAGGCGATTTCGAACGGCACGATAAATTGACGAAGCAGCGCATCGCCCACGGCTTCGGTATTCTTCGGTGCCCGGGCCGATTGCATCGCAGGCAGCCGCAACGAGGTGTGGCCTACGACGATGGCGAACCCGATCTGGGCCGCCAGCACCAGGCCCAGTGCCGCTGCGGCCAGTCTCCCGCGCTGGGAACCAGGCAGGCGCCTGGTGACCTCCAGCCTCGCCAGCGAACTCGCCAAAACGAACAGAACCACGGCTCCGCCCGCGAAAAGAAAAATTTGCAGCGCGAAAGCAAACTCGGCTTGCAGCAACAAAAAGATTCCGCCGGTGGCGAGGAGCGTGGTCACCAGGAAAATTCCGGCGTGTGCGACGTTGCGGCGAGTGATCATCACCAGAGCGGACGCCACTGCCAGGGCCGAAAAAAAATAAAACAGAATGGTGTGCAGGACGCTCATTGGCCGCCCGCCGTCCGGGAAAGGGGCTCCACCGGTGAGATGATGGACAGCCAGATTGCCGCGGCTAAAGTAGCAACCGCCGCGAGAATCGTGGTCAGCCGCATGGGCAGCCCAGTGTATTGGGTGCACATAATGGCCAGCGCCGTCGCGATCAAATTCACCACGGCCATCGGAACCAGGATGCGCCAACCGAGGTTGGTCGAGGGATCAGAACGGTATTCGGGAAAGGTGATGCGAACCCACAGGCAGGCGTAGACGTAAGCGCTGACCTTGACCACGAACCAAAACGCTCCATGAACGCCGGACATGACCGCTTCCGGCGCAAACAGCGTGGCCAGCAGCACGAGCGCTACGCTTCCCCAGATGGTGCAAGCCCAGATCATGACGCGCTTGCGGCTCTGCTCCTGCTGCTTTTGCGCGGAGCGAAAGCAATAGATTGCAATCGCACCAACCAGCGCGCCCGGCACCGCGTCGAGAAGTTGCACGGGCGTGCCCGGAAAGCGATCGCGATAACTGGCGAGCGGGCGCAGCCAACCACCCAGGAACACGGTGGTCGCGACACCGGCCGCGACAAAAATCTTGGCGTAATCGGCCAGCGAATCGAGGGCCCAACGAAAATGAAGCGGCGCTTTTTCTCCGCGGTCGATAATTTCCGCGTCGGAGCCGGGCATGACGATCGCGGTCCGGTTGGTCAACGCGATGGATGCAACAAAGAAAATCGCAAAGCCCACCGGAACGTAAAACAGGAACCACTGACCCTGATCGAGTTGGGCCTGGACAATTTCGTTCATGGACAGCGATCCGGTTAGGAGCAGCGCGGACACCAGCGCGAGAGCGGATGCACTTTCGTAGCTCAGAAAATGGGTGGCGCTCCGCAGCGCCGCACCGAGGAAGTCTCGTTGATTCGCGGCCCAGTTTTCCAAAACGACGCTGTAAATTCCCAGAAAGCTGATCCCGAGAATGAATAGCAGTCCGACATTCAGGTCGGTGGTTTGAAACGCCGGGCCAATCGGCACGATCAAGTACGCGAGCAAAGCGATGGTTAGTGCGCACCACGGCGCGATGGAAACCATGATCCGGTTTGTCCCATCCGCGGGCCACTGAACCGGCTGGATCAGAAGCTTTACGGTGTTGGCCATGGGCTGCAGGACCCGGAGGCGGGGATGGAGGAATTTTTCGTTCACCGGAGGAATGCCGCATTCTTGATCCATTTGCGGCGGAAGCTCCGGCCCCACGGAATCGGGCGGCGTGCCATGGGCTAAAGATTCGGTGGCTTGGTCGTTCGCTGGAGGGTTGTCGTTCATGGATTGCGAAAGCTCGTGTGCTCGTTACCCGACCGCCAGGCGAGTCGCCCCGCCTGGGCCTACATCCAGTCGAGCGCGCCTTTCTTGTAAAGCCACGCGTAGCCGGACAGCAGTACGCTCAAGAAAATCAGCATGACCAGCAGACCGTACACGCCCATGTGCGAAAACTGGATCGACCAGGGAACGAGGAGCGCGATCGCCGCGGCGAAAATTACAAATAACGCGCCGGCCAGGTAGAACTTTACGGAATTTCTGTCAGCCGAGATTTCGTCAGCCGCAGGGCCGCTGATTTCGGAAACTGGATCGCCCGTTTGAGCCGGCGGCAAATCCGCCTGGGCCCGCTTTAAAATCGCGAGCGCGGCCAGCGGGAAAATGGCCGCAACCATGGCCACAATCAGAATCGGAATGTACTGGCTGGGCATTTTTTCGGCTGACAAAAATGCTAGCACGGAGGTATAAGGCCAACCAGAGCGAAGGCCGGCGCGATTTCGAGGATGGAAACTACCCGTGGTGCGAGCCGTGCAGTACATCCACGGCATGAGGAAGCAAAGCGGCAATGGCGTCGAGCGAATCAACCGCTCCGGCGGGGCTGCCCGGCAAATTGACGATGATCGTGATGCCGCGGATGACGGCGACCGCGCGAGAGAGCACCGCGCGAGGAGTTTTTTTCGAGCCCATCGAGCGCATTTGCTCGGCAAATCCGGGAATATTGCGCTCGGCGACGCTCAGCGTCGCTTCGGGAGTTACATCGCGCGGGCCTACCCCGGTGCCGCCGGTGGTCAGCAGCAAATCGCACTGATTCGTGTCGCAAGTGCGTTTTAGAAACGCGGCAATCGCGTCGCGATCGTCGGGCAAATTCGCGGAATCCACCACGTCCCAACCAAGTTCCCGGCAGCGGGCCAGCACTGCGGGACCCGAACGATCCGGATATTTTCCAGTGGCTACGGAATCGCTGACGGTGAGAACGAGAACTCGCATGAAGTGAAGTTCGAGCAGCTAGGCGTCGGAGACGGTAGCGTCTTCACTCTGACCGTCACTTTGGCCGTCGCGCTGGCCTTCGTCGATCAGCCGCAAGCCTTCCATCAGCAGACCGGTGGTTGTGCGGGTGATCGTCTCGCGCGAGGCGGTCTTGTTGAAATCGATCTCGAATTCGCCGTCGGGCCATTTCACCGCGTTGAACACGGCGATTTCGCCTTCGACGTCGCCCATGCGGGCGTCCTTGCATTGACCGGAAGCAAAAAACAATTCACCGGTTTCGTCGCCGCGGCGAATGGTCAGCTGGCAGCTCTTCTGCCCCATTTCCAGCGATTGCATCAAATCCATGATCGACATTTCTTCCAGCCGCCCCTGAATCACGCCGGGACGAACCTGGCGCTTCTGTAGCTTCTCCAGCTGCAGCCGGTCGACTACTTTCTTTGCGCTGCGCACCAGATCCTTCAGGAAGAACGGCTTGGGAATAAATTCTTCGACGCCTTCGACGATCGGCCGCAATTTCTCTTCGATGTCACTGCGGCTGGCCAAAAAAATGAAGGGGATGGATTGGGTTTGCTGCCGGCCGCGAATCTTTTCGTAGAGCTGACGGCCATCGAGGCCGGGCATGCGGTAATCGCAGACCACCAGATCGGGGGGATCGTCCACAATTTTCAAAAGCGCGTCCGCGCCATCGGCAGCGGCGCGCGCGTCGCAATGCGGCATCAACCCGCGCATCAGCAGATCGAGGATCAGCGCATTGTCATCCACGATCAGGACCTTGACATCCTTCATCGGAGTCATTGCTTAATTCCGTTTCCTCGGGCCGGGACGCACGTAGCTGCCGCTTCGGCCGCCGGACTTCGCGAGCAAATACAATTCGGTAATTTCCATGCCGCGTTCCAGCGCTTTGCACATATCGTAGATCGTCAACGCCGCCACCGCGGCAGCCACCAGCGCTTCCATTTCCACTCCCGTAGGACCGGTGGTAGTTGCCTCGGAAGTAAGCTCGATTCCATTCTGGCACAGCTTGGCACGCACATCTATGTGAGTCAGCGGGAGGGGATGACAAAGAGGAATCAGCTCCGAAGTGCGCTTGGCGGAGGTGATTCCGGCGATGCGCGCGATTTCCAAAGGATTTCCCTTGGGATTTTTGATGCGCCGGATGCTGGCCACCGTAGATTTTTTCATGCGCACAAAGGCGTGGGCCGCAGCAGTGCGCGTGGTGGAAGGCTTTTCGGTGACGTCCACCATGCGGACGCGGCCTTTTTTGTCGTAGTGTGAGAGTTTTGCCATGGATTTCGCGATGCGAGTGCAGGGCCAGCGCAAGTCAACTCAAGTCGTTGCGCGGCAACCGAGCAAGACTAGCAGAAATGACAGCTCAGAATAAGCCGCGTCGTGGCAAGACGTTCGCCCAGTCTCCCGCGGCGTAAACAAGTTTCGATTCGTGCACCGCCAGGAAGCAATTGCCGCGAACCACTGAGCCGATGTCGCCGGAACCTTCCCAGTGGATGACTTCGACGGTCGGCTCACCGCCCGGCCAGCTGACGCGTGCAGGCAAAAAATGGGCGAGCGGAGGCTTTTCGTTGAGCGGATGCGCCAGCTTGGCCTTGAATAACGTAAGCGGATGAGGCGAGAACCCGCTGAGCAGTTCGATGGCCGGCACCACAAACAATTCGAAAGTCACCATGGTCGAAACCGGATTTCCGGGCAGCCCAAATACCGGAGTTTTCTTGCAGAATCCGAAGACGGCCGGCTTCCCGGGGCGAATGGCTACGGCATCGAAATAGAAGTCGCAAGCCAGTTCGCGCAACACTTGCTCGACGTGATCGTACTTGCCTACTGAAACTCCGCCGGTCAAGATCAGAATGTCCGCGTCCAGGGCTTCGTCGATTTTTGCGGTCAACTTAGCGACGTCGTCCGGAACGTTGCCGAGCATCAACGGCTCACCGCCGGCCAGCGCGACCTGCGCGGCCAGCGAAATGCTGTTGCTGTTGCGAATCTGAAATTTTTTGGGCGGCTGATCGACGGAGATGATCTCGTCGCCCGTGGATAGAATCGCTACGCGCGGCTTTTTGGTGATCAGCAGGCTGGAGCGCCCGACCTGCGCGGCCATGGCCAGTTCGGCGTAGCCCAGCCGCGTGCCTTTTTTTATGACGCTTTCGCCGACGCGGGTTTCCTGCCCTTCCAGCACGAAATGGGCGCCCTCGCGCGCGGGTTTGCCAACGACGACCGTCTCGCCCTCGACCTGCGCGTCTTCGATCATCACAATCGTGTTCGCGCCGCGCGGCATGGCCGCGCCGGTCATGATGTGCACGCAGGTGCCGGGCTCGACGATTCCGTCAAATGGTCCGCCGGCGCGGCTCTCGCCAATCAGCCGCAGTTTCGCGCCGGCTTCGGCCGCGTCAGCGGCGCGCACGGCGAAACCATCGCGCGTGGCGCGGTTGAACGGCGGATAATTGCGGTCTGCGGGAATATTTTCGGCGAGAATCCGGCCCAGAACCTTAGTGGGATCCGAAGCGAATTCGACAGTTTCGGTCGCCGGGGGCGGAGCGCAACGCCGCGCCCGAATCACTTCCATGACTTTGGCGCGCGCGGCTTCGTAGGAAAGCATGAAGAATTAGACCCAGGCTGCGAGTTTGGTGTCGCGCGGAACGATGGTCGCATCCCGCTCCGGCCCGGTGGAAATCATGCCGATCTCCACCTGCAGCGCGCTGGAAATAAAATCCAGGTATTCGCGCGCCGCTTTGGGCAGGCCTTTCACGTCTTGAATCCCCGGCGTCGGCGACTGCCAGCCCGGCAGAGTTTTGTATTCGGGCTCCACTTGCGAAAGCGTCTCCACGTCCGGAGGCATTTCGTCCAGAGTCTTTCCCTTGTAACGGTATCCGGTGCAAATTTTGATTTCGGGCTGGGTGTCGAACACGTCGAGCTTGGTGACCACCAGCGAATCGATGCCGTTCAGCATTTTCGCGTATTTCAAAACGACCAGATCCAGCCAGCCGCAGCGCCGCGGGCGTCCGGTCACGGCGCCGAACTCCTTGCCGCGCTCGCGGACGGCCTGCGCATCTAGGTCCGGCATCTCGGTGGGAAACGGCCCACTGCCGACGCGCGTGGTGTAGGCCTTGGTCACGCCGACGACGCCTTGAATCCGCGTGGGTGCCACGCCCAATCCAGTAGCGACGCCACCACTCGTTGCATTGGACGAAGTGACGTAGGGATAGGTTCCATGATCGATGTCCAGCATGGTGCCTTGCGCGCCTTCGAACAAAACCGATTCGCCGTGGTCCAGCGCGCGATTCAGCAGGACGCAGGTATCGACCACAAAACCGCGGATGTGCGCGGCGATTTCCAGATACTCATCGAGCAAACCCGCGGTTTCGAGCGGATGCCCGTAGGTCGCGCGGCTGATCGCGTTTTTTTCTTCGATCACGCGCTCCAGCTTGTTCTTGAATCCATCGGCGTCGAGCAAATCGACCACGCGAATCCCGCGCCGCGCCATTTTGTCTTCGTAGGCCGGCCCAATACCGCGGGAGGTGGTGCCGATGGCCGCCGCTCCGCGCGCCGATTCCGCCGCTTTATCCATTTCGCGGTGATAGGGAAAAATCAGATGGGCGCGGTCGCTGAGAAAAAGCCGCCCGCGGGTCTCGATTCCAGACTTTCTGAGGTTCTCCACTTCGACCAGCAGTGCCGCAGGATCGACGACGGTGCCCGCGCCGATGACCGCCTTCTTGCCCGGCCGCAGGATTCCGCTGGGGATTAATTGCAGGACGTACTTGTGATTGTCGAAGATGACCGTGTGGCCGGCATTGTGTCCGCCGGCGTAGCGCGCCGTATAGTCGAACGATTGGGCGAGGTAATCCACCACTTTGCCCTTGCCTTCATCGCCCCACTGCGCCCCAACCACGACAATTGCTTTGGCCCGTGGCTTTTCTGTCAAGTTTCAACGCCCCCCGGCCCCATTTCGGGCCGCACATTGTCTTCAGCTTCCATTCCACAACAGAGTCCGTACAGGTGGGTCAAATCGAAAATCGTTACAGGTAATCGTAAACCCCGGAGCGCATGCAACGCAAGAGTGGGCCGCGAGCTTAGCGCGCGAAGCAGTCGGCGGCGTGATCGTTCACCATGCCGACGGCCTGCATGAAGGCGTAGCAAATGGTGGTGCCGACGAAGCGAAAACCGCGCTTCTTCAGGTCCTTGCTCATCGCGTCGGATTCGGCGGTGCGGGCCGGCAGTCGGTCCGTGCTGCTCCAGTGGTTCTTGCGCGGCTTGCCACCCACAAATTGCCAGATGTAGCGATCGAACGAGCCAAATTCTTTTTGAACCTGCAAAAATAACTGAGCGTTGGAAATTGTCGATGCGATCTTCAACCGGTTACGCACGATTCCGGCGTTGGCCAGTAGCTCGCGCACTTTGCGCTTATCGTAGCGCGCAATTTTTTTGGCGTCGAAACGGTCGAACGCTTTACGGTAGTTTTCGCGCTTGTTCAGGATCGTTTCCCAGCTTAATCCGGCCTGCGCGCCTTCCAGAATCAAAAACTCGAAAAGAATCCGATCATCGTGAACCGGCCGGCCCCATTCCTTATCGTGATACTCGATCATGGAGGGTTTCTGGGCCCACCGGCAGCGCCGTCTGGTTTTTGGGGTATTGGTGGCGACCATCTCAGGAACCTTTCTGGATTGATTCTGCTTTGGTCAAACACGCCGAGCACAAGCAATCCGAAAATTGCGCGCAGAGCGAAGCCACCGTCTCGGGACTCAGCTTCAGGCCATCACACCAACAGCTGCCGATGGATGCGCCGCAGGAGAATTTAGTTCCACAGGCGGCGCACACCTTCGTGGCCGGCTCGCCCGCAATCGATTCACCCGCAATCGATCTACGATTCGGCAAGCCGGCGCTCATGCTCATAGTTCTGTGGTGGGAACGCGCCTAGGAAGTGATGTGGCGCTGAATGACTTTCACGATCTGGTCTTTCGGTACCGCTCCAACCAGCTGGTCCGCAACCTGGCCGCCCTTGAACACCAGCAGCGTCGGGATTCCGCGAATGTTGAACTTGCCCGCGGCGTTGCTGTTCTCATCGACATTCAACTTCACCACTTTCAACTTGCCCGCGTTTTCACGCGCGACTTCTTCCACCGTGGGCGAAAGCATGTGGCACGGGCGGCACCAGTCGGCCCAAAAATCGACCATGACCGGCTGGGTCTTGCTGGCTTCAATCACGTCCGCTTCGAAACTCGCGTCGGTTACTGCCTGAACATTGTCTGCCATTTGGTTTCCTTGTGGCGCCAGGCTGGCGAACCTCGTAACCGGTCGTGGCCAGGTGATTGGCGCTAACGTTTAGATGTTACAGCAACCGTTGGGATTCGAGACCTCTTAGCTGCTTCATATAGTGTGACATAGGCAGCGGCCGAAGCCTTCCAAGAAAAATCCTTAGCCATGCCGTTTTTCTGCAGCTGCTGCCAGACCTTGGGTTCGCGAAACACCCGTAAGGCCTCCCGAACCGCCTGCAAGAAGGAAGGTCCGTCGTAATTCACGAACTTGAAGCCGGTACCCTGATTCGTTTTGGGGTCGAATTCCTGAATCGTATCGTCCAGGCCGCCGGTGGCGCGAACCACCGGGACGGTACCGTAGCGCAAACTATACATCTGGTTCAAACCGCTGGGCTCGTAACGCGACGGCATCAGGAAAATATCAGCGCCCGCTTCAATTTTGTGAGCGAGAGCGTTGTCGTAACCGATTTTGAGCCCTACGCGGGCCGGGTATTTTTCGGCGAGGCCGCGAAAGAGCCGTTCATATTCGGCCTGCCCAGTGCCCAACACCACCAACGACAGATTCTCCTGCATCAGCTCGGCGGAAACCTGGGCGATCAGATCGAATCCCTTCTGATCCGCAAAACGCGAAACGATACCGATAAGGGGCCGTTCCAGATGCTCAGGCTTATCGGTAGGCAGCTTGAAATACTGCAGCAGATCTTTTTTGCAGACCTTTTTGCCTTGGAGGTCCTGCGCCGAATAATGCTCGACGATGAACGTATCCGTTTCCGGGCTCCAGGCCGAATAATCGACGCCGTTGAGAATCCCGATGAGGCGCCCGGAACGTTCGCGAATCACGCCATCTAGCGCGCTGCCGTATTCCGGCGTTTGAATCTCCAACGCGTAGCGGCGGCTGACGGTGGAAAGGTAGTCCGCAAAAAGAATGCCGCCCTTCAGGAAATTCACCAGGCCGTAAAATTCCAGCTTGTCGACGGTAAACAAGGATTCCGGCAATCCGGTGGTTTTCAGCACCGCGCGCGGGAACATGCCTTGATACGCCAGATTGTGAATAGTCAGCACCACCGGAAGATTGCGCGTGACCGGATCGTCCGCGTACTGGGTGCGCATCAGCAGTGGCACCAACGCGGTCTGCCAGTCGTGGCAGTGAATCACGTCGGGCAGCCAGACGCGTTTTACGAATTCAATCGCCGTGCGCGAAAATTCGGTGAAGCGCTCGGCGTTGTCGGGATAGTCGATGCCCTTTTCGCCGTAAAGCTGTTCGCGATCGAAGAAGCCGCGATCGACCACGAAGAAATAGCGCACGCCGGCGACCGCCGCGCCTTCGGCGATCGAGGGAAAACGCAACTGGTCTCCCATGGTGATGGTGACGCTGGAAACCAGCGTGGACGCGATCTTGTTTCCGCGATAACGCGGCAGCAAGACCGCCACTTCGTGGCCCACTTCGGCCAGCGCTTTGGGCAGCGCCTGCACCACGTCCGCCAGGCCGCCGGTCTTCGAGTACGGTAAGCCTTCCGAGGATAAAAAGAGAATTTTCAAGGTCGTTTTTCGCGCACGCGCCGCGGGAAAACGGTAACGGAACCGTTAGCCTCCGTCAAGCGTACCGCAGGTGGTCCGCGGCCGGCCCTGCCGAATCGGGCCCCGGCAATTGTTTGCTATTGGCTGCATTGCTACACTCGCTGCCATCCATGGCTAGACAGCGGCTCGGGCAACATTTTCTCGGGGATATCGGATGGCGCAAGAAAATCCTGAAAACGTTGCCGCTTGCGCCGGATGAAACCTGGGTCGAAATTGGCCCCGGCCACGGCGAAATGACCCAACTGCTGGCCGGTGACGGCCGGCGCATCGTAGCCATTGAGGCCGATGGAAATCTCGCGTCGGGAATTCGGGCCGGCATCGAAAATGAGCCGGGCAGCTGGCCCGGCGTCGAGGTCGTGTACAGCGATATCTTGAACGCGGATCTCGGCACCCTCGGCGGCGAGCGATTTCATGTGTACGGCAACCTGCCTTACTACATCACTTCGCCGATTCTGCATCAGTTGTTTCAGTGGGCCGCGCAGATCGCCTCGATCCACATCGTGATTCAACTCGAAGTGGCGCAGCGCATCGCGGCGCATCCTGGCGTGCGCGACTACGGCTACCTTTCGACGCTGTGCCAGTTCTACGCCCGGCCGAAAATCGCGGTGCGCATTCCGCCGGGAGCTTTTCGGCCGCCGCCGAAGGTAGATTCGGCGTTGGTTTCACTCGTATTGCCGGGCGATGGAGCCGCACTGGGAATCAGCGACCCGAAGAAATTTCTCGAATTTGTGCAGGGGTGCTTCGAGCAGAAGCGCAAAACGCTGCGGAATAATTTGCTCGATATTTCGGATGACGCGCAGATTCAGCAGGCACTGGCCGCTGCAGGGCTAAGGCCGGATGCGCGAGCCGAGCAACTCTCGCTCGCGCAATTCGCTGTGATTTTTCGGCAGCTTACGTAACCGCAACAGCAGCTGCAAAACCAAATGGCCGAATCCGGCCGCTACAGACGCAAAGACTTGGAGCGGCGATTTGCGGTGTGCGTGGGGGATCGAGGGTGAGATCCTTCGCTTCGCTCCCTTCCTACGTCAGGGCAAGCAGGATGACGGCGCTTCTTCGATTAGCCACCGCAGATTGCGGTGGTGGTTAGCCCATGTCTTCTAGGATGGCCTGGAGGCGGTCTGGAAAATTGGTCATGATGCCGTCGACTTTTGCGGCGATCATGGCGCGCATTGTTTCGGCGTCATCGACCGTCCAGGTGGCCACTTGCAGATCCAGCCCGTGGGCCTTCTCTACCATCTCCGGCGACACCAGCGAATAATGCGGGCAGAGTTGGCGCACGCCCAACTCGATTCCGGTCTTGGCGTAATCCTGGTTGGGCTCGTCGAAAAGTAAACCCATCATCGCCGAAGGATCCACTTGCCGCAACGCGGTCAATGCTGAATCGCTAAACGAAATAATGATGCTGCGCTGCGCACCGCCGGATTTTCGGAGCGCGCCCATCAGCGAATGGTGCATGCCCCAGGCCCCTTCGTATTTCAGCTCGAGATAAAAAATCACATCATGCTTGGCGGCGAATTCGACGATCTCTTCCAGCGTGGGCACGCGCTGCCCCATGAATTCGCGGTCAAACCACATTCCCGCGTCCAACTTGCGAATCTCCGCCAGGGTGAAATCTTTGACCAGCCCCTTGCCGTTGGTGGTGCGCTCCAGGGTCGGGTCGTGAATGGCCACGAACCTCGCGTCGCGGGTTAGGTGCAGATCGGTTTCGATAAAACCAGCGCCGAGCGCCACGGCGCGTTCGAATGCCGCCATGGTGTTTTCCGGCGCGTGGCCGGAAGCGCCGCGATGTGCAATGACCCAGGGTTTCCTCATGGAAGGTTCATCCTAGCAAACAAAATGGCCGGAGCTACGAACGGAACAGGACGGGTTGTGGAAGTTACAACCCATGCAAACCGTTGCTCATAAGAGACAATGCGTCGGCGGAGGGGAATCTTATTCGCCATCGATCTTTCATGGCGAGGCGGGCCTGAAAATCAGTGCCAATCTGAGAGCGTGTATTTCTAGTGTTTTGATGCAGATATGCGGTTCGCCGGTATTTCGATTTAGCGTCGCCTTTGGAACGCTGATTGCCAGTCCCTCTCGCTACTCTCAGAGCAAGTGGCGCTCGCTTTCGGCCCCGTCCCCCGGTCAGCCAGCCGCCAGCGTAGTCCCAGTACTGCGTTGCACGCTAAATGAATCGGCTTTCTTTAGAGGCGTTCTTCAGAATCGTGGGCCGGAGTTTCGGAATCTATGGCGAGTACGAGAACTTCCTTGGGAACTGAAAACGAAACGCTGCATCCCAAAAATAGCGCGCCCGCCGGTTTCAATTCTTCGCGCGATTTGCCCAAAGGCTTTATCGAATTCCTGCTGCCCCTGCATCGCGCCCTGACTGCCCATCAGCGACAACTAATCGCCAAGCGCGAGTCCTCCCTCGCGGCCGCGCACAAAGGGCACCTTCCCAATTATCATCGGGCCTCGCACGCGACCACCGAAGCGTGGCGCATCGAACTCCCCGAATGGTGCCAGGACCAGCGCAACCAGATGACCGGCCCGGCGGACGACGCCGAGCTGGTGGTCAAGATGCTCAATTCCGGCGCGCCCGGCGTGATGCTGGATCTGGAAGATTCCACCGCGAACATCTGGGAGCACACCACGTTGGGTGTGGCCACCATTCTGGCCGCGCTGCGCAGCGAGCTGAGCTACGAAGATCGCAAGCGCAACCGTACGGTCACGATTCAACCGTCGAACGTGGTGATTTCCATTCGGCCGCGCGGCCTGCACCTGCACCAGATGGGTGTACTCAACGGCGAGCGGCTGCCGGCTTCGCTATTCGATGTCGCGCTGATTGCCTTTCAAGTCGACCCGCAAAAACTGAAGCATCCGCTAACATTTTACATCCCTAAATCCGAATCCGCCGACGAGGCCATCTGGTGGCGCGATCTGTTCCGGGCGATTTCGCGGGCTCGAGGCTGGGCGCCGGATTACATTCGCTGCATGGCGCTGGTGGAATCTCACCCGGCCGCGTTTGAGATGGAAGAATTCGCGTACAATCTCCGCGACCACATCATGGCGCTGAACCTGGGTCGCTGGGACTACATGGCCAGCCTGATCCATTTCAACCTGCACGATTCGAACTGGGTGCTGCCCGACCGCAACACGATCCCGCATGACGTGGCCTTTTTTCAGAATTTGCGCACGCTGCTGCCGGACATTTGCCACAAGCACGGACTGCTGGCCATCGGCGGCATGACCGCGCTGTATCCCAGCCGCGATAATCCGGAGTTGAATGCTCGCGCGCTGGCGGCACTGGAAGTCGACAAGAAAAATGAAGCGACTTCGCTGATGGACGGCGCCTGGACCGGGCATCCGGACCAGAACGAAATCGCGGTGAAACAGTTTCCGGTTCCGAACCAGCTGAACGCGCGGCCTGCGAACCAGAATCCACATCCCGACCTGCGCCCGGTTCCGGCAGGAGTGGGCAAGAAAACGCTGTCCGGCACGCGCGCGGCGGTGCGCACCGTAATCCGCTATCGCAAAGGCGTGCTCGACGGCCGCGGGGCCAGCCTGCTCGACGGCTACATGGAAGATCTGGCTACCGACCGCATCTACCGCCTGATGATTGCCCAGCGCATGCGCCATCGTGACCAGGTGGAAATTCTGGACGAGAGCGGCGCGGCAGTGGCCCATGCACCGGAGCTCGTAACCAGGATTTTCGACGAAGAACTGAAACGCATTCTCAGCGAACTCCCGGCCGACGCGCCGCCGGAATCCGTGCAGCGTTTTACCCGGGCGCGAATTTTGAGTGAACGGATGATTCTCGAAAACCAGTTCAATCCGTCGTAAGCGAAAGTCTGCAGACGGAATTCTGTAGTGGAAGGCTGGCGGATTTTTGGCAGGTGGTAGGGCCGTATGGGGTACTTGGGAATGGCACCAAAAGGCAGCAGTGTAATTCAGGCGATGTTGAAGCGCCTGGCTGAAGAGGAAGTGCAGCAGAAACAGAACGAGGCAAAGATGTCGGTCGACGCAGCAGGGCGGCCCAAGGCAAGGACCGCCGCAGCCTGAGGGTGTTTCGACGGCAGCAGCCCTCGCGTTGTTCCGGCTGGAAATCGGGAAACGGTTCATTCACCCCGCAGGGAGGAATGGGCGCCGAACCCGGAAGTGATCCAGCTGAGGGCAGGCGAGCTTGGGGGCTTTTATGGCGCTGTTCGTTTTGGTCGTAGCGGGGCTGGTGATCGCGCAAACCTGGTTCGACTGGCGCGACGCCAAGCGAAACTGGGTAATACCGGAATGGGCCAAGGGGATGGCGCTCGCGGGGGCGATCGCCGCTTCGCTGACCGCCGCTGCGTCGTATGCTTCGTCTTGGCTGACGGAGAGCGCCGCGCATTCCAGCACTGTTTTCAACGCGCGGTTGTTCTGGCCCGAGCTGGGCTTCCTGCTCTGCGGCATGGCCGTCATCGTCGTAGCCGTGCGCAAGAAACGCCTCCGCCTGATGCTGCTCCTGACCGGCGTGCTTACCGCCGCGTTCTGGATCGGCATGACTATGTCATAGGCCAACCTAGCCGCCCGAAACCGCGAAGTACGTCCACGTCCGCGCATCCCGCCGGATGGCTTCTCTCGACACGTCAGACGCTAGATCCCCGTTACGAGACGCCAGACGCGGTGTCTAATACAAAGTATGCACGTCCCGTCATTTCCCAAAATTCTCCTTGTCGTTTGCTTCGCTGCGCTCGCGGCCGGGCGGGCGACTGGATGCAAGTGCGGATCCAAGTATCACGGAAAGAGTGGTTGGGAACAGGCGAAGCTCGACGCTAACGACGCTACTGTGATTTTCGAAGGTGTTCCAGTGCGCGCGGAACTTCAATGGGACCTGCTACAGGCTCAAGAGGGAGCGAGGATCTCGGCGAACGCTTTCAGTGACCGTGCTTGCGAACCAAGGATGCTGGTCACTTTTCGTGTGCAGCGAAGCTATAAGGGGGCGCTAGGTCCAACGGTACAAATCAAGACTGGACTCGGCGGTGGGGATTGCGGAGCGGTGTTCGATACCGGTCTTACCTATCTGGTCTTCGGCGACGGAACAAACCTCAGCGATTTGAACGTCAACATGTGCAGCCCCGGCGGGTGGGTCGAAAGCCCGTTCGTCGCGACTGAGCTGCGGTACGTCCGGAAAGAACGGCCTATCGGCGGCGACCTCGCAATTTCCAAATCGGGGACGCCAGACGCAACTGCCGCCATCGAAGCTCAAACACGGCGTAATTCTGAAGAGTTCCAAAGACGATATGCGGCTGCCACGGGCAAGATCTGCGGACGAGTTCTCGCTGAAAAAGCAACGTATGAGAATGACGGAATTCTGTCATTTCTTTCTGCGGATGGATATTCTCCGATTCAGCATCCAGACTCGGCCGTCAATCCCGACGGTTCGTTTTGCTCTAGCCTCTTGGGCCCTGGCGAATATTACCTCTACTTCTCCAGAGGGTCGCAGGACGGTCCGACATCAGCAAGCTACTATCCCGGCGAGGCAGAGCAAGACAAAGCCACGAACATCAAGGTCAAAGCTGGTCAGACAGAATCAAACATCACCTTCAGTGTGCCGAAGCAGAAAGCCTATTCTGTCCGAGGCGTCATCTCTACCGATGACAAGTCAGGACTCGGGGCAGATAGCGTTTCCGTCTCACTGATTAGCCTGGATGGCCTTCCCTATCTACTCGCGCGCAACAAGACAGTAGACTTCGAGGGTGCCCTTCCTCTGCCGAAGGTTAAATATTTTGAGATGGAAAACGTACCTCCTGGCCGTTATGTAGCGTACGTTTCTGTTCTGGGCAAGGGCTGGTACACGAAGAAGAAAATAGTAAACGTCACGACGCACTCAAAGTTCATCTCACTCGAGTTGGAACACACCGTTCCAACAAATGGCCCAGGCCATTAGCTCCGGATCCTGACAACGGCAAATCACATCGAATCGATTGGGGGCCATAACGATGCACCACATTCGTCAGGAAAATTTGCCTTTCGTTGGGAGTTCCTTCGAATTCGTCGGAGCTGATCATGCCGACACCAGCGTTTCTGTATTTCTTTATCAGGGAAAACCGGGCTCGGGTCCGGGCCCACACCGGCACCCCTATGACGAGATTCAGTTCATCCGTGAAGGCCGTGGGATCTGGACCGTCAATGGAAAAACTTTCGAAGGCGGCGCAGGAGACATCTTCGTGATCAAGGCTGGCGAAATCCATAGCTTCAAAGTGATCGGCGATTCGATGCTGATACAGCTCGATATCCACGTAAGTCCGCGCTTCATTCAAGAGAATCTCTAAAACGTCCGCTGGGCTTCCTGACTTCCTGGCTCTCTGACGCTCTAAACGCCCTTCTCGACCGTCATTCGCCGGTAAAAAACCGCTATTCGCCGAAAAGCGCGCGACGCCTTCGCCCGAATTCCCTATTCTCGCTTCGTGAACGGGAACTCAACACGAGTGGGGGAAACGCAAATGAAGAGCACCAAAGAAAACGCTTCTATAGTTGAAACCGCCTCCAGCATGGGGTTCCCGGTCGCTTCGGCGACGCTGCTCATCCTTTTCGGCATCGTGTTCCAGGTGGTGGAGCTGACCTGCCGCAATCTCCACCTTGGCAACTTGTGGCTATTGTCTGTGCTGGCTTCGGATATTTGGAATATTCTCTCTGTGCATTTCAATGTTCCAACGATCGGCGACGCGCTGCTGTACTGGCCGCTGGTGATGATCTGCATGGGTTTGGCGATTTTGCTGGCGGTCCGCGAAAACCGGCCGTCGCGCGCAGCGAAGGATAGCTAAATGGCTCCCAACCGCTCATTCAGCTGGACGCTACTGCTCGGCGCTCTGATTCTGGGCGCGGGCGTGGTCCTGCTACTCGATCAACAAGGTATCTTGTCCGCCGACCGGGTCTTCAATTATTTTTGGCCGGCGGTGCTTATTGCGGGCGGCATCGTGACCCTGGCGGGCTGCGGGGGACGCGGCGGACGCGGCCTGTGGGGTTTTATCATGCTGGGCTGGGGCGCACTGCTGCTGCTCAGCAACCTCGGCATCGGTCATTTCCGATTTGAGAGCGTTTGGCCCCTGGCGGTCATCGGCGTCGGCATCGCCATGATCTACCAGGCGATGAGCGGGCGCGGCACCAGCCCGGATGGCAGCGGCAATCCGCAATGGATGGATTACATCAACCCCTGGAGCCGCTCCGGCAACGAAGACACGCAATTGAATCACGTAGCCATCTTCGGCGGCTTCAACAAGCGCGTGACCGCCCAAAACTTTCGTGGCGGCAAATTGATCGCGCTCTGCGGGGGATATCAGATCGACCTGCGCAAAGCGGACATCCTGCCCGGTGAAACTGCGGTGATTGAAGCCATCGCGATGATGGGCGGCGGCGAAATCAAAGTGCCGGAAAATTGGCTGGTCTCGATGGACGGCGTCGGCATTTTCGGCGGCTACTCCGACGAGTCCCGCCAGATTCCGCAGGTCGAAGGCACGCCGCAAAAGAAATTGGTAGTCAAAGGCGTCGCCATTCTGGGCGGCGTGGTTGTGAAGAACTAGCCAGCCATGCATCCGATCTTTTCTCAACTTCGGCGACTGGCGCTGTACCTGGTGGTTTGGCTCTTTATCGGCCTGCTGCTCACCTACCTGCTGACCGTTTCGCATGACATAGGGACACGGGATGCTCTGGTTCTGGCTTTGCCTCTTTGCTTTTTCTATTCCTTCATCTGTCTTTCGGCCTGGTATTCCTGCCGCGGACGGCTGCCCGATAAATTTACGATGGGGCGCCTGCTGGCCACGCACATCACCACGGCATTTTTTGCGGCGATCCTCTGGGCGTTCGCGGCGGCGGGATTGGCGCACGGATTGTCGAAGACGGCGATGTTCGCGGGCCTGAGCCATCGCTTCCGCCCCGAAATTCCGCTGATTTTCTGCACTGGAATTCTGCTGTATTTGCTCTCGGTGGCGTTCTACTACATCGTGATTTCGTTCGAAGCTTCGCGCGACGCGGAAGCGCGGGTGATGAAGGCCAGCGTGCTGGCGCGCGACGCGGAATTGAAAGCGCTGAAAGCGCAGGTCAATCCGCATTTCCTGTTCAACAGCCTTAATTCGATCAGCGCGCTGACCAGTTCCGACCCGGCCAAGGCCCGCGAGATGTGCATCCTGCTTGGCGATTTCTTGCGCCGCACGCTGGGCCTGGGAGAAAAGGCCGCGATCCCACTGGACGAGGAGCTCTCCTTGATCCGCGCTTTCTTAGCCGTGGAAAAGGTCCGGTTCGGCGCGCGCATTAATATGGAAGAAGATATCGACAAGGACGCGCTCGCGGTTCCGGTGCCGCCATTGTTGCTGCAGCCGCTGGTGGAAAACGCGGTGGTGCACGGTATCGCCAATCTGGTCGAAGGCGGTTACATCCGCCTGGGAATTCACCGGCGGGACGGAATCGTCTCGATCGATGTGGCGAACAGCTTCGATCCGGACGCGCCGGCCAAGCGCCGCAGCGGCGTGGGCCTGGCCAACGTGCGCCAGCGGCTGCAAACTCGCTACGGAAATTTGGCAAGCTTCGCGGTGCGAACGGAAGGCGATTGTTTCAGCGTGGCTTTGACCCTGCCCGCGGAATTTGAGGTTCAACAGGCATGAGCAGCGAAAGCCAGAAGAAAATCCGCGCGGTCCTGGTGGACGACGAGCAGCTGGCGCGGCAGGTGTTGCGCGAATTCGTCGCAGCCCACGCCGACCTGGAGATTGTCGCGGAGTGCGGCAATGGCTTCGAAGCGGTGAAAGCCGTCGCCGAACAGAAACCGGATCTGATTTTTCTCGATGTTCAGATGCCCAAACTCGACGGCTTCGAAGTCCTCGAATTGATCGGCCGCGAAACCGCCGTAGTTTTCGTCACCGCGTATGACAATTACGCCATCAAAGCGTTCGAAGTCCACGCCGTCGACTACTTGCTGAAGCCGTTCAGCGCCGACCGCTTCGACGCGGCGCTGACCCGCGCCAAACAGCGGCTTTCCGGCGGGGCCACGCAAAAAACTCCGCCTGCTGCCGATCTGGCCGCCAGCGCGCGGCCGCCGGCACAGTACCTGGACCGCATTGCGGTGCGCGAAGGCTCCCAGGTTTCCATCATTCCGGTGGCGAAGCTCGATTACGCCGAAGCGCAGGACGATTACGTGGCCCTGGCCACGGCCGGCAAAAAACATCTGAAGCAGCAAACTATCTCCAATCTGGAAACATCGCTGGACCCCGCGCGCTTTATGCGCATTCACCGCTCGTATATCGTCAATCTCGAACGAGTCGCGAAGGTCGAGCCCTACGGTAAAGACACCCACGTCGCCGTACTCAGCACCGGCGTTCAAATCCCGGTCAGCCGCGCGGGCTACGCGCGACTGAAATCGTTCCTCGACCGCTAGTTGAGGTATTCGTTTTTATTCGTAGCGCAGCGCTACGATGGGATCGACACGCATCGCGCGGCGCGCGGGGATATAGCAGGCCAGGAGAGCAACCACGAAAAGCAGCACAGCCACGGCGGTATAAGTGATCGGATCGTGCGCGGTCACGCCGAACAGCAGGCTGGTCATTAACCGCGTCAAGGCAAAGGCACACGCTACTCCTATAATGACGCCCACCAGCGCCATCTGCGCGCCCTGCCTGAGGATCATTTGCAGCACATGGGACCGTTGCGCGCCGAGTGCCAGACGAATTCCAATTTCGCGCTGGCGCTGAGATACGGTGTACGAAATCACGCCGTAAATACCGACAATCCCCAGCGCAAGCGCCATCGCGCCCGCCATCCCCAGCATCACCAGCGTAAATGAAGTCCGCGCCAGCGATTTTTCGTACACTTCCTGCATGGTACGGACCGACGCCACCGGCAGATTGGAGTTCACGGACCACACCGCCTGCCGCACTTCGTTGAGGAAGGCCTCGGTGCCGGCGCGGTCGCTGCGGATTTCGAAGGTCATGGTTCGTATGGCGTCGACCGGTCCAGGACCAAAAATATTCGTCCCGTATGGCGGCCAATAAACGGCTTCCGGCGCCGGGTCTTGCACGCCGTGCTCGCGAACGTCCTGAACCACGCCGACGACTTCGTGCCAGGGCATCCTGTCATATTGGCGCACGCGCTTGCCTATCGCCGCCGACGGCGAGCCCCACATCTCCCGCGCCAAATTCTCGGAGATCATTACCACCGGGCGAAGTGCATAGATTTCGTCCCAGGTGATGTCGCGACCGGCAACCAGACGCGTTCCAGCCGTCTGCAAAAATCCCGGCGAACCATATTTGAAGAATCGCATGGGCACGGATGCGCTTTCTGCATAGTTCTTATCCTCGGCGTAGATTCCGTCCCAGCCCGATTCGAATCCCTCCATCGGCATAGCGTTCACGAATGCCGCAGACTTCACGCCGGGAATTGCCGCCAGCTTATCGAGGATCGCGTTTTGGGTGCGCGTAACCATTTCAGGCTTGGCGACCAGCGACTCTGGAATGTTGATTCGCATCAACTGCAAGCGCGCCGCGTCGGTAAATCCCGGATCGACGGTTCGCAAAGCCTGGAACGTCCGAATCATCAAGCCGGCGCTGACCAGCAGCACCAGAGCCATGGCGACCTGGCCGATGACCAGCAGATTGCGCGCGCGATGGCGTTCTTTGCTGACGCTCGCGTTGCGTCCGGCACTGCGCAGTTCGAGCGAGGTCCGCGGTCCTGCATATTTCAGCGCGGGAATCAGACCGAACAAGAGTCCCGAGATCACCGAAAGAACCAGCGTGAATGCCAGGGTTCTTCCATCCAGCGAGATTTCCTGTAAGCGAGGAAGATTCGCCGGGCCAACGGCAACGAGGAAACGCACGGCGGCCGACGCCAACACGGCGCCGAGCGCGCCGCCAAGCAGGCCCAGCATGGTGCTCTCCACGAGTAGTCCGCGAACGATTCGGCCCCACGCGGCGCCCAGAGCAGCGCGAACCGCAAGCTCCTGCTGCCGCGCCTCCACCCGCACCAACAGCAGATTGGTCACATTGGCGCAGGCGATCAGCATCACCAGTCCAAGCGTTCCCATCACCACCCACAGCACGTCGCTGACGTTACCGACCACTTCCTGCTTCAACGGACGCAGCTGCGGCGTAATTTGCCAGCGGTCATACCAGTGCGGATCACTGCCTGGCCCGTTGGACCAGGAGGCCATCCAGATCGGAAGCATGCGGGTGATGTCGGCGTTGGCTTGCGCGATCGTCACTCCCGGCTTAAGTCGCGCAATTCCGTGCAATCCAAAGCCAGCCAGAATCAGCTTCGAGCGATCGAGTGCAAGCGGCACGATCACATCGAAATCCTCATTCGCGATCCGGAATCCCGGCGGCATCACGCCGACGATTTCGCGCGAGTGCGAATCGACCATCAGGTTGCGACCGATCACCGAG
>Ga0307474_10000167_pt1 | contig 48515 bp, 62 predicted proteins | sample atmos_gasesECM1C_2_FD_203312 | JGI IMG/M metagenome (GOLD analysis project Ga0307474, IMG submission 203312) | Hardwood forest soil microbial communities from Morgan-Monroe State Forest, Indiana, United States - atmos_gasesECM1C_05 | ecosystem: Environmental > Terrestrial > Soil > Temperate... | reverse complement strand
GTTGGATCAGGCAAATCATCTTCGCTGGCAATTCGCGCTTCAACTGCGTCTTTAATTTGTTCAGGCGTTAAGGGGTCGTACATTGTTTCTCCTTCAGTTCGTTGTAGTAAGAGTGCAACAAATCGTGAAACTCGATTCCCACCGCCAATGCCTCACCGGGGGGTGCAACGTAGCCATGCGGGTTGCCTATGTATTCCCTGCGGAAGCGCTCGTTGCAGCCCAACCAAGTGTCGATCCTTGTAGCATCCAATACCACCAAATCATCAGGGTCAGGATAATGCTCACTGCCAGGATCACGCGCCATCAGCTTGCGCTCTATCTCAAGGTGGCTAACGCGAGGAATCAACCCCGCCAAGGCGACATCCCAATTTTGCTTGGAGCAACCCTCAGCCAAATGGGGGCAGGCGTAGTTAGCGCCATAGCGCAGGCAGTTGGTGAGATTGGTTATAAATGGGCGTAAATGGATACGGTCAAAGCGAATCTTAGCGCTAATGTTGAGAACCATGTTGCGCCACCAAGCTACCTCAGCGTCGTTGTAGCTATACCACTCATAGAAGTAGAGGGGCGTAGGGAGATATTTGTCGGGCTTCATCGCCCACCGCACCATGAACCTATTCCCCTTACTTTGTTGGGTGAGTAGGCCATAAGTGAGCATCTGCGGGTCTAGCTTATATTCAGCCTTCACCGAGCCCATCTTATTTTTGTTCTTGGCGCTGATAGTTTTCCAATCCGCGTAGAATGCCTCGCCATCTTCAGTCTTACCCTCAGCATCAATGCGCCCAAGCAATAGCGTGTTGTCATCGAGCCATAGTGAGTGTTCCGTTTCAACCTTCTTCCATTTGATTGAGCGATCAGCGCTGTAGAAGTGACCTATCCACCCCGCTGCCAGTGTTTGTGCCATAGAGGGCTCAGCCACGGATAAACCCCTTCCGTCGCACCAAATTTGAGCACTCTCGACACTCTCTACGCTCACGACGAACAATTAGGTTATGTCCGGATAGTTCGTGCCCACGTTTGCAATGAGTTTTACGTGCATTTTGCGCTAACGGACCAACCCCACGAAGGACATTTTCGCCCTGTGAGACTATTTCAAGATGATTGGGGTTAACGCAATTCGGCACACGACAAAGGTGGTCTAAAACCAAACCATCTGGAATTGGTCCACGCAGCATTTCGTAGGCAAACCGATGAGCAAACCTGGTTGTGCTTGTGGCTATGCTGAATCTCCCATAACCATTACGATCCAAGTTACCTTCCCAAAACCAACAGGAATCAGTTTTATGAACGAATCGCCAGAATCTTATTTTAGGGGAGGCGTGCTGCCATTTTTTGCCTGCCGCCAACACCTGAGCTTGGGTAGGGTCACTCATCCGACTTAAAGTTAGATTGTGCAAAATTCAAAAAGATTCATATTTTTAATGTGCCAAATTGGCTCATTGGTTAATGCAACCCGCTTTAGGGGTAATGGGCCTCAAATCTTTTTGAATACCAGCGCAAACCAACGCATCCAATGGGGTGGAGAAATTAAACAATGAAGAAATCGGCCCTCGCCCTGCTTTTACTGCTGCTATCCGGCGCTGTATCGCTTGCCCAATCTGCCACCTTTACGTGGAACGGTAATGACTATGGCACCGAATTGGCCACCATCAATGGCGTGCCGGTGAATCAATCGACTGGCTACGCGGGCTCAATCGAAGTAGTGAATGGCTATGAGCTATGGCTTCTCACCTTGCCTGAATCCCTCGATTTCCCTAATAATGGCTACCTCGATTGTCAAACCATCATCAGTTGGGGCGCTGACCAGTGGGGCACCCGCGCCAATGGGACGACTATGGATGGCACGCAAGCGGGAGACTACTACACCAAGAGCGGTGACACCAACTGCCCCCTGTGGAATGGAACGACGATGATTGCCCTGACGGAGTTCCATGAGTTTATCGCCCATAGGTCATGTGGCCATGGCATATGCCACACCTACCTCCTCGACACCATTGAGAATGGCTATGGCTCGGCGGTGGTGGAGGGGTAGACTTGACAACGCAACACTAAAGCTGAGATTATAGTGGGGTCGCCTCCTCCGAGGGCGGCTTCCTTCGTCCGACCGGGGGCTGAGTGCCAACTTGGCCCCCATCTGAATCTCCCGCCTAAACTGACGCATCTAATCAAGCCTACAAGTACCCTGTATTACCTATCACCTGCGGCCCTGAGCTTGAATCAGGGAAATCAAATCTAAAAAGTGGAGCATCAGCAATGCCTGATTCAGATTACTACGTGGAAAACCTGTGGCTCAAAAACACCTTCAACCTTGTGGCTGGCGCTAGCGGCGCTGGCAAAACCCGCTGGATTCTGCCCCAGTTGATTGAGCTGCGTCGGCAAGGGCTGGAAGTCCTCTATACCAGTTGTGAGCGCCCCGTCAGGGATGGCCAGCGCACGTTGGTGAAGATGGGCTACCCCGCCGCTGCTCTGCCCATGCTTTCCTTTCAAGACGAGAGCGAAGATACCAAGTTCGATGTGGTGGGGCTACACAATCTTTGCAAGAGCCATCGCATTATGGGCCGCAAGAAGGTCGATATTCTTTATGTCGAGAGCATAACGATCCTCGCCGGCGATCCCAACAAGGCGGTGGATGTGGTCAACTTCTCTAGGCGCGTCTACCGGCTGATGGCCGCCGAGGGATGCAGCGTGTGGGGCTCTAGCTGGGTGTCGAAGGTGAAGGAGGGCGCTAAGTTCGTCAACACCAGAGACAACGTGATGGGCAGCGCTGCGTGGCCTGGAATTTGCGGCACTATGGCCGTCATTACGTCGCCCAATGGGGAGGAGGAGCCCGAACGGGATATACAAATTCTACTGAGAGACGGTAAGCCCAGGACGGAGCACTATCGGTTCAACGATCATGGGATTCTTGAGCCCTACTCCATCCCTACCCTAGAGGCTCTGCTGGCCGAGGCGAGCGGAAAGATCACTTGGGCCGATATTGAGGCGTGGGGGCGTGAATGCGGCGTGGGCAAGACGAAGCTGAAGGAATGGAAGAATCAAATGGTGGATGCGGGTCGCCTAAAGTTTTGTAGGAGAGGAGAATACTATGTTGGATAGAGCCCGATTTCAACATGGGTCTGTCCGCCGTGGCGACCGTGCCACTCGAACAGGCTCAGCGCCGAGTGCTGTCCAATTACCGAATCTGGAAAGAGAAGAACACCAATGTCAACGTCACTGTCTAAGCGCGTCTACATCAAGCTGTGGGTCTACAACTACGACAGATCGCCGCGAGCACATTGGGTGCAGCACAACTGCAAGTCTGTAGAGCACGCACAGCACATCGTGAAGCGCTTGCAATCTCTCTTCGGTATCCGGTACTCGGACAACCGCACGGGCGGCTGGCTGATGCGTAACCACAACATAGACGGCTTCATCGAGCATGGTGGGATTGATGGTATCTACGAAGAAACCACGGAGAAACTACAATGAAAAACTCAGAACTCGCAAAGCAAGCCTACGAATTCGAACAAGTCGTGAGAGAAGCTTTTGAGAAGTGTCACGCGGTCCTGATCGGGTCGCACTACGACTTCGACAAGTACGAACTGACCAGCGACGGTGTCGAGATTACTGGCTATGACTACCGCTGCGGCGGTGACTACGAATCGTTCACCATTCCTTACGCCGATCTGGACGACATTGATGCGTTCATCGTTAGACGGCAAGCTGAGATCGCGGAAGCGGCTCGTCAGAAGGAAGCACAAAAGCTGGCGGATGACGCCAAGAAGAAGGCGGCGGCAGAGCAGCAGGAACGCGCAACCTATCTTAAACTGAAGGAGAAGTATGAAGGGTAAGGAACTAATCAAACTGTTGCAGGAGATTGATCCGACTGGGGAGATCGAAGTCTCCGTGGGCAACATCGACATCTGGGACGTGCATCAGGAGCCCATAACCCTATGATGCCCATTGAGGCAGTGGACCAAAATATAGACCTAGCCACGTATATTTTGGATCAAGCGATTAAAAACGTCACCCTTGAGAAAACTTTCGAGAGGGATGAAATTGACACTTTGCTTGATAGGGGGGAAAAAACGACCTAACTTAATAATTATATAATAGAATCATATAGATAGGTAGGTCGTTTCTTAGGTCGCGTTAGGTCGCGCCGACCTACTAGGTCGCTCCGACTTAACTCCGACCTGCCTCTAACGCCTAGAGGGGGTTGGGGTTAAAGCCCCAAAGTCGCAAATTCTTACACTGGATCAGGGACATGGCCCATTACCCGACAAAGCGGGTTTCCCTATGAAACATTGTGCGTCGGTTTTTCTAACGCTGAATCAAATGGGATGGAGGAGGAAACAATGCAAAAAGGAAATCTAGTGTTCAAGAGTGGCGGCTGGTATTTCATGCGGAGGGTGAATAGCTCAACGGCTCCAGCGATCAAGCTAGATGAGTTCATCGAGTTTCGCTATCTACCCTACGCCAAAGAGCTGAGGCCATCGACTCACAGGGGCTATGTCAGTCTGTGGCACGCCAAGATAAAAGGCTTAGCCGAGGCTCAGTTGAGGGTACGCGATTACCGAACAATGGACGTTCAGCTATTGCTTAATGCTATAGCGGCGAAGCGGGAATTAGCTAAAAGCACACACACTCACATTAAGGCGTTCTTGAGCGGGGTGTTTAGGTATGCCGTCTTGGCGGGAGTGAGGGAAAGCAATCCAGTGAGGGAGTGCAAGATTCCAAAGGGTAGGCCACCCGCTAAGACCTATGCCTACTCGTTGGATGAGATCAAGCGCCTGTTGATGGTGTTGGATGGCGGCTGGAAGGTGGCTGTGGCTATCGCTGGCTACGCTGGCTTGAGGCGAGCGGAGTTGCAGGGGTTGGAGTGGAGCGATTACGATGGCAAGGACCTCCACATCAATCGCAATGTGTGGCGCGGGATCAAGACTGAGCCCAAGAGTGTGGCTAGCAAGGATTATGTGCCCGTTATACCCAGTCTCAAAGTGATACTGGATGATTACAAAGCTAGAGCTACGACCATCCCAGTGCTGCCCGACCTCGCCCACACGCACGTTGCTATGCGCCGATTATTGAAAGGCACAGGGTTGGAGTGGAGGGGGTGGCACTCGTTTAGGCGGGGGTTGGCGACTAACCTAGGGGAGCTGGGTGTCGCGCCGAAGGTCATTCAGCGCATAATGCGTCACTAACACTTGGATGTGACGATGACCCATTACGTGAAGGCGCGGGATGGGGCCATGGACGATGCGATGGCGAAGTTGAGTGGCGCGATTGTTGATGTGGCTAATGCTTGACACTAGGGCGTAGCTGGGCCATAACTATAGCGGAGGATGGCTATGGAATGGATCGGCTATGCTTTGTTGATTGGGCTGCCGTTGGCGTTCGTTGGTTGCGTGTTGGTGTTTGGGAAGGTGATGAGTAAGGCGATTCGACGAATGGGCACAAAATAGACCCCAACTACGCGCTAACCCCTTGGGGGAGAGTTGGGTGAGTGGCTGAAACCGCCGGTCTTGAAATGCGTTCTAAGACCATCCTAACGCCATAATTCTAAGTTATTTTGTTAGTAAACGTGCTGAAAACCTTGACAGACGCGGGGTTCAGGCTGCATAGAGCTTATACTTTGCCGCTAGTTCCTCGTTCAGCTCGATCACTACTCGCACAATACAACCCCCATTTTTCTCCCGTCCTGCTTTCCCACGCCCAAGGTGTATGGGCACTTTACAAGTGTTGCAGTTTTACACAATGTCACTTTGGTGACACAAGGATGTCACCTAAGTGCCACACTCGGCATCAGCGTCGGCCTCACTGGGCTTAAACCATTGAAGCACCGGCGCAACCGATTGCCAGTTAGCCTCCACGCCACAATCACAGATGTAATGGTCGTATTGGTGATTGGTATAGTACATTGGCCCACCGCACTCTATACAAGTAAGCCAACAGCTAATAGCTCTATCCATTTTGGGAGGCCCCTCCTGATCCGCCCCTGTGGGCGCGTTCGTTCGGTAACACTAGCTCAACCAAAGGGATGCGCTTAAGCCTAGGCTTGGCGACCCCCTTAGCGCCTATGGGTTGCACTATGGCCAATGGGCCATTGATTGATTCGAGCCAACCGGCCCTCAACCCTTCGTCGTGATATTGCACCAACGAACCCTTAGCAGGCCCCTTTGGCGCGTCAGCCGCCGGCGCAATCGTTCTCTTAGCTTGTCTAGGCTTGAGCTTCATTGGCCAGCTCCTCCGCTTTGATGGTGCCCAAGCGAACCCCAAACGTACAAATGGCCAATGGGCACTTGCAAAGATACTGCTCGTCGGTGGTTTGAGCGTCCCTTGGCATGGAAATGTAGGCATAACCGTGGCGAGGGCATTTCAATGAGTAGAGCATCCCATGTTCTCCCCTTGATTCTGATTTTGGTATTTCTGCATACGAAATATTGGATTCACGCTATGGAACGATGGATGGAAAATAATTCTCAGTGTGCTAAATTGGCACACAAAATAATTACGATTTTTCTTGCATCCATCTAGTGTAATTGATTATCTTATTGCTAGACGCATCGGAGGCGTCTTTCCAATGGCATTTCCAGCACGCTACAAAGGCACTTGCAAAACTTGCGGTAAGCCAATCGAAGTAGGACAATTTATCACTTGGAGTCGGCGAGAAAAAGGTGCGGCCTACCATGCCGACTGTGAGAATCCCGAAGCTAAGCCAGAGCCTACTGCTACATCGCCTGATCTTGATGCGAAAATAGCGGAATTGCAGGCTTTGATTGATTCCGCCACAGCCAAACTGGGGGGAACTCTGGTAGCTAAGGTTGATGAGGCTAAGGCGAGTGAATCAACCGCACTAGTAGGTGAATCAACCGCACTAGTAGCCTCTCCCAAAACACCCAAACTGAAAGACAATGCCCTGTGGTTTGATCTTCTACAGGCCATCTGCAACAATTCAGACAAACAATTGATGAGGGTCATGCTGATAGGCCCTCCGGGCACTGGAAAGAGCAAGACATCCTTGTTGCTCACTGGCACTGAATACCGCATGACTATGACTGAGGGAATGGGAGTAGAAGATGCCATTGGCATGTATCAACTCATCGAGGGCGAGACAGTATGGTGCGATGGGCCTATTGTTAGGGCGATGAGAGAGGGCAAGCGCATTGTCATTGATGAAATCGACCATCACCCTACTGAAATCAGTTCGGGTTTGTATGGATGGCTTGATGATTCCCCCCATGCCACTTTGCCCACCGGGGAGATCGTTTACGCGAAAGAAGGGTTTGGCGTGATTGCTACCACGAATAGCAACGTCACAGCCTTGCCTGAGGCAGTGTTGGACCGATTCGAAGCAATCATGCCAGCGATAACGCCTCATCCTGATGCCATCACATCTTTCGAGAATCAATCAATGAAGGATGCGGTTAGCAATCACTTCAAAGGATTGAATGTTTCCCCTTGGCAATGGAGCGGGAAGCCAACCTTGAGGCGTATGCGTGCATTTGCCAAGTTGAAGCCAATGGTAGGCGAGACGAATGCGGCATTGTTGGCGTTTGGGTCAGCAGGAAAGGAAATGCTCGGAGTGTTGACTACTGCTAGTCGCACTACGGGCAAGCTTTGACCCTAAAATGTCGGGCTGCCCTCACACTGACCACCATGGAACTACTAGGCCAAAGGGAAGTGGAGTTATTTTCGAGAGACTTAACCCTATTAGCCCTAGCTTGTTAGGGACACAATTTGAATCTTGCCCTGACCACCTTGGACGCTGGAAAGACGATACAGCCAACTACAAAGTAGTGAAAAGTGAAATCGGAGGAATCAATTGAGCCAACAGACATCCCATTCTGACCCAAGTTTTGACCCTTGCGCGATATTTCCAGCGAGAATTAAGGCGAGTAAATTTAGCGCTAAACCGTTAACGAAGGAACTAGCCGCAAGTGGAGCGGGTGGCGCGACTGATTTAATCAAAGCAGAGGCTATGCTGCCTACTGGCAATAACGCCTATGCTCGCACCATTCGATTGCACGAAGCGCTGCATGGCATCTACTCTGCCAAGCCATCTAAAGAGCGCATCAAGAGTAAAAAGGGCTATACCATCCTTGAGCAAGCGCTGGAAGATGCCAGATTGCACCTTAACTTAGCTCAGACAAGTGGCCAAGTGAGAAGGGATGAGCTATTCACAGCGTTGAAAGACTTGCATGGAATCACAGCTAAGACGGCCCATCCAAGCAAAGATGTAGCCGCGCTAGTTGCTTTACGGTCGAGCGCTATTCTCACGTCACAAGATGATAACCCCCATGCGATGAGGGTTAAGCCTCTGTGCGAGAGGGTAGCGCCTGATTACTTTGACAAGATGGCCCTTGCGCTAGAGCAAATCAGAGCTAACAAGATGGCTGAGGCTAAGGCTACGTTGAAGCCCTACTTTAGCGACTCTGGGGCATTGTCTCAATCCTTCCCCATGCTTGTCCTAGCAGATGAGGGCGAAGAAAAAGGCGAGTTTGCCGATGTTAGCTTTGCTAAGCTGGATGGGAAGATAACGAGCGACGCAGCGGATATGCTTGGCAAGGGCATGGCCAATGAGATACGCAAAGCGCCGATGCCCAAGATGTACATACATCAGATGTTCGCTAATGCAATGATTCCAACATTCTTTGGCGAAGATCAAAAGCATGTAATCGCGGGATGCAAGATTCATGCTAAGAAACTAGCTACAGTGATAGGCCCTTGCCCGCCTAGGCTATTCCTCAAAACTATCAGGCGCAATGGTGGCACGATCTTGATTGATGCCTCAGGGAGTATGAACATAACGCCCGATGTGCTAATCAAGATGCTAGTGATGGCTCCCGCTGCAACGATTGCTTTCTACAATGCGGTGAATGATGGCGGTGGGCCGGGGAATCTTTGGATTTTCGCTCATAAGGGCAAGAGGGCGAATGATTTGGATAGCATCAAGCGTAAAGATGCGGAGGGTTTCAATCGGTGGGGCCATGGCAACGTAGTCGATTTTCAAGCGCTGCAATGGCTCTTAGCGATGCCCCAACCGCGCTATTTCCTAACCGATGGCGAGTTTACAGGGCCTGAAGTGTCTATGCGTGCGGCCAAGCAACTACTCGCCACAGCGCTAGGGCGTAAGAAGCTAACGCAAATCACTAGCTTCAAAGAGATGAATGCAGTGTTAGCGAAAATGGGAAGGGGGATAGCAGGATGATCCGAGGCTTAGCTAGGCTATTACGCTATGCTCGCCATGGGCCGATGCGTGGCCATGACGCTAACTCCCCGCTCACTAAGCACACTCTACAAACTAACGGCATAGGTAATAACTATCCAATGGACATTCGTAAGCTATGCGCTGAGGGAAAGCACGCTAGGTGCCTTGCCTCAAGGTGCGCTTGTGAGTGTCACCATCCCGAAAGGACAATTCAATGAGACTAATCAATGCACTAGCACAACTGATAGTGCTTGGGTTCTTTTGTTATGAAGGATTCAAGTTTGAATCAACCCACAACTATTACCATGCGGCTTGGGCAGCCATCTTCATGCTTGAAGCAATATACCTCGACTTGGGGAGGTCGCATGACTAACGCTAAGGCAACCCGCTCTAAGGGTAATGCGGCATCGAATCAACCCCTACAAACGTATGAGGCATGGCGCAAAGAGAATAAGGGCGATGCACGCGAGTGGGCAAAGGAAATGTTGGAGCAACTAGGGCAGACTTATAGGGAGCTAGGGCCAAGCGATAGGTATGCTGTGAGGCTTGGCTTGGCAGATGCGGAGGGCAGATGACTAGGCAAGTGACAACGTATCGGCGAAGATCGTTAGGCTAGTGTGAATAGATAGCAAGACTAGAGGCCATGCTTCGGCGTGGCCTTACTTATTTGTAATGACAAGATTGTACGTACATTTATTAACCCCCCGCTAGTGTGAATCCCACCGAGTTAACCATAGTTAACCTAGCTCCAACCTAGCCCACTAGCTTGAGTCGGCCCACGCTAGTCCCTCGCACCAATGCATCGCTTAGTGAGCGTTAGAGTTAGCGTGAGTGTGTGCGGGTTAGGTTATGCAATACAAGCGCTGTAGCTACAGTAGGCGTAGCTAGGGGGGGGGGATACCCCGGCCCCGCCATGCTCGAAACGGGCCGGTGTTGGCTCCGAGAATTTTTTAAGGTCTTTACAATCGAGGGGGTGCCAATTTGGCTCATGAATCCTTTTCGCTTTATCGTCATCTAACCTTACCAAGCGAGTCATGGGGGTTCGATTCCTCTCACCGGCTCCATCTATTCCAATGTCTGAATCTAAGTACCAACCTCCCGTCAACATGCCCGAGAACATTCCCGGCAACCCAACCAACCCCCAGTCGATGATCGTCCAGTTCCTCCACTCCAGCGGCCAATGGATCGGCGCTGACGCCTCCCAACTGATGCTCATGCCAGTCAAAGATGGCGAGAATGACATGGTGGCCTTTGGCTACGGCTCAGAGGGGAAGTTCAGGGAGCTGGTGCGCTTCCCTGGCAGGCTAACTCTTGAAGAAAAGACGATTGTGATTCCATGAGCCTAACATCGAGCATCAAGGAAATCGCTGAGCTCTATCAGGCTGCCCTAGAGGCTAAAGCCAAGGAGAAGGAAATGGCTCTACCTAAATCATACTGCAGCGCTTGCGGGGCTGATTATAGCGACCCCCTCCATAGCTGCGCCACCTACCCTGGCTTGTTGGGATCGGCAAACCCAACGCCTGATGTATTCAGCGCCATCGAGTCATCCAAGACCTATCTCTACGACGCTGTGTGGGCTCGCTTCGACGAACAAGATAAGAAGATTGAAGCCCTCACCCGCACTCTTATTGATCTACTTAACGCGCTGAGGGAGGTTCAATGCCGCTAAACGGGGGCGACAACCTAGCGAGGGGCGCTAAGTCGGCGCAGTTCAGCACCGGCGGCAAGGACATCGACCAGCTTGAGTGGGACTTAAGCGTGCTCACGCGCACCGAATTTCTGTTAAAATATGTTGGTACGTCCGAGGCTCGTTACGATGAGCTTCTGGCCCAACACAACAGGGGGAATGCCTAATGCACTACCTTCACAACTTTGAATACTTACTCATTGGGGCGTTTGCTGTATCCTTGGCTGAATATTTGTTCAGCTATAACCTCATCGACCTCCTCAAGGACAAGATTCTTGGCCTCTTTGCGCCCAAGGCGAAGAAAAGCTAATGCCTGCCTTTGATCCCATAACCGCTGTTGCCAACACAGTCAACCTAGTGTTAAATCGTGTGCTGCCTGATAAGGCCGCCAATGACGCATCCAAGGTAGAACTTGCGAAGATGCAGGTCTCTGGAGAATTGGCGGAAGTCGCGGGGCAACTAGAAATCAACAAGGTTGAGGCTGCCTCCAATAGCGTCTTTGTGGCCGGCTGGAGGCCATTTGTAGGATGGACCCTTGGCGCGGGACTATGCTATGGCCTAGTTCTCCAGCCCTTTATCGTACTCGCGTTAATTGTCTTTCATAGCCAGTTCGACCAAACCAAACTTCCTGTACTGGACGCAAAAACAATACTTGAACTTCTTGGTGCGTTGCTGGGATTTGGTGCGTATCGAACTATTGACAAGGCTACAGGAACCGGCAATGGCCACTAAATCACGCTTCGACGTTGAGCCGCTGTGCCAAGCTGATGGTTTTGGTGGGGAAGATACCAACCAAGCGCCCATTACCCCACAAAGCGGGTTTCCCCAAGAAACGCTCAGCGTGATTGATCGCCGCCCTTCCTACGACCAAACGCCAGTTGAGCCCCAACCCTTCAACGCCCATCCTATTGGGGATTACATTGTCGTTAAGCGCATCCCCGAGCCAGAAGGGTTAATTGTTGAGGCGGACGTGGCCAAGGATAAACCTATTAACTGTGAAGTTGTGGCGGTTTCAGAACATCCCTCCTCAGAGTATGCCAGCGCGGCCCTACAATCCATCGGCCCCGGCGATAAGGTGCTAATAAGACGCTATAGTGGCACCGAAGTGAAAGTTAACGGACAGGAATATACATTGGTGATTATTTTCGACGTTCTATTGCGTCTCGGGGAGATTGGTCAATGAGTGTCCTACCCCGTCCGTAACTCCGACATAGCCCTCCAGTTGCTCAATCAATTTCGTGGCCTAATTGACGGAATCTCCTACAAAATGGGCGTTCGCTATCATCTCTCCACCGAGGATAGGGAGGACTTAGTAGCCGCCGCCCACGCCAAGATAGGAACTATTCGGTGGCGCACAGTCCTAAAGCGCTCCGGTGGGCAAAATCTCAACAACTACACAATCAGCGTGATTCAGAACACAATGGTAAAAGAAGTAAGGCGCATTAAAGCCGAGGGATTGAGTGGCCTAAGCAAGGGGCCGGCGATCACTGCCTTCCCCCAGCATGATGACACGCCCCAGCCTGAGTGTGGGGCAGATGGTTTGCCGGATAGGATGGCGGCTACTGAGCTATCAACTAGAGCGAAGGAGCTGCTGGAGCCTCGGGAGTGGATGGTTGTTAGCCTCCTTCATGGCTTCGATGGTGGTCCCTCACGCACGCCTCAACAAGTAGCGCGGGAGCTGGATATGCCCCGCTCCAAGGTTGAAATTCTGCTCGAATCCGCCATGACGAAGATGAGGCGTTCGATCACTTCCCGGTAGCTTTCTCTAGGAGCTACCTCGATGCCTGCTTATATTTCTGAGCCCACGCTGAGCCAAGGCCCCGCCCCTGGGCAGGCCAATCAATCCAACGTCACGATCCCCTGTGTTACCCCCGGCGTTCCTGCCTACTCGTTTGGGCGACAGGCTGGCTACAACGACGCTCCAACGCAGAATACAGAGTTTGGTGACGCCCAAACTGTATCCAAGGGGCGGCAGTTTGCGGTGCGCTCTTTTCCTGGCATGAATCAGAACTCGCCGGCTATTGGATATGAAGTCACTACTCCCAGTGCCCCTACCAGCTTCTCCATCCAGATTGAGGGCGCATTTGTCGATGTAGATGCCAACTATCGCATCATCGGATCGGCTATCACCACGGTTGGCGCAGGCACAGTAAATTTGGGCAGCGAGCGCTACAACTTTCTCCGCTTCAACAACACGGCGGTGAGTGGTGGCACCAACCCCACGGTGGTGGCGAAGTTCGTTCTCTAAGGTGGCGCATGAAGAAACTTATTTGGTTATTGTTGATTGGCGTTGCAGCGGCGCAGGCTCCCGGCCCCGATGTCCATAGTGGACGATTCTTAGCTGCTAATTACGGGCAATGGAGCGCACAAATTACATCTATTCCTTCCGCTACACAAGTATGTGTGAATGCTATCACAGTTGTATTGGCCGATGGCTCTAAACTAAATCCTTGGAATACTAATGCCCCCATTATTTTTTCGGGAGGTACTTCTCAAGCCGAAACTCTAACCCCAACTAGTTTTAATTTTACACAATCGCCTGGGCAAACTTGTATTACCGTTTCAGCATTCGCCCATACTCACTTCACTGGTGATAGCATTGGTTCAGGAACCTTTGGATTACAAGAAGCGTTAAATGCTGCTGGAGTAAAGCTAGGGGGAGCTGTTTCAATCGACCAAAACTGGACAGCGTTGGGTGGAACTACGGCTATAGTTAACGCGGCGGCAATTCCACTAAATACTAATATTGAAGATTTGCGATCTGGTGTTAGCAGTGGTGGGGCGGTTAGCTCAGTGGCGGGGTTGGGGGGAGAATTTGTTGGATTGGATATGGGTTGGGGAGCGGTTCAATTTGGGGGTTCTCCATGCACCGCAGCCAATATTGTTAATGGATTTCAGTTTGTTCAGCGGTATACTCAAACTTTCACTCGGATGGCCATTCGGGTAACTACCACGTTTGGTACTTCCTCTCATATAGGAGTGGCACTTTATAATTCGGCTGGCACGCAAATCCCTAATGCCACTACTGGTGCTTTAGATGGAACGGCGATTGGGGCACCACAAGTAGTAACTGTTCCCTCTGTCACCCTAACACCAGGAATTTATTATGTTGGCATTAGTACTGATGGGGCCACTAGTGGGGCTATGGTAACAATACTACTATCGGTATCTAATAGCACAATAACTGAGTTCACCAATACAGCGAGAGGAACTAGGATTTTTACTGGCTCCTCCGCGAGTGTTGGTGGAGTTCCCCCAGCTACTCTTGGGACGTTATCCTCTCAAACTACAGCAGGGGTTATCCCATTGTTATGGATTGAGCCATGATTAAATCTCCACTAACTCGATTTGTAATTTCTATCGAAATCTGCACCGACGAAGAAGAAGGTGAAGATGACGAGCGTGAGACTCCTCTAGGCAAAGAATCTATCCACCCCACAAGCAAACGGATGTACCGCAAGCCAGAAGATTTAATAGATGAGCATTCCTAATGGCCTTCCGCAAACTGGAGAACTTCGACATCACCGGGAGCGATGCCGACCTTCAAGCAGTGCCCCCTCAAGTTAACCTTGGTCCTGCCAATATTACCCTTTTTGTAGGAATAGACGCTGCGGGAAATTTTTGGGCCAATGGAACCAGAATAGGCCCAGCAGGAGCAGCCCCGGCTAATTTTTCGGATTCTGAAGTTCCATCTGGAGTTATAAATGGCATCAATTTAACTTTCACCTTAGCGCACATACCAAGCCCTATGGCTTCGCTTCAACTTTTTAGAAACGGACTGCTTCAGCAGGCAGGAGGAGGAGATTATGCTTTATCAGGAAACACCATTACGTACGCGATTGCTCCTGGTAGTGGTGACACTTTGCTCGCTAACTATCGCTACTAGCGCACAGAATAAGATAGATTACGTTGGACAAATTAAGAATAAACCGGTAATCGATGTGCGTGAACGTGGTATTCAATGTAACACTGGGACAGATCAAAGCACCGCATTTAATACCCTACTGGCCAATATTAGCAATACAGAAATTGACATCCCCTATAACTGCCAAATTAGAGTAGACACGCAGCTATCAATTTTTGGACAAACAAGTTGGGTTATACGGGGGCTGGGGGCTTGGCCTGCCCTTGGGGGGTTCAATGGTCCGGCAATCTATGGCTGTAATGGAGCAACTGGGTCGGTGTTATACATTAACCGCTCAGCCTTTGGTCGAATTACAGGCCTAGGTGTGTATTCTCATGGCCCTAGTGCGATTTGTGCTAGTGCGTCTTTTACAAAATCGATCACCATTGACAATACAGGCGCAACTGGACTAGCAACACAACATATTGAGATAGACCATTCCTCTTTCGTGACTAATCCGCAAGGTGGCTCAGTCTCTGGGTATATGGGGGTTGAGGTAACTAGCGTGACTGGGAACCTAAATTCTATGAAGTTTGAACATAACTGGATTCATTGTCAGAACTCAGCTAATAGCTATGGCATACGGATTGGCAGCTCAACATCGGACGATGATGTCGCTAGAGACAATGAAATTGATAACTGCTTTCAAGGAATTAGATTGGAAACCGGCAATATCGCTATTGATAAGAATATATTCACTAGTGATGGGGCTTATTCCCTATTTGGCACTAATGGGGCGGCAATATACCTTGGTGGATGTACTTCTGGCCCAGTAAACATAAGTTATAACGAGGAAACAGGGGGTGGCCCATTTCTAAACTCCAACAACGATACAAATGGAGGATGTAGTAATGGGGAGAATCTTATAGGTAATGAAATGGGAGTTAGTGATATAAACACTTTGCAATACGCAGTTAATCTGGGCACAGCCAATGGTAGGCATTTAATGATTGGGAATGATATATACATTTTTGGTTCTCCGGCCACTACTGTTGCAGCAGTGGGCTCAAACTCTCAATCATGCCCCTCCTTTGGGCCGCTCGGTACATTTATAGATATTGCTAACGTAAATAGATTTCCATCAAACTCTGCTCAATGGTCAGGGTGTGTGAGTGGTCCAGATTTTCAGTTTGGGCACGATCAATTGTGGTCAAGTTCAGATGGCACTGGAGCAACCGCCGGACTTATAAAATTACTATCCGGCATTTCCGCAGGTGGAACGCTAAGTTTGGGCGCAGGAGGAAGTATTGTTTATCGTTGTTCAGTTGCGGGAACACTAAGAGTGGGCCAACTTACTACAGTTTCTGGGGATTGTGGCACTGCTATAGATACCGGATTACGCACTCCATAGACCGATAACTTTCTAGTATGAAGCGTTGGCTTATATTGGCTCTCTTATGCTCCCTCGGGTGGGCGCAGAACACCGCTCGCATGGTGTCGGGCGTTAACTATCAAACTGGCACCAGCTACACCTTCGTCGCGGCGGACACAACCAAGTTGGTGTCTTTCTCCAATGGCTCATCCATCGCCGCCACCCTCCCCGCGCCAACGACACTAGGCTTGAACGCTGGGTTGATCTTCAGCGTCGTCAATGTGGGCGCTGGGACGGTAACCATCACTTGCTCTGGTTGCACCATCAATGGAGCTACCACCCTCGCTCTAGTGAATAACCAAGGGGCGGATATTTACAACGATGGGACGAACTATGCGGCCCTTTCTACCGCCGCGATCTCAGCCACGCTTCCCTCTGGGCAGTTGGCGCAACCGTTGATGAATAACAATGGCACCACCGGTTATGCCACCAGCCCACTTTTCTGGGACGCTTCCCTTTTCGCTGGGGCCACCGCTGATGTGAAGCTAAATACCGCCAATGCATATGCTATTACTACAGGACATGGAGTTTTGAATGCTAGTTCTTTAGATGGGTCACAAACCATAGGAGCACAAGTCACTATTGGGGCGTTGCCTCAACCAAATGTAACAGCGGGTACTAGTGGGACGTTTAGCACAGGCACATTTTATATTGCTTATAGTTTGACTTCATCTCAAATTGCAGAGACAACTAGCTCGCGGGAAACTGTAATTACAACGGGAGGGGCCTGTACTACGAACTGCTCACTAACAATTACCACCCCTACATATGTTGGAACGGCAACGGCTTGGGCTGTGTACGAAGGCACGTCTCGCTGGAATATGCTTCTGTGCGGGTCGGTGGGCGGGACGGCCATTGGGAGCAATATCACGATCACTAGCGCCTGCACAGGTAAGAATGTCTCCACCGTATTCTCCAATGGTGGCACTCCCAATGTTCACTTTATTCCACCAAAGAACGGAAATTGGACAGTTACTTCAACGCAAGGTGCTGGGTTCTGCGGCCTGATGTTTACCAATCTTTCTAGTATGGAAGATTTATCTAGTGGTGAGGGCCGTCCATGGTTAATTAAAGGCAATGGGAGCGTCAACCTTGATGCACTAGTCTGCACTGATCCCGATCCAGAGGGTACAGGCCAAGCTCCTGGGGGCTATTACCATGTAGACGGCATTTCGGCGGCAGCAACTTCTGGAGACACATACCATATTGCGCCTTTAGTTATACAGTTCGTCTTTGATAAATCTAAATTCCTTGATTGGCATGGAACATCAAGTGTTTCAGGGCCTCTGATGTGGGTTTATGGAACTTGCTGCGGAACTATTATAGAGGCTCAAATGGAGTGTTTCTACACTGGGGGCTGTATCCCATTACGAGTTGGTTGTGTTGTGTCAAGTGGTCCTTGTACCAACTACTCTGGAATTGTAACCAACTCAACTGTATTCCTCGCCCCCTCTCTAGTCCACCCAGGCAATACCACTAACTGTACAATTTTAGGAGAGAACTGCCCAAATTTAGAATTTTACTCGGGGGGTAACAATATAAGTTTTGTTGGAACAACCTACTTTGAAACAAATAGTAGTTCCACTGGAGATGTAGTTCAATTTGGTACAGGAGGGCAGGCAGGGGGGCCATTCAACTTTGATGAAGTTCAAGTAGGGGCAGGAACGGGTTGTGGATACCTATACGCACTTGCACTCACAAACTCTATTCTTGGTTTTCGGGCTGGGCAGACACGTAATGGGGCTTGCACAAATGTCTTGAAAATAGGCGCAACTGGTAAAATCACAGGAGTAACCTCAAATTCAACCTTGCCCGAGATCACCTATGACGCCAATAACCCAGTCTACAACCTTTCTCTAGCCGTTCCCCCCAGTGGAGCAATAGCTTCTGCCCCAACCAGCGCCCAATATGAAGGGGCCTACTACACCGCCACCAACTGCAACGCCGCTTGTACAGTGGGTGGAACCTGCACCGCTGGCGCTTCTACGCATTGTGAGGTTCGTTTCAATGGTAGTTCGTGGGTTGAAACGGGCCGGTAGCTTTCTGTAGGTGCGCCATGTCTGATGAAATCCTAGCCATTCTGGCCGATCAATCCAAAGCTATTGGTCGCATTGAGGGCGCTTTAACTCAGTTGGTTGGAAATGGCCAACCGGGGCTCATCAAAGAGATGCGTGATGACATTGAATCACTCCAGCTCTCTCGTAGTCATGCTAGAGGCTACATTGCTGGCGTTACAGGCGTATTAACCATCGCAGAGATCGGCTGGCATTATCTGCTTCATAAACTTGGGGGTAAGTAATGGCGTTCACCGACGAAGATCGCGCTAAGGCGATGGCCTCTTTCAAAGACCATCGGCGCAAAACTCAGTACATGAAGAATGCGCTCTTTAAGATTGGTTGGATGCATCCCACTGAGCTGGAAGCCTACGAACCTACAACGGGCATCGAGCTGATTGCCAAGACGATGATCCTCCAGTGCGCTAACAGCAAAGGCAAGAATGCCACCCAGGTGTTGAAGGAGATCAGAGACACCATTGGGGAGCGTATCGGCTCCAACTGGAAAGAAACGAAAGAGCACCATGAGGGAAAGCCCGACATCCTCAACGACCTACCTCGGCCTAAGCGGGAGCCTGAGCTTGCCAATTAGCAACCCGCTTTAGGGGTAATGGGGCCATGCCTAAGTCAGTCAAGATCACGGATGTCTACCGCCCCCACGCCCAACAGATCAAGTTCCACGAATGCCCCGCTACTTTTAGGCTCTATGGTGGCGCAAAGGGTGGGGGGAAGTCTGTAGCTCTCTTGTGGGAGGCTATCGGCTGGTGCCTCCGCATCCCTGGCGTTAACGTCCTCCTCCTACGGCGCACCTACCCTGAGCTGAAGAAGGGCCTCATGCGCCACCTTGAATTGTTGGTTCCACCCGATATGTATGGGGGGCAGAAGAATTGGAACAAAGCCGATGGCTTTGTAGCCTTCCCCAATGGCTCTAAGCTCTACTTCGGCTCGGCCCAGCATGAGAAAGACGTGATGGCCTACAACGGCCATGAATACGTCTTTATTGGCATAGACGAGGCTACCGAGTGGCCCTACGGGATGTTTGAATACCTGACCTTCCAGAACAGGTGCCCCATCAAGGTTGACTCCAACGGCGACACGGTGATTCCCTGTATGGCCCTGGCGACCAACCCAGGCGGCATCGGGCATGAGTGGATCAAGGCCCTCTTTATTGGCGAGAAGGATGAGAGTGGCAAATATGTACGTACACTTGCCGGCGTGCATAAGAAGATTCCTGAGCTTAAAGGTGTAGAGGTTGATCTCTCCAACTACGCTTTTATCCCGGCGAAGATATTTGATAATCCAGCCTATGCCACTGACAAGCGTTATCTACAGAAGCTAGAGACGGCCAACGCCATCTGGAAAGAGAAATACCTCTTTGGCTCATGGGAGACATTTGAGGGCGCTTACTTTGATAAGTTCGATCCAGCCATTTGCGTGATGGACAAGTATTTGGTCCGAAGGCTGGTGCATGGGCAGCCGTGGCACCCCAAGTGGCTAGGCATCGACTGGGGCTTTCGCCACTGGGCTACTGCTTATTGGTTCTCTAACGTCACTATCACCGATGAGGAGGGCAAGCCTCACGATAAGACCATTGTTTACGACGAGCTGGTGGTCCAAGGAACAGGAAGTAGGGAGTTGGCCCAGCTTATAGCGAAGAAGTGCCGCTGGACGGATGAGAACGGTAGGGAGCAAGTCACCAACATCCAGGCCGTCTACCTATCGCCCGATGCCTTTGCCTCCAGGGATGCCGAGAATACCGTAGCGGAGAAGCTGGATGAGGCCCTATCGCCCTTCAAGCTCCCCCGCTCCACACCCGCCGACGATGATCGCGTGGGTGGCGCTAGGTTGATTGATGAGATGTTCTCCCGCCGGCCTGAGCCTGACTTGTTGGTGAGTGAGGAGTGCGAGGAGTTGATCGACGCGATACCCAACCTTCAGGTGGATGAGAAGAACCCCGAGGATGTAGCTAAGACGAAGCTCCGCTCGGACGATATTTACGATGGCTTCCGCTACGGTCTGAAGTCGATGCTAGCGAGTGGCAAAACGCCTTTTGCGGTGGAGCGGGATCGGATTATGAGCATGTGTCACACTAACCAAGAGAAGTTCTGGACCGACATAGCGTTGAAGCAGAAGCGCAAGGCCGCCGCTGGGATTCGCTTCTTTCGTCCAAGGGGGTTTGGTGGCCGATAGGGACTTTACGCTGCTACCCGTTGGGACGGTGGTGATTCAGAGTGAAAACTGCGTCACCTTTGAGTTTCCCAGCGAGGATGATGCCATAGCGTTCGCTGAGTTTATTCATTCGTGGGTGCGGGGGGAGATTGAACTTGAGGCAACTGATAATCAGGCTTCTTATTAGGGCGCTAGCTACTGTATATACAGAACGTCGCTACTTACCAATAACCAACGACGTTTTGGCACAGGCCGCCGCGTTGGCGAGCGCACCTTTACCCCTAAAGCGGGTTTCACAAGGAAAGGTTGAGCCGATCCGGTTTAGACGCTTGACCTACGCCCAGGAGCAGAGTGAGTGGGAGTGGAAACACAATAAAAGGGCGCGGGAACTCGTTGATCGCGCTAAGGCTGGCTACTTCTAGGCCGGTATATTTCTGATGAGGAGTCATCCATGGCCATCCCTACCCCCAACTTCCACGCTGGTCGCCTTTTAGCATCGGCATTTAACTACACAACCACTATTCTTTCTGGCTCGGCTTCTGGCACTAACGTCACCATTGTCGTGGCCAGCTCGCCGGTTGTCGCTGCCTCTGATGGATCACCATATACTCCTTTCTCGACCAACGCCCCGGTTACTCTGGGCGTGGGCCTAGCTAGCGCCGAGACGGTGACTCCCTCAGCGGTGAGTTATACGGCGGTTTCTGGAGCGGTTCAGCTTACCGTAACCACTTCTAACGCGCACAACTTTGGCGAGACGGTGACTTCTGGCTCGGGTGGCCTTCAGGAAGCCCTGAACGTAGCTAACTCCAGCGGCGGGGGCGTTGTAACCCTCGATGCCTCGTTCACTGGAACTGCCGCCCAAATTAACTCTGCGACGGGCTTTGGTCAGGTGACGATTGAGGATATTAGAACGGGTATCAACGCTCGCCCCTCTAAAGTTGCGCTAGCAGGAACGACTGATGTGATCCCCGTCCAAGAAGGCGTTTATGTGTTTACTAACGCCAGCGTGGATGCGGCCACTTTAGCGGCCCCTGTAGCTGGGATCGACGATGGCAAGGTGTTGATGTTTACCACCAAAACCGCCGCTGCCCACACAGTCACAGTTGGGGCGAATAAGATCAACAACGCGGCGACAGGCAAATTAACCTGGACCGCTGCGATTGGTAATAACGCTACATTGGTCGCCTACCAAGGTGCCTACTACACGCTCTCTCTGAGTGGCGTGACAGTTAGCTAGGAGATAACTATGTTCACCAGTCCACTCAACCGCTTCGTTTCGTCCGATGAAGATTTGCAGGACGATATGGCTCCCACTGAGGAGTCGAATATGAATAACCCTCGCCCCTCCAAGAAGCCTGGGAAGGGAGCTGGTGCCTCGGGCTCACCCAAGAAACGCTCTGGCGATTACGTGTTCAACAAGAGCCACGCGCCCGATGGTAAGCCTACTGAGCCCATTCACTTCAATGGTGAGTCGGCCCCAGGTAAGCGTACCAAGGGTCAATTTGATCCCAGCGTGGGCAGTGGCCAAAAGACTGGGCACGAAAATATGCGAACCAACTCTGGCTTCGGCCAAAGGGGTGGAAAGTTCGTAGATGGCGATGCCGAGGGCTACGAGAATATGCGTGCTAACTCTCGCGGCGGCAAGTCGAGGACTTCAACCAAGGCTTAACCTATGCCTGCCACTTCCATCGCTCAGCGGCGAGCCATGGCGATTGCCGAGCATGAGCCAGAGAAGCTATCCGCAAAGAATAAATCCCTGCTCAGCATGAGTAAGGAACAACTACACGACTTTGCTTCAACGAGCGAGAAGGATTTGCCGAAGAAGAAAAGCCTAAAGGGGAAGTAAATGCCGGAACTCGATGCCTCGATGCCAGTTGAGGACGTATCCGGCGCTGATGAATCCCCGAATGCGAGCGGCGGTGACCAAGTATCACAAAAAGATGAACTCCCTGATGAACTAATTGCCACGTTGCGTGAGTTAATCACAAAGTTTGGGCGGGAGGAGATGCCCAACCATCGCCAAGAGTTGCTGAGGGCGCGGGAGGGGCGCTTCTTCTGGCGAGGCTACCAATATCCCATGTACAACTCCGACATGGGGGCGTGGGCAGTGCCCGAGAGTGGTGGCTTCCCCTGGCTAAGCTCTAGCGATGAGAGATCGAAGCGATTTTACTATGTCCACAATATCTACACGCCATTGGGCAAGACTCTTATATCGACACTGGCGGGAACGCCCCCTCCGGTTCGATTCAATCCTGTTGATCCTAATTCGATTGATGACGTGGACTCTGCCAAAGAGGCCGAGAAGTACCGTCAGCTATTCTACCGAGCAGTTGACATTGGCCAGGTACTTAGGGATGTCGCTCGCTATGCCTATACCGATGGTCGAGTCATCGGATGGGTCAGGAAAGACACCAACGGGCAGAAGTTCGGCCACAACGCTGATGGATCGCCCAAGACGCAAGAGATTGTCGAGTTATATGGCGTATTGGAGACTAAGGTTCCAATTAGCCTTAGATCGCAAGATGCCTTCCCATATATATTCGTCGCCACAGAGAAGCACCTTAGCGACTTACGAGCGAAGTATCCAGATAAAGCGAGCAAAATTAAGGATCATACTTCTAGTCCTGGCGACGATCAGTTTGACCGCACTTGTCGTTTGGCTGTTCTTCAGGGCACTGAGTTTGCCACTAACTCCGGTGAATCTTACAATCATCTGGTTACTGAGCAGTTCTGCTGGCTTCGCCCATCTGCATTTCAGATGATCCCTGAGGGGGAAAAGACTAAGAAAGATGATTTGATTGGCCGCTTCCCTACTGGGTGCCGCGTTACCTACGCCGGCCAAACCTTCATTGAAGCAATAGAGGAGAACATGGACGATGTTCTCGCCCTCTTTCAACCAATGAGCGGTGATGGCCAGTCAGTCCCAGCCCTAGGCCAGTTTGTCATTAGCGTCCAGAAGCGCCTCAACAATCTCATCAACATGGTGCAGGAGAAGTATGAGAAGGGGCAGCCAACTAAGTTTGTCGATTCCAAGCTGGTAGACACCGACGCGATGACGGATCAGATCGCTTCACCTGAGGTTTATATGCCGGTGAAGAAGCCGGCGGGCGAGGCGTTATCCAACTTCTTCTACAAAGAGGAGGAGCCCCAGGCCGCCCCTGACATGATTCGAATGATCTCTGATTTGAAGGGGCCTGACGCCCAAATGCTGAGTGGAGCTCAACCATCCCTCTTTGGCGGCTCGATGGTCAACGCCAAAGCAGCAGCCATCTATTCTCAAGCTAGAGATCAAGCCCTCGGCTCCCTATCTTTGACGATGGAGCCCATGAAGTCTTTCCTAGCTCGCATCAACGAGATAGCTGCAATGAGCGCCGAGGAGAGGGAAGAACAGCAAGCTAGTGGATTGGTGCCCACTTCACGAGGAACCTTCCAAACGCTTAGTGTAGACCTAGACAAGCTCCGCGCTGGCCACTATCGCTGTGAGCCCGAAGTTGACGAATCGCTGCCTGATTCCCCTAGCGCCCAGCGCCAGACGTTCATGCAGATGATTCAATTTATGCCTGACGTGATGGGCCAGTTGTTGCAGCACCCAGACAATCAATACTTCCTCCAGCACGTGAGTGGGTTGAAGGGATTCGTAGTGCCGGGGGCTGATCAGCGCAACGTTCAGCTTAGAGAGATTGAGATGCTGATCCAAGGCCAAGCTGAGCCTCCTTCTCCAGAGGATGTTCAGAAGGTAGCCCAGCACACTACTTTGCTCCAGGTGGCTGGTCATCCCACGCCTCAGCCCAAGCCTGAGGATATGTTGAGGCCCTCGATTGAGATTGACCCAATCTTTGACGATCACAAGGTTCACTTTGAGGAGTGTCAGCGCTGGATGTATAGCGACGATGGGCAACAGGCGCGAATGGTCAATAACAAGGGTTATGATAACGTGCGCCTCCACGCGCTCGAACACTATCGTGTGCTTCAAGCTGGGCCGGACGCGGGGGCTCCAATGCAAGATAATGTGCCCGATCCAAGCCAAGCGCTCCAAGGGGCGAAAGCGAGAGTGGCTATAGCGCAGCATGGACAGGAGGGACAAGCCCAACCTGCACCCAAGCTACAAAATAAAGCATCCAAGCAGAAAGCGGCCCCCGGTGGAGAGTAAATACCGAGAACAGGGCACGCTAGGTTCAGGTTATGCGGAAGAAGGCCCATACCATTGCTCAGATTGCACCCATAAGCGCTCATCGACTGATCCATTGTGCAATCATCCTATTGTTGTTAATGATCCTGATATGCAGGATCGCCGCCAGGGAGATGTGGTCCAAATTAACCTGCAAAAAGGATGCTGCCGATTCGTCCATCCCCCCTCAGTTGTAGCGCTCGTCATGCGCCATGGTGAAACGCTTCTCAACGAGGAAGGGCGGTTGAGATCATTGATGGACGTGGATATAGCGCCCGAAGGCCAGCAGCAGGCCGAAGAAGCGGCGCAGTTCATCATCCAAAACTATCCCAACGTTAAGCGCATCATTACAACGCCCCTAAAGCGCACCCAGCAAACTGTCGCCCCAGTTGCGGCCCAGCTTGGTCTAACTCCCGAGGTTGACCCCTCCATCATTACATGGAACATGGGCGTTCTCATTGGGCAGAAGAAAGATGAAAACAAAGATGTACTGGACTACTTTGTGGAGAACCCCGACGAGCAGATTCCACAAGGTGAGTCGCTTCAGCAAGTGTTGGATCGCGCCATGCCCACGCTGGAGCTTCTGTTGGAGCAAGCTGAAGATGCCCCTATTACGCTCATTTGCATGACATCCAGTGTTATCGTGCCCCTCATAAAATACATTAGCGGCACGCCTATCAGCGAGCCGGGGGATGACGTTGGCGTTGGCCCCGGCGGGATCATGGCCATCTCCGTCTCTGGTGATGGCTACACTATAAAGCCTGTGTTTGGAGAGGTTAAGCCGGCTGAGGTTGGCGCTAGCTAGCCCCGGTAGCTTTCTATTGGATTCGCGTTTCTAGGAACACACCCTAGCCTATGGTCGCCTCCAAGGACATTTCCCTAGACTTTTGTGATCCGTTGATTGACACGTATCACGTAGATGGGGCTATGCTTCCCGAGGAGATCAAGGGAAATCGTGAACGAGGATACTATGCCCGACTATGCCGACCTGCTTTCTCCCTCAGAAGAAGTAATAGACGAACCCCTTGAAAACGTTGATGAACCTGAGCCAGTAGAAGAGGATTTAACCGTCTCCGAAGAAGGCGACGAACCGCCCCCAGAAGGTGATGAGCCTCCTACTGAAGAAGTGGTTGAGGCTGATGCTGAGCCCTCCCTCATTGGCGATGGTAAGACCATCCCCGCCGAGCTGAAGGAGCTAATCAAGCTCCATCCTGATAGCGCGAAGTTGCTGAAGGACATGTACTTCACCAACGCTCGCTACAACAAGTTTGGCAAAGTCGCTGATCTACAGAAGCTCAAGGACTATGTTGATTCCTACGGCTCCCTCGACGATGCTATTAAGACGAAAGAGCAGATCGACTCCATTGGCGATCTCAATGAGTTGGTTGAATCGAATAAAGTCTATTCCCGTCTTGATGAGCAGTTCACCGCTGGCGACCCAGCTTATGTAGACCACTTGGCGAAGGTTAACCCCGAGGCGTTCTCCAAGCTCGCGCCAACTTTTCTCTCCCGCTTTGGCTCTGACCATCCTGAGCAATACAACTACCTGATGAGCCAAGTGGTGATGAGCACTCTCATCAATACGGGCACGCTCAACGATATCAGCTTGCTTCAGCAGGCCGCTGCAACGGGCAATGTGGAGCAGATTAAGCAAGTAGCCGCTCGCATCAACGAGAGCTTGGGCGCGATTCAAGGTTTGTCTCAGAAGGCTCCAATGATCCAACGAGCTGACCCTCGCGTGGCTAAGTTGGAGCAGGAGAAGCAACAGATCGCGCAAGAGCGCCAGCAGATGTTTGTGAGCGACATCAAAGACCGCACAAACACCTGGGCCTCGCCTGAGATTCAGAAGGCGCTGGCTCCCTATGGCCGATTGCGTCCTGAGTTGATGAAGCGCTTGGATATTGCCACCAAAGAGGAGATTGGCAATATCCTGGGGCAGAATACTCAGTTCCAATCAAAGATCAAGCAGGCCATTAGTAGGGGTGATAGAGATGGGGCGCTTCGTCTCTACAAGCAATTCGTCACGCCGCTTGTATCAACCGCCGCTAAGAGGGTCGCGGGGGAGTTTGGTTTGAAGGCTGCCCCAAAACGTCAACCTACGGTAGACCAAAATGCGCGTCCTCAAACTAGGAACAATCGTACCCCAGTTGAGAGCGGCTTTGAGCGCGTCACCAAATTTCCTGATGTGAAGGATGTTAGGCGCGACTTCGATGACTATTACGACTGGGCCGCTAAAGATCAGTTCATGCTCAAAGATGGCCGAAAGATCAAGGTGGTGAGCTAATGCGCTTCTTCCAATGGCTGAGGCAGTATAAGTGGGATGCCTACGGCTGGCTCGCTATAGTTGGCATTGGCGCTTACTGGGAAATTATGGGCGCTATCAAGCATGATCGCACCACCTTCACCGACTTAGTACGCACCACAGTTCCCATTGAAGTTAGGTTGTTAGTGCTAGCGGTGTTGATATGGCACTTCTGCATGGGGCCTGGGAATGCGAATGGGCCTCGGTGGTGGTAAGTAGCGGTATATTCCTTATGTAAGGCCAACAACACTGCCTCTGGGATCACACCCCAGCCCCCAAAAGGGAAAGCGTGGACAGTTGATGACAGCCAAGCAAACTTCATTTAGGTAATGGTGAAATTATATGGCAGCTCCTTCAACTTTGTCTCAAACTACGGCGCTCATGTACGAGCGCGTTCGATCCAAAATCGCACTTCTCTACCCCCGCGAATCGGTTTTTGCTGATCTCATTGATAGGGTTGAGAACGATCTCGTCTCTAGCCGAGCGATGCGTCTCCCCGTTCAGATGTTCAGCGGTTCACAGTTCGCCCAGACCACCTTCGCTGGCAGCGATCTTGGCGTTGGAACTGCGACCAACTATCAGGTATTTCAAACCACTCCGATTGGCTTCGTTCAGGCGACCTCTTGGAGCTTGGATTCTCAGTTCACCACTGAGAGCGGCGAGCAGGCAGTTGAGTCGTTCGTCAAGCGCGAGCTGAAGAATGCCCTCGCGGAGTTTGCTTGCTACACAGATGTGATGTGTCAGCAGGACTCCACCGGCACGCTTGATACCGTCATCGGCATCAACACTGCCCCCAACAACATTCGCGTCAACAACCCGACTCGGTTCCGCGACAATGGAACCTATCAGGTCTTTACGACTGGCTTTGGTGCCCTCCGGGGAACCATCGTTGTATCAAGCGTTGATGCTCTCGGTGGCGTGATCTACATTGCGTCATCGAGCTACACTTTCACCAACACCACGGCAGGCGACCTCATAGTTATCAATGGCGCTCCCGGCGGCGCAGGAACCTCGTTGAACGGACTTCTGTTTATTCAGAATGACCCCGGCAACGCTGGAACCTACGCTGGCTTGAGCCGAGCCACCTACCCTGGCAAACTCCGCACTCCGCACATCGCGGCTGGTGGATTCGCGTTGACGGCAGAACTTGGCCGCACCGCAGTCCAGAAGATGCGTATTCGCATCGGCGCGGAGTCTGAGAAGGACTTTAAGTGGTACATGGGCCTGGATCAAGAGCAGAACGTTGAGGCCATTTCGCTCCAGACTCAAGCCGTCGTACTTAACCAAGTCGAAGGCAACCGCAGCGTTGACCCCATCAAGTTCGACGCTCCCCGCTCGTTCGTGGGGCGTTCGATCAAGGTGAGTGCATCTGCTGCACCGGGACGCATCGACGGACTCCAGCTTAACCATTGGGTTAAGTCCAGCGTTCTTCCTGGTGGTGGCGATCCACAAGTCCTCGCATGGTCGGGTGTCAGCGAGTGGCCGATGTACGGCGCGTCGGGTGGCCTTGCTGCTGCCACCTTAACATATTTAATTTCGTTTTGGCAAATGATATCAGATAACCCTGCTGCTGGTGTCTATATCGACGGCCTTCCAGTTCCTTCGACTCTGCCTCTGGGCGCTAACAACTAACGCCTGAGTTAGAGAAACCAAGAGGGGCCACTTAACCGAGTGGCCCTTTCTTATATGAACACCGTCCTTCGTCAGTTCGATAGACCTACCCCACCCTGGGTAACTTCCCAACTTGTGAAGTTCGGTACCAACCCCTATGGGCAGCCGCTATATCGCGTAGTGTGGAGCGAGGGCCGCTTGGAGAAAGTCGGTGGCACATGGCAGAATCGCCTCCTCCAAGACAAGCCCAGCGCCATAGCCGTTACGGGCAACTTCATCCACGAAACCAATCCAGTTGTGGGAGAGTCAACTGAGTATCGCTCCGTCCAGCGCTATGAGGGCAAACCGTGCTTCATGCTGGAGAAGTGGCTCCCCACCAGCTACAGTAGGTCACAATGGTACGAACTTTTCTCCGAGCCATCTTCAGGTATTTGTTATCTTGGCCCCTATTTAGAGCATGGAGACTATCATCCCTGTTATCGGCTAGAACGCGACGGGGAGCCGATGCCTCTTACCCTCGCTATCATCGAGTATTACGTCCGGTTGATCGAACACGGAAAAGAATATACAGACGTTCAGCGCCGAATGGCGATTGAGGAGCGCCAACGCGCAGCCAAGCGTGAATGGGACAATCGCGTGGATGCTGTATTCGATGACTCTCAGCCGGCGTTTGGTGTTCAAGCGGTGATGAGTGGCTACGGAGGAAAGACTGCCGACAGAGTTAAGCCTGAGGATGTCTCCTTGGCCTCAGTTGATCGTCTACCCGATTGGGTTCCGCGCAAGCCGGGATTCTCCCAATTTTGACTTGGTCTAACCACCGATCATTTGATTCCCCTCCCCCAGCGATGGATTCACAAACCCGCTTTAGGGGTAATGGGGCCGGCGTGCCAATTTGGCACAGGCCGATAACTTTCTATTAGGAGATACCCATGCCTGTTACCGAATTACCAGCAGCCGCAGTGTTTCAGACGTTTGTCGAAGATTTTGGCATGACCAAGGATGGCCGTCGCACCAAGAACCCTTGGCAGAAAGACACCCTCCCCGATGAGATCATCAAGGCCCCGGTGGAGTGGTACATCTTCAACATCGGCCCCCTTAAGCAGACCATCAGCGCTGGCTCCATGGGCCAATACACGTTGCTCCCCCCAGATGAGGGCAAGCGCTACAACAAGCCCCTCGAAATCCGGCGCTACATGATCGACTGGGCCGACCAAGGCGACTATAAGCAGAAGCCCGTCATCATGGAGGGCTCGCTGGTAGCAAAAGAGTGGGTCACCCCCAATGGCGAGAAGGGCAACACAGACTTACGCAACTGGGGCGTGTTTGCCACCAAGCATAATCCCCCCAGCGAGGATGACCTCAAAAAGGCTGAAGATAGGCTCAGGGCTACACTAGATTCCATCGTCAAAAGAGGCGATGCCCTCTACGCCGACACCAAAACACGCAGCCAAATCACCGACGTTTATCTGACCGCCGCTAAGGCCCTTCATGCTGAGCGCCCATGGTGCTCTGAATCGAAGGCGATGGGCCGCTGTGAGGGCTGTGGCCGTGGCGTTGAGTTGGATATTGCCAAGTGCCAATGCGGTGCAATCCTCAACTGGACCAAGGCCCGCAAGCTGAGACTCGTCACCCAGGCTGAGTTTGACTTGGCTGTGGCTGACGGCCTAGTAAACGCCGCATTACCCGAAAAGCGGGTTACCAACGCAAAGGCTTAATCCATGGCCCTATCTAGGATTGATGGTAGCGTTTTAGATAACGTCCCACGCCCAGTTCCGGGTGCGAGCATCGCTGTCCTCAATCAGCCGGCCAATACGACAACCCAGCCAGGATCGCCCCTTGCCACGATCTACCAAGACGTGAATGGGGCGTTCCCCCTGGCGAATCCCTTCAGTGCGGCTAACTTCCCCGCCAACGGCCTCACCAACTACGATGGCAACGGCAACTATTTCTTCTACCTAGCCTCAGGCACCTACACCATTCAAATTTATGGCGGAACGCTAGCTAGTCAGATTGTGTTGGCGGATCAGAGCGCCGGTTCCGCCGCTGCCGGTGTCACCCTTCAAACCAACGGCACCAATAACGCTAGCCAAACTACGCTCAACCTAGCCGCTGGGGCTGGGATGACAGTCACCAACTCTGGTGGGACGGTGACATTTGTTGCTGCCGCCAGCTCCATAACCTTCCAGACGAATGGCACCAACAATGGCTCTCAGACGACCCTCAATCTCGCGCAAGGCGCAGGTATCACGTTGGCAAACGCTGGCGGAACTACGACGATTACGGCGGCGGCTGGGCCAACGTTTCAGACGAATGGGACGAGTAATAGCTCGCAGAGCACGCTCAACATCCAAAATGGAAGCAATATAACCGTCACCAATGTGAGTGCGGGGAACGTTTCGATTGCCGCTACCCTCACCGCCTTCCAATCAAATGGCACGCCGCTATCCAGCGCTACCACGGTTAACTATCAGAATGGCGCTAACATCGTCATTACCAACCCCAGCGCGGGAAACGTCAACATTGCTGTATCCAATGTTCCGGTTAGAATTGCGAGCGCTGATTACACCGCCCAGAGTGCCGCGATTACCACTACTACAATCTTCACCACTGGGCCAAGCGGGGCAGCGCAATATCTTCTTTCGTGGAACGCCAAAGTAACAACCGCTGCAACCACCAGCTCTACTCTAGGTGCGTTAACTATCACCTACACCGATCCGGATAACGTGGTTCAAACCATCACCGCTGGGGCGTTGAGTAAGGGCGGCACGTTGGAGACTACCGACGCGGGTAACTCTACGACCACTGTGCTATTAGGAATGCCCTTGATGCTCAATGTGGCTAACTCCAGCAACATTCAATATGCCTTCGCCTATGTGTCGAGTGGTGCGACGGCGATGCAATATAACCTTCACATTCGCGTGACGCAGCTTATAACCTAATGCCTAATGTTCCTACAACCGTTGGTCAGGGCTCAGCATATGACACTGCGGAGTATGTGCTGAATAACGCCCGAGCGGCGCTCAATGATGTAATGGAGAGCACCGCTGGTGATATTCTCACCGACGATTGGCCGGCTACTTATGTCTACCTCAACCAAGCCAAGAGAATTGTAGAGCATGAGTTGGCCTCGAATGGAGTTGAGTTCAATGTCAAAGAAACCTACCTCCTCTCGATCTCGCCATGCCAGAGCACCGATCCGACGCAGCAAGTTTGGATCAGCCAGAGCGGCTACTTCGACGGGGCGAACAACCACGCTAATCCTGCACTCCCAGGTGACCTTATCGTACCTCTACGCCTCTGGGAACGCTTCTCTAATACCCAGAATCCCTTCTTTCAGATTACTCCCGCGATAGATGGCATCGAAGGGGCGCTGATGCAAGTTCAGCAATTCCGTTACTATGACTGGAGAACCGATGCGATCTATCTCCCTGGGGCGACGATGGCGAATGACATACGAATGCGCTATGTCAGCTATTCTCCTGAGCTTACTGGGCCTACTAGCGTTGTTCCTTTTCGCCGTAGCGCTATTGCTATCGCTTTTATGACCGCATGGTGTTTCGCCAATCCCAGGGGGGCGCAGAACGCCGGCACGCTCTTTGATATGGCGAAGCAGGAGATAGACCAGATTGTTAGCTCCACCACCAGGAAGAAGCAACGTAAGGGTGTATCTAAACGGGCATACGGCGGACGTGGGGGCTGGGAAGGGACGATTTTCTAATGAAGAAATCTAACTATCAACTGGGCGCTGAGTTTATCTTTGTCTTATTCGTAATGCTGATGCTCTACGGCCTCTCCCTATCGCGGTAGCTTTCTTTAGAAGCATCCTGACGCAGTTCCAGGGGAGAAACCACTATGGCTACCGCAACCTGCAAGCTCGCTGTTCTTAATCCGCCCCAGTATGACATCGGCTCTACCGTCATCAACTACTGGTTCACGCTGACATTCAGCGCCGCCACCGACACCTATGCCACAGGCGGCATTACGTGTGATCTTACACAAGCGGGTAATATCGCCAACTCAACTAGCCTTCCGTTGCTGGTGTGGGTACAGTCCACTACGGCACAGGGAGCTAGCCATCAGTCATACTTCCAGTATTGCCAAGGCACTACTCAGAAGAACGGCTTGCTTCAAATTTTCACGGCGGGGGCTGAGAAAACCAACGGTCAAGCTATGAACGCCGGCGACAACGAGAACTCATACGTGATTCGCGTTTGCGCTACGTTCCCCCGACGCTAAATCTCTAGCCCAGCTTCCGCCTTCGTGGAGGCTAGGTCTAGCTTCCAGAGCGAGGTCTGGTGAGCATAAATCCCAAAGGTTCTCCCGCCCAAATTGCGTGGACGATATTCGGTGGACTCGATACCGAGATCGCGCCCCCCACGCATCCCGAGGGCCTATCGCCTGATTGCCAAGACGTTGCCTTCGTCCCTGGCTCTGTCTTTACCCGCCCCGGCGCAACGCGAATGCTCACGTCTAACTCCTTGGGCTTCGGGGATAGCGTTAACTACAACAAGACCTTCCAACGGCCTCAGCTAAAGCCACTCAACCTATACTTCAATGGAGCTGGGACGCTCTACTCGCAAGACCCAACTACCTCCAGCGCCCCATCCATCATCTTCAATAGCACCCCTGGGGCTTATGCCTCTAGCGTGACAGCGTTTGGGCGGGAATATATCACCATCCACGATGGCCAGAATGCCGTAGACATCCCACGCCAATATGACCCAACGCTGACGGGCAACAATGGCTGGCGCAGAATTACGCAAGACGGTCCAGGGGCTCCCCCTATCGTTACGGACGCAGCTACCACAACGCTAACGATCACCAGCGGCAGTCCAGATGGCATTACCCCTGTAGGTGCGTTAGGTGGAGCGCCTATCAGTGCCGCCATCAACACGCTGGAAGTTGTAACCATAACCACGACCATCAATCATGGCTTCAACGTGGGCGACATAGTAGTTGTGTATGGCGTTACTCCCTCTCAATACAATGGCACCTACACCATCGCGGCTGTCCCAACCCTCCGCTCGTTCACCTACAACGTGAATGCTATATGGGGCGCAGGGACTTCCTTCGGAACCGCTGTACCAGTTAAAGTGACTGTCAATACAACCACTGCACATGGCTTGATCGTGGGGGAGACTATCACCATAACGGGGGATAGCAACAATAGCTACAACAACTCCCAGAACCCCGCCATTGGTCTAATCCCCGGCGCGATGTGTAGAGAGTATCCCTACAACCCCGGCGTGGGGCAGGGCGCTTTTCCTTACAACAGTGGCAACCTGCCAACTTCCACTGGATCGTTCGCCCTCTCCTCGGCCAACAACACTATCATGTTCAACCCATCCCTCAAAGATGGGACGGTGTTTCTCAGCGGCGTGCCGGCGGATACAGAAGATAACGCCACCCTCACTATCTATGGGGTGAATACATCAGGCACCTGGGATGGCACCAGCGTGACGCTGGGGGATGCCACACGGCCACCTTTCAACATGACGCTGACGTTCAACTTGAGTATCCCCGCCGCTGGGACGTACTTCTTCCGCTTCGGCCACGATGATGGCGCATTTATGGCGATTGGGGGTGGGGCGCAGCTTGTGACTGGCCAATTCCGCGATCCCTTCAACCATACGGTTACGGCCCAGAATAGCTTATCCTTCACCGGCGCTGGCTCAGTCAATCCTCTATTTGGCTCCAACGGCTCGCCCAACTTCTACCATGTGCCTTACCACCTAGAGACGTGTAGCGTAGCCTTCCCCACCGCTGGCGTGTATCCAGGGGAGATTGACTACCAAAACTGGGAGAGCGCTGGCTTCTTGATCCTGCAATACTCAACGGATGGCGTCAACTGGCAAGCCATCCTCCCCGGTGTGCCAGCCTTCGCCACCCCGCCAACGTGGAGCGTAACGAAGGTTCTCAGCTCTACCAGCTTCCAGTTTAACTCCGTCTTTGCTAGTGCGCTGGGTGAGGGCGGGACGATCACTGTCGGTGGGCTAACTATCCCAGGCGTTCACCAAGTCTGTGTGAGCTTCCAAACGGACACTGGCTTTATCACCAAGCCCTCGCCTCCTTCAACGTGGACCGCAGCGGGAAACAAGCGCGTAACCGTCACCAATCTGCCCATTGGACCGCCCAACGTCACTGCGCGGGTAGTTCACTTTACTGGTGCAGGTGGGGCCAATTTCTTCTATCTCCCAGTTCCCAGCTTTGATCCAACTAGCGGGGCTACTGTAGCTACAGCTACTGTAGTTAACGATAATACCTCTACTAGCGCTACTTTCGACTTCAGCGATAATACGCTATTTAATGGAATTGGCGTGGATATAACGGGCAATAACCTGTTCAATCAAATAACCCTTGGCCCCTGCGCGGGAGTGTTCAGCTACTCCAATCGTCTCTTAGTGTGGGGCGATACCAACAAACTTAATAACTTGCTCAACATGGGCTTTGAGGGCGGCACAACCATTGTTAATGGCACGCTGCCTCTGGGGTGGGACACTAGCAATGATGCCGGTGGATCGCTGGTTACTACAGGCGACTACTACATGGCTTGGACGATCCTGGGAAATGGCATCAACGTCGCTCGGGGCCAGATTCAACAAAGCGCTTATCAAGACGCAGTTCACATTACGATTCTCTCACCCAACACCCAATACACCTTTAAGTGCTGGGCGAAAGCGCAAACGCCTAACATGCAAGGTACGCTGGTGTGTGACTTATATAGCCCTACCAGCGGAACCTTGGCATCGGCTACCATCCCGGCTAATACGATAGGCTTGACTGGTGGCTTCATCTCAGCGGACTTCAACGCAATCACGCCAGTTACTATTCCTAGTGACACGCTGATTCGCGTTTATGCTACCAACTTAGGTAACACGTTGGCTCTAACCATTGACGAAATGATGATCGTCTACACACTCAACCCAACTATCTTGGGGCAAGTTAGAGTGAGTTATGGCCTCAACCCAGAGGGCTTCGATGGGGTAACTGGGCTCTATGCGATTGAGTATCCTGAGCCCGTCATGTCACTCAAGATAATTCGAGATAACTTATATACCCTTAGTAGTGGACATCTCCTACGCACCACCGACAATGGCATAGGTGAGCCGGTGACATGGACCAACTATACAGTGAGTGACATAGTTGGCGGGATGAGTGTGCGCTGCTTCGACGTAGCTGAGGGCTGGGGCATGTTCGCCGCCGAATCGGGGCTATATGCGTTTAGTGGGGCACACCCAGAGAAAGTAAGTCAGGAAATTCAAACACTATGGGATGCGATTGATCCCAACTTGAGGAAACACGTATGGGTAACGAACGATCCAGTGAATCGCAGAATCTTCGTGGGCGTACCGCTTACGGCCTATTCCCCGACAGGTGCCACGTTTGCTCCAGCGTCGTGCAACAAGATGCTGGTTCTGGACTACCGCAACCTCAACACGGCGGAAGCGATACAGGGGCAGGGGCCTGTGAGATTAGGTTTCAGCGGCAAACTGATAGCCACGGATTTCAGTCGCAAGTGGTCAATATGGAACCTACCAATCAACCACGGCTCGATGATGAACATGCATGGCGATCAAGAACCACAGATGGTTCTAGCTGGGGGGAATGGGCTTGGTTTGACTGGCGGGAATGGCAACAGCTATTTCCTAACTCCAAATAGAGGCTGGGACGATGATTATGGCGCAATTGGGGCGCTCAATGGCGAAGGCTTCACTAGGCCAGATGGAACCTTTAGGCCCAACCAAGCCTACTATGTAACCTACTTTGCCCCCAGCCATGAGCAGGAGCAACAGTTTGGCACTGGCTCTCAAAGAAAGTTATTCGCCTACTTAGAGGGTTATATAAGTGGCTTCGGCGTGGTGTATGTGGTGCCACTGTTGGATAGGTTGGGCAAAGGTAGCACGCGGCCCCCTAAGGGCAGAGCTTTAGTGGCTGAGCCTAACTTCGACTTAGAATGGCCCTTAAACGTTCAGGCTCAACGATTGGCTCTACTAATCTACGCATCACCAAGTTAGGACTATATGGCCCATCAATTTACCGATACGTTTTGCACCGTTAACTCAACCGCTCAAGCGGCCTATGAGGCAATAGGTGGTGGCACTTACACCTATTCCTCTAGCTATGCGCGATTCGCCCCACCGCCAGGGTGCCAAAGTGGGGGCGTGTTGATTCCCGTCAATGGCTATTTGCGTAAGAATCTGTCCTCCAATCAGCAGATATTAACGGCCTTCGTTAGCTTTGGGGCGCTGGGAATGCCTACCGCTGGGCAGCAATCAGCCGTTGTTGTATTCCTCGATAATGGGACGTTTCAGACGGGGCTCCAATGGACACCCAGCGGGGCGCTTCAATTTGTCCAAAACATCACCAACATTGGCCCCGCGAGCAATCCAGGGCTCATTCAAACTGCTACTAAGCCAATCAACGGTATTGAGGTTCAAGTGAAGATCGCTAGCTCAGGCGGGGGCTTCGTCAACTGTTGGCTGAATGGCGCATTAGTTATCTCAGCCACAGGGCTAACCACCCAAACTAGCGCCAACGCATACGCCAACCAAGTTCAGATCGGTGGCCAGTCGGGGCAGTTCGGCGGCTCGGACCAAGGCTTCTACACTGATTATTTAAGAGTGTGGGACAGCACCGGCACAACTCAAAATGCCCCAGTTGGCTTCGACGTTCAGCCGGTTACTAAGCTAGCCTCTAAGGTTGGCTTAACGACTCAATTTACGCCCAACGGCCTCCCCGCCAACTACCAGTGCGTCTCAGTTGTGCCCCCCAATGGCGGGGATTTCGTTGCAGCTTCAATAGCAGGTATACATGATGACTATGGCGTTCCTGTAGCCGGCTTCACCACCGCGCCCAACCAAGTGGTAGTTAGCTCTTACTACCAAAAGACCGACAGCAATACGCGCACCTATACCAATGGCGTGTTGAGTGGAACGGCAGTTGGGACGGGGGCTACATTCACCGCCAACTCTGGACTGACATGGGTTCAAAGCTGTATCGCCAATGATCCAGCAACCAACCAACCATGGACCGCCGCTGGAGCTGACGCAGCCCATATCTATCACACTGAGGTTTCCTAATGGCGCTACAGGTTGAACAAACTACTCTAGTCACTGAACAGGTGCAGCCATCAGGGAATATACAAGTGGCGCAAATAGCTTTGATCGCTGAAGTTGGGACGCAATCTGCGGTAGGGCCGCGCTGCTATCTCGATATTCAGAAGCTCATCCTCACCGTGAAGGAGAGCAACGTCCCAGTGCGAGGGCGTAATCAGTGAGCTTCAAAGTAGCCAATCTCGACAGCATCTGGAACAACGCTCCTATCTTAGCGGAGGCACTACAATCCCTGCGCGATGGCATCGACACCATTGGGCAGAAGTTGAGCGTCAATCCTCAAGGGCCAACCATCGCGCCAACGCCCCCACAGGCGCTCAATGTTGTGGCATCGGGCGGAATCACTCACGTCACAATCACTGATAACTCCCCCCGCACACGCCACGTCAATTATTTTGTGGAGTATGACACCAGCCCCAATTTTAGTAACGCCCATCCTCTCCATCTAGGCATAGGGAGATCAGCGCGAATACCAACGTTTATGGGGCCAACTCCCATCTATGTGAGGGCGTATGCTATGTATCCCGATGGGCCACGCTCGACGCTCATCTATCACGGCTCGCCAATAAGCCCTACTCCCATCCTCGATGGCGCACCTACTGTAGGTCCATCTCTCCCCCCAACGCCGGGGAGCGGAACTTCTACCCACGCTGGCTATGGCTATGGGAGAGACAAGTTTGTGAGCCCTCCTAGGACTCCCGGCAAACCCCCGAAGGTCTACTAAGCCGATAACTTTATTGGTAGGAGACCTCTTATGCCGTTTTTCGGCGGTGGCGGCGGCGATCCCGGCGCAGCGTCAAAACAACAAGGGACTGATAACGCCTACGCCTCTACCTTTGGCTCGAATGCCGGCGGCGCGTGGAATGCCCTATTTCCCACCCTAACTCAAAATGCCACCAATCCCCAGGGCTTTAGTGCTGAGGAGAAGGCCACTATGAACACAGCCAGCTCCCAGTCTCTAGGCGGGAGCGTAGCTGGCGCAGTAGGACAAGGCACTCTGGCAGGTGAGCGTACTAAGAATCCCGGCGCATTTGGCGCATCGTTGGATGCAGCCTCTAAGCACGCTGGTGAAACGGCCTCCCACAATGCCCTAGGTGTAGAAGAAGCCAGCTCCAACTTAGCCCATGCCAAGCAGCAGCAAGCGCTAACGGAGCTGGGTGGCTTGTATGGCACCAATGTAAATGGCCTCAACGATATGTTGAAGAACGCCAATGAGGCACTTGGTATCTATGAGGGGGCCAAAGAACATCAAAGCTCCGTCATGGGCAATCTAAGTCAGCTTGGCCAGTTTGGTGCAGGTGTAGCCAAGACGATAGCTAATCCCGGCGGGTTCGCAAACCAATAATATGCCTGGATCACTCCTCGATCCCGACGCGCAGCAATCTTTTGTACAAGGATTGCCCCCGGTGCTGCCCAGCTTAGCCAAGCCCAAAGCACCAGACAGTTCACCTACGCCCATTTCTTCACCAATGGGAATGCCCTCTGCCGCCCTACCGCCCGTTACATCCATCGCCCCAACGCCTGAACAGCAGCGTGTAGGCGCGATCAGGCAGAAGCTACAGAATGCTGAGGACAAGCCCTCCTTCACTGAGGGTTTATGGAATAGAACAAAAGGCTCTGATTCAGTGCTAGGGAAGATTGGTCACGTTGGCGCGGGGATTCTGCGCGGCGTGGAGTTGGCCGGAACTGCGTTAGCTCCTGGCCTAGCGTCAGCCATTCCCGGCACCAGCATGAACAAGCGCCTAAATGAACAAGTTTTAGGGCACCAGCTTAGTGGCGCAGAGGGACAAGCTACACAAGAAGCACAGGCAGAGAAAGATCGCGCTGAGGCAGCTAAGGCAAACTTCGAAGCTCAGCCTAAGCCAGTCACGCCCAAGTTTGGGGTCACGCCTTTCCAAACTGACACTGGAACACCTGGAGTGTTGGAAGAACAAGGTCCAAACGCCGGCCAAGTATTTCCTGCAACTGGATTCAACGCCAAGCCCGATAAGGCCGCTGGAGGTAACGCTATTCCTCTCTCCCAGCAGGATGCCGACGAGCGTTGGGGCCTATGGACTAAGACGAATCCTAAGCTAGCGAAGTTAATTCCAGCCAATCCCTTCAAGCCAGGGATGTTACCTGAGCAAGCCAAAGAAGTGGAAGGCGTACTCAACTCCGCGATAGGCAAGGAGCAGGGACAAACTCATATCACCCTCCAAGAACGTGGCATGGAGGACAAAGAGGAGAAAGAGAGAACCGCCGCTGCTCAGACGGCTACCCAAGGCCGCATGAATCTCTACGCGCAGCAGCACTACGCCGACTCGGTGGCGAAGTGGCACAAATCAACCGAGAAGAATAGCGCTCAGTATGCCAAAGACGTGACGCTGATGACTGATCTCATCCACGGTGAGCAACAGGGGCAAGGCGTTCTAGGTGGGGTGGTTGGCTCGACCCCCATTGGCGTTTTACTGGGTGGCGTTGGAGGTCCCGCTGGCGCGGCCACTGGAGCAGGCATTGGCCTTCTAGCTAACGCCTTGAGTAGCCCAGCCACAGCCGCACTAGATAGCTTGAAGCGCCAAGGGATTTCTCCCCAGGGCTATCAAGCCATGCAAGCCTACTTCAACGCCCTCCCAGCCAGGATGGCTTTTGAGATCACCAACCAAGGCTTGAAGGCCAGCTCAATGAGGTTTGGGGCGCTCATCAACAAGATTATGAACACCATTCCGCCACCCAACACCCCAAGGGGCCAGTTCAGTGGGGCGTTTCAGCAATACTTTAATCCAATGAAGGTGACGCTGGAATCGGGTGAGCGCAACGCCAAGCTCCCCCAGGGCTACCAATTCCCTAGCTACGAGGAATTCTACCCTAGCGAGGAGCAACAGAGCGGCCCTTGGTCGAAGTATAAGAAGCAATAACCATGCCCCAGAGTCCACAAGTCGGCGCAGTAGAAGATGGCTACCGCTTTAAGGGCGGCGACCCTAGCGACCAATCCAACTGGGAGCAGGCCCAATCGACGGCTCAGCCTTCCAATGGGAAACCCGCTTTGTCGGGTAATGGGTCGTCCGCTGGCCTCTTGGATCGTGATATTCCCCTCACCAGCTACGGCAACGCTACACTGAGCGGCCTACAGAGCGTTGGCAGGGGTTTGCGCTCGGCTGGGGAGGGCGCAGCTAAGTTGTTTGCCAAGCCAACTGGCGCGGCTGAGAACACGGCAGCGGCGCTTGGTCCCATTGGACTACCAGCCTACCGAATGATGAAGGGCGTTGGCGACACAGCGAGCCAAGCCACCCAGCTCCCCGGCGCAATTAGAGACATCAACGCCTCGCCCGATCCGCTCTACAACTACGCCACAGCCACGCAAAATGCCGCCGGCGAAGGTGCAGGACAAGTGCTGATGGGCGCAGCTACAGAAGGTTTGGTTAGAGGTGCTACTCCCTACGTTGGTAGAGAGCCTTTGCCCCCCATCAACGTCAAGGGGCCTGGAGAGATCGCTCCAGAGATGCCCCGGCCTAGAGCTTATCCCCAAGCGGCGGCTCCTATTCCCCCGCGCTCTGGCCTAGCGCTGCCTGGGCAGGTGACCGACAACTCGTTGATGTACAACATCGACCCGCTGAGGGCCAAGCTGACGAGCCCTGAGGCGTTGGCGACGAAGATGCCTGACCCCTACGCCAGCGCCGATATGTTGAGGTCCAAGCTAACAGCCGTCCCGTCGATCAGCCGCAGCTTGGGCGATACGTATACGCCCCCCGCTGTGCCGGCTAGTGCGAGCGGTGAGGCGCTATCTAGTGTAGCTAACGCAGGTGAGCACAACGCCCTTAAAAATTTTATAAGCAGCAATCCTAGTGCATTAGGGCGAGTTAAGCCAGTTGGAGCTCCCGCACTAACGCCGAGTTTGGGAGATGCCTATACGCCGAGTGAGGGCGCGCCTGCATTACCCACAGAGCGGGTTTCCGGGGGAAGCGCCATAGCGAAGGTTGAGGCCCCCAAGGTTAAGCCGGTTGGGGCTGGCCCAGACGCGGCTACTAGGCGCTCAGGATATATGTTTGGCGAGCACGCTAGTGAGTATGATCCTGAGAACTTGGTCCATCGCAAGATAAAAGACATGACGCATGAACAGCTAGCGACTGAGGCCAACAAACGATCAATGAAGGGTAAGAGCGACTGGACGGCTGATGATTTCCGGCGCTCTACCGTCTCCCACGGCAAATCGTCCAACCCCAATGCGACGTTTGTGCGAGGGCAACTGTTGAACGAGGCCGGTGGGGAGTCAGACGTTGAGATGGCGCGGCGGGGAGGATCAGAGGCCCCTAAGCGTTCTATCAGCAACATGGTGCCCGAGAACGAGCGAGCCTCTAGCTTGATTGGCAAAGAGGAGCAGGAGAAGTTTGCTCAGCGGTTTGAGTCGCGGGGCGCTAAGAAGGCTGAGATGGAGAAAGGGAGTCCACGCTAATGGAACTTCTAATGTTGGTGAATCTAACCTTTGAGATCACGTTCTATGTCCTCGCCAGCGTGGCCCTCATTAAATACTTGTTCGTTCAATCTTATGAACATCGTAGACCAACTCAAAAGAGACGAGGGCGTTAGGCTCAAGCCTTATCGTGATAGCGTTGGTAAGTTGACCATCGGCATTGGCAGAAACTTGGATGACGATGGCATCACCGAGGCCGAGGCTTCTTACCTACTGTTGGACGATCTTCAACGTACACAAGACGCCCTCTACACGGCCCTCCCATGGGTGAAGAATCTAGATGAGGTAAGGCGCTCAGTGATTCTTAACATGGCCTTCAATATGGGCACTGGGCGATTGGTTGGCTTCAAGATGATGCTCAACTACCTTCAGGCGGGGAATTGGATGCTGGCGAGCCAGGAGATGCTGAGGTCTTTGTGGGCGAAGGAAGTTGGTGAGAGGGCTCAGCGATTGTCTACTCAACTTTTAAGTGGTACATGGCAGTAACAACTGCGTCATTCATTTCAACCAACGCATATAGAAGATCAAGGTGCTTTGGAGGAACAACAGCCACAGCTTCTCTAATGCTATGTACCTTCTCTCCTACTAGCCGATCTATCATCTTTAAGAGGCGTTGATGCGCCTGTTGGTGAGTCACTTCGACCGTCTCCTCAGCTCAATCCTAGCACAGTCTGATTTGTAGTGAGCGATCTCGCCATAGATAGTAGCGCGGCTCTTGTCAGGCACGCCATTCTCATCGAGGGGAACCTCTAAGCGCGTCTTGGGGCCGACCTCAACCGTGAGGGGGCAAACTTCAGGCTGAGTATTGTCCCACACCATCACGGCGTATTGCTCGGTAGTTTGGGCGCTGGTGGAGAGAACAAATAGGAGAAGGGAACACACAACCATTACCCACCCAGTTGACAGCGGGTTGAAGTCAGTGCTGGGATTTGATGTTTTAGCTGGCATTCCCTTGTCCATCTCGTTATAAAGCTACCGGCCTCGCCTCCACAATATATAGGCCCAGCCTGCTATTTTGATGAGTAAAACTTCGCGGGGATTCTTCAAATACTCGGCGCATTTGTAGACGATCTCCCCAATGCCATGCTGGGGCTCGAATGACAAGAGCGTGCCAACTTCGATGAGTTGATTCTTCCCATCGGCGTCTGTTTGAGTGTAGTTTTTCTCTCTAGCCTTGGCGTCAACACTCTCTTTGACGAGGGCCAAAAATTCATCACAAATGCTGCCTACTTCTTCAACAGAATATTTAGCTTCGATCATCTTAACGTTAGCTCCCACTTTCCATCTTTCTCTAAAATTACTCGGCCCATCATCGTGTCGCTGGGGGCCATCCCACTAACTTCGGCGTAGGTGCCGTAGTGCTCAAGGAAGCTAGAGGACATCACACCAGCGAATTTTTCCAAATGAATCCTTCCCTCTCTCCTACGCTCGCGCCAGTCATAGAGCACTACTACATCATGCAGGTGCCCCACCCAATAGCACTGCGCCTCTCCCTGCGACATGAAGCGATGCAACATCTGAGCCTTAGCGCCCTTAGTACGTGAGCCAGTTCCCCCATGCCACAGAGAATTTTTGAATGGCTTATGTTCACCATAGTGGATGTCAACGAACTGCTTGCCTGAGCTGTAGGGAACTTTTAGAAACGTAGCTATTAGATGTCCCAAGTCGCCAAAAGTTTTAACTGATCGGCGTTCATGATTGCCCCCAACGTAGCCTAAGATGCGATGGCGCATGGGGATCATCAGCTCAATGAAACGAAACACCTGCCCCATTGGTTCCTCAGTATTCTCATAAGGACTAGCTATGCTGATACTAGTGGCCGCATCCACCAAGTCTCCCAAGAGAAAGACGAAGCGATTCGGGGCTGAGAGCACCCAATCTCTAAACTCAATGAAGCGTGGGACATTACAAGAGAGATGCCCGTACTGAACATCAGTGAGGGCTAAAATCTCAATGTTGTTATTATAAACCTTAGGGTCAAAGTGGGCGGTGACATACTTACACTCATCCCCGTAACGCATGGACCCCTCCCATTTGATAACGTCAGCAGGAGCGTCTTTATACAACCTAGTCAGATATTCACTGGTGGTTGGAACCAACGCTTGAGTATACATCAGATTTTATTCTCCTGAATTTTTTGGTGTAAGCGCCAACTACGCTGTCTCCATCGTCTTTGTTCCGACACAGAATAGCGTCGTCTTGTGGGGCACTCTCGACCATCAGCCAGTAATACGTGGCAAGTGCCACACTTTCGTCCTCCTGTATAAATCCATGTGCTCCTATTAACAATTCTTTCAGGATGAGCCTTACAGCGTGGACGCTCCCCTAAGTCCCATCTCTTGCCGCGATTTATCCTAGAAGTAAGCATATATTGGCGCTTACACAAGCTACATGTTGTTCGGCCCAAAAGTGCGCTACTAGGTAACGATGGTAACCCATGCTTCTTACACAAAAGTTGCTGCACGCCACTCCTCCATTTTGTCCCAGCTTTTGCCCATGCTTACACCCACTTCACACTTCAATCCTTCTGGGGCGATGACAGGATCAACCAACACTTCCGAAGGCGCTTCCATAACCGGGAGTACCGACGCAACGCACTCCTCCACCAACGCATCGGGGCACTCAAAGAGGAGCGAGTCGTGAACTGTGTTAATAAATCCGAACCGCTCAAGCAATCCAGATACACTATCCAGCTCCAGAAGGGCCTCCTTAATGCGTCCGAAAGCATCATTTGCCGGAAGGAACGCGATGGCAGCTTCTGCCTGCTCTCCACCCGGCCTAAGCCCCGATGGCGACCATCGGAGGACTTCATAGAACCTACGTATATAACCGTGACGCGAAAGCAGGTATCCTTGTTCGTGAGCGCGGACTCTGACATTCTCCCTCCATTTCTTCGCCCTGGGAAACAGGGAATCAAGCAGCGCTAGGAGGTCTTTCGCTTCTTTCTGACTATCGAAGCTCTCTCGATTCATGTCATATAGCTTGCGATAACCAAGGCCATAGCCATAGCCTAGGATTGCCCTTTTCGCTTTAACGTCTCGAACGGCTTTATTTTCACGTTTAATGCGTGATAGTCTTTCGGAAAGCTCGTCATCAACCATTGCAAGTAATCTCTCGCGCCCCGGCAAGCGGAGGAGATGCGCTGTAACGTAGCTGTGGATGTCGAGCTTGGCAAGTCGCATGTAATCGTTATCTTTAGCCTCGAAGCCGAGCGTGAGTGCGTGGAAACTTTTGTAGTCGAACTCAATTAAAGTTCTCCCTTCTTCAGCTTGCACAATGGATCGAAATAGGTCGCCCTGGCCCTCTTTGTACTTCGGGGCATTTTGAATGTTAGGTCTACGGGAACTAAGCTGGCCTGTTGCTGGATCGTAATAGAAAGTCGAATGCACCCGTCCGTCACTTCTAGGTTTCCAGTTAACGATATGATTCGAGAGAATCGTTGCAGCGTCTTTGTAATCTAGAATTGCCTTGTACAAAGGGTCTTTCGTCTTGTCATAGAGCCTCTTTAGGTGCATCTGATCAAAGGTTATTTTCTTCGTCGTAAAGTCGAGTGGTAAATCGTGGCCCCTAAATTCAGCGTACTTAGTAAGTGACTTAGTGCTCACTTTCCAAGGCATAACCTTCGGCGGCTTTTTCTTGTAAGTCTTAATTGTTTTACACTCAATGGGAATTAACTCTTGTAACTCCTCATTCCCGCCATCCACGCGACAAGATAGGTTGAAGCTAACTTCCTCATAGCGCTTGGCCTCCACCGGCATACCGCGAGCGCTCATCTTAGCCAAGATAGGCTCAAGCTGGATGATGTGGCGTTGGTAGCCACTCCATACGCCAGTATCTTTTAGCGCCTTAAAGAGCGGTCCAACTATGGTTTGTAGGCAATCAACGTCCGTAATGCCATAAAACTCAGGGCGAGCAGAAGCCAGATGTTTCCACGGATAGCGCCAACCCAGGAACTTAGCGGCGAATTGTAGTCCTCTAGGAAGGTCAGGTTGTAGATGATGCCAAGCCCACATAAGATCATGGTTAGTTCCATTGATGTCAACACCGTTTGCGCGTAGTCGGGGGTCATCGAACCTCCATGTGTTCCAGCCTAGCTTAGGGTTTCCCAGAGCAAGTAGGCGTTTCGCAACTTCAATGAATGGCTCTCGCCAGGGGAAGAATATGCCGCTCCCAGGGGCGAGGCTAAATTGGATGGAGAGGATGGCGCTTTCTGTTTCTTCCTCGGCTTCTTCTTCTGTAGCTTTCTTGGAGTAGGGCGTTTCGATGTCATAGGCGATGGGTAAGTTGGGATTACGCTCAGCGTTGGCTAGAAAGTTCTCAGCATCCAGCCAAGTTGGATGGGATTGGTAGAGTGGTGGATCGGGTGGCGCTATGGTAGGCTCGCAGCTTCCCTTGGCCGCTTCCACTGCAAGCCCAATGTCCCTCAGAAGGCATCCAAAGTGGCTCATCGCCCCTCGACGCAGGAAAGAGGGATGGAACGAGGGAACAACCATTGCGGATAAATCCCGCGCAGGGAAGGTATAACCCTCGACCAAGCCGATGTTGTAGCCCTCACCAGCCAGCCCTGAGGCGACTTGGAAGGCTACATTGCCCAAAGCTAGAATCACCTTAGGTTGATACTTACGAACAACTTGTTCTAGGTGCCACCGGCCCCACGCCATTGCCTCGCTTAGCCATGGTCCAGCGAGGTTATTGCCAGGGGGATGGGTTGGGATGGCGTTGTAGAGTAGAAATGCCTCCCGATAGAGGCCCAGCTTTCTAATCGCCCTCTCTAGAACTGAGCCGGCGGGAGCGTAGGGTCTAAATGGGAGGCACCTATCGGCCAACTCAGCTTCTCCCATTGCTTCGCCCAATATGAGCACGCCGTTAACGCTAGTGCCTTCGACGTTGCAGAGGCCACGCGCACCGGGGATTGGGCAACTAGGAAGCATAGCGTTTTAACTTTAGTGGTGCCTTAGTCATATGCCAGTGGTTGCCATACACACACTTACAGGCGCGGAGGGGAACCACTGCCTTATTTTGTGCTATCGCCGCCTCGCACTCAGCTTGGGTGTCGAAGCGGCGCTTGCACAAGCAACCGCGATCTCTAGGCTTCAACCTACTTCGATTTCCCCACCTTGGTGCCGGCGGGGGCGAAGTCTGTTGGCTCGTTGAACACCTGACCGTTCTCCTGGGTGCGATGACCGAGGCGAACGTCTACCGCTTGGTTGAAGAAAGGCGTTGGGTTGATAGTGCCATTGTCCAGCGTTCGAATGCTGAATCCAACGGCCTTCTTCAACTGCCCAATGGAGGCAATGGCGAGGCTAGAGCGCTGCAAATCTTTAGCCGTTCCTGGCCACTCTTTCACGCCCTTAAATTCCTCCCTTGCGTCTTTGATTGCTGCCATACGCTCGGGGGTGAAATCTTCGGTGCGATAGTTGAAGGAGCCTTGGATGTTACGCAGCTCTCCCTTAGCGTCAGTTACAGCCAAACATAGCCTAAAATTCCAGCTAGTCCCGGCTTTGGATAGAAAGTTGGAAGTAGTGAATTGATTGCCCTTGCGTGAGGCATAGCCCTCGACGATAGTAGCTTTATACCAGCCAACGGGCCATACTCCCGCCGCTGGCTCTTTAGCTAACTCATCGAGCAAATCATCGGGAATAACTCCCTCACTGACTAGACCTACGTTGGTGGTTGAGTTTGGATCAAACATTACTTATTCTCCTTTAAGTAGTTTGCTGCTGAAATCAGAATGGTTCACGATGATATTCCCTATAACGTTCTCTGGTAGCAAAGGCCATTACTTCTCCACATCAGGAGTTTTAGCCATTAACGCTTTTATAACATCAGGAATATCAGCATGAACAGGACTTGGTATTTCCTCCGCGTCTACTCCTATAGGAGCGACCTCGCTTAAGGCCTTTGACAAAGCATTTTTCCTCAGCATGTAAGCCGTATGGTCACGCCAAGCCGCGTTTTGAGGATTCATCCAATCCCTAAGATCACACTCATAGATAACTGGGTGCTCCCAGCCCTTCACATTAACCGTAACTTTGACGTGCATATCTTCACCGGTCCACGTCTTATCGGCCCCTTTGAGTTGGTAGACAATGTTAATTGGCTTGCCCTTGATTATCTCGACGTTGTAGCCAGCGATTAGGCCACTCCCCAGAGCATGTCGAATCTTCGCGTCGGCGGTGGTGGAGATGCGCCCACTAACAATGTAGAGATCGCCCAATACTTCATTGAGGCCCATGGCATCGGCGTAGCGAACGATGCAAACACAAGTAGCGAAAGTCTGATCCGCCATTGGGCCTTTCTTAAGGAAGGCAGCACGAATCATTATATCTTGCCACTGAGGCGTGTCGGGAACGTGAACGATGTATTCATCTTTTTTACCCGCCGCGTTGAAGTCGCTAAGATTAAGCGATAAGCCGTGGTCGCTGCGAACTAAGCTAGTGTTGTTGTCTTGCTCTGCCATTTTTCTCTCCTGCGTGCGACTAGATAACCAAGGTGGAAACC
>Ga0307474_10000163_pt1 | contig 48793 bp, 39 predicted proteins | sample atmos_gasesECM1C_2_FD_203312 | JGI IMG/M metagenome (GOLD analysis project Ga0307474, IMG submission 203312) | Hardwood forest soil microbial communities from Morgan-Monroe State Forest, Indiana, United States - atmos_gasesECM1C_05 | ecosystem: Environmental > Terrestrial > Soil > Temperate... | reverse complement strand
TTTTGCCCCGAATCTCTGGTGGAATGTTCGGCACCACTTTCCATTTCTCGAATTGCAGGCCAACATTCGACGCAGCGGGCGGAACGTGCCGTTGGGCTTCTTCAGTTTCTTCGGTCAGGAAATTGGGGCGATGAACCCGTTGACCGCGCCCCTGTGGCTAGCAGGCCTGTGGTTTTTTTCCTTCGCGGAGCAAGGGAAGAGATTTCGCGCGCTGGGTTGGGCGTGGGTGTTTACGGCGGGCGTGATTGTTACGATGAGTCCGCGCGTGTATTACCTCTATCCCGCCTTTCCGCTGGTGTTCGCCGCCGGCAGCGTCCTGTGGGAAATGTGGCTCGAGGCGCGGCAGCGAAGGTGGGTGCGAGTGGCCTACCCGGCACTGCTGATCGCGGTGGGCGCGATCATAGCGCCGGTCGCCACGCCGGTGCTGCCGGTCGAAACGTACATTCGCTACACGCGGGCGTTGCACTTCTCGCCGCCTGCAAGTGAGACGCACAAGCTGGGCCCCTTGCCGCAGCTCTATGCGTCTGAGTTTGGCTGGCCGGAGATGGTCGCGACGGTGGCGTCCGTTTACAACAGTTTGCCGCCGGATGTTCGAGGGAAGACGGCGATCTTTGTCCAGGACTATGCCCAAGCCGGCGCGATCGATCTCTTCGGGCCGAAATATGGATTGCCGTGGGCGATCAGTGGTCACCAAAGCTATTTCTTCTGGGGACCGGGCGATTACACGGGGGAAAGTATGATCGTCATGGGTGATAGCCAAGAGCGCCTCGAGCAACAGTTTGCGAGCGTGAAGAAGGTCGCGAGCGTGTACCACCCATATTCGATGCCGTACGAGCATTCCGACGTGTTCTATTGCCGAGGGCTCAAGCAGCCGTTGAAGGAATGGTGGCCGCAGCTGAAGCACTGGGACTGAAGAGCCCCTCATCGGGAAGGCATCAAAGGGTTAAAATCCTGGGGGTGCGGAGGCAAAGCCCCCGTTCGCTTCCCACTAAAAAGCCGGAATTCCCAAATTAGTAGCGCCAACAAAGAGCCTTGCCCGGCCGTTCCGCAAGATTTTCGCACTTCTGAGCCGACCGCTAAACCTCTTATTGCCCACTTCTGCCCACGCGCGAAACTGACAAGTCCTTACCAGTGAGGAAGAAAGCTGGTAGGGGCGGTGGGGATCGAACCACGCGTCAGCTTCGCTAAGATGCTGATTCATTTGGGGATAGAAGTTCGATTGGGGCCAAAAGAGTCCAGAACGACTTGATCGGGGCGAACGAGAACGCAGCATCGAGCCCAGGTCCGAAGCTTGGGCAGTTTCTCTCACTGTGGACAGCCTTAGGTCATAACCCAAGACCCAAGATTGGGCTCAAGGCGGCGGTTTGCCAATTTTCCTGCCCTGTTCGCGCACACCATGTTTCATTTGTTTTGAATGATTTAGAGTGCTCTCGGTTGCGTAGAATGACCTCATTTGCAGATTATTGTGCACCAACTGTGCACCAAAATTTGGCCCCCGTCGCTCCGAGTTGAAGATTCCTGGGTTCCCATCGGCGGACGCAAATATCTCCGCCAACGAGGAGATACAGCTCTTTGGCCAACGCGCCTGCCTGGGGCGCACGACTCTCGACTCCAACAATTCCATCCATCACTTCTGACCACCGCTTGATCACCCTTTTTCACGGTGGCGGTGTTACATTAGGCGCGGGTAAACGTTTGGGTGCGACTTCTACGGGATACCGCGTTTTTTCGCCCGAATCCGGGGAGGTCTTGGTTCGGTTCAATGCTTGTGTCGCTTTAGCTTTAATCCTGTCATCTCTTGTTTTCGCAACACGGGCAGCAAATGCGCAGGCACAAACCGACGGCGAAATTACCGGACAAGTCCTGGATCCATCTAAAGCTGCCATCTCCAATGCCGCCGTTACGGCTACGAACAGCGCAAACGGCGCCGTTCGCAAGGCACAAACCGATAGCCAAGGACACTACGCATTAACGAACCTTCCCGTAGGAACGTACACCATCACTGTGGCACACGAAGGCTTCGAGCAGCTAAAGCAAACCGGTGTCATGTTGAACGTGGCGACAACCGTCACGTTGAATTTAACGCTTACGATAGGGGCCGTGAACCAGGAGGTGGTTGTCACGTCCGAGACGCCCATCATTGATAAAGCTGACGCCAGTACCGGCAGAGTCCTCGATAATGAGGAAGTCGGCGAGTTGCCGATCAACGGACGCGACTACGCTCGTTTCAGCTTGCTCACTCCCGGAGCCATTTTCCGTAGCAACTTCATCGCGGACCTCACGTTCGACGGCCTACACTCCGTTCACAACCAGTTCTCGATCGACGGCATTGATGCCTCGCGCGTCGCCGACCCGTTCATGGCGAACGGCTTCGAGCGCGGCTCGCGATTGCTTACCGGCAGCTTGGATACTGTCGAGCAATTCAACGTGCAGACCAGCGGCTACAGCGCGGAATACGGACGCGCGGCAGGGTCCTACATCAATATCGCTACCAAATCTGGAACCAACGATTTCCACGGCACGGTGTATGACTACGTCCGTAACAACATTCTTGATGCGCGGAACTTCTTCGCGACTAGCGGCCCCGCTCCGGAATTCCGCTTTAATGATTTCGGTGGCAACATCGGCGGCCCAATCCGCAAGGAAAAGACCTTCTTCTTCCTAAACTACGAAGGATCGCGCCAACGCATCGGCATCACCGGCTCGGGCACGGTTCCAAGCGCGCTCGAGCGCAGCGCGGTCGAGGCCATTTCTCCGCAACTCACTCCGATCCTAAATATGTTTCCCATCGGCACCTCCGCCGGTCCCGATCAGTTCACCGACAACTACACGACCACGCAGGTTTCTGATGTTCGTGAAGATACCGCTTCCATCCGCTTCGATCAGGTATTCAGTACCCACGATTCCGCATTCGTACGCGTCAACGTGAACGACTCCGACGTCGACGGTCCGCTCTTTGGCGTTGTTCCGTCTTCTCTGGGCGTGGACGACCACCAGATCGTTCCGGTGCGTACGACAAACGTTGCCATTCACGAGGAACACGTCTTCGCCAGCGGCTTGGTGAATGACTTCCTCGCCGGCATGCAGCGCTGGGTTAGTCAGATTGATGCGGCGGAACCGTTGCCACTGACCACCATCGTCGGCTACAGCGTCATTCCCGGAACGCAAGGCAACTCCCTCGAGAACAACACGAGTTACCAGTACGGCGATACGATGAGCAAAGTGAAAGGCCGGCATGCTCTGATCTGGGGCGGTGCCATCTACCGCATCTGGGTCAACACCAACAGCACAGCCAAGCCGACGATGCAGTTCAACTCGCCGCAAGAATTCGTCAACGACCAGCTTTCGACCGTCACTATCGTGAACGCCACCCCCGGCAACGGCGTGCGCGCCACCCAAGTAGGTCTTTTTGTCGACGACAAGTTCCAAGTGCTGCCGACTCTGTCCTTGGACGTCGGTCTCCGCTACGACATTGAAACCGTTCTTCACGACTCGCGCTATGCGACTCGGCCATACGATACGCGCACCGGAACACTTGGGCCACCCGGCGATCCGTACTTTGCGATCAACAACAAAGACTTCGGTCCGCGCGTCGGTATCGCCTGGTCTCCGACGCCGCGATTCGTGATCCGCAGCGGTTACGGAATTTACTTCCAGGATTATCCGGTGGGCTTGGGCCTGTTTGTTCCTGGAAACGCCGTGCCGGGCAACGTCACGCTTTTGCAGCAGCAGATTCCGAACCTGTCCTATCCCTTTGATCCGTTCCTCTCGCAGGCAGCCGCACCGCCGCCGCCAAACGTCGCGGGATTTCCGTGGCATAAGCCGGACACCTACGCGAATCAGTGGAACCTAAGTATCGCAAATCAGTTATCGCCGAACATGTCCTTCCAGGTCGCCTACGTCGGCAACCATGGCGTGAATCTCCTGCGCGAAGAGGGCATCAACTACTTCGATCCCACGCTCGGCTCTCGTCCGAACCCGAATTTCGGCAACATCACCCTCCAGACCAACTCGGGTTTCAGCTCTTACAACGCTATGCAGTTCTCCTTCATTCGCCGTGCGAACAAGGCTGGTTTGAGCTTCCATGCAAACTACACCTTCGGCCACGCGATTGATGATGTGGAAGATCCGTCGGTTTCAGCTTCCGACCCCCAGAACCTCAATAACATAAGAGCCGAGAGAGGCAACGGTTCCGGCAATGTGCGGCAGAACTTTACGTTCAATCTGTTGTATGACGTGCCGCTCGGCGAAGGACATCGCGTCCTCAGTTCGGGCCTCGGCAGCAAACTGGCGTCGGGCTGGCGCGTCTCCACGCTAGGAATTTTGCGGACAGGCGTCGCCGATACCGTCTATATCGGGACGAACACTTTCGGGAATGGCGATTTCATCGACCAGCGGCCGGACTGCGTCGCTGGCATTGCCCCTTATACGCGTCCACAGACGATTAGCGACTGGCTCAACCCGGCGGCGTTCTCCATGCCGGCCGCGGGGACGTTTGGCAATTGCGGCCGCAATACCATCTACGGGCCGAATTTCCGCAATGTGGACTTCTCCGCGCTGAAGGAGACAAAACTCGGCGAATCGCGGAACCTCGAGTTCCGCGCCGAATTCTTCAATATTTTTAACCATCCGGCGTTCGCTCAGCCGGATACCACGTTCGGTACTCCGGGCTTCGGAGAAATCTTCAACACTCTCGGAAGGACTCTGGGTGCCGGCACTTCACGGCAGATTCAGTTTGCGCTGAAATTCAGCTTCTGATTCGCCAGTAAGAAAGGCGGTATAGGGACTTGACCGTTCACAGCGGCGTGACGTCGCCTGCAACATGAATTAGAGGTTTGAGCGCCTCACAAAGGCAGAGGTTTGACTCGCGGCAACGCGTTCTCAAGCCATGAAGACAGAACATGACTAGACGGGATATGCAGTTATATATTCTGTGGGAGTAATGCACACCCGTACCTGAAGCTGTAATCGGGCGGGAATGTGTTGCCACAGATGCCAGCGTACGTCAAAACTCGGGTCAAGATCTGGGCTCTCGTCATCGGCGCGTTAAGCCTGACGTTCTTGTGTCCTTCCGCACCTGCGTTAAACCCATCGCTCGACGTGAGTCAATACGCCCACACGGCGTGGCAGTTTCGCGAGGGTTTCACGCAAGGACTTATCAAGTCAATTGCGCAGACGCCAGACGGCTACATCTGGCTGGGCACTGAATTCGGGTTGTTTCGCTTCGACGGTGCGCGCGCCGAGGATTGGCAGCCACCGTTGAATGGCGAACAACTTCCCAGCAAATATGTCGTGTGTCTCCATGTGGCCCGCGACGGCACTCTCTGGATCGGCACAATACAAGGCTTGGCGAGTTGGAGAGATGGCAAGCTCACTCGGTACCCGGACTTCACTGACTTGGTTATCTCTTCGATCCTTGAGGATCACAACGGAACAGTTTGGGCTGGCAGCTACTCGTTCGCGCCCCCTGGAAAGCTCTGCGCGATCGATGGAACAAATCTTCATTGCTATGGGTCGGATGGCGCGCTCGGTACCGGAGTGACTGGCCTGTATGAAGATAGCCACAACGCGCTGTGGGTCGTGGGGCGTGACGGAGTTTGGCGATGGAAGCCCGGCCCTCCAAGGTTCTATCACGTGCCATTTGGGACGTCGTCGGTACAAGACCTGGCTGAGGCCGATGACGGAACGCTCTTGGTTCCAGTGTTGGGAGGGCTCGTGCGACTCGGGGGCGGCAAACTCGAAAAGCAGTATGCGTACCCCCCTCCGGCACGCAACACCGACGCGTCAATACTTCTCCGGGACCGCGATGGAGGCATCTGGATTGGAACCGATGGAGCCGGTGTTGTGCATCTCCATCAGGGACGCGCCGACGTATTTTCACAGGCTGATGGACTCTCCGGCGATCACGTTATGTCGCTCTTCGAAGATCGCGAAGGTAATGTTTGGGTCGCCACCTTGGGCGGGCTCGATCGTTTTCGCAACTACGCGATCGCGACGTACGCCCAACACGAAGGCTTGGGAACTACCCCCGGATGGGGTTCGGTGGCGGCGGGCCAAGATGGAAGTATATGGATGGGCACCAAAGATGGTTTGAAGGTGTGGAATCATGGAGAAGTGACGATCTACGGTCGAGCCGACCATGACAGATCACAATCCAGGGCTGTATGGCTGCCCGTGCGCTATGTAGCCGACCGTGGGTTGCCTGATCATGTGTCCGTTTTTGTTTTTGCAGACAATGCTGGCCGAATCTTGGTATCGACGCGATACGTGTTCGGCTTTATAGAGAATGGCCGGTTTGTGGCGATGAGAGGCGTTCCGGGTGGACTTGTATCTTCCGTTGCCCAGGATGGGCGAGGGGATCTCTGGATCGCAAACCAAGACCAAGGTCTGCTCCGGCGATCAAAAGACGGAGCTGTTCAGCGGATTTCTTGGGCCAGCATCGGTCACAAAGATGGTGCGCAGTCCTTGGCGGCTGATCTCTCGACTGGCGGGCTGTGGCTTGGATTCAACGAAGGTGGAGTCGTGTATTTCAGCGACGGTCAGATCAAAGAGAGTTACGGGCGCGCGGAAGGGCTCGGCACTGGCAGGGTCAGCGCGCTGAAGCTCGAGACCGATGGTACTGTTTGGGCGGCAACGGCTAGCGGCTTAAGCCGAATCAAGAACGGCCGTGTTGTAACACTGACCAGCAAGAATGGCCTGCCGTGCGATGAGGCTCTTTGGGTCACGCAAGGCGAGAACCACTCGTTCTGGGTCCACATGACCTGCGGTCTGGTTCGCATAATGCGCAGCGAGTTGGATGCATGGGCGACCGATTCTCAACGAAAGGTCAAAACGACAGTTTTCGACAGCTCTGACGGAGTGACGAATGTCGCTCTTGGCTTTCATGCAGGAACCCAGGTGACTAGGTCCTCAGACGGGAAAATGTGGTTCCAAGGATTCGGGGGCGCGAGCATAATTGATCCGCAGCAACCCCCGAGAAATAAAATTGCGCCACCAGTACACATCGAGCGAATCACAGCAAATGACAAAACCTACGATGCGTCGAACGGATTACGCCTCCCACCACGAGTCCGTGACCTTAAGATTGATTACACGGCGCTCAGTTTTGTCGCGCCGGAAAAAGTTCAGTTCCGCTACCAACTCGAAGGGCAGGATCGCAAGTGGCGGGAGGTTGTTAACGACCGCGAGGTGCAGTACTCAAACCTCCCTCCGGGAAAGTACGTTTTTCGTGTGACTGCAGCCAACAACAGCGGCGTGTGGAACGAGGCCGGCGACACGCTGAATTTTTCGATCGCTCCAATGTATTACGAGACAAACTGGTTTCGTGCCGCATGCTTGGCCGCATTAATGGTATTAGTTTGGGCTTTCTATCGAATGCGTCTGCACCAACTCCGACGGCGCTTCCACGCAGGACTAGAAGCACGCGAGAGCGAACGAACACGCATTGCGCGAGAACTCCATGACACCTTGCTGCAAAATCTGAACGGATTGATGATTCAATTTCAGGCTGCTCGCAACATGCTACCGGGCCGGCCGGACCAAGCAGCGGAGGTTCTGGACAACGCGCTCGGCGCAACCGAATATACCGTTACCCAGAGTCGAAGTGCTATTCAGCATTTGCGCTCGGCGATGGGCAGCGAGGCGGACCTGGCGCAATGGCTCACAGCCACAAGCCAAGAACTGGCGCGCTCGCTGAATGCGAACGCTGATGCACCAGTCTTCCAGTTGACAGTGGAAGGTGAACGGAAAGCCTTAAGTCCGCTCCCGCGCGACGAAGTCTGCTTGATTACGCGCGAGATTTTGCGAAACGCCCTTCAGCATGCGCGGGCAAGTCGGATCGAGACTGAAATTCGATACGATGAAGGCGAGCTTCGTGTGCGAATACGCGATGATGGAAAGGGCATCGAACCTCAGGTTCTACAGGCAGGAGGCAAAGAGGGGCATTGGGGCTTGCGCGGCGCCCGGGAACGGGCGCAACAAATCGGAGCACGGCTGGATTTCTGGAGTGAAATAGGAGCGGGCACCGAGGTGGAACTACTGGTTCCCGCCGCGATTGCCTATCAGAACTCAAAAGGCCGGCGAAGATTGAAGCTCTTCCGCAAAGTGTGAACTCATGGGCACGGTTCCAAAACTCATCAGAATTCTTACCGTCGACGACCATGCGCTGATGCGCATAGGGATTGCGACACTGGTGAACGCCGAACCGGATATGAAACTGATAGGGGAAGCGTCCAATGGGCAGGAAGCGGTGGAAAGATTTCGATTCGACCGCCCCGACGTGACGCTGATGGATCTCCAGATGCCTGGTTTCAACGGGATTGAAGCTATAGACGGTATCCTGGGTGAATTCCCAGATGCCCGCATAATAGTCCTCACGACCTATACAGGTGACGTTCAAGTCTTGCGGGCCCTTAAAGCCGGCGCCTGGGGTTACGTATTGAAAGAGCACGTTCGCCGACAACTCCTGGAGACCATTCGCGCGGTACATGCCGGACAGAAAAGAATACCGCCTGATATCGCGGCCGAGCTCGCAGAGCACGCCGCAGATGATCAACTGACCGCGCGTGAGATTGATGTGTTGCGGTTAATCGCTGTCGGAAATTCGAACAAACTGATTGCTGATCAGCTTTCGATTGGTGAGGCGACCGTCAAAGGCCATATCACTAACATACTGTCTAAACTAGGCGCCAACGACCGCGCCCATGCGGTTACGATTGCGCTGAAGCGCGGGATCATGCAGCTGTAGGAACTCCATAATAGAGTTGTACGCCCCCCAAAAGTCGCGTTCCCGAACCCTACTTTCGATTCTTTCAAGTCCGTTGCAAGTACCCTTATCGTCGTGACGGAAGAGAGACCTCTGCAACGACTATTCTCAAATTTCGCTAGCGGTTGGCCGGGTCGAGGGCTGCTAGCTCAACGCGTGCTAGTTGCGGCGGTCCTTATATATTGTGTGACTGCCCGTATTGCAGAAGATTCGGCCCCAGCGGCTCTGCCGCAGTTGATCGGGGCGGTTTTATCAATTTTTATTTTAATTGGTTTATGGACGCCGTTATTCGGAACACTGACTTGTTTAGATGAGATTTGGATCCTTTTTTCTCGCGCGGGCGACCTGCGGATTCCAATCATTCTGGCGACGCTCAGCGCCACGTTAGCAATGATCGGGCCGGGCGCTTGGTCGGTCGATGCATGGCTGTACGGCAGAAAACACATCGAAATGACGGACCTCCAGTAAAGAACGTTCCGAGATTGGCAGCGAGCGCTGATCCTGAAGGCCCGGTGCTGACGACTATGAGGACCTTCACACTAGGGCGAATCAAAATCGAGAACAGAAGCCGGCGGGCAGGTTATGTGAGTACGCAGCCGACCGCAACCGCCATGCTGCTTGTCGCCGCGACTTTCTTCACGCTGATTGGTTGCCGTCCGGTGCTAGACCAAAACGTCGAACCCAAAATTTCGTTCACTCAAGTGCCGCAATGGAGCCAAGGAGACGAGATTCTGCAAGATGTCATGGAAGGCACGGTGCAGGGCGCAAGAAAGGGCCAACGGTTGGTCCTATACTCCCGATCCGGGGGCTTGTGGTGGGTGCAGCCGCTCCCGACATCTCCCTTCACGACCATTTTGCCGGGCGGTGTGTGGAGAAGCGAACTACATCTCGGCACGGATTACGCGGTCTTGCTCGTTGATGCCTTATATGACCCCTCACCGGTGTTGGCGCAATTGCCACAGCGCGGAAAAGGCGTTGCGGCGTTCGCGGTGACCCATGGACAAGAAAAATCGTCATCGTTTTTTGTCGGTTTCAGCGGCTTCACATGGCGCGTGCGCAAAGTACCCAGCGATCGCGGCGGCGCAGTTAACCAGTACAGCCCGGAGAATGTATACACCGACTCATCGGGGGCACTTCATCTGAGAATAATCAAACGCGATCAACAATGGACCTGTTCGGAGGTAAACCTAACCCGCAGCTTAGGCTACGGCACATATTCTTTTACAGTCGAAGACATTTCTCACCTCGAACCTTCGGCGGTCTTCGGGATATTTACGTGGGACTATTCCGTTTCTAGCTTTCGGGAGAATTATAACGAGTTCGATATCAACTTTGGTCGGCGGGCGAACCCGAAAGCTCAGAACGCGGAGTTTGTTATCCAGCCTCCCGTAGTGCCGGCGAACATCTCACGTTTTATGGCACCCGCCGGCAAGCTTAGGCACACCATCATCTGGGAACCAGGGCGAGTCACCATGTTCACAGTGCGGGCGTCTGGGGGCGCCGGCGCGCGTGTTATATCCAAGCACGTCTTTACATCGGAGGTTCCGGCACCCGCATTTGAATCCATGCGGATGACCCTGTACGTCTATCGGGATCCGAACGGTAACTTGCCGGGTCTGCAGCACCCAGTCGAAGTTGTTGTGGACCGATTTGAGTTCTTACCCTAGGAAGGTCGCGTGTCATTAATAGGACGTCCTGGCAGATTTTTGTCGGCCATGTTGCTGCTCGGCGCGCTTTCCAGCGTAGTCCGCGGCAATCTCACGCCCATCCGCCGGCACGATCTCTGGAGTACCGACGCTGGTTTTCCTGGAGGATATGTTTACGCAATAACGCAAACTGCCGACGGGTACATCTGGGTCGGAAGCAGCAAGGGGCTAATCCGATTCGACGGTCGAAGCTTTGTAACCATACACCAGAGGGATTCCAACCCAGACACGAGGTTGTCGGTTTGGGGGCTGCTCACGGATTTAGACGACCAGCTGTGGGCCATCGACGACCACACCCATGTCTTTCGATACTCTGCGGATCAACTCGTTGGTCCATTGCCCGACAACGACAAGCACCGATACCGCCTAATTCCTCTAGTCGCCAGGACTCGCAAGGGACAGCTCCTGTTCGGGTCTGCGGCACAGGGCCTGGTTGAATACGACCATGGTTCGGCTCACGTCCTGCTCGAACCAAGCCTTATGCCTAACTTGCCTACTGCCATAGCCCAGACCGCGGACGGTACGTTCTGGATCGGTACGGAAGGACTGGGAGTATTTCGCGTTCGGCTGATTAATGATCGTCCAGAAGTGCAGAATATTGCCGCCACGACAAACACCCGGATCAACTGCTTCCTACCCATCGGAGAATCGACGCTGCTCATTGGCACGGTCAAAGGTCTGTTGACCCTGAACAAAGGCCATCTGACTGAGCAGCGAAACTCGGAGCTGCGTAATCACGAGATACTCGCACTGACCGAGGGGAAGACGGGCAACATCTGGATCGGTACGGAAGATCAAGCGCTCCGAGCAAGTGAGGGAGACATTGGTCGAGATGGTCAAATCCATTCACTTGATCATGTGGACGCCACGGGCTCGGTGACGGCGCTATTCGAGGATCGCGACGGCGATCTGTGGGTTGGTGGAGCGGAAAAGATTGCGCGCTACCGCGACAGCGGATTCACAAGCTATTTGAATTCGCTCGGCCTACTATGCGCAAATTGTGGGGCAATTCATGCCGATCATCAAGATCGCGTGTGGTTCGCGCCGTCGGACGGTGGATTGTTTCGGCTGTCACACGGTTCCATTCAGACGATTGAGGTCGCGGGCCTGAACGATGACACGGTCTACTCGATCATCGGAGGCTCCGGGGACGAAGTGTGGCTCGGTCGCAAGTACGGTGGGGTCACTCGACTGATGCCGAATGGAGGTGCCCCGAGGGCTTCGACGTATACGCGCCGAGACGGCCTGGCCCAAGACTCCGTTTCCGCGATCTATCGCGCGTCGGACGGCACTATTTGGGCTGGAACAGTTAGCGGGGGCCTGAGTCGTCTCCGCGGAGGAAAATGGCACACATTCACCACACGGGACGGACTGCCCTCCAATACGGTTTCGGTAATCACGGGAAACGCGTCCGGAGAGATCTTTGTAGGCACGCCGAAGGGGTTGGCCGTCCTGAAGAACAACCATTGGCTGATCTACGCTGCACGCGACGGATTGCCGCCGGGCACTATCGAAAGCATGTTCGTGGATGGTTCTGGGATCGTCTGGATGGGCACAACGAAGGGCATTTCATTCTTCCAGTCCGGTACTGTGCACGTACCACTCGGAGCGCCCAAGGCGCTCTATGAAGAAATTCTGGGCGTCGCGGAGAACGATGGCTGGCTATGGATGGCGACACGCGATCATGTGTTGCGGGTGAGGCGTACGGCATTACTCAAACAATTCTTCGACGAAAGCGATTATCGCGAGTTCGGGATCGCCGACGGTTTGCCGAGTTCTGAGGGAGTAAAACGTAGTTCCTCCGTTGTTAAAGATTATCGCAATCGCATTTGGTTCTCGTTAAATCGGGGGATCTCGCTTCTGCAGCCGGCAGCGTTCGCGACGCCAGCGTTCCCAGCCACGATCCATTTGGACGCGATTCTGGTCGACGGCAGAGTCCTTCCACCAAATGAGAATCGCATTCCGGCCGGACACCACCGATTCACTTTCCGGTACTCCAGCGTAAACGTATCGAATCCTGACAGCGTGAGATATCGTTATCGGCTTGATCGTGTGGATCAAATGTTGAGTGAGCCGACGACCCTGCGCGAAATCGACTATACGAATGTTCCGCCTGGGCAATTTCGGTTTCACGTGATGGCCCGCAATCCGGACGGCGTCTGGAGTGCGGAGGCGAGCACGAGGCCGTTTGAAGTCGAAGCCGCGTATTGGCAGACGTACTGGTTTCAAGCGAGCTGCCTCGTGGGCGTCGTGCTGATCGTTTTCGGTGTCCATCGGCTGCGCCTGGGGCAAATGGCACATCGACTCAACCTCGGTTTAGAGGCGCGCGTCAGCGAGCGCACCCGCATTGCTCGTGAACTCCATGACACACTGCTACAAAGTCTGCACGGATTGCTGTTTCGATCTCAGGCAGCTAGAAATTTGTTCCCGCGCCGCCCGGAGGAGGCCATGGAAGCTCTCGATCAAGCCATTGCCCGGACGGAACAGGCCATCGCCGAAAGCCAGGACGCCATAACCGACTTGCGTCCCCCAGCGGCCGCTAGCAGCGATCTGGGAGAGCTGCTGATGGCAACTGGCAAGGAACTAGAGACGACCCGAAATCCCGACGGTACTGGCGCGACTTTCGCGTTCACCGTCGAGGGCGAGCGACAAACTTTGTCTCCGATTCTGCAGGAGGAGGTCTACCGAATAGGACTCGAATTGCTGAGAAATGCCTTTCGGCACGCATGCGCGCGTCGAGTGGAAACTGAGGTTCGTTATGATGACGAACAGCTTCGCGTGCGGGTCCGTGATGATGGAAAGGGCATGGATCCAGAGGTCCTCAAGAAAGGAAGGCGCCCAGGGCATTGGGGACTCCTCGGCGCGAAGGAGCGAGCACAGCGAATCGGAGCACATTTGGATATATGGAGCGAAGCCGGGGCAGGCACGGAAATCCAGTTGAGAATTCCCGCTACCGTTGCGTACGAGAATTCGCATGATAAACCTAGGTTCAGGTTTTTTCGCAGGGCGACAGATCATGGGAAGTGATTGTAGATTCATTCGGATACTTAGCGTGGACGACCACCCTTTGCTGCGCGAAGGGATTGCTGCGCTGGTCAAGGCAGAACCGGACATGAGCATAGTGGCGGAGGCAGAAGACGGAGCGGAAGCGATCGAAAAGTTTCGGCTGCACCGGCCGGACGTAACTCTAATGGATGTGGAATTGCCAGGCTTAAATGGAATCGAGGCAATCAAGCAAATTCGGAGTGAGTTTCCGGAGGCGCGGGTCATCATGTTGACCACCTACGCCGGCGACGCGAAGGTCCTGGCAGCACTCAAAGGAGGTGCGCGAGCTTACATTCTGAAGCGCCACGTCCATAAAGAACTTCTGGAGGTCATTCGAGCCGTGCATGGCGGACAGAAGCGGATACCCCAAGAGATTGCCGCCGAACTTGCGAATCACGCTGCAGATGACGAACTGACTGCGCGAGAAATCGAAGTGCTGCGGCTAGTTGCCATTGGGAATGGCAATAAACAGATCGCGGATCAGCTTTCCATCGGGGAAGCCACCGTGAGGACGCACGTCGGCAACATTCTATCGAAGCTTGCCGCTAACGACCGGACGCATGCGGTTACGATTGCGCTAATCCGGGGGATTATTGAGCTTCCAGCTCCATATGCTCCACCAAAAAGCGGATAGCGCAATCCGCTTTATAGCGGTTTTCAACCCCCTTCAGCCCAATTACGCTGAAGCGTAACTTCAAAGCTTGCAAAGGGGTGGATTTGCAAAGGCTATTTTCGACGTTTGCCAACGGCTGGCCGGGCCTAGGACTTCTGCTGCAACGCCTTCTATCGGCCAGCGCTTTATTTTTCGACGGAATCCCCTATTTTGGGGAAGCACCTCATGCCAGCCTGCCGGTTCTGCGCTTGATCGGCGCCGGGACAGGAATATTTGTCCTTGTGGGTTTGTGGACCCCGGTGACTGGAATGCTCGTCGCCATCATTGAGTTGTACATCGCTTTCTCCCATACCGGCGATCCATGGATTTCCATCCTGTTGGCGACCCCTGGCGCGACCCTGGCAATGATCGGGCCGGGTGCGTGGTCCATCGATGCGCAGTTGTTCGGCAGAAAACACTTCGAAGACTAAAGAAAACGATTGGGTCCTTCTAGTTTCTCCACTAAAACGCGGAGCGTAAAATCATACAATTGACATACCGTAAATCCCTTCCTTTTGGGGTTGTTTCTGAGAAGCCAGTCCTTCCAAAATGCGCCTGACAAGGGAAACACTGGGCGGCTCGCGTTATTCGCAGCGAGTGATAGGAAGCAGTCATGGGAAATTCGATCGGAATCCAAATAAGTGTCGACGGACAGAATGAAGGCAGACTAGTTCCCCGCAACAAGAGTGCAGGAGCCAAGAGCGCGACACGGCTCTGGATCCTGGACTGGTGTCGGATCTTGCGAGCACATCATCAGTGGACCATGTTTCAGGCGATTCGATATGCATTGTGGTTCACCCGCTAGTCGGGTGAGGGTAAACAAAGGATGGGGCGTTTTGGGTTTGGCGAAACGGGGGCCATATGGAGAAAATCAACAATATTCCGTCGCTTGAACAGGGCCGTTGTGAGCACGGCTTTGAACAGATCATCGGCAACAGCAACGCTTTAAAATGCGTGTTGGGAGCCGTGGAACGAGTGGCACCTACGGATGCTACCGTGCTCGTTCTCGGAGAGACGGGTACAGGCAAGGAGTTGATCGCGCAGGCCATTCATAAGAGCAGCCCGCGCTGGGCGCGCCCCTTTGTCAAGTTGAACTGCGCGGCTATTCCGTTTGACCTACTGGAGAGCGAACTGTTTGGATACGAGAAGGGCGCTTTCACCGGAGCGTTCGCGCAAAAAATTGGCCGATTCGAAATGGCTGATACAGGGACTCTTTTCCTCGATGAGATAGGCGATATTCCACTAGCTCTGCAGCCAAAGCTGCTGCGGGTCCTGCAGGAAAAAGAGTTCGAACGTCTGGGCAGCGGGAAGACACATCGCATCGACGTGCGTCTGGTGACCGCCACCCACCGTAATTTGAGCGAAATGGTTGCAAGGAATCAGTTCCGCAGCGACCTCTACTATCGGCTAAATGTATTTCCCGTTATGCTGCCACCTCTACGCCAACGGCGGGAGGATATCGCGCTCCTGGTCTCGCACTTTGTCGAAATCTTTTCCCGGCGCATGGGCAAGACGATTGGCGCCGTTCCGAAAGAAATCCTGGATCTGTTCACGGCGTATTCTTGGCCGGGGAACGTGAGAGAGCTTCAGAACTTGATCGAAAGAGCGGTAATCGGATCAGACGACGAAACGCTTGCTAATCCTTTCCCTGCGTTGGACGGGAACGCCCTCCATTCGAATGTGGTCAACACCGATCCAGTCGCGCTGCATTTCGCACAGACGGGCACGTTCCAGGAGGCAGAACGAGCCATGATCCTGCGAGCCTTGCACTCCTCGGGATGGGTTGTAGGAGGGTGCCGCGGTGCGGCCGCTCGGCTAGGATTGAAGCGAACCACCTTAATTTCCAAGATGAAGAAGTTGGGAATCTCGCGACCAGCATGGCAAATCAAGACGAATGCGCTGAACGTGAACTTCGACATTGAGCCTTCCCGGCAAGCCTTCGTGCAGTGAGGTTCCTGCGGTTGCGTCGGGTTCAGGTACTCCGTGGATTTCGGTTGTGAACCGGGACACAAGTGGCAGCGCGGCACAGCACCTCTTCGAGCCGAAGTTCTTATCGCAAACGACACAGCTAGCTAACGCACCGAGAACCTTTCCGCATTGAATCCTGTTCGTCTCCCTCCACGTTTTTTGAGCGATGCTGCTTCGGCAAACTCCTCTCGCCTTCGATGTTCAAGACCGCAGTGTCGCAATAACGTCACACGCCGACACGGAGACTTCGGCTCGACAGTCGATTTGACACGTAACTCTCGAAAACTGCTGATTCACAGCGATCTCGCACTAAAAGCCCTCTCTGACGTTGGCCCGGCGCTTGCAGTATGAGCCAGGGAAGTAGCGGCACGTCGTGATGCGGCGCATCGTACTTCACCGAGCGGCTCGCACCGCGGAAGGACAGATATGATTTTGCGACTCTGCATCCTTGTTCTCACCTCTTTGGTTCTGGCCGGCTACGAGGAAGTGAAACCTCAACCGCAGAACAACGACCGCGGATTCGATCTCGTCGATAAAGCGGGAAACATTCGCAGACCGGCCGACGTTCGTGATCACTACCAGTCACTCGGTACGTACGTGGTGCTCGATCCGAAAGGCGACCAGGTGCACGCCACCTACGCATCTCCGGGCACAGCCGAGAATTATCGTAAGACCGGAAAGTTTGCAGATGGAACAGTCCTTGTGAAGGAAGTGTTCGGAACCGACCACGCACAAATGACTACGGGCGACGTGCACTGGGCTTCCGGAACGAAAGTCTGGTTCGTGATGATCAAGGACGAGAAAGGGCGCTATTCCGACAATCCGCTGTGGGGTGATGGATGGGGATGGGCTCTGTTCAAGTCCGATGCCCCCGACAAGCAGGTTGCAACGGACTACAAAAAAGACTGCCTTGGGTGCCATATCCCCGCACGGGGTACGGACTGGATATACGTCCAAGGGTATCCGGTTCTTGCCGCGAAGTAGGAATTGTCCCGTAACGAGCGTCATTTTCGGAAAGGTTTAGGAGGAGACCACGCATGCGGAAACTTTTAGTGGTAGTCATCTTCGCGCTGGGTATTGTTGCCGCGAGTTTATTGATGCGTGATCCAAGCCGCGTCGCGGCTGCCACTCCGCAATCGACGGCTGTGTTCGACGCGGACGGAAAGTTGAAGCGGCCAGAAGGTTATCGCCATTGGGTCTTTGTGGGCGCTCCTTTAACTCCCAATGGCCTCAACAACGGCAAGGCGGGCTTTCCGGAATATCATCACGTTTACGTCGAAGAGAAAAACCTGGACGCGTATCTCAAGACCGGTTCCTTTCCCGAAGGCACCGTCTTCGTCAAGGAATTGACGCGTGTTCTTAACCCCACCTTCCCCGACGGCTCGCGCACGGAACCATCCGGAAGAGGATATTTCAACGGTGAATATAACGGCATGGATGTGACCGTGAAAGATAGCAAACGGTTTGCGGCGACGAATGGATGGGGATTTTTCAACTTCGGACATCACCCGCTTCCCTACGCCGAGTGGTCCAAAGAAGCCTCTCCAGCCGAATGCGCTGGCTGCCACCAATCCTTCGTCGCGAAAACCGATATGACTTGGATCCAGTTCTACCCGATCCTCCGTGATGGGGACAAAACCAAATAGTTTGGATTACCTTGCGAACGCTTCCGGTGGAGTCCAATTTCCAAAACAGCAGAAGGAGAAGAAGCATGACAATGGAGACGAACATGAATGGACGTAATGGTCATCTATATATGCAAACGAACGAGGTCAAGAACACGATCATCCACTACCACCGCTCTGCCAACGGCACGCTCACAGAGGTGGAACGCATAGCCACCGGCGGCGCAGGTTCGGGAACCTTCAAACCGATCAGCGGCCAGGAGAGTGCGCCAAATTCGTTTGAAGGAGCAGGCAGCGTCATCCTCTCGCCGGATCGCAAGTTCCTGTTCGCTACCAACGGCGGCGACAATTCCGTTTCCAGCTTCGCCGCCGGCGCTGATGGCCGTCTGAAGCTGCTGGATGTCAAGCCGACTGGAAACGCAGTCGAAGGAAAAAGCGGTACGGCGAAATCGTTAGCATACCTGCCTTCGAAGGACATGCTGTACGTGGTGCACTCGTTCGGACCCGACCACATCCGCATCATGTCGGTCTCGAGCGACGGGAAGTTGACACCGCGCATGGAGAGGTACACGTGTAACACGCCAGACAAGCCGCACCGCGTGCCAACGCAGGCGGTCCTCTCCCCGGATGGGAAATTTCTCTTGGTCGGCACGACGTTCGACGTGCCTATCGCGATCTCAGGCACGTATCCGGATGGTTCGCCCATCCTTTGGGTGGATGGGCCGGATGGCAAACCACGGTCAGTCGCTTCGAATGCTCCGGATCCCGACGGCATAGTGATCCATCGCGTGAATGCCGACGGCACGCTTGGCGAAGCCTCCTTCCAGGATGGAGGCGGCGGTTCTCCGTTCTATATCGCATTCCTTCACAACCGGCCGGATACGTTCGTCATCGGATATGCCGTCGGCGATGGAGTCGCCCTGGGGCGAATCGACGAAGATGGCAGAATCGGTGTCGACAAGATTGTGCCGCTCAACACCAAGCGAGGCAAGATCGCTGAACTTTGCTGGCTGTCGGTGTCACCCGATGACCGACTCTTGTTCGCTACGGTTTTCGGGTACAGCAACATCACGACGTACCACATCAACGGCAGAGGGCTTGAAATCGCAAGGGATCCTGCGTGCCCTCAAGTCGAAGGTGATGGGACTTTCCGGGGGCTTTGTGGAGACGTCAGCAGCGGTCCGAGCGACAACTGGGTGTCGCCCGATGGCGCTTTTCTCTACCAGATCTACGGCAACGCCTCGAAGCTGGTCGGCTACGCCACCAAGCCAGACGGCTCTCTCGAGGAAGTTACCAGCGTCGCCATACCCTACAACAGCCCTGAGGGCCTGGCCGGCTTTTGATTTGTTCCGATGCACGGATGTGATGAAGGGCCGCTTCGGGATTCTACGACGTTCGGTGGACCGACCTTAATCCCGAAGCGGCCCCGCTGCCCGGACGGCGTTTACCCGCGCCGCAGAGACCACCGGCACCGGCACAGATGCACATACGATTGTTGTTCAACACCTCGTCGCCCGATTCCTTTATGGAATATACGGAAAGTTCAGTTTTGCTTGCTCCTGGCGCACAAAATTCGTCGGACAAAGACCTGCAGAGGGCGGAAGGCTCGTGCCGCCTAGTGGTCGGAGGTTCTGAGAAAGGGACTCGTGTCGTGGACATTTACCAAAAATCTCCGATTCGTGTCCTGTTCCCGAGAGCCTCCAGTGGAAGAGTTGAGGAGGCTGTTCTTGTGAACACTGCTGGAGGTGTAGCCGGGGGAGACCGACTTCAAACAAATGTGATTGCGAGAGAAGACGCGTCGCTCGCAATTACGACGCAGGCCGCGGAGAAGCTGTATCGAGCTCTCAAGGACTCCGCGCGGATCTTCACGACGCTGCAAGTTCAGGATACCGCCAAGCTTGCATGGCTGCCGCAGGAAGCCATCGTTTTCGATGGCGCCCGGCTCTCCCGCGCGACGCACATCGAGATCACTTCCGGAACAGAACTGCTGGCCCTGGAGTCGCTGGTGCTGGGACGCGCCGCCCACGGCGAGAGATTCTCCGCCGGAACCATCACGGACCGCTGGCGCGTCATGAAAGACGGCAGACTTGTCTGGGCAGATAACTTCCGCATCACCGAGGACGTCCTTCCACACCTTGGTCGAAAAGCGCTTCTATCCGACTGCACCGCTCTGGCGACGCTGGTTTATTTTGGAAACAAAGCCGCAGCACATCTCGCACTCGTGCGCGACTTGGCTTCCTCGTTTGAATGCCATTGTGCGGCGACGCTGCTTAGCGGACTCATGATCGTCCGCTTTGCTTCACGGACCTCCTACGATCTGAGGGTTGCACTTCTTCGCCTGCTCCAGCAGCTCAACAATGGATTTGCTCCTGGACCTTTTCGAGTACCCAGGATGTGGGCGTGTTGAGTCCGGATTTCAAGTTGGAAGCTTTATGAACCTCACTCCACGGGAGAAAGACAAGCTGCTGATCGCAGTCGCAGCACAGGTGGCACGGACGCGGCTTGCAAGAGGGACCAAGCTCAATTATCCGGAAAGCATCGCGCTGATCACAGATTTTGTGCTCGAAGGGGCGCGTGACGGCAAGCCGGTTGCAGAACTCATGTCAGAAAGTGGGAAATTGCTGACCCGCGATCAGGTCATGGAAGGCGTCCCGGAAATGATTCACGAAATGCAGGTGGAGGCTACATTCCCCGATAACACCAAGCTCGTCAGCATCCACGATCCCATTCGATAGGGAGTGAAAGATGGTGCCAGGAGAGATTTTTGCGGCGGTGGGAAAGATTGTCCTGAACAAGGAAGCCACGGCTGTTTTGTTGAAAGTCGCGAACACGGGCGACCGCCCGATCCAGGTGGGCAGTCACTACCATTTTGCTGAAACGAACGCAGCCCTTAGTTTCGACCGCAAGGCGGCGCTTGGCTACCGGTTGGACATTCCCGCGGGAACAGCTGTGCGATTTGAACCGGGACAGTCGCGGGATGTCTCGCTAGTTCCGTATCGAGGCGCGCGATTGATCTACGGATTCAATCAGAAGGTCATGGGAAGTTTGCCCGCAGCGGAATCGAAATAAGTCTTTGTTGAGTTTAAGGTAGAAGACGATGCCTCAAGAGATGAGTCGAAGCGCCTATGCGCAGATGTTCGGGCCGACGGTTGGCGACAAAGTGCGCCTTGCGGATACCGAACTCGTTATCGAGGTAGAGAAAGACTTCACGACGTATGGGGAGGAAGTGAAATTCGGTGGCGGAAAGGTCATCCGCGACGGGATGGGGCAATCGCAGCGCACACGCCGTGAAGGCGCAGTCGATACGGTTATCACGAACGCCCTCATTCTCGACTACTGGGGAATCGTGAAGGCAGATATCGCGATCAAAGACGGGCGCATTGCCGCGATTGGAAAAGCCGGGAATCCGGATGTGCAACCGAACGTGGACATTATTATTGGCCCGGGAACCGAAATCATCGCCGGCGAGGGAAACATTGTTACTGCCGGTGGCATCGACACCCATGTCCACTTCATCTGCCCGCAGCAAACCGAAGAAGCACTGTTCTCGGGCATAACGACAATGATGGGCGGCGGAACAGGGCCCGCTGCCGGTACAACCGCCACCACGTGCACGCCCGGGCCTTGGCACATACAAAGGATGCTGCGGGCCGCCGACTCTTTTCCCTTGAACTTTGGATTCTTCGGAAAAGGCAACGCAAGCACAGCTGCAGGCCTAGTCGAACAAATCGAAGCGGGCGCGTGTGGCTTGAAGCTTCACGAGGACTGGGGTACGACGCCGGCTGCGATCGACTGCTGCCTTTCCGTCGCCGACGACATGGACATCCAGGTCCTGATCCACACCGATACCTTGAACGAAAGCGGCTTTGTCGAGAACACGATTGCCGCGTTCAAGGGCCGCACGATTCACACGTTCCATACCGAAGGGGCAGGCGGGGGGCATGCTCCGGACATTATTAGGGTCTGTGGTTCCCCGAACGTGATTCCTTCATCGACTGGCCCAACGCGGCCCTACACCGTGAACACACTCGAAGAAGCGCTCGACATGGTCATCGTGACGCACCATCTCGATCGCCGCATCCCAGAGGATCTGGCCTTCGCGGAAAGCCGGATCCGCAAGGAAACGATCGCGGCAGAAGATATCCTTCACGATCTTGGCGCACTTTCCATCATGTCGTCGGACAGTCAAGCCATGGGCCGCGTGGGAGAAGTGATCATTCGAACGTGGCAGACAGCCGACAAGATGAAGAGGCAGTTTGGCAGGCGGCCTGAGGAAAAAAGGGACAACGACAACTTCCGTGCACGCCGGTATGTTGCGAAATACACCATCAACCCCGCCATCGCGCAAGGCATATCGAACTACGTAGGTTCAATTGAAGTTGGAAAACTCGCGGACCTCAGCATTTGGAGTCCAGCCTTTTTTGGCGTCAAGCCAGCGTTGGTGCTCAAGAGCGGAATGATTGCGGCGGCCATCATGGGCGATCCTAACGCGTCCATTCCGAATCCCCAGCCGGAATATTACCGCCCGATGTTCGGTGCGTTCGGCCGCGCCATGACGGAAAGCTCGGTCACGTTTGTGAGCCAGGCCTTCTCGCAGAAAGGCGAGTCTCTCGGACTCGCGAAGAGGCTTCTTCCTGTCCGCAATACGCGCACGATCGGCAAACGTTCGATGATGCTCAATGACGCCACACCGGACATGCAGGTCGATCCGGAAACCTACGAAGTGCGTGCCGATGGCCGCTTGCTCACGTGCGAACCGGCAAAGGTATTGGCCTTGGCCCAGCGCTATTTCCTGTATTGAGGACGGAACCCCATGCAAAGAGCTTCCCTTCATCGCTGCGCCGGACACTGGCCCGAGAACCAGGCCACCGGCGCTGTGACCCTCGATTTCGACGCGCGTCATCGCCGGCGTATCCGGCTTACTGCAGACCATGGCGAGGACGTCCTGCTTGATCTAGCGAAGACGGTCGCGATGGCCGACGGCGACGGACTCCAGCTCGACGATGGAAGATGGTTCAGGATCACTGCCGCTGCTGAACCCCTGGTGGAAATCCGGCATGCAGATCGTCACCAGCTGATGCGGCTCTCCTGGCACCTTGGAAATCGCCATCTCCCGACGGAAATCCGCGAAGACGCCCTGCGTATTCGGCCCGATCACGTGATTGAAGAAATGCTGCGCGGTTTTGGAGCCGCACTGGACAAAGTCCAGGCTGCTTTCCAGCCCGAAGGCGGCGCCTACGGTGCCACGCACAGTCACGACCATCACCATAACGACGACCATGACCATCAGGACCACCATCATGACGGTGGTGCACACCACCATGCGTAGCGGACTTCATGCCGTTCACCCGCTTCCGTTCCTGCGATTGCAGGCATGGCTCTCTCCGATTTTCCCAACCGGTTCCTATAGTTATTCGCACGGGCTGGAATGGGCCGTCGAGGCGGGGTGTGTCCGCGACAGGGTGGGCCTTGTCGATTGGCTAGCAGCCGATCTTCGCTACGGCTCTGGGAGAAATGAAGCGATCTTTTTCCGCGAGGCCTGGTCCTCTGCCACGTTCGACGATCAGCCAAGACTGCTCGAAATCTCAGAACTCGCCGCCGCTTTTCGTGGGACGTCGGAATTCGCGCTCGAGTCCGCACAGCAGGCCTCCGCCTATCACGCAACTCTCAGCCGTGTATGGCCTGATTCCCTATTGAACGAAATTGCGGAAACGCTGGTAGACCTTCGCACTGCGCTCTCCGTCGCCGTCGTCCTAGGCATCCGTTGCGCAAAACAGGAGATCCCGCTAGCCGTAGGGCTAGCGGCATTCCTGCAAAGCTACATCGCCAATTTGGTGACCGCCGGCGTGCGGCTCATCCCTCTCGGTCAAACGGATGGGCAAGCTGCGATTGCCGCTCTCGAGGACGCCGTGCTCGCTGTGAGCGCGGATGCCGCAACGTCGACGATCGACGAGCTCGGGTCCGCTGCTTTCATGGTGGACCTCGCCTCGATGTCTCACGAAACTCAATATACGAGGTTGTTTCGATCATGACTCACGTCTCTGCTGCACTCCCGCAAAATCATCCTCTCCGCGTCGGAATCGGTGGCCCGGTTGGATCGGGCAAGACCGCCCTTGTCGAAGCCCTCTGCAAGCGGCTTTGCCATCAATACGACATCTACGTAATCACGAATGACATCTATACGAAGGAAGACCAGCTCATCCTGACGCGCGCCGAAGCTCTTCCAGCGGAGCGCATCATGGGCGTCGAGACCGGAGGTTGCCCGCACACCGCCATTCGAGAAGATGCATCCATGAACCTCGCCGCGATCGACGAAATGAACAGGAAATTTCCCCACGCGGAACTGTGTTTCGTCGAATCTGGCGGTGACAATCTGGCCGCAACGTTCAGCCCGGAACTTGCTGATTTGACTATCTATGTCATCGACGTTGCGGAGGGTGAAAAAATACCACGCAAAGGCGGTCCGGGTATAACGCGTTCCGACCTTCTGATTATCAACAAAATCGACTTAGCTCCTCTTGTTGGCGCTAACCTTGCGGTCATGGAAGCGGATACGGTTAGAATGCGCGCGAGTCGCCCTTTTGTTTTCACGAATTTGAAGAGTGGCGAAGGTGTCGAGCAAATCGCAGACTTTATTATCGAGCAGGGCGGATTAGCGAAGGCGGCTGCGGTAGCCGGCGTAAGTAAGGGAAAATCCGCATGACTATCATCTCGAGAGGCTTTGCTGGCCGACGCACTCCCACGGATGTAAAGCTGCCACCAGGGCAGTACCTCACAACGGATTTTCCCGTTTTGTCCGCTGGCCCAACGCCCGAGATCGCCATGGATAAATGGGAGTTTGTTATTGATGATGGCAAGAACGTTTTGCGTCGATGGGACTGGAAATCCTTTCGCAACTTGGAAAGCGAGGCTTCGACGGTGGATTTGCATTGTGTTACTCGTTGGTCGAAGCTGCGCACATCTTGGGAAGGCATTTCCCTGGACACCATGCTTCGAAACATAAAAACCGATGCTGCCTATGCGCTTGTTCGTTCGTATGGCGACTACACAACGAATGTGCCCCTGAAAGACCTCTTGAATAGGCAGGCGTGGATTGCATTCCGCTATGCTGGACAGGACCTTGCGCCGGAACACGGCGGTCCCGCGCGACTGCTTGTGCCCCACCTCTATCTTTGGAAAAGCGCCAAATGGGTGCGAGGTATAACGCTGATGTACGAGGATAAACCCGGATTCTGGGAAAGCCTCGGTTACCACATGTACGGAGATCCATGGCAGGAGCAGCGATACTCGGGCGACCGCTGATGTGGCGCGTTGGAACCGTCGTCACTCTGCGCGACGAAACTGCCACTGCGCGGACGATCACGCTGCAGGTTCCCGACTGGCCCGGGCACGTCGCAGGTCAGCATTTGGAAGTGCGACTGACAGCTCCGGATGGATATTCTGCGGTCCGCTCTTACTCGATCGCGTCTGCGCCGAACTCTGACGGACGAGTTCAAATCACTGTCGAACGAGTGCCGAACGGTGAAGTGTCCCCGTACCTCACACAAGAGGTCGTTGTCGGCGATCGTTTGGAGTTGCGCGGTCCCTACGGCGGCTGGTTCGTCTGGCGCTCGGAACAAACCGGGCCCGTTCAACTCATCGCCGGCGGTTCGGGCATCGTTCCTCTTATGGCAATGATTCGTGCTCGGTTTTCGTCGGGAAGCAAGTCGCAATTCCGGCTCTTATATTCCGCTCGCGAAGTGGAATCGATTTTTTACAGAGACGAATTGAAAGCTCTATCAGAAGACAAGCTCGGTCTAAACGTCACGTATGTGTACACGCGTAAAATTCCAATGGGTTGGCCGAGGCCAGCAGGTCGCATCGACGCAAATCTCGTTGCGAACACAACCTGGCCAGCAGTTCTTGACCTAACTTCCTACATCTGTGGTCCGACTTCATTCGTTGAAGCTGCCGCCGACCTTCTTCTGGCCACAGCTATGAAGCGCGACAACATCAGAACGGAACGCTTTGGCCCCACAGGAGAACGAAGATGAGTTCAGGATGTTTTATTCTAATGGAAAGCCTTTACTGTCATTCAGCCCAGAGAAGCAACCACTGTTACGCCAGCTTCGCTTTCCTACCTGCGGTCGGGAGCTCAGTTCTGCCGGACCGCCTGATCGGGCTTTAGTGGTGCAGCACCGAAATTCACACTGAAGCGCTCGCACCAGATGGAAACCGCGCGATATTTGGAAAGGTCCACATCGGAGGCCAAGGCATAGTTTTGATCACCAATGTTTCCTTTTATTGGCCCTAGATCGATATGGCCGGAACGCTGCACGGTTTCGCTGTCCTTTGCGTCATCCGCAGCCACCAAGTAAACATGAACATTGGGTCCATTAGAAGTTCTGAAATTCGTGAACCGGAGCATGAGAGCGCCGTCTTGCATGCGATAAACCGTTGCGGTTCCTTCAGTAGGATGTGCAATCCCATAAAACACTCCAGACTCGACCGGCTGTGTTGCACTCGGGTTCGCGACCGGCAGTGCTTCATGCACCCGTTTATTGGTAAAGAGCCGCTCGGGTCGAAACGCATACCATCCGACAAACAGAGCGATGCCGATCACAACAATCGCTATCTTCCATTTATTCATTGTTGTTTCTCCTTTTTAGCTAAAGCCTCGCGATGAAATCCTGAGACCGCCAGACGCTATCGCTAAAGGTGCGCCCGTCCGACTTGAGCGAGCGAAGCGTCGTTTTGAAGTAATGTTTCATCGGACCGCACCGATTCTTTCGCGGCGTGCGAAACACGTTTTACGTCCTCGCGCAGCAAATAGAATGAAACAGCCAGAAGCACCAGATCTTTCATGAGGAAAGCAACGTGTTCAGTCATTGCTGGAAAGCCGCCAGCCGATGCGGCCCAGCCGCCCGGGAAGAACGGAATGATAGTCACTGTCGATATGAATGAAAAACATGAACCAAGCGCGCCAAGGATTCCAGCCTTCTTATTCCAGAAGCCCCAGAAAACCAGTGCACCAAACACCCATTCAGAAACTCCCAAGAAGAAAGTGGCACCCCGGACACTGAAAACGGAATACATCCAAAAAATCAGCGGGCCATGGCTGATATAAGGGATCAATCCTTGCGCCTCATAGGGAAACCACTTCTGATATCCGAAGAAAAAATAGATGATCACCATCACTGCGCGAGCGAAATGGTAGTCCAGATCTTTCTTCAGGATTCCGAGTTTAATCAGAATGCTTATCAGCAGATTCATGGTGCGTTCCTTTCGGTGTGTTTCGGCGCCACCGACTAACCGACCGCTGCACGTCACCCTCCACAAATAGCTGTACCGGCTGGTGCTCAATTCCAAGAGTTAGCCTTGTAATTCGCCGACCCGGCCTCGAGATTAGTGGCCAACCATGTCGTGAATGACTCTCCTTCGACGAAGGGTGTCGACGTGTCGATGTAAAGGCAGTCGTGGTTTCTCATTCGTATTAATTTCGGTGAGGTTGTCGACCGGAACGGGCTGCGTTGGCACGCCACTTCATCACTGAACCGCCCATCGAGTCACACGAATGAATGGCGATGTTCTTGCATCATCGGGTTGAGGCACGGCGAATGAAGGCCGAGGAAGTGAACCGGTGATTGCAAATGGTCCAGAAGACCGAGACCACAAGGCCCTTGTTCCTGGGGCAGCACACGAGAATTTCGGACCACCCGGATTTCACGTACCAAGTATGGCGGGAGCTCGCGCACCCTGGGACGGCCATCGCATACCCGAGCTTTTCGATTGCTAAAGGAGCCATCGGTGAAAGGACGACGTTTCGGACGTGATACGAGGAAACGAGCCGCAGAGCTAACCGCTCGACCAGCCGTCGTGAAAGAAGATCACGACCTTGTCAAAGCTGCGAAAAACGGAGATTCGGCGGCATTTGGATTCCTTTGCACACAGTCGGCAAAGATGGTCTTCAATACGGCGCGACGCATGATGCGGACCAACGAAGACGCAGAAGACGTTGTGCAGGAGTCGTTGCGACTAGCGTTTGTACATCTCAAGAGCTTCAAAGGCGATTCGCGCTTTTCAACGTGGCTGACTCGCATTGTCACCAACGCTGCTTTGATGCGACTCCGCAGAGACAGAACTCGCCGAGAATTGTCGCTTGGGCAAACCTCTGAATTGGAATCGGGCTGTTCGCCAATAGATATCGAGGACCAAAGCCTTAACCCCGAGCAGCTCTATGCTCGAGAGGAACGCCATTGGCTCGTCCGCAAAGCTGTGAGTGAACTGAATCCCAGCATGCGAAGAACTATCGAACTGTGTGAACTTGACGAGCGCTCGATTCAAGAAGCCGCTCGCGTGCTGGGGATCTCCGTGGGCGCTGCGAAGTCTCGTATGTTTCATGCTCGGAGAAAATTGCGACGACTTGTGAGTCTTGTGAGCTCACAGCCAATACATCGATGTAAAAGGTGGGAAACGAATCCCGGGCCGAGCGGCACGTTGCGTCCCCAGCTTCCTTACAGTCCAGGCGACTAGCGTCAAATCTATATATTCAATCCGAGTGCAGTAGAGATGATATTCAGCGAGTCAAACACCGGGGGTACGATGCCAGAGAACAAATCCGCTTACTTCACTGCCTATCGCAGTCTGAAACTCGATCGAGACACACGCGGGGTCTTGGTAGCCACCTTCCACAGCAACGGCGGTCCGCTGAACTTTACCGCGCCGGACCATACGGACTTTGTGGAGGCCTTTTATCGAATCTCGCAGGACCGGGAAAACAAGATCGTGATCCTGACAGGCGCAGCTGGAGAATTCATTCCAGCGATCGACTTTTCTTCGTTTGGCAACGTTGCTGATCCCGCAGTTTGGAGTCAGGTCCACGACGAAGGCGTGCAGATCCTGGAGAATTTCACGAACATTCGTGTGCCGGTGATTGCGGCAATTGAAGGCCGTGCACACGTGCATTCTGAATATGCACTCCTTGCCGACGTCATCGTAGCTGCGGAAGGAGCTACGTTCAACGACTTGCCGCATTTTGCTGGGGGCATCGTGCCAGGCGATGGAATCTTTACAGCGTGGAGCTACCGTGCCGGGGCAGGAAGGGCGGGAGCGTTCCTGCTAAACCCACAACCACTGACGGCACGTGCCGCGCACGAATGGGGAGTGGTTGCCGAGGTCGTGCCGAACGGTAAAGCACTCAGTCGCGCGTGGGAGTTGGCCGCCCTGTACTTGAAGGCTCCGGAAGTGACGCGCCGGAACACGCGCGTTCATTTTATTCAGCCGCTAAAGGAACGCATCATTAGAGAAGTCGGCTATGGACTCTCGGTCGAAGGTGCGTCCGCAGCTGCTCTGGTGAGATCGCTGGAAGCCGGGCATTGATGAACACGGTCGTGCAGACGCCATCGCAACCAAGGCATTTAAGAATTGCTATGGATGGATTGAGCCCTTCCGACGATTCGAATGCGGCAACTGCGCAGCAAACAATTTCAACCTCGGTAAGGAAGGCAATCATGGCGGACGCAGTTATGTCGCAACAATTTGCGGGGAAAATCGGAGTTATTACGGGAGGCTCGACCGGAATGGGTCTTGCAACCGCGAAGCGCTTTGTTGAAGAAGGAATGGATCACGTTTTTATTACCGGTCGGCGTAGGGACAGTCTAGAGACCGCTGCCAACGAAATTGGAAAGAACGTTACTGCTGTACAAGGCGATGTCGCAAACCTATCTGACCTCGACCGTTTATATGAGACAGTCAAGAAACACCGTCGACTCGCTTCGTTCAGCGCTGTGGATGAAGAGTTCTTCGATCTTCACTTCGACGCGAACGTGAAAGGCCTCTTTTTTTCCGTCCAAAAAGGCCTTCCCATGATGAAGGATGGCGGCACGATCATCCTGAACGGATCCATTGCCGATATCAAAGGTTTTCCTGCGATGAGTGTGTATAGCGCGACGAAAGCCGCAGTTCGTTCGTTTGCACGAACCTGGACCAACGATTTGCGCGGCCGTCGCATCCGCGTGAACGTAATTAGCCCTGGTCACATCGATACGCCAATCATGGAGAGTCTACAGCAAGGCGAGGCCCTCATGAGGATGAAAAAAGAAATGGAAAACAACGTTCCGCTTGGCCGGTTGGGAGATCCCGACGAGATCGCCAAAGCTGTTTCATTCCTTGCCTCCGACGAGGCTAGCTATGTGTCAGGCGCTGAGCTCTACGTTGACGGCGGCGTGGCTCAAATCTAATTGTTGAAACTGGAATGTTGCGTCGCGGAGAGGAGAAACGGAAAAGATGAAGTTGTTTCAAAGCAAAACCGCACTTGTTACTGGCGCATCGCGCGGTATTGGACGAGCGACTGCACTGGCGCTTTCTGAGTCTGGCGCAAGCGTGCTCGTGCACTATCATAGCGCCGCTGACCAAGCCAATGCGGTGGTTGCGGAGATCCGCAATCTTGGACGGCATGCGCATGCCATAAACAGCGATCTTACGGCGAGGGACGGCCCAGCCGTGCTGACGGAACAGGTGCGAGAGATTCTTGGCGATGGCCGGCTGGATATCGTTGTGTTAAATGCCGGTATCTCGAAAGCTGCGTCGATTGAAAATCAAACAATGGAAGACTTCGACAGCCTGTTTTCGATAAACGTCCGCAGTCCCTTCTTTCTTGTGCAGCAGCTTCTCGCACTGCTTGACGAGGGCTCGAGCATCATTCTCGTCTCCTCGCTTGTCGGCCACGCAGTACCCGGGAGCCCAGGGCAACGCGGCGCGCCCTTCCTTCCAGCCTATGCGGCCACCAAAGGAGGAGTGGACACACTCGCCAGACATCTCGCTGCAATTCTTGGCCCTCGCGGCATCCGCGTAAATGCCGTCGCGCCAGGTGTAATCGATACCGACATGTCGAATTTCACGAAAACGGAAACCGGTCGTGACCTTGCGCTCGAAATGCAGGCACTGAAGCGAATCGGCAAACCGGACGATGTCGCGGATGTGATTGCTTTCCTAGCCTCGGACAAAGCCCGCTGGGTCACTGGAGTGAGCATTCCGGTGGACGGCGGATCAAAGCTCTGAATGAGTCAGGGAATTTCAACGTTCTACTGCACCGGGGCGCCCTGACTACATCTAGATTCAGTAAAGGTTGACCAGAAGCCGTGAGGTTGTGCTTCCTCTAGCCCCGGATCACGGGCGTCGAGCGGAATTTCTATAGCCTCGAAATCGCGCTAGCGCTGCGCTAGAAGGAATTCGATCGTAGCATCGCTGAGACGCTTTCTAATTTGGGTACGGCACCCGCAGGAGAGTGCTCGCGCTTGACGGCAAAACATATCGGAGGCCTGCGTAAACCATGCTGAGATGCGCATTCTTGGGGTCACCGGGAGCCACAGCCCAGGGAGCACGAGTCAGATAGGAATACTGGACGTAAGTTTGCAGGGCTCCGTACCGAGGGTGTTTCCACAAAGTCTGCAGCCAATCGAAGGTGACCTGCTGAATGGCACGGTTGTTGGTATTAGGAGAGCCGGGACCGCCATACCCGATGATCGTTCCAGGGTGCGCCGCATTCGTCGTGTCAGGAAAGAAGTTTCGCCCGTAATAATCTGATCCGTAGTAAATCGCGAACGCTTGCTTTTGGGTCGCTCTCCATTCGAAACCAGCGGACCCCGCTCCGGCATGGACCATCGAGAGGCTGATGTCAGTCCCGGCGGTATTGGGGCGAACTACCAGTTCCGGCCCTGTCGCTGCCAGGTAGTGAGCGCCGCCGTCACTCCAAAAAATGTTGGCCAGGAACACGAGCTTGTCGCACAGCAAATCGTAGTTGGTCGCGATCTGACCACCGCCGCCAACAGTCATATGAGTCTTGAAGGAACTTGACCCCCAAGGCATCGCGGCAGCGTGTGCTCCTGTGAATAGGCCCGTAACCTCGACGTGAAAGTGTCTGTGCGCGAACTCGTTGTCGTAGGTAGCCTTGGACAGAACATCCGGGAAGGCATTTGCCGCCCCAACCTGTGTGCCGTTGTCAAACTGCGAACCAACGGAGGTGAACGCTGCAGGGAGTGCAACGAAACCGCCAATATATTGATTAGGATCTTCAATGCCCACTCCGAAGGTCCAATGTTCGTTCAGGTGATAAGCCACTCGGAACTCGGCAGCCCGCGTATAAGGAACTCCAACGCCAAGGCTCTGGTCCTCATTGTAAGTAATGGCCAAATCGGAAGGTATGGGCCCAGTGCCTTCACGGTTGGGAGTCAGCCAGCTCCAAGTTTGTCCGCCGAGAATCTCCCACTTGCCGCGCTTTAGGTCCATAAAGTACAGGCGCAGCCGATTGGTATGAGGATTCGCGCTCTCGTATACACCGGAGCTATCGTTGCCGCTGAAATCGCCCTCGATGAAGCCAATAATATCGTCGCCGGCAAAACGATCGTGGACCTTGATACTCAGACGCGAGAATTGCGCCGTGGTCCGGAATTCGCTGACGCGTCCCTGTGGCGTGTTGCCGTACGGGAACCCGCCAAGATTGGTAGCAATGTTGCTCTGAGTGTTCGTCGTCCGATAGACATTTTCGAGATCGACGAACCCTCCAAGTTCCAAAATCGCGTCCCCGAGTCTGAAAGCACCCAGCGGTATCTGTTCTGGTTTGGTTTGCCCTTGAGTTTGAATGGGCTGCTGCTGGATCGTTACACCTGCTGACACAGTCGTCGACTCGAGCTTGGATGCAACAGAATCGCCACCAACTCCGTTGCCGCGACTCGGAAGCGGTTCGCTCGAAGCAGGCGCTGTTACTGGATTCTTCGACTGTGCTTTTAGCGCTTCAATCTCCTGTTGTTGTGCAGCCACCTGCTTTTGCATTTGCAAAAGGGCTTCGCGAAGCGCCTGCACCTCGGAAGTCAGGTCAGTTTTGCTCTGGGACGAAATAGGTTGCCGACTGCTGGATTGGGCTAGCGTCATCCCTGGACCGAGGAGCGCCGCAAGTACACAGTAGACGATCTTCATGTCGCGAGTCCTGAGGACTTCTGCCGGCCATGACCCGTTTCGCACAGTAATACGCTGAGAACGGTCGCTAGAGCGATGCAGCCGATCCAAAACAGACCCCAGATGAGTGCTGGTTTTTCGACGCCCCATCTGACCCGCGAGCCAACGAAAAGCCTAGAACCATTTACCCGTCCCAGATGCATGAGGGACCAGTGACCACTGCGTTGGGCAGCTGAACATGCGGTCGCGCTGGAAAACGCGACGCCCCAGATCAAGTCGCCAATGCTCGTGGTCATTCGTCTGCCGGCGCTCCTCAACTCGTGTGCAAATACATTTCCATCTCTTCGTTCAAAGCGAGCCGGGGGTGGCGAAAAGGAATCAAGTCAACGGAGCCTGTAAGTGCGGTCCTATTCAGTTAAATAAGTCCTCGCGAGAAACACGATCTGCCTTCACATCGACACATCGACACCTTCAGTCGAAGGAGAGTCAATCTCGACACCGAGAGCGTTACCTCAACGATGGGCTTAACAGATCCGTGCGCTGCATTACAAAGACGTCTTGTCGAAGTTGTCCTACCGGATCGCGCAAATCGGCAGGGCATGACCCGAATCGTCCAAGAAGCGAAAGGAAGTTCTCGTGCAAACAACTGACTGGGCGAACCTGGCAGGACAACTGCTGCTCGAAAGTAGAAGGAGAATCACTTATGAGCAGCTACGTGCAAAGACTTGGCGTTTCCCGCTCCGCGGCGGCATTCATTTTAGTTGTCGCTGTCGGCTCCGTTGCCGCATTCCCTTTGTTAGCGACGAATGAGCGTTTCAGCGTTGCCGATGACTTAGCGGTGCGGATTCGGATGGACGACACGCTGACCAGCATCGATTCCCAGGTTGGTGACCCCTTCAGTGCAACGGTCGTCGACAAAGGTGATTACCAGAGCGCCCGGGTTTACGGCCACGTCGCTCAAATCAACATGTCCGGCAAAATCAAAGGTCATACCAGCATGATGTTGCGATTCGACCGCCTAGTCATGCCCGACGGACGCCGCGCACCAATTCAGGCGGAGATTCTAGAGCTCTATCACGCGCCCTCAGGCGAAAAGGTCGACGTGGAAGGCGCTATCGAGTCTGGCGGCCGAGGCCGCAAGAGCATCGAGCACACAGCTATCGGCGCGGGAGCGGGTGCGCTGCTTGGCGGTATTTTCGGCGGCGCCAAGGGAGTGGGTATTGGTTCCATCATCGGGGGCGCTGGCGGACTAGGTACAACGGCTTTCCACGGTCGCCAGAAGATCACTCTAGGCAGCGGTCAGGAAATGTTGATTCGCATCATAGGACGGTGATGGTTCTCGAAGAGTCGGAAAGAAGACCTAGGAAAGCGCTACCCGCGCTAAAGCGAGGAACGGTATGAGGAGAAAGGAAATGTCGCAAGGATCAATGCACGCTCCAAAAGTAGAGCCAAAGACCGTCATCGAGCACGTTCTCTCGAGGCTCAAGGATCTCGGCATATCCAAAGTATTTGGCGTTGCCGGGGACTTCGCTTTTCCCATTGAGGATGGAATCGTGGCTTTCCCCGGTATCGACTGGGTCGGATGCTGCAACGAGCTTAATGCATCGTATGCAGCCGATGGGTACGCTCGCATTCACGGCATCGCTGCTCTCAACACAACTTATGGTGTAGGCGAATTGAGCGCTATCAGTGGAATCGCGGGAGCCTATGCCGAACATCTACCCGTTTTCCATCTAGTCGGAATGCCGAATCTGCCTGCCCAAACCGGGCACGCGCTCGTCCATCACACACTAGGAAACGGTGAGTTCGATTTCTTCCACAAGATGGCTGAAAGGGTCGTTTGTGCCAGCGCCATCATAACACCGCAAAACGTGGCTTACGAAACAGAGCGACTCATCTGGGAGGCGCTGTACCACCGCAGACCCGTCTATATGGCGTTTCCGACAGACGTCGCGAATCAACTTGTCGTGAGCACAGCGACGCCCCTTGATCCACCAAGTAGCGATCCGGCAGCACTTGAAGAAGCCGCTGCTGCGATTGTTGAAGCCCTCGATGCGGCCAAGACCGCTTGCATTCTCCCAGGGGTATTGGCTAGTCGCGCGAGGCTGCAAGACACGGTGCAGGCATTCGTGGATGCCTCCGGACTGCCCTTCGCCACGATGCTGATGGACAAATCGACGCTTGAAGAGCAACAACCGGCCTACATCGGCATGTACGAGGGAAAGCTCATGGACGAAGCGGTCCGTGAGTACGTTGAATCATGTGACGCCGTCATTCTGATCGGAGCCATTCTCACGGACTTTAGCACGGGCGCCTTTACAGCCCATCTTGACCCAAAGAAGACCATCGATATTCGTCACCATCGTACTCAGGTGGGCTCAAAGGTTTATCCGAACGTTGAGATGAAAGATCTCCTCCCTGAACTCGCGCGGCGTGTGACCAAAAGAAATCAAAAACCACCATTTCAACCAGGTTCGCTCGGACCAGTGAAGGGAGCCGGCAGCGATCCGATTACCGCAGACGCACTCTATGCTCGCTGGGAAAATTTCATTAAACCGAACGATATTGTCTTTACCGAGACAGGGACTTCTGGGTTTGGAATGGCGTTTGCACTTTTGCCGAAGGGCGCGAAGGTCTACAACCAGACGTTGTGGGGTGCTATTGGATATGCGACCCCGGCGGCTTTTGGAGCGGCAGTCGCAGCTCCTGACCGTCGAGTCGTGCTGATTACAGGTGAAGGCTCTCATCAACTAACAGCCCAGGAGATCAGTCAGTTCGGGCGGCGCGGGCTAAAGCCCATCGTCTTCGTTCTTAACAATTCGGGCTACCTAATTGAACGGCTGCTCTGCAAGGACCCCAACATTGAGTACAACGATCTTGCTCAGTGGCATTACGCTGACCTGCCTAAAGCACTTGGATGCGACGACTGGTTTACTGCCCGTGTCACCACATGTGGAGAGTTCGATCAGGCCATTAAGGCCACATCTGAACGAGGCAGAGCTGCATACATCGAAGTTGTGACCGACAAGTATGCCGCGCCACCAGCGGCCATGAAGTTCCATGAAAGTGTGAACACTCTCTACCGGACGTGATGAATCCGACAGAGAGCACTACTATTTGCGCGCTGGTGGTAAGGCGGATTTGCGCGTTGACGAGCCGTACTTATGAGGGAAATGGCGAGCGAAATGAAATCGAGTTCTAACAGAGCTTCTGGAACCGATTGGAGGAGGAGTCCGAAGACTCGACGCGTTTTGGTCGGGTCCCTCCTTGCCGTCTTCCTCGCAGGTGTAGTTTTCTTCGCCTTGGCATGGCGCCCCTCAATAGCTCCCGTTGCTCGACCCGTCCCAGGAAGCTTTCCTGCCGATTTGGTCGCGAAAGGTGAAGCTCTGTCCGCGATTGGGCATTGCGCGGCGTGTCACACCGCGCCAGGCGGACAGCCGTTCGCTGGCGGATACGCTCTACACACACCGTTCGGGATCATTTATGGCAACAATATCAGTCCCGATCCGGCAACCGGCATCGGGGCTTGGTCACCCGAAGCTTTCACCCGTGCAATGCGAGAGGGTGTGGCTCGCGATGGCTCTCATCTTTTGCCCGCATTTCCCTATTATGCCTTTACGCAGTTATCTGATGACGATATCAAGGCTTTGTACGCCTATTTGATGACGCGGCCGGCGGCGAGCAACACTGTGCCAGCCAATACGATTCCGGCGCCGCTCAGAATACGTGCGCTCCAAGAAGGCTGGAAGATTTTGTTTTTCAGGAGCGCAAGGTTCCGACCTAACCCATCCAAGAGCGCCGAATGGAATCGCGGGGCCTATCTGGCGAACGCGCTCGGCGATTGTTCGGGCTGCCACACTCCGCGGAACGTCCTCGGCGGCGAGGAAGGCGGACATCCGTATGCAGGCTGGCTAATCGAGGGTTGGATCGCGCCTGCGCTTACCGACACCAACCCATCGCCGGTTCCGTGGACCCAACAAGAGTTGTTCACCTACCTGCGTACCGGCGTCACCCCACTGCACGGGGCGACGGGCAGCACGATGGCTTTAGCGATTCGCGGAGCCCTCGACCTTCCTGTCGTACCGGACTCCGATGTCCGTGCCATCTCACTTTACTTCAGCGAGATGGATCGCGCGAGCGCTCGTGCAAACAACGGCGAGGCTGCGACACAAGAGGCTCTCGCGAGTTCCTCTCTGGGTAGTGTTCAGGAGCACGATCCGGATGCTGACCTGTATGCCTCCGCCTGTATGTCTTGCCATTACAATCGTGCGCCGACTCCGATAGCCGCTCGTCCCGAACTGGCTCTTAACAGTTCGCTATCTCTATCTGAACCGACCAATTTCATCCAGGTGGTGCTGAACGGCGTCAGTAACACAGAAACCGACAACAACACCGAAGGTGCGGCAGGCCTTGTGATGCCTGCATACGGCTCGTCGTTGACGAATTCCGAAGTCGCCCGCCTTGCCGCTTATCTGCGCCGCACGCGCACGAAATTGCCACCTTGGAACCATCTCGAGAAAAAGGTGGCCAGCATCCGCCGGGAGGGGCCGGCATACCATTGACCGAAAGTACGAGGAGCCAAGCGATCATGACCACATTCGATCTCAACGGCCGCACCGTTTCGGCCCGTAGTCCGGACGACACGCCCTTGCTCTGGGTAATCCGAGACGAACTTCGTCTCACTGGAACGAAATTCGGTTGCGGCATCGGTTTTTGCGGCGCCTGTACCGTGCACGTGGAAGGACGCGCAACGCGCTCTTGCATTACGCCTGTTGGCGCGGTCGCTGGGGCAAGGATCACGACGATTGAAGGTCTCGATCCGCAGGGCAAGCATCCGCTGCAAATCGCGTGGCTCGAGCTGCAGGTTCCTCAGTGCGGCTACTGCCAATCGGGACAGATCATGCAGGCCGCCACGCTGCTCAAGGACTTCCCGAATCCTACCGACCAGGACATCAACGCGGTGATGGCTGGCAGTGTTTGCCGCTGCATGACCTACGTTCGAATCCGCAAGGCGATCAAATTGGCAGCAGTGAAAATGCAAGGAGGTGCCCATGAATAGCGGCTTGTCTCCTCACGGATTCCGGGCGCCTTACGACACATCGCGCCGCGGTTTCCTCATCACGATGATCGGCGCTGGCGTCATGCTGGGTTATGCGCGTTCCGGCTTGGCCGCTGTCGAGTCTCTGACGAAAGAGACCAAAGCTCCGCTCAGTCCCAATGAATTGTTCGAACCGACGATTTGGTATGGCATCGACACGAACGGTGTAGTCACTGTCAACATTATCCGCGCGGAAATGGGCCAGCATGTCGGCACAGCCCTCGCCCGGATCGTAGCGGACGAGTTGGAAGCCGACTGGAGCAAAGTAAAAACCCTTATCGTCGATAGCGATCCCAAGTGGGGATTAATGATCACCGGCGGGAGTTGGTCTGTGTGGCAGAGTTTCTCCGTGCTAAGCCGGTCCGGCGCCGCCGGACGGATCGCCCTGATTGAGGAAGGAGCAAAACTGCTCGGCGTCAGTCCCAAAGCTTGCACGGCGCGCAACGGCGCGGTTCATGCCGGAGAAAGATCAATTCTTTATGGCGACATCGTTGCACGAGGGGACCTCCGGCGTGGCTACACAAACGAGGAATTAGAGAAGATTCCCATTAAGACGCGAGCCGACCGGCGCTTCATCGGCAGAGATACAGCGCAAGCTCTCGACATTCCCTCGAAGGTGAACGGCAGCGGTCGTTACGGACTCGATGCAGCAATCGATGGCATGATCTACGCGCGCCCGAAGATTCCACCAACCCGTTACGACTCCAAGGTGATCGCGATCGACGATTCGGCTGCCAGGCGCATTCCTGGCTATATCAAAAGCCTGGCTCTTGATGATCCGTCTGGTACGAATCCGGGTTGGGTGATGGTCTACGCTGACACTTTCACCGCCGCGAATAAAGCCACCGACTTTGTGAAGGTGAAATGGGAGTCAGGGCCGTCGGCAAAGGTCTCCGAGCGAAATCTCCAGCAACGCGCGGCCGAACTCATCGCAGATCCGAAGGGAGGCGCCTTGCTGGTTGATGACCCAGGCGTCGATGCGGCGTTTGCATCGGCAAAGAGGAAAATCGAACGCACGTACACGACCGCCACCGCCATGCATTTCGCCCTCGAGCCGATTAACGCGCTTGCCTTCGAAAAAAACGGCGTCTTCGAAATCCACACTGGCAATCAATGGCAATCCGCGATTCTGCCGATACTGGCGAAAGCGCTCGGCCGCAGCCAGGACAAGATCGTGATGCGCAGCTATTTACTTGGTGGAGCATTCGGTCGCCGCCTTGACGGCGATTATGCAGTCGGAGCCGCTCTTGCCGCCAAGGCGGTCGGAAGGCCGGTCAAGATGGTCTGCACGCGAGCCGATGACATGCGATTCGACTGCCCCCGGTCCGCCACTACGCAGGTCGTGCGTTTAGCGTGGGGAGACAACAACCGTATTGCGGCGATGGACCACCACGCGGCAGCAGGCTGGCCCACAGCGACCGTCGCTCCTTATTTTCAGGGCAAGGACGCCAAAGGCAATCTGTACGATCCCTTCGCGATTCAGGGCGCAGACCACTGGTACACGGTAGGCCTGCAGCGGGTTCGTGCGCTGAACAATGAATTGGCTGATCGCACCTTCCGGCCTGGCTATCTGCGATCCGTCAGCGCGGGTTGGACTAATTGGGCGGTCGAGAGCTTTATGGACGAGGTAGCCCACGAAGAGGGTATCGATTCCGTGAAATTTAGGCTTAGCCTACTCGATGCTACGGGCCGTAACGCCGGCTCGACGCCCAATTCAATCGGTGGCGCGCACCGGCAAGCGGCAGTGCTCTCCCGCTGTGCGCAAAAGGCGGGCTGGGGCAGCGCGATGCAGAAGGACGTCGGTCTCGGAATCGCGTCGACCTTCGGACAGGAACGCGGCATGCCGACCTGGGTTGCCTGTGCCGCGCGCGTACGGGTGAACCGAACCAACGGTTACGTCACGGTTGAGAAGATGAACATCGTCATCGACTGCGGCACGGTTATTCATCCCGACAGTGCTGAAGCCCAGGTGGAGGGCGCTGCTCTGTGGGGATTGAGTTTGGCCCTCCATGAAGGAACCGAGTTCGTCAACGGACAGCCCAAAGATACGAATCTCGATAGCTATAGGGTGCTCCGCATGGGAGACGCACCGGAAATTGACGTTGAATTTCTTCCGAGTACAGAAACACCGGTTGGACTTGGCGAGCCGGCGATGACGCCGATCGCGCCCGCCATTGGCAATGCAATCTTTGCCGCCACAGGTGCGCGCGTGCGTCATCTGCCAATCCGATCACAAGCCGTTTTGCAAGCACTCGCGCGCGAAAGCTAAACCATCCCAGTGATTTCTCGATGCATGGAGCGACAAGAGTCTTCCATCGACGCTCCTGCTATGGGACTCAAACTTATCAGCTTTTGGCCGCCAGGCCCCTGTTCCCCCAAAAGGTCACCCTGGCTACTTGGCTTGAAGTCGGCTTTTCGTACATCTGCCTCAAGCCAGTAAGGAGACAAGGGTTCAAACAACCGTTGCAGGGACAACTCGAAGATGTCGACCCTCCAGACGATCCTTCACACCATTACGGCGCGGCAAGCGGCTCATCTTTCACGAGGCGGTTTTCCAAACCGCCGCGGAGCAAAAGGGTTCTCACGCATGAAATCTCAGTTCGACAAGCCCCCGACCAAGGACGATCACCGCGTTGAGGAGAAACAACTGCAAGTTCAGTTTGTGTTCTTTTTGCGTTGTAGGATCGGAAATGATGGGCAGTGATGGACTGTGAAGGGGAGCTAAACTCTTGAGTTTTCAGCTATCTCGTTTGATTGACGTGCCCGACCTCAGTTTATGAGTCTGCTGCTCTAACCGCTGGGAGAAGCCATTTATGTAAGGGTTCGCCGTAGATTTCTTCCTCAATTTTCTTCCGCTTGATGTCGCAGAGCGAGCCTCAAATATCCTCGTAGATAAATACTTCAGCGATTTGCTTCCCAAAGGCGCGGGCAATTTTGAAAGCCAGACGCAGGTTGGGGTGAAATCGGCCCTTTCCAATGCAGTTGATGGTTTGGCGCGTCACACCCACCTGGGCGGCCAGCTTTGCCTGGGACCATTCCCGCTCTGCGCGCAGTACACGCAGACGAGTTCTGAATAAAGGCATGAGATCTCCCCTCGTAAACCGTGCAGAAAATGAAGTGAACCCTTGAAGTGGCACACAAAATTGGACACAGTTTCCGGGAAAGGAAACCACAGTGGAGAGAAAGAGATACTCCCGGAAATTTCAGCGAATGGCCGTCGCACGGATGGAGACTTGCGAAGATGTCGGTGAGTTGGCGCGAGAACTCGGGGTACGACCGAGGTGCCTCTACAAGTGGCGCAGGAAGCTGGAGATGGTTGAGCCAGGACAAGAAGCGTCACGGCCCAGCACGCACGCATCGGCTCACCGCAAGGAAATCGATCGCTTGAAGCAGCTATTGGCAGAGAAGACGCTGGAAGTGGATTTTTTCAGAGGTGCCTTGCAAAAAGTCACGGCTCGACGCCGGAAGAGCGGCGAAACTGGCGAGACGGTATCTTCGAGCAGATCCGAGAAGTAATGCTTTTGCAAGGCAGCCTGAGTATCGAGCGCATGTGCCAGTTGATTCCCGTCAGTCGCAGAAGTTTCTATCGATCGCTGCAAGAGCAGCGACCTGCCGAAGAAGAGACCGAGGTGCGATCGGTCATCCAACAGATCGCCCTGGAGCATCGTCGTCGTTGCGGGTATCGACGAATCACCGCGGAGCTGCGCCGCCGAGGAATGCAGGTCAACCACAAACGCGTAGTGCGGATCATGCAGGAAGATACTGCTGGCCCTACAACCGAAGTGCTTCAAGGTCACCACCAACTCGAACCACAAGTTCGAGGTATATCTGAACTTAGCTGCTCGGATGAAACTGACCGGGATCAATCAGCTGTGGGTAGCGGATATTACCTACATTCGGCTGAAGGCGGAATTTGTCTACTTGGCGGTGATCCTCGATGCGTTCTCTCGTAAAGTGCTGGGCTGGGCGTTGGATCGTACACTGGCGATGCGGCTCACCATCGGAGCGCTGGAACAAGCCATCGAGCGCCGACAACCGAAACCCGGCGTCGTGCATCACTCGGATCGAGGGCTGCAATACGCTCGCGGGGAATATATCGCCCTCCTCGAGAAGTACCACATGATTCCGAGCATGAGTCGACCGGCGAACCCCTACGACAATGCCAGTTGCGAAAGTTTCATGAAGACGCTAAAGCGGGAAGAAATTTACGCCAACAAGTACGACGACCTGGAACATTTGCGGGCGAACATCGAAGAGTTCATCGAGGAGTATTACAATCGGCAGCGGCTGCACTCCGCCCTGGGTTATCGACCTCCGGAAGAATTCGAGCAACAGGCCGAAAGCAAGGCCGAATCTCGAAGCGCAACGATGGTGTTTTTTGAGAACAAAGAGAACAACAAAAAGAATTCTAAAGGACTGCTGGGGAAAGGGACTCAGATGCCGTCCCCTTCCCCAGACCCCTTCTCCTGCTAGGAGATGCAAAAACGCTTTTACGAAAGCGGAAGCTGTGTCCAAAAAAACTGTGCCATCTTAGGGGTTCACCCCAAAATGTGGGGCCAACTTGGGGCCAAAACCAGGGCCTTTTAGGCCCCAATCTGGGGTTCTCGGGAGGCAAAGGCAACAGACTCAACAGGACTTTTGGTAGGGGCGGTGGGGATCGAAATTGTAGGACAATTGTCGGTTCCGAAAAATCTGGCATTCCTCATTCCGGAAATTCTGGCACGCCCGGCGATAGCCGGAAGAGCTAGAACTCTCCCTGTGCCCCCGGTTGGTAGGCCGGTCGGGCGGAGGGAGGAGGATGTTAGGAATGCTAAAGAGACACGAAGTCGAGATTCTGTTGAAGGCCGGTCACTCCAAGGCCGAAGTGGCCCGTCTGGCGGGAGTTTCCCTACGTTCGGTCAACCGCATTGCGGAAGAAGTCCCAGTCGTTCATGTCGATGACGCCGCTGAGCGAGAGAAGCGGCGGATCGGCAGACCCAGCATCGTTGAGGATTTCCGGAAACTGGTTGTAAAGATTCTGGAAGAAAAACCCGAGCTGCCTTCTCTGGAGATCCTTCGCCGGGTTCGGGAAGAGGGCTACCAGGGCGGCAAGACCGCATTATACGCTCTGGTGGCTTCTGTTCGTCCCGAAGGAAGTAAAGCCACTGATTCGTTTCGAAGGCCTGCCCGGAGAATTTAGCCAGCATGACTTCGGGCAAGTAGATGTTGCCTTTCTCGACGGGTCGATCCGTCGTATCCACTTCTTCGCTTCTCGTCTGAAGTAAAATCCCCACCTTGTCGCAGTGGCGCGAGAAGGTGGGGCCAAGGATTCTCTACTGTTTCTCGAGGCTCACACGAATGTCGCCGATCGTCTCTGTGCCGGAAGCCCTCCCACTGGCGCCGACCACGGAAATCACGTCGCCGGCATTCACGGACACGGTGTGGCTGGTGTCAGAGCAGACCAGCGACGCTGATGTCGAGGGAGCGTCAATGGTGCAGGTAAGCGCTGTCGCCGTCGGCGTTGTCTTAGTCGCGTTCGATGTTGTCGGGTGGGTGTTGTCAGCCACCGTTCCGCTTGTGCTCGCGTTATTGATGTTGCTTCCGCAGTTGGCAGGAAGACCGCTGTCGGTATAGACGACGGTCGTCGCGGTGCTCGAAGAAACCGTGAAGGTTCCGTCGAACAAAGTACCGGAGAGACTGGTGCAATTGGTGCCGGCGCTGTACGTGCCGGAGATACCGGACACGCTGATCTGGTCGCCGGAAGCAAAGCTCGCGCCGGTCGCGAGCGTGAGCGTCACACGCGTGCCGACGCGAGCGAAACTGAGAGCGCTGATGGTGGTCTGATTGGAGCCGGTGGTAAAGGTCCAGCCAGGCGCCGCCGCTTTATAGACTGTGAAGGTGAGACTGGTGCCGGCATTGCTCGCCCGACCGGGATAGACTTGCAGGTTCGTGAGCGTGCCCGGCGAAGTTATCGGAATTCCAACCACTGTGGAGGCGCCCGTGCCGTCACTGCAAGCGGTGCCGGCCAGGCCGACTCCTGCTCCCAGTCCTGCGAAACTGAACGTGGAGCCTTTGGCCGATGCAGCCACACCGGAGCACCAGCCGGAAAGAACCGCCGGCTTGCCGCTGCTTGTCGCCGCCGGAAGTTGCGCGGCCGGGACTTTGCCGGTGGCGTCGAGGGAAGCCACGCCGTTCGGCTGTCCGACCGCAGAAGTCAGAAGGAAGGAGCCGGGCGATATGCCTGCCAGCGTGAGCGCGGTGAGCGCGGTGACCGCGCTGGTAGCGGGTCCACCTTGCGTTGTGCTGCCCGCGTAGGTGATCCCCAACTGAGAGTTTCCGATGCAACCGATGCAGTTCAGGCCTGACGCCGCCACGCCGGTCAGCCCCGCGCCATTACCGGAGAACGACGTGGCGCTGACAGAGCCATTGACGGTCTGGTTGCCGGTGAGTGTGTTGTTGCCGCTCGTGAGCGCGACACCGGCTTCGTTGACGGTTTGGCTCATCGAAGCGGAACTGGAAGCAAAGTTCGGCACGTCAGGCGTGTACTGTGCCGTGATGGAGTAGGTGCCGATGCCGAGGGCTTCGGCGTCGGTTACGGGGAGCGTCGCACCGCCGCAAGCTACGACCTGGGTGCCGAGGACCGTCGCACCGTCGGAGAAAGTGACCCTTCCAGAGGGCAGCAGGCCCGAAGAAGACGACAAACTAGCCATGAATTGTACGGGATCCCCTGCGGTGGCAGGATTTATGGAAGAAGTGAGCGTCGTGACAGTCGGGAGAGCCGTGCCGGAGAATGCGATGATCTCGAACAAAGTCCCTTGACTGTTGGCGCCCCCACCAGTTGTGGTGCCATAGAGGTTACCTGATGCGTCCATGAAAAGGCTTCCGTAGGGGCCAGTTCCGTCTCCGCCGCAACTGGCCATAAAGCTGTGTAATATCTTCTCGCTGTAAGACCCAGAAGAATTGAGCAGCTCAAAAGCGGTTCCCGCATTCTGAAGACCGCCGGAGGTGGTACCGTAAACGTCGCCCGCAGCGTCCATAATTAGGCCTCCGTAGGGGTATGCTCCGTCCGGGAAGTTTGTAAAGCTGTACAGTACTTTCTCGGAGTACGTGCCCGATGCATTGACCAACTCGAAGACGGTTCCTGCACTCTGAAGACCGCCGGCGGAGGTGGCACCGTAAAGGTCGCCCGCTGCGTCCATGATTAGGCCTCCTCCGTAGGGGTTTGCTCCGTCCGGGGAGTTTGTAAAGCTGTACAGTACTTTCTCGGAGTACGTGCCCGATGTATTGACCAACTCGAAGACAGTTCCTGCATTCTGAGGACCGCCCCAGTAGGTCGTACCGAAAAGATCGCCTGAGGCGTCCATAATTACGCCTGCACCCGGATTTGCCCCATCGACGCCGGAGTTAGGTAAAAAGTCGTACAGCACCTTCTCACTGTAGGTCCCAGAGGAATTGACCAACTCAAATACGTTTCCACTTGCGTAAGCGCCGCCATTGAAGGTGGTACCGTACAGGTTGCCCGCTGCGTCCATGATTACTCCGGAATCAATGGTTCCGCCGTCCGGGCTGCCAGAAGAACTGTAGAGCACCCTCTCGGTGTACGTTCCCGACGAGTTAACCAACTCGAAGACGATGCCGTAACCGGAAGATCCGCCATTGGGCGTGGTGCCGAAAAGGTCGCCCGCTGCGTCCATGATTAGGCCTGCATAGGGGTATGCTCCGTCCGGGGAGTTTGTAAAGCTGTACAGTACTTTCTCGGAGTACGTGCCCGATGTGTTGACCAACTCGAAGACGGTTCCAAAGCCGTAGGCACCGCCTTGGTTGGTCGTGCCGTAGAAGTTGCCGGCTGCGTCCTTGATTACCGCTCCCGCTGGGGCGTAGCCACCGGTGCCTTTGAAGCTATAAAGATTGGTGAAAGCCTGGGCCATTGCTGATGGCGGCGCCATCAGTGCCAGCCCGAAAGCAGAGAAGAACGCAAACATGGCGCCGATCGATATACGTCGCCGAAAGATTGCAGTAGCCAAAACGTTTTCACACCACGACACAGGATAGGATCTCATTTGGAGTCTCCTTAGGAGCCCGAGATTTGACTAGGGACAAAAGACCAAGGTGGCCGGGTAATCGGCTCTCATTTAGACAGAACGTGATTTCCCGAGAAAAAGGCTCAGAGTTTGTTCAACTTTCTTGACGGGAAAAGATGACTCCCCTATCATTTCGTCCGCTCGTAGCCGTTCCCAGGCGACGCACGAGGAGCTGCCCTTGACTTACCCCAGGTCCCTCAGTGAACTTTTGTCGAAGTGGCCAACTGAGGAGGATACTCAATCCTTGGAGACGCTATTGCCACAGGCCTACGAAGAATTACGTAGGCTGGCCCACCGCCACTTGCGCCACCAGCGCCCCGGACACACGCTGCAGACCACGGCTTTGGTGCACGAGGCCTACCTTCGGCTGGCCAATCAAGAAGAGCTGAAATTTGAGAATGCAAGGCAGTTCTTCGGCCTGGCGGCGTTGATGATGCGCCAGATTCTGGTCGACTATGCTCGGAAGCGGAGCACCTGCAAACGTGACGGGGGCCTGCGCCTGCCGCTGGAGGATTCCCTTTCCGTGCTGAAGGGTAAGAGCCTCGAACTGATCGCCTTGGATGATGCGCTGAATGTTCTGGCCCGGCTCGACGTCCAGCAGAGCCGCATTGTGGAACTGCGCTTTTTCGGGGGACTCTCCATCGAAGAAACCGCCGATGTCCTGGAAATTTCGCCCGCCACGGTAAAGCGCCACTGGTCCACCGCCCGGGCCTTTCTGCAACGTGAGATGACGCGAGCCACGGGATGATGACGCCGGAACGTTGGCAGAAAGTCCGCGATGTTCTCGAACAGGCGCTCGAACTGGCTCCCGAGAAGCGCGCCCGCTTTCTTGAAGTCGCCTGCTCCTCCGATCCCTCGCTGCGTAACGAAGTGCAGTCGTTTCTCTCCGCCAACGGCAAGGCCGCGTCCGGCTTCCTGGAAGATTCCCCGCTGCGTACCTCGCTGTTGACTCCGGGCACCATGCTCGGCGAGTACGAAATTGTTTCGCAGATCGGCGCCGGTGGCATGGGAGTGGTGTATCGGGCGCAGGACTTGCGACTGGGCCGCTCCGTCGCCATCAAAGTGTTGCGCGAGCATCTCTCGGCGGATGCGAACCGGCTGCGGCGGTTTGAGCAGGAAGCACAGTCGGCGGCGGCTCTCAACCATCCCAACATTTTGGCGGTGTACCAGTTGGATGTGTATCAGGGCGCGCCCTACCTGGTGTCGGAACTGCTCGAAGGCGAGACGCTTCGGGATGAGTTGAAGCGCGGGCGGCTGGGTCAAACTCGATCCGTCGAACTGGGAGAGCAGATCGCGGAAGGCCTGAGCGTCGCGCATCAGAGAAGCGTCATTCACCGCGACCTGAAGCCGGAAAACCTGTTCGTGACCAGAGAAGGCCGGGCAAAGATTCTGGATTTCGGGCTTGCAAAACTTCTGGAGGAAGAGAAGGAAACGCTATCGATCCTGTCCCAGACTCATCCGGGGACGATTGCGGGGACGGTGGGGTATACATCGCCGGAGCAGGTTCGGGGCGAGAAGCTTGATGCGCGGACGGACTTGTTTTCCTTTGGAGTCGTGCTCTACGAGATGGCGACGGGAGAGAGGCCGTTTGCTGGGGACACTTCAGGTGTGATGTTTGAGGCGATCTTGAACCGCGAGCCCATACCACCGTCGCGGCTCAACGCACGCATCACTCCAGGATTTGAGCGCATTATCGCTAAAGCACTGGAAAAGGACCGCGAAGTCCGTTACCAGGGAGCGGCCGAAATCCGCGCTGACCTCAAGCGTCTCAAGCGCGACACCGAGTCCGGACGCGGCGCCTCGTATAAGACTGCCATCCGTCCTGAAAAGCCAGGTGGGACGAGAGCGCGTCGTCTCGTGAAAGCAGTGAGTCTGGTTGCGCTGCTATTCATTGGAATCATCGGAATCTGGCTTGGATATCCGCCCGCGAAATCGGTGCTATCCCCTATCCTTAGGCGACCGCTCGTAAATCTGCATGCCCAGATCGATCCCCCGCCTCTGAACTCGTTCCGTCTGACCGGGGATAATGCCGGGCCTCCAGTGATCTCGCCCAACGGCGCTTTTGTTGCATTCACGGCAACAGGAAAAGATGGAAAGTCGAAACTATGGGTTCGTGCGCTGAACTCAGTCGATGCCCGGGCGTTGCCCGACACCGAGGGCTCGACTTTTCCCTTCTGGTCTCCGGACAGCAACTCGCTCGGTTTTTTCGCCGACTCGAAGCTGAAGTCCATCAACGTAATGATGGGGTCTCCGGTGGCGTTGTGTGAAGCACCCGATGGACGGGGCGGGACCTGGGGCGCGAATGGCGACATCTTGTTTACGCCGACACCAACTTCACCGTTGTTGCGCGTGCAGGCCACGGGGGGAAGCCCGCAGCCCATTACAAAGTTGGACGGAGTAAAGTACACAACTCATCGCTGGCCATTTTTCCTTCCCGACCAAAAGCATTTTGTTTACTTTGCGGCCAATCATGAACCGTCCAAATCCCGCGACAACATGATCTACTTCGCATCGCTGGACGGCCGGGAAAATCGCCCCCTGTTTCACTCGGAAACAAACGCGATATTTACCGATGGATTTTTGCTGTTCGCAACCGGGGACAATTTGATGGTGCGCGCCTTCGATTCTGCGAAAGGAGCGGTGGCCAAAGAGCCGGTCTCGCTGGCGCGTCGAGCGATCAATGATCCCGTGACCTGGCACGTCGATGCCTCGGTTTCCGACACCGGCATACTGGTTTATGGAGGAGTCGGACCCGGCTCTCGCCAATTGATCTGGTTGGACCGCAGCACCTACAAGCAAACCGACATCGCGATCGAGGGACTCTCCAAGTTGTTCCTGGCACGACTATCGCCCCAGGGAGACCGAATCGTGATCCAAAAAGATCAGGAGGGCTACGACATTTCTGTCTATGATTTGCGGGACAAGATCACCTTGACTTCCCTCC
>Ga0307474_10000160_pt1 | contig 48989 bp, 48 predicted proteins | sample atmos_gasesECM1C_2_FD_203312 | JGI IMG/M metagenome (GOLD analysis project Ga0307474, IMG submission 203312) | Hardwood forest soil microbial communities from Morgan-Monroe State Forest, Indiana, United States - atmos_gasesECM1C_05 | ecosystem: Environmental > Terrestrial > Soil > Temperate... | reverse complement strand
ATCGGGATAGGTGATTTTGGCGTCATAGTGCCCGGGCTCCACGCCCGTGATGCGCAGGCGCTCGTCATGATCGACTTCCTTGTCCTTGTCGTTCAGGGTCTGGTTGGGCCCCCATTCGTTCTTGCCCGCCGGCGAAAGCTCAAAACCCGAGATGGTTGCGCTGGTCAGATTCCAGAGTCGGACGCCTTTTCCCTTTGATTGCGCGAACAGCGCGCAATCAAAGGAAGAGGGAAGGACGATCAGGATGAGGAGAACGGCGGTCGGGACGCGCAGCATGGAAAGCTTCCTTAAATCTTCGGCGCAAGCCTCGCTCAGTCTGCAGCAAGGTGCAATAGCGCGAGATCGGCCCTGATCCTGTCGACTTCCATGTCGTTGCGCGCTGCACGCGGTGTGATGATTGGTACGACGTGCAGGATGCGCGCCGGCCGCGGTGACAGGAAGAACAACCGATCGCCGAGCCTGATGGCATCGTCCAGTTCGTGGGTGACGAGCAGCGTCATGGCCGAGCGATTGGCTACCAGCGTGGCGATCTGATCGCGCAGCCGCGCGGCCAGCGCCCTGTCCAGCGAGGCAAGCGGCTCGTCGAGGATGAGGAAATCCGGGTCGACGGCAAAGGCACGCGCGAGCGCGACGCGGCGGGCAAGACCGAGCGACAGTTCGCCCGGGAAATGGCTGCGGTGCGCGGTGAGCTCCAGAATATTGAAGAGATTTGAGAGTGTCACCTCGTCGGCGAGCGGTGCGGCAAGCCGCACATTGTCATCGACCGACCGCCAGGGTAACAGCCGCGGCTCCTGGAACACCATGCCAAGCCGCGCTTGTTGCGGCCGCGAGACCGTCCCTTCGAAATCATGGTCGAGGCCGGCGAGGATGCGCAGAAGCGTGCTCTTGCCGCAGCCGGAAGGACCGACAAAGACCGCGACTTCTCCGGCAGAAAGCGAAAGGCTGACATCCGAGAGCACCTGGTGCCGCTTGCCGGATGCGCTCTCGAACGCCTTGCTCTTGATATCGACGTCAAGCCGCACGGAGCCGCCACCGGGTTAGCCGCGCTTCAAAGGGCTGCACCAAAACCGTTTCGATCACGAGCACCACAGCCGCGAAGCTCAGCGCATAGGCGAGCAGGCGAGGGGTGTCGAAGAGCTGGAAGGCGACCCCGATCTCGAAACCGACCCCGTTGGGACGGCCAAGCAATTCCGCGACCAGAACGATCTTCCAGACCAGCGACAGTCCCGATCGCGCCGCGGCGGCGATATAAGGCGCAAGCTGCGGCAGCACGACGTGCCTAAAGGCGCGCCAGCGCGGAATGGCAAACACCTGCGCCATCTCGTCAAGCGATGTGTCCAGCGCACGCGTGCCCTCGCGCACGGTGACGATGGTCGCAGGCACCTTGTTGATCGCAATGGCTGCGATAGCGGCAACCTCGGTCAGGCCGGCCCATATATAGGCCAGCACGATCACGACCAGCGCCGGCAGGTTGAGCAAGAGAATCAGCCAGGGATCGCCGAGCCGGTTGGCGAGCCGCACCCGCCCCATCAGGTAGCCCAGTGCAATACCGATCGTGATGGCCAGAGTGAAGGCCAGCGCCACCCGAGCAAGCGTCACCCCGATATTGAGGAACAGGGCGCCTGATGCCGCTTCCGATATCACGACCCGCATCACGGCCGCAGGCGCGGGAAGCTTCGTGCTCCCGGCGAGCAGCGCCGCAATCCACCAGGTCGCCAGAAAAATCACCAAGGACAGAAGACGCAACACCTCAGTCTCCGGGGAGCGCGTGATAATACGTGCCGGGATCGAGGTCCGGCGCCGGCCCCACAAGGTCGTGACCGCCAATACCGGCCAGCACGTGGTAGAGCACGCGCGCATCCTTCTCTTCGTCCTCGATCCGGCGATGCGGAATGCCCTCGCGATACCGATCGCGATAGGCGCGCAAGGTTGCGGCATCGGGAGCGCCCGTCAGCGTGGCGATCTCGTCCCAGGCGCCGTCGGAGGTCGTCAGGATCTGCTTGGCCTTGCGTGTCATGTCGATGAATCGCGCGAGCTTGTCCTGGTTGGCATTGGCCCATCCCTCATCGAAGACGTAACCGACCATCGCGACGGGGCCTTTTGCACCAAAGTGCTGCACCAGGTCCTGGATCGAAGCGATCCGATGAAACCCTTTTTCTTCCAGCGCCGCACAGAAATTCCAGTAGTTCACCGTTGCGTCCATGTCGCCGTTGAGCATTTGTGCGGCGACCAGGGGCGCCGCGCCATAGACGATCGTCGAATCCGATTTCAGGCTGATGCCGTCCTGTTGCAGCGAGGCCTGCAGCAGGAGCCAGCTCTTGTCGATCGGTCCTCCGGCGACCGCAAGCCTGCGGCCCTTCAAGTCGGCGAGCGTCTTGATCGGCGACGCATTCGGAACCATCACCGCGCCGAGCGTGCTGGAATAAGGATAGAATGCCAGCTTGGCTCCAAGCGAGCGCTCGCGCGACACCCAGAGCCAGTCGGAGATCATGATATCGGCATCACCCGAGCGCAGCGCGATCTTGCCGGCTTCGGGACTGGCGAGTTCGCGCACCTCCAGGGACAGGCCGGCTGCCTTGTCCAGGCCATGCGCGCGGATGATCGCAAGTTCCCATGCAAATGTGCCGGTCTTCTGTGCTGCAATGCGTATGGTGTCGGCGGCGCCGGCGGCCCCGATTTGGATGGCAGCAAGCGCTGCGGCGATCAGCGCGCGAAGGAGGCTTTTCATTGTCTTGCCGGCCGTTTGCTCGAATGTCTGCTTTTCAGGAACAGAGTGATAGCATAGCCTCAAAAGTCAACGGAGGGCGACCAATGAAGTATATCGGGTGGGTGCCGCGCATCGCTCTTGCGATGGTCGCAGTGATGGCAACTGCAGCAATCGCCTATGCGGAAGAGGTCAACGACTATCCGACGTCGGCACGGGCGGAATACGTCTTTGGCTGCCTGAAGGCCAATGGCGAAAGGCGGCAAGCCATTGAGCAATGTTCTTGCTCGATCGATGTGATCGCCTCGCTTTTGCCCTATGACAGGTATGTCACCGCCGAGACCGTGCTCAGCATGTCGCAGGTGCGGGGAAATCTGGGCGGCGAGTTTCGCTCATCCGAGCAGGCGACGAATGCGCTCAACGAGCTCAGGCGCGCCCAGGCTGAGGCCGAGGTCAGGTGCTTTTAACGCATGATCCGGAAAAGTGTGTAGCGGTTTTCCGAAAAGCATGCCCTCGGACTTGATCCGAGGGATCATGCGCAATCAAAGAATCGAGAAGCCACCTCAAATCCCGGCGTCGATCTTCCATTCGTCTCGGAAGACGTGACCCGAGGTGTCCTTGGCCTCGGCGCGGAATGTCTTGGCCCCGTTCGAGACATAGGTGAAGCGAAGATTGGGGTCTTCGGAAATCGAAATTCCCCCTTCCATGGCCAGCACCAGGCTGTCGTCCTGCCACAGCTTCAACTGATCGATGAAGAACGCGGGGATATAGAGCAGCGTCACCTGGTCCCTCTGCAGGCCTGAATTGTTGGGATGGCCGATCATGATCTGGGCCTCGCGCGTTCCATCTGCGTTCCCTTGTCCGGGCCGTGCGAATTGTCGGTACTTCATCTGGCCGAGATGGTTGCTCGCCTCATCGCCGTTCTTGGCGGCGGGGGCCGAGCACCCACCTGAGGCTTTGACAAAGGTCTTCACCACATAGAGCTTGCCGTCGCTGAGCTCGGCGACGGCATGAACGTCCGTGTAGTTGTTGACGCGCACGCGGGTCGAAATCTCCGAGACGTGGGCGTCAGGCCCGAGCTCGAATTTGGCGGCCATCGGCGCGGGGTTCTGGTCGATCACGAGCGTAATTGCCACCACGTGCCGGCTGTCGGTCGGCGCAAGCTTGTTGCGCAGGGTGACGGGTACGATCGCCGCATCCTCGGCGCGGTAGGGCATTTCGATGCCGATCACATCGCTGCCGTCGTTCATCGGACGGTTGTTGAAAATATCCTGCACCAGGCCCGGCCAGGGGTCGTAGCCTTCGGCGCCAGCCATCGGGAGCCGGGCGGCGCCAAGCAAGGCGCTGAGAAGGCCGGCAACAGAGAGGATGAAAACATGACGTCCAGGCATGAGAGCAGTCCCCGCGAATGATCCATCGTCGCGCAATATAGGCGATCGCCGCCGTTATTCCCATTCAATCTGCGAAAATGCTGCAGTTGCGTTGCGCGCGTTGTAGTCGTCGAACAAGGACCAGCGCGACTTCTCCGAAGCCGCTGCTGTCGCGGCCGCGGCTGCGATGGGATCGCCGCGCGCCACCGCGGCGCGCACGTCAGAGGCCAGTGCTTCAAAGTAGCGGCGCTCATCGACGAGCGCGGCCGGCCACGGACTGACCGGGCCGTGGCCAGGAACCACGCGCTGCGCCGGCAGGGCCGCAAGCCTGTCGAGCGCCGAGAGGAAGCCGCGCAGACTGCCGTCAAGCACGGGGACATGGACAAGGAACACAAGGTCGCCCGCAAACAGCGTTCCCGATTTTTCATCGAGGATCGTGAGGTCGCTGTCGCTGTGTGCCGCCGACCACGCTTGCAAGGTCAATGTCCGCGAGCCCAGGTCGAGCTTTAGCGTATCCTCGACCAGAAGGGTCGGCGGGATGAGGCGGACGTCGTCAATCAGCTGCCCGCCCATGATGCGACGGAAGGCCTCGATGTAGAATGAGCCGCGAGTCGCCAGCGCCCTTGGCAGGTTCTTGTGGCCCACAAAAATGGTTCCTTCGCCGGCGAAAGCTGCATTTCCGAACACATGGTCGGGATGGCCGTGAGTGTTGATGACATAGCGAATGGGTTTGTCGGTGTGGCTGCGAACGGCGGCGAGCAGCTCTCGCCCTTCGCGCACGCTGCCGCCGGTGTCGATGACCGCGACTGCGCTGTCGCCGACGATGAAGCCGACATTGGCAATGGCCCCTTCGTTTTCACGGGTCATCAGTGCGACCGCGCCGATATGCACGAAAACGCCGGTTGCGATTTCGCTCACAGGCAATTGCTGTTCGCTCTCAGGCAAGTCTAGCCGTTGTGCGTACGCGACGATGGACGTGCAGAGCGTGGCGAACGACACCAGAATCAAAAAGCGTCGAACCATGACCCTGCCTCCGTTTCGCCGCGATGTGATACGCCACGATGTGATAACCGAAGCGTTCCAGCGCACCGGGTGCGTCGCAGCACGCGCGACCACTGAGATCGCTCTGCCTAGCCCGTTGCACGCGTCGCGTCACGAGCATAGCATTTTGTCAAAATCGCACCGCTGTCGAACTTCGGTTCGTGTGATCGCGGACATGTTTGGGAGGTTTGCAACGATGCGCTGGCTGCCCGTCTCGCTATTTGCCGTTCTCTCCATGCTCGGCAGCGCGCAACGCCTGCACGCGCAGACGAGCGACAGCGGCGATCTCTCCATCGAGCTCGTCGATCCCAAGGTGCTCAGGGTCTGCGCCGATCCTCGCAACATGCCGTTCTCGAGCGAGAAGGGTGACGGGTTCGAGAACAAGATCGCCGAATTGTTTGCCGAGAAGCTGCACAAGACGCTTGACTATGCATTCTTTCCGCAGGCGACGGGTTTTGTCCGCGTAACTCTCGGCGCGCATCGCTGCGACGTCATCATCGGCTTTCCGCAAGGTAACGATCTGGTCCAGGGTACCAATCCCTACTACCGGACGGCCTATGCGCTTGTTGCCAAGGCTGGCAGCGGCCTCGAAGACGTGACCACTCTCGAGGATGAACGACTGAAGGGAAAGCATATCGGCATCATCGCGGGCACGCCGGCAGCGACTTACATGGCGGTGGACGGATTGATGTCAAACGCCAAGCCTTATCCGCTGATGATCGATACGCGCGTGGATTCGTCGGCGGAAGCCATGATCAACGATCTGACGTCAGGCGCGATCGATGCCGGCATTCTGTGGGGCCCGATGGCAGGCTTCTATGCCAAGAAGGCGACACCGGCGCTTCATGTCACGCCCCTGGTGAAGGAGACGGGAGGGCCACGGCTGGTCTACCGCATCGGCATGGGCGTGCGCCCCTCCGATCAGAACTGGAAGCGCGAGCTCAATCGACTCATCCAGGAAAACCAGCCGGCCATCAACAAGATCCTGCTCGACTACGGCGTGCCGCTGCTCGACGAGAACGACCAGCCAATCAGCGCGGAGACGGCGGCCAAATCGCCATGAGGGCCGTCCTTGCAGGCGCAACGATGTTGGCGCTAGCGCCCGCAGTTTTCGCGCAGCAAGGCGTTCAGGAGCCGGAAGACTACCGAGCCGAAAATTATCGAGCACCGGTGCCGGCGACGCTCGCGGGCGCTCGCGTGCTGACGACAGTGGAGGTCGAGGCGATCTGGCGCACCAGAAGCGGCGTTTTCGTCGACGTGCTGCCGCGCCCGCCGAAACCGAAGAACCTTCCCGAGGGCACGGTCTGGCGGGACAAGCCGCGGTTCAACATTCCCGGCAGCATCTGGCTGCCCGACACCGGCTACGGACGATTGGCGCCATCGACGGAGGGCTATCTGCGAAAGAGCCTTGCCCAGGCGACCGAAGGCAACAAGAGCATGCTGCTTGTGTTCTATTGCCAGGCTGATTGCTGGATGTCCTGGAACGCGGCCAAGCGAGCGCTTAGTCTCGGCTATTCCAACGTGGCCTGGTATCCGGAGGGAACGGACGGCTGGACGTTCTACAATCTGCCGACGTTGGAGTCGCGACCGGAGCCGCGGCCGGATGAAGAGACGGTGCCTGCGCGCTAGGACGGAGACTCTCCAGCGTGCGGTCATAGCGGTCTCGTGTCCTAAACCCGTTCGTGTTATGCTTTGTCAGACCGGTCTAGACCGTGTAGCAAACTCGGTTGACGACTAAGAAATCCTCTAGGCATGGAAGCGTGATGAAAGCACCGGCAAATCTCGCGGAAAAGCTCGCGGCGTTCGCTGATCGTTTCTCCCCGCGCACAATTGCGACTTACAACAACAACGACATTATGGTTGCCAAGCTTGAAGGACCGTTCCATTGGCACAAGCATGAAGACACGGACGATTTTTTTCTTGTGCTCAAGGGTACGCTCGACATCGAGCTTCGGGACGGCACGGTCACCCTCAACTCTGGCGAGATCTTCGTTGTGCCCAAGGGCGTCGAGCATCGGCCAGTGGCGCGCGGGGAAGTGCACATTCTGCTGATCGAGCCGACGGGTACGCCGAATACGGGTGACAAGGCGACTGCGGCACCGCGTATCCTCGCCTGATTGAAAGCCGCAAGCCAGTCGAATGAAACTCTTACTGCTGCGGCGAAGTGCTCGGGAATCGGGTGGCTAAGGGTCGCCAGCGGCTGCGAAGGTGATCGCATGACGAGCGAGATCTGGCAATTTTCCGCGACTGAAGCGGCAGACCTGATTGCACGTAGGCAGTTGAGCTCAGCACAGGTTATTGATGCTCATCTTGCGCGCATTGATGCTGTCAATCCGGTCCTGAACGCAGTGGTGCGTGTCTTGGCCGATGAGGCCCGCGCGGCCGCGGAATCGGCCGACCGGCGGCTGGCCGCCGGCGAGAAGGTTGGTCCTCTGCACGGCGTTCCCTTCACGGTGAAGGAGAACATCGACGTGGCAAACCTGCCTACCACTTGGGGCGTGCCGGCACTTGCGCAGGCTGTGGCGCCACTGGATGCGCCGGTTGTAGAACGCATGCGTGCTGCCGGTGCGATACTCATTGGTCGGACCAATCTTCCGGACATGGCGTTACGAATACATACGGTCAGCTCGCTGCATGGGCTCACCCGCAACCCCTGGCATTCGGCGCGCACCGCCGGCGGCTCCAGCGGAGGCGAGGCCGCTGCGCTGGCCAGCGGAATGAGCCAGATCGGCTTGGGCAATGACATCGGAGGGTCGCTGCGCAATCCCGCTAATGCCTGCGGCATCGCTTCGATCCGGCCTTCGGCTGGGCGCGTGCCCGACGCCGATTGTGGACCCGCTGAAGGCCAGTTGCTGGCAGTGCAGCTGATGAACGTGCAAGGGCCGATGGCCCGACGGGTGGCCGATGTGCGCCTCGGCTTGCGGGCGCTTATCGGGGCGCACCCGCGCGACCCATGGTCGATCGACGCGCCGTTCGAGGGACCGCCCATACCCCGGCCCATCCGCGTCGCAGTGATGGCGGAGCCACCCGGTGGAAGCATCGACCCCGCGATAGCAGCTACCGTCCGGCGGGCGGCGCTCGCGTTGGCAGAGGCCGGCTATGTGGTCGAAGAGATCAGCCCGCCTCGTTACGAGGAAGCGATAAACTGTTGGGCGCGCTTGATCATGGGTGACCTCTCATCGGTGCTTGACCCTTTGTCACAGGTGATGGGATCCGATGCACTGGCTTTCCTCAAGAACTTTCAGGCGGCCGTGCCTCCGCTGGCCGACACGGCGGCTTGGTCGAACCTGATGGTCGAGCGCCATGCGATCGCGAGAGCCTGGTCAATGTTCATGCGAGAAAGACCGCTCATATTGTCGCCCACCTGGACGCAGTTGCCTTTCGAGCATGGGTTCGACTCAGACACGCCGGCTGGAGCCGCAGCTGCCAAGGAGCTGATGCGTCCGGTCGTCCCTGCTAATTTGCTGGGGCTCCCATCGGCTTGCGTACCGGCCGGGCAGGACGAAGTAACCGGGTTACCTATTGGGGTGTTGATTACCGGTCAACGGTTTCGGGAGGATCTATGCCTTGAAGCCGCCGAGGCTATCGAGACCCGTCTCGGTCTGGCCACGCCGATTGATCCGGTCCGCTGAACCGCGCAGGCGCTGCGACCGCGACAGCGCTATTCGATTTCCCGCCGGAGCGCCAACTAACAAGCGCCAAACGAGCGCTCAGTCTCTGCTATTCCAACCTGGCCTGGAGCAGTCCCAACCGGAGCGACGCCCGGACGAGGGGGACGATGTTCGCGATCAGGACCGCCGGGTGCGGGCATGAAGCTGCGCAGGCACAACCATGCTGGGTGCGCGCCCCCTCGAGAGGCATTGCGGTGCCGCTGATCTGCGGCTCAATACGCTACGCAACGCCAGTGCACCTCAAGAGTTCCATCACCAGTTGCCATGCCAGCGGCGGCCGCCCGGAAACCAGGGCAGCGCGACACACGCGTCAGCATCGCTGCGCTATTCGATCCTCTGCTGGATCACGCGTCCGAGCGCGAACAGGCGCTGATCGATCGTGGTCGGCACCTCGCAGACGAATTTGACCACCTTTCGCCGGTCTCCAAAGATCCGTGTCTCCCACTGGTTGCCGAGCTCGTCGAACTTCTGCTGATCGGGCGAGGCGCCGCTCTGCAACGCCTGCAGAGCGATCGTATCGGTGCGGATCTTGTCGGCCGCCTCGCGCAGCTTGCGCATGACCCGCTCCAGCCCATTCAAAACGCGATGACGCGACGAGCCAGGTGGCTCGCGAGAGCTAGCAGCCGTCTAACAACACCCAACAAGCAGTTCCGCTAGCTTTGAGCTATCATGACTCATCCCGCAGCGTTAGCATTTGCAAAGGCGGGGCTACAGTCGATCCGACCATGACGGCTTGAGATCGCCGTCGGCGATCAAAACGATCCGATTGCATTGAAAGACAATCATCAGGAGGGCGATCCAATGCCTACCGAGATGACCGAGCATCGCAGCGAGTCAAGTTCAGTTGACGCGCCGGCGAAAGCCAAAGCGGGCGTTGCGGATGGAGTTTCACCGACAGACCCTGCTTCAACCCCGGTTTCACCTGGGAATCAACGGTTCACGCGGCGGCAAAAGTTGCTACTGGGTGTGCTCGGTGCTGTGGTCGTGGCAGCCGCGGTGTTCGGCATTCCCTGGATCCGCTTCGTCCTCAGCACGGTTTCGACCGATGACGCCTTCGTGAACGGCCATGTGACGTTCGTTGCACCCCGCGTCCACGGTCAGGTTGCCCGCGTTCTCGTGGATGACAACAACCGTGTTCGCAAGGGAGATCTTCTTGTCGAACTGGACAAGGAGCCATTTCGGGACGCCGTCGCCGTGAAGAAGGCGGCCGTCGATACCGCGCAGGCGGATCTCCAGGCGGCCAGGGCCACGGTGCACGGCATCGAAGCGCAAGCCATGAGCCGGCGCTGGCAATTGCAGCAAGCCGTCGAGAATGTCGAAAACCAAATAGCCCTGTTGCGTGCCCGGGTCGCCGCACTGAAGAAGGCGAAGGCGACGCTTACACTGGCGAAGCAGGAGTTCGACCGGACGGCGCAGCTGGTCGTATCGGACACCGCGAGCCGCGAGCTCTATGATCAACGTCAGGCGTCGCTAACGATTGCCCAGGCGGGCATCGTCCAGGCATTGGCGGATGTGAATCAGATCCGTGTGTCCTTGGGCCTGGAGGCGCAGCCTGAAGACGGTGCCGGTCTCGATCAGGTGCCGCCCGATCTCGATCAAACTTTTTCCTTGGTCCTGCAGGCGCAGGCAGAGCTGATTCAGAGTGCGGCTGAGCTGGGCGTTGTCCATTCGTATAACCAGACTCCGAAGCAGATGCTCGAGGAGTTCTATAAGCTCGATCCCCAAGGTGACGTCAACCGCACGTTAGATCGCCTGGCGGCGGAAGCGCCTGCAGTCAAGCAGGCCGAGGCCAAGCTCGAAGCCGCCAGACGAGATCTCGCGCTGGCCGAACTCGACCTTCATTATTGCGACATCGTCGCGGAGATCGACGGCGTCGTCACGCGCCGAAATGTCAATCCTGGCAATGATATCCAGGTCGGACAGAACTTGATGGCGATCCGCTCGCTCAGCGAGATCTGGGTCGATGCCAATTTCAAGGAGACGCAACTGCGCGACTTGCGCATCGGTCAGCCTGCCGATCTCTATGTCGATATGTACGGCGACAAACAGGTGTTCAAAGGCCGGATCGCGGGCTTCACCATGGGGACCGGATCGACGCTCGCGTTGCTGCCGCCACAGAATGCCACGGGCAACTTTGTCAAGATCGTCCAGCGGCTACCGGTCCGGATCGAGCTTGAAGGATACGACCCGGACAAAACCCCTCTGTTCATCGGCACGTCGGTCGTTCCCTACATCTATGTCGACAAGCCGCCCACGGGACCGGATGCGGGGAAGTTCCTGCAAAGCACCATGCAGCCATCGTCGGCCAGCGCTTCGGCCGCAAGTGCAACTGGCTCTGGCAAATGAGCGAGCTCGCAATCACACCCGCTAGATCGCAGGCGGGGGTCAACCCCTGGGTGGTGGCCGCGATCGTCGTGGTGCCGACCTTCATGGAGGTGCTCGACACCACCATCACGGTGGTGGCGCTGCGATACATCGCCGGAGGTCTGTCGGCGACGGTGGACGACGGCGAGTGGGTCATCACCAGCTACCTCGCCGCCAACGCCATCATCCTGCCGATCACCGGATGGCTGTCGGCGCATCTCGGCCGCCGCAACTACTTCCTGCTGTCGATTGCGGTCTTTACCCTGGCCTCCGGACTATGTGGAATGGCCACCAGCCTCGGTCAGCTGATCGTGTTTCGCGTCCTGCAGGGCCTCGCCGGCGGCGGTCTTCAGCCTTCCAGCCAGGGCGTGCTGCTGGACGCCTTTCCGGTGGAGAAGCAGGGCACTGCGATGACTCTGTTTGGCCTGGCCGCCCTGTTGGCACCGGTCGTCGGTCCGACGCTGGGCGGCTGGATCACGGACAGTTATTCGTGGCGATGGGTGTTCTACATCAACGTTCCGGTGGGTCTCCTGGCGCTTGGTGCGTGTTATGCGCTGCTCCGGGATCCGGAGTATCTCATAAAGCAGCGCATGGAATTGAGGACGCAGCCGCTCCGTTTTGACTCGCTCGGCCTGTCACTCCTCGTGATCGTCATGGTCTCCTGGGAGGTGATGCTCAGCAAGGGACAGGAGTGGGACTGGCTGAGCGATCCATTCTGGCGTGTGCAGACGCTGGCGATCCTTTTCGTCGTGGGCCTGATTGGGCTGATTGTCTGGGAGTCGCGGCATCCCAGCCCCGTGGTCAATTTCCGGCCTTTGCAGGAGCGAAATTTCGCAGTGTGCTGCCTCATCATCTTTTGCGCGTTTGCCGTCCTCTATGCCGCCAGCACCTCATTGCCTGCTCTGCTTCAATCCCTGTTCGGCTATGACGCGCTCAGCGCAGGATTGGTCATGTCGCCGGCCGGGTTCTTTGCTGTCCTGGTGATGCCGTTTGTCGGCCGGGCCCTTGGGAAGGGGACTGATGCCCGGTGGTTGCTCGCCGCCGGCCTATTGATCATGGCGGCCGGAAACTACTGGATGTCGCAATTGAACCTCGACATCAGCCCGGGCCAGGTCGTCTGGCCTCGGGTGATGCTGGTCGTTGGACTCTCGATGTGCTTTGCGCCTGCGAATGTGGCGGCCTACCTCTATATGCCACCGTTGTTGCGCGGCGCGGCCGTTGGTTTGCTCAGCCTGCTGCGCAACGAAGGTGGCAGTGTGGGGACGTCGATGGCGCAGACAATCCAGGAGCGCCGTGACCAGTTTCACGTTCTGCGGCTTGGCGAGTCCCTCGATTCCTTCAACGCAACCGTGGCGTCCTTCCTCGAACAGGCTCGCGGCGTTTTCCTGCAGCAGACCGGCGACCCATCTGCCGCGCAGCAGCTCGCCTGGCAGGCGCTCGAGAATTTGCGGCAGCAGCAAGCATCGTCACTTGCATATTTCGATGTGTTCTTGTTGTTGGCCGTGGTGACGCTCGCCCTGGCACCCGTTGTGTTGCTGATGAAGCGCTCGGTGGCGGAGAAAGGCGCTCACATCGGCCACGAGTAAGGCTCGAAATGCCAGGAAACGACGGCGCTATTCGATCTCCTGCTGAATCACGCGTCCGAGCGCAAACAGGCGCTGGTCGATCATGGTCGGCACTTCGCAGACGAATTTGACCACCTTTCGGCGGTCTTCGAAGATCCGTGTCTCCCACAGCAACTGGTTGCTGAGGTCGTCGACCTTCTGCTGATCGGGCGAGGCGCCGCTCTGCAACGCCTGCAGCGCGATCGTGTGAGTGCGGATCCTGTCGGCTTCCCCGCGCTGCTTGCGCATGACCCGCTCCAGGCCATTCATGACGGTCGAGCGTTCGGCGTTGAGGGTATCGAACAGGCCGGCAAAGAGAAGCCTGCCCGCCATGGCCTTGTCATTCGTGGAAGCGAGAAATTCCTTGATCTCCTTCTCCGCTTCGTCAAGCGGCATCCGCCGCGCAGCCGTCTTCGTCACCAGCGCACTAACTTTGGCATCGTCCTTCCATTTGTTCTGGATGTCATCGAGCGGCGGGCCCGCCCACACCGCGGGCAGCGAGATCTCGGGCACTTTGGCCTGCGCACAGGGCCAGTCGGGATAGCGGGGATCGGCGGCGAGAGAGGGTTGGCTCGATGCTGCCAATAGCACGAGCGCGCCGAAAACGATGCGCCAAGCGATGCACCATGTCATGTCTCACCTCCGGCAGGTCCGCGGCGGGCCAGGCCGCGCGACGGATCATAGGCCAGGATTGCGCCGATCATGAAGACGGCCGTGCAGCCGGCAACGACGGCGAGCGAAATCCAGTTGATCTTTCCATAGAGCGCGAAGCGGATCAGCTCCACCGCATGGGTGAACGGATTGGCCTGGCACACGTAGTAGAGCCACGGGCTGCCTTCCTGCACGCGCCACAGCGGGTAGAGGGCTGATGACGCAAAGAACATCGGAAAGATCACGAAGTTCATCACGCCGGCAAAATTCTCCAGTTGCTTGATGCCGGAGGAGATCAGCATGCCGAGTGCGCCCAGCATCAATCCGGACAGAGCCAATGCCGGCAGCACGGTGAGATAGCCAGATGTCGGCGGCGTGATGTCCCAGAACCAGGCGATCAGGAGAAAGGCATAGACCTGCAGGAGCGAGACCGCCGTGCCCGCGAGCAGCTTGCAGAACAACAGATAGCCGCGCGGCAGCGGGCTCACCAGGAGGGTGCGCATGTTCCCCATCTCGCGGTCGTAGACCATCGAGAGCGAGGATTGCATGCCGTTGAAGAGCTGGATCATCGCCATCAGACCCGGCGCGATGTAGACCTCGTAGAGGATATAGGTCTCGTATGGCGGAATGATCGAGATGCCGAGTACTTGCCGGAATCCGGCCGCGAAGATGAACAGCCACACCAAAGGGCGCACCAGTGCCGAAACGAAGCGCTCGCGCTGATGCAGGAAGCGCAGGCCCTCGCGCCAGACGATTCCGGTGAGGCAGGTCGCGTATTCGGAGAACGAAAAGCCTTTCGGGTGATCGGTGATTGTGGTTGACGTCACGGTTCCGATCCTCCCGTGACTGCGCCCTGCGTCAAGCGCATGAAGGCGGAATGGACGTCCTGGCCGCCGGCCTTGGCGATGACGTCGGGGACACGGCCGCGCGCCAGCATCTTGCCCTGATGCAGCACGACGAGGTCGTCGCTTGCCGTGATCTCGTCGAACAGATGGGTGGCCCACAACACGCCGATGCTCTGCTCGGCGACGAGCTGCCTGACATGGCCGATGATGTCGGCACGGGCCTTGACGTCGAGCCCGACCGTCGGCTCGTCGAGCAGAAGGAGGCGCGGCCGATGCAATAGCGCGCGCGCGATTTCGAGCCGCCGCATCTGGCCGCCGGAGAGATCACGCACCTTGCTCGCGGAACGGTCGGAGAGCCCGATACGCGCGAGCAATTCGACGCTGCGCTCAGTGGCCTCGCGCCGCCCGATGCCGTGCAGGGCAGCGTGGTACAACAGGTTCTGCTTCAGCGAAAGGTCGAGGTCGAGCGTGCGTGGCTGGAACACGACGCCCAATAGCCGCAGCGCCTCGCCCGGCTCGCGGCTGATGTCGTGGCCGAAGATGCTGATTTTCCCGGTCTGGATGCCGAACAGCCGCGTCACCAGCGAGAACAAGGTGCTTTTCCCCGCACCGTTCAGGCCGAGCAGCGCGGTGAAGCTTGCGGGCGCGACCGTGAAGCTGATGTCGACCAGCGCTCGCCTCGGGCCATAGGAATGACCGATGCCATCGATCGACAGCGCGGCCAGGCCGGCCGCGGCTTGTTGCGTTTCGGCGCTTGGCAAGGCCCGATCGCCGCCGGCGGCATCAGCCATTGTCATTGCGGCGTGATCGTGATGCCCCATGGCAGTTCTCCGACCTGGATTGTCTTGATCACCTTCTGGCTGGCGACATCGATCACCGACACATCGTTGGAAACGCCGTTGGTCGTCAGAAGATATTTCTCGTCCGGGGTGAACGCCATGTGCCAGACCCGCTGTCCCACCAGGAGATATTTCGTCACCGTGTGGGTTGTGGCATCGACCACGGCGATGCGGTTGGCGGGGCCGAGCGCGATGAAGGCCGTCTTGCCGTCCTTGGTGATGTCGATGCCGACCGGCTGGATCGCTTCGCGCCGCAGGCCCGGAATGCTGAACTCGATCTTGCCGGTCACGGCATGCTTGACAGGATCGATGATCGACACCGTGCCGCCGATCTCCGAGGACACCCACAGCTCCGAGCCGTCGCTCTTGAACGCAGCAAAGCGCGGCCTGGAATCCACCAGCACGTTGGCAACGATCTCGCGTTTCGCCGTATCGATGAAATGCGCCATGTTGGTGGTTTCGGAGGTGTTGATGAGGATCTTGCCGTCCGGGCTCACGGTCATGCCCTCCGGCTCGACGCCGACCTGGATATCGCCAACGCGGCCGCGCGTTTGCAGGTCGATCACGGTCACCGTATTGTCGTTCTCGTTGGCGACGTAGAGGGTCTTGCCCGAGGCGTCCTGGGTGAACAATTCGGGGTCGGGGCCGGAGGGCAGCGTATCCACGATCTGCTGGGTCTTGGCGTCGATCACCTGGATGGTGTCGTCGTCGCCGACCGCGACCATCACGAACTTGCCGTCGCGGGTGAACTCGATGCCACGCGGCCGCTGGCCGACCTTGATGGTGTTGGTGACGGTCCAGCTGTCGGTATCGATCACCGAAACGGTGTTGCCCTTCTCGTTGGAGACATAGGCGATATAGGCGTGCGCTGGCGCGGCCGCCGCAAGCCAGGCGGCCAGTCCGGGAAGCAGGCAATGGCGCCACATGCGGGGTCTCTCCATTCTCAACGCAGCTTGCACTTGGTTTCGGGCCGGTCGACGCCGAGCGTGTCGAGCTCGGAGACCTGGTGCAGGAAGCCTTCCTGCGGCGATACCGAAACCACCATGCGTCCGTCGGCAAGCAGGATCGGCTGGCGAAGTTGCAGATTCCAGTCACGCAGCGTCAGCGCCTGGCCCTTGAAGGCTGCGACGGAGAAGTCCGGTCCCTTGATGAAGTCGGCGAGCCGCTTGGGATCGCCGGAATTGGTGCGCGAGGCGGCCTCGCCGATCATTCGCGCCGCAGTCCAGGCCTGCATGTCCAGCGCCGTCATGTGCCGCGAATTGAGCTTCACGAAGCGGTTCTGCAGCTGGATCGCGCCCCACTGATCATGCGCGGCATCCCAGCTCGTCGGCATCAATCCCGCCGAACCCGCGACAGGGCGGGGATCCCAGGTGCGGTAGGGCAGATAGGAGGCGAAGACCTCACTCTCGTCGGCGGCGACAAGGACGTCATAGGCTGGTGCCTGCTGGGTGAAAACTGGCATCTGGCGCTGGATCAGCGTCACTCCGCTGTCGGTTCGCCGCGCGCCGCCGGTATCTTCGAAGGTGCGCTCCTGCACGATCTTGGCGCCAAAGCGCGTGGCCGCGCGTCGCAGCGCATCTGCATAGAGCTTGTCCTTGTCATGCGAGCCGACCACGAGCAGCCAGCGCTTCCATTGCTTCCACACCAGATATTGGGCGAGCGCGTCCGCCAGCATCGAGCGCGTCGGTGCGACATGGATCACGTCGGCGCGACAGTCTTCCTCGCGGAGCCGGTCGTCGATGGCGCCGGCGTTCAACAGCAGCGTGCCGTTGTCGCGCAGCACGTCCGACACCTTCAGGAGTTGGTCCGCGGGAAGGTCGGCGATGATGAAGCCGTCATGACTGGCGAGTGTCTGTGCCGCCTTCACCACATCGTCGCCAGCCTTGAGCCGGACTTCGTCCAGGTTGAAGTGCTGGTTGAGGAACTTGCCGGTGGTGTTGTTATCCTCGATCGCGAGCCGCGCACCCGCGACGCCATCGTTCTCGGCGGGCTGCGCAATCAGCGACAACGTCTCTTTGATGCCAGCGTGATGAAGATAGCCGATGTTGACCTCGACCGGCTCGGCCGCAAGCGCAAGAGGCGACATCAGCCCCAGGGCAATCGCGCCCGCCAGCCATCGGAACATAGACGCTCCCCTCGACACTTATCCCACGCCTGACTGGCGATAGGCTATTGGCTTCAAAGCTATTGTCTTCAAAGCTATTCTCTTCAAAGCTCTTGGCTTCAAGCAAGACCGAATTATGCTTAGGTTGCAAGCCCGCATTTTGTGGTACGTCGTGTCGTCAGGGATCACCATTATGAGAGCACGGGTCGCAGCCATTTTTCTGATGCTGACGGTTGGGGCCGCGGCACACGCCGATACGCCGAAACTCGCGGTGTTCGATTTCGAGCTGCTCGATACCAGCCTGCAGGGCGAAGTGAACGGACCGCGCAAGGACGAGCAGGATCGCTTGATGCGGGCCGGTGATCAATTCCGTAGGGAACTGGCAGAGTCCGGCCGGTTTCAGGTCGTCGATATCGCTCCGGTCACCGCCGCAGCGCACGGCAGCAATTTGCAGGCCTGCGGCGGCTGCGACGTGCGCTATGCGGACCAGATCGGGGCGGATCTCGTCCTCACCGGTGTGGTGCAGAAGGTTTCCAATGTCATTCTCGTCATGACCATCTACATACGCGACGTTCATACCGGGCGCCTGGTCGCGGCCATGAATGCCGATATGCGCGGCAACACCGACGAATCCTGGTCGCGGGTGGCAAGCTACCTCGTGCATGAACGTCTGCTGGCGCCGGACTACGGCATGCCCAACCCGCAATCCAAGCCGCAATAGGTTTGGCGCGCCTCACGCCTTCAGCCGTGCGGCGTGCCAGTGCAGATGATCACCCATGAAGGTCGAGATGAAATAGTAGCTGTGGTCGTAGCCGCCCTGGCGGCGCAAGGTGAGGGGGATGTTCGCTTTCTCGCAGGCGGCTTTCAATAGCTCGGGGCGAAGCTGCTCGGTCAGGAACTGATCGGCATCGCCGTAATCGACCAGAAGCTCGGAGAAGCGCGCGCCGTCCTCGATCAGCGCAACTGCATCGTGCTTGCGCCAGGCTTGCTTGTTGGTGCCGAGATAACCGCCCAGCGCCTTGTTGCCCCACGGCACCTGCGATGGCGCCACGATCGGCGCAAAGGCGCTTGCCGCGCGATAGCGGTCGGGATTGCGCAAGGCAGCCGTCAGCGCACCGTGCCCGCCCATCGAGTGGCCGAGAATGGATTGCCTGCTGACATCAACAGGGAAATGTTCGGCGACCAGCTTTGGCAACTCTTCGGTGACATAGCTCCACATGCGATAATTGCGCGCAAACGGCGCCTCGGTGGCGTCGACGTAAAAGCCGGCGCCAAGCCCGAAATCGTAGGCATTTGCGGGATCGCCGGGCACATCCGGCCCGCGCGGGGAGGTGTCGGGCGCGACAAAGACGAGGCCCAGTTCCGCGCAGGCGCGGCGGTATTCGCCTTTCTCCGTGACATTGGCATGGGTGCAGGTCAGCCCCGACAGATAGAACACCACCGGCAGCTTTGCGCCGCTTTGATGCTCCGGCACATACACCGAAAAGGTCATGTCGGTCTTGGTCTGTCGGCTCGCATGCTTGTACACGCCCTGCACGCCGCCGTGGGATTTGTTGAGCGAAACAGTCTGGACCGCCATGATTGGCTCCTGCGATGGGATGCGATGGGAGATGGGTTGATTTGCCAGAGGTTGAGAAGTCTTGGCCGCCGCTTACGCGACGCCGCTTTCGATCGCCAACCGGACCAGTTCGGCCGAGCTGCGCACGCCGAGCTTCTGGCGCATGATCGAGGAGGTGTTGGCGACCGTCTTGTAGGAGGAGTGGACGAGCCAGGCGATCTCCGAGAGGCTCTTGCCGGCGCTGAGCAGGCGCAGGATCTCCATCTCCTTCGCGGTCAGTTTTGACAGCGGGTTTTGCGCAAAGGCCGGCCCAGCAAAAGCGATGCTCCGCGCCATCGCCGTCGGCAAATACGTTGCGCCTCTGCCGACCAGCCTGATCGCTTCGACGAGGTCGTTGGGATCGCCGGACTTCGAGACATAGCCCTTGGCGCCAACCTCGATCGCGCGCGCGGCGAAGATCGGGTCGTCGTTCATGCTGAAGATGATGATGCGGGCGGATGCATCGCGCGCGAGGATCCGCCGTGCCAGCTCGAACCCCGACACTGTCGGCAGGTTGATGTCTATGACGCAGACATCGGGACGTTCGGCGGCAAAAATGCGCTCGCCGCCTTCCGCGTCGGACGCTTCCATGAGCACGATCTCGCCCTCGCCGGCGAGCAGTGCCCGGCATCCCGAGGCGACAATAGGGTGGTCGTCGACGATAAGAACACGCATAGCATCGCTCCCAGACGGTCGCGCTCGGCCCGTTGTTGCAGCGCAACGGACCTGGCGCAGCTCGCTATCGTCGCGACGCCTGTCCCCCCGGGCATGCATCTGAAACGATGTTGCTATAGGTTTCGATTAGATAGCCGGCTCAACTGTGCTGTCAACGCTCCTCCTTGTCGGGCGGAAGCGGCAGTCGCGGACGAAAACCATGTGGCAGAAACTTTCCTTGCGTGCCCGGATCAGCCTGTTGTTGGCGTTGGTCCTGGCCTTCGGTCTCCTGATCAACATTGCGCGGCTCGTCGTCGAGGCGGGGCCGCGGGTTCAGGCCGAGGATCAGAGCGTCATACGGCTGGCGCGCGAGTTCATTGAGATGATCGTCACCGATCTCAAGGAGACGCCCGATCCGGAGGCGAGATTGCGTCAGATTGCAGGCGATCTGAGCCGGCTTCGCCACGTCAGCATCACGCTGCAGGATGAGACTCAGCGTGCGGCGAATATCGGCCAGGCTGTCGATGATCCTCACGCACCGCCGGTCTGGTTTGTCAACATGGTTCACCCCGAGACCACCTCCGTCGCTGTCCCGGTGTCCGTGCATGGCAAGCCGCAGCAGCTCGTGATCACCTCTCATCCGAATGACGAGATCGCGGAAATCTGGGACGGTATCGTGACCCAGCTCGGGGTCGGCTCGATTACGGCGCTGGCGCTGTTCCTGGTGACCATGACGGTGGTCAGTCGTGCGTTGACACCGCTCGCCGACTTGTCGCGGGTGATGAACCGGATAGAGACCGGCGACTATGGTGCTCGGGTTGCGCCAGCCGGCGCACCGGAACTCGCCGCGCTCTGCGGCAAGCTCAATCATCTGGCGGCGACGCTGGGTGAGGCGGTGGAGGAGAAGCGGCGGCTGGCCGAGCGCGCGGTCTCGCTGCAGGACCTCGAGCGCAAGCAAATCGCGCGCGAGCTGCATGACGAACTCGGTCCTTACCTGTTTTCGCTGCGCGCTCATGCGAGCGCCTTGGTCCGGCTTGCGGAAAGTGCGGAGCCGGCAAGGGAGGCGCTGCAGGCGCACGGCAGCGCCATCCTGGAGCAGGTCAATGCGCTGCAGCAGTTCAACCGGCGGGTTCTGGAGAAGCTGCGGCCCGTGGCGTTGGCAGAGCTGGGCTTAAGCGGCGCACTCGAGGCTTTGCTGCGGCTCTGGCGCGAGTCTCGTCCCGATGTCGCGATCGAGACGACCATCTCGCGCTCCCTCGGCGAAACCGGGGAGACCGCGGCGCTCACGATCTACCGGGTGGTGCAGGAAGCCCTGACCAATGTGTTCCGCCATGCGCGCGCGACCTCCGTCAACGTCACCGTCGAGCCGGCGGAGCCGCCGGAAACAAATGGTAACCGTGGCTGCGCCCTGGTGAGGGTGCGCGACAATGGCTGTGGGCTCACGCCGGATCACAAGCTTGGTCGCGGATTGACGGGTATGCGCGAGCGGATAATGGCACTTGGCGGCACGCTTTCGGTGGCCTCGAGCGACGGCGGCGTGACTGTGGAGGCTATCATTCCCAATGCCGCGCGTTAGAGTATGAGAGGCGGGCGTCGGGAATTCTTCCCGATTCTATCGGGAAAAGATCGCGCTCCAAGGGCGACCTTTTGCATATAGCGCGCACGGACCTACCCACTAGTATCATTGCCGATCGCAAACCGGCGGATATCAGAACGGCCGAGGCGACATGGGATGGAATGAATGCGCGCCAGGGGCTTGCGTATTGCGTCGATTTCAACGGCTCTCCTCTTTGTAAGTGAAGCCGCACTCGCCCAGAGCGAGGCGACCGACGGCCACGTCCTGCCGACCGTGCGAGTGCGGATGCCGACGCAGCACGCCAAGCGTCCCAAGCCGAAAATTGTCGCAGCGCCCGCGGTCAGTCCAACGCCAACGCCGGCTCCGCCGCCCGCGTCGACTGCCGAACTCTATCCCACCTCTCCGCTGGGTGGCGGTATCGCGGCCGACAAGGTGCCGGCGGGTCTCAATGTTGTCGGAGCCAGTGAGATCGCGCGGACAGGGTCGCCAAGTATCACCGATGCCCTCAAGGTGAACATACCCAGTACCAACACGACCGATGTGGCCGGCAACCCGTTCCAGCCGAACCTCGAATTCCGCGGTTTCGTAGCCTCCCCGGTGTCGGGCACGCCGCAGGGACTCGCGGTCTATCAGAACGGCGTGCGGATCAACGAGGCGTTCGGCGACACCGTCAACTGGGATTTGATCCCGACTGCAGCAATCCAGTCGGTCACGCTGGTGACCAACAATCCGGCGTTCGGCCTGAACGCTCTGGGCGGGGCCGTCGATGTGCAGATGAAGAACGGTTTCCTCTACCACGGCACCGAAATCGACACGATGGGCGGCTCGTTCGGCCGCGTCCAGAGCTCGCTGCAGTGGGGCAAGCAGGTCGACAACAATTTCGCGGTCTATGGCGCGCTGGAAGGCGTGCATGACGACGGCTTCCGCAATTTTTCGCCTTCCACCATCAGGCGCTTCTACGGCGACGTCGGCTACCGATACGAGGGGAACGAATTCCACGTCAATATGGGGGTAGCGCGCGACGATTTTGGCGCGACGGCGACAGTGCCGGCCGAGTTACTGCAACAATATTGGGGGGCGACCTACACCACGCCGCAGACCTCGACCAACCAGGTCGGTTATTTGAACCTGACGGGAAAGGTGGAAGCGAGTCCAACCTGGACGATCGAGGGCATTGCGCATGTACGCGCGTTCGACCAGAAGACGCAGGACGGCAACCCGACCGGTACGCAGCCATGTACCGCCGACCCGACACTGCTCTGCTTCGGGGATGGCGTTACGCCGGCCAACGGCGTGAATGGAGCCCAGCTCTCCAATCCTTTCCCGGCGGACGCGATTCTGGGTGAGAATGATCGGACATCGACGCAGTCGAGGACTGCAGGCTTTTCATTGCAGGCGACCAATACCGACCAGCTCTTTGGCCACGGCAACCACTTTGTCGTCGGAACCAGCTACGACTACAGCGTCACCCACTTCAACGCCAGCGCGGAGCTGGGTACGTTTGACCCTAGCCAAAACTATTTTCTGAGCGGCTCGGGTATTTTCCTGGGTACTTCCGGAAGCCCCGTTTCGGACGGTCCGGTGTCGCTTCGCGCCACAAATCAGTATACGGGCCTCTATGCGCTCGACACGTTCGACGTCACCAAGGCTTTCTCTATCACCGGCGGCGGGCGTTTCAACGTTGCCAATATCGACCTGCAGGACCTGATCGGCACCTCGCTGAATGGCAGCGAGACCTATACGCGCTTTAATCCGATTATTGGCGGCACCTACAAGATCACGCCGGGCCTGACGGCCTATGCCGGCTATTCGGAAGCAAACCGCGCACCGACTCCGCTCGAGCTTGAATGCGCCGATCCCGCACACCCGTGCATTCTCGCAACCTTCCTGGTCTCCGATCCGCCACTGAAGCAGGTGGTGTCCCATACCGTGGAAGCCGGCTTTCGCGGAACACAGGACCTGAATATCGGTCATCTGTCATGGAAGGTGGGCGCATTCCGAGCCGACAACGCGGATGACATTCTCGCCATTCCAAGTCCAGTTCTGCAGGGTTTCGGCTTTTTTCAGAATGTCGGCAACACACGACGCCAAGGCATCGAATCTGAGGTCACGCTCAAGTCGAACCAATGGCAATTTAATGCAAGCTACGCCTTTATCGACGCGCGCTTCCTCGATGCGCTGCAGCTTGCCTCCAACAGCCCCTTCGCCGACGCCAATGGCAATATCCAGGTCTTGCCAGGCGATCAGATCCCGGCGATCCCCCGGCATCGCGTCAAGGCGAGCGTCGATTATTCGATCACCGACGCCTTCAAGATCGGCGGTGATGCCTTGTATGTCTCCAGTCAATATTTCGTCGGCGACCAATCTAACCAGTTCCCCAAATTGCCCGGATACACGGTCTTCAATCTTCGGGCCTCCTACCAAATCGACAAGACGCTTCAGGTTTATGCACGCGTCAACAACATCTTCGACAACCGCTATGCGAGCTATGGCACGTTCTTCGATAGGAATGCACTTCCCAACTTCTACAACGGCGGAGCGGCGTTCACCGATCCGCGTTCGCTGAGCCCGGCGCAACCGCGCGCGTTCTATGCAGGCCTGAAGGCAACCTTCTAAGAGAAACTCTGGACGGTGTCCCATGCAGAACCATCAATCACCGCGTAATGAGATCGATATCTGCCGCAGCGGTCGTGGGGGAACCGCGTGGCGGTCCGGGGCGCTTGCAAGCCTTGTCGCGGGCTCGCTCTGCGCGATGCTGCCGGCCAGCGCCGCACTCGCCGACGTCGAAAATCCGCTGCTGCCGAAAAACCTGTCGCCCTGGGGCATGTTCCTGAACGCCGACCTTGTGGTGAAGGCGGTGATGATCGGACTCGCCATCGCGTCGCTGGTGACCTGGACCATCTGGCTCGCCAAGACCATCGAGCTGCGGATGGCGACGCGCCGCGTGCGGCAGCGGATGAAGCTGCTGGAAAGGGGCGGTCATCTCGCCGAGGTGGCCCGTGCCTGCGATGGCGCGCGTGATGCAGTCGCGCAACTCGTGCTCTCCACCGCGCGCGAGGCGGAGCTTTCCGACGACATTGTCGATGACGGCTTCAAGGAGCGTGTCGCGCTCAGGCTGGAGCGGGTGGAGGCGGCGATGACGCGGCAAATCTCGCGCGGCGTCGGCATTTTGGCGACCATCGGCGCCACCGCGCCCTTCGTCGGCCTGTTCGGCACGGTGTGGGGCATCATGAACTCGTTCATCGGCATTTCCGAGGCCCACACCACCAACCTCGCGGTGGTGGCGCCCGGCATTGCCGAAGCCCTTTTGACCACCGCGATCGGCCTCGTCGCCGCGATCCCGGCAGTTGTGATCTATAACCATCTCGCGCGGGTGATCGGCAGCTACAAGGCGCTGCTCGGCGATGCCTCGGCTCAGCTGCTACTGATGATCAGCCGCGGCTATCGCGCGAGTGCCGCGCGGCTCCGGGCAGCGGAGTAGGGGCCATGGCAGTCCGTCTTGGCAGCCGCAGCAGCGGCGACGATCTCGAGATCCAGCACGAGATCAATGTCACGCCGTTCATCGACGTCATCCTGGTGCTGCTGATCATCTTCATGGTGGCTGCGCCGCTCGCGACCGTCGACATCGGCGTCAATCTGCCGGCGAGCACTGCGCCCGAGCAGCCGCGGCCGGACAAGCCGGTATTCGTCACCATCAAGGGCGACGCGACAATCGCGATCGGCGAGACGGTCGTGCCGCGCGATGGCCTGGCCGGCGCACTTGAGGGCGCGACCAACAACCACAAGGACGAAACGATCTTCATCCGCGCCGACAAGGCACTGAGCTATGGCGAGCTGATGGAGGTGATGAACGTCCTGCGTGATGCGGGCTACCTCAAGCTTGCCCTCGTCGGGCTGGAAACGCAGGGCGCCAAGCCATGACCGCGTTTACGCTGCATCTGCCGGAACGGAACGGCGTGTCGCGCTGGGTGCTGGCGGGGACGGCGATCGTTGCGGCGCATGCTGCGATCATAGCTTCCGTCGCACTGTGGTATGCGCGAGCCCCCGTTGAGCCGCATTTCATCCCGGCGATCGCCGTGAGCCTGGCACCGGTGGAAAGCAGCTCGCCTGAGATGCAGGATCAGGACCTCCCGGTGGGACCGAACATGCAGCAGGCCGAGGCTGTCCCGCAGGAGCCACCCAAGACCGAGGACAAGCCGGTCGAAACAAAAGTCGAGCCGCCGGCACAGCCGCAGGCTGAGGTCTCCCTGCCGCGGGCCGAGGAGCGCAAGGAAATCGAAAAGCCGACGCAGGAAGCAACGCCGCCGGCACCGGAAACGCGGGCACTGCCGAAGGGAGAACGCGTTGGCCAATTCTCCGAGGCCGCCTCGAACGCCTATCTCGCGCGCGTGGCGGGACATCTCAAGCGTTTCGTCCGTTATCCCATGGAGGCGCGCGGAGCGTCGGGGATCGTGCTGGTGCGGTTCGAATTGAACCGCGAGGGCGAGGTGATCGGCAGCCAGGTGAAGAAATCATCGGGCAGCCCGATTCTGGACCGTGCTGCGCTTGCGATCCTGCGACGCGCCAACCCATTTCCTCCGTTCCCTTCCGCTAAAGCGGAAGCTCAGGATAGCTATGTTGCGCCGGTGGAGTTCTACAGGTAGGGCGGTGCAGATTGCTACGCCGCCGCCGGCACGCCGGGATCGGCGATCGCGATAGCGAATTTCAACTGCTACATGCTCAGCGTAGCTTCGAAGCCGATCTCCACGTTCATCAACTTGGAAACAGGACAGCCGGCCTTTGCCTTTGCTGCAATCGACTGAAACGTGTTTTGGTCAATGCCGGGTATTCTGGCCGTGACGGTGAGATGGACCGAGGTGATGGAAAAGCCGTCCCCGTCTTTTTCGATGGTGACGTCCGATTGGCTGTGCACTTGCACTGGCACGAAGTTTGCCATTCCGAGCATTCTGACAAACGACATTGTGAAGCAGGCGGCGTGGGCCGCGCCGACCAGTTCTTCGGGGTTGGTGCCCGGTTTCTCCCCGTAACGAGTGAAGAAGCTATAGGGATAGTTTTCCAAAGCGTGGCTCTCGGTCGAGACCGCCCCCTTTCCTTCGCGCAAACCGCCGTTCCACGTGGTCGATCCAAAACGTTTCATGGTTCTTTGCTCCTTTGATGTTGCGAGGGCGCCTGCCTGCGGGCGCCCTTTCAGTGACCGCCCTAGGCCTTGCGTCGTCAGGCCTGCTGTCCCGCGGCTTCGAAGATCAGCCGCGTGATTTCCTCTGGGTGCGAGATCAGTGAAAGATGGCTCGCCTTCACCTCGATGGTCCTGGCGCCCATGCGTTTCGCCATGAAACGCTCGAGGTCCGGATTGATCGTGCGATCTTCTGTCGACACGGCGTAATAGCTCGGCTTCGACCGCCATGCAGCGTGCGCGGTCTTGCCGGTGAGCAGCGCCTTTTGGAACGGCTGCTGCACCGCATAGAGCACCTTGGCCTTCGCCTCCGGCAGGTCGCCCGCAAAGTCACGCAGGAACGCGTTCTCGGAAAGGCGCCCCTCATCGCCGTCGAAAACGATGCCGGCCGTCGCCGGCGGCGTCGGATAGGTCTTGGCCAAGGCCGTGTAATCCTCGCCGGCATCTGGCGCTCGCGCGGCAACATAGACAAGCGCCGAGACGTTCGGATGCACGCCGGCTTCGGTGACGATCATGCCGGAGAAGGAATGGCCGACCAGAACCGTCGGGCCGTCCTGCCGTGCCAGCACGCGCTCGGCTGACGCGACCGCCTCGGGCAGTGTCGTCAGTGGATTTTGCACGGAGGTCGCGTTCAGGCCCGCAGCCTGCAACCGCGCGATCACTTCGGTCCAGCAGGAGCCGTCGGCGAAGAGCCCGTGCACGAGCACGACGTTGCGGGCCTTCGGCGGAGTTGCATTTGCGGCCATACCGCGATTGGAGACCAGCGAAGCCGCTGCACCAGCAAGCAGAGCGGTCGAAAAAGTGCGTCTGTTCATCATAGTAATGTCTCTTCCTTTTTTGCGGAACTCTTACGATTCGGGCGGCGGCACACCGCGGCCCCAAGCGGCGTGGGCGTCAGCTCGTCCACTGCCAATCTGCCGGCAGCCAGCGGTAAGCGCTGCCCTCGCGCAACACGTGCCCGAAACCAGGGAAGGGCAGATGGTAGCTACTGACCAGCGTCCTGTCGGTCGCTGCGCGCTCGAGGAAAGCCATGCGCGTCTTGGTCCCCATGGACGCGTCCAGGTCGAACCCGAACGGCCATTCCGGATGCTGGAAGCTCACCTCTGAGTCGAACACGATGTCGCCGGCGACGAGCATTTCTTCGCTGCCGGAACTGATCTGAACGGAGATGTGGCCTGGCGTGTGACCGGCGGTGTAGAAGGTGGTCACGCCCGGCGCAACCTCCGCCCCGGCCTTGATCAGGCGCAGCCGGGGGCTGACCAATTTCAGATTCGTCTGGGTAACCCGCGGTTGCTGCGCAGGCGGCAATCTGTCGGCCAATATTGGGTCGCTCCAGAATTTGACCTCGGTCTCGCTGGCAACGAATTCGGCGGAGGGAAACAGCAGCGACGCGTTCTCGTGATCACTGATACCCCACAGATGGTCGAAATGAGCATGAGTGAACAGGATCATATCGATATCGCCCGGCGCGTAGCCCGCGGCGGCGAGGTTGCCAAGCAACCTGCCGTTCGTCTTCTGGAATTTGTCGACGCCGCAGCCTGCGTCGATCAACACCAGCTTGTTGCCGGTGTTGACGAGGATGGTGTTGATTTGCAGCCCTACCGGCCGAGGCGTGTGGAATGTGGATGTGAGCAGGTCTCTTGCATCATCGGCGCGATCGCCCCAAAGCGTTTCGGCCGGAAACGCGACCGTGCCGTCGCTGACGACGGTGACCTCGATGGTTCCGAGCTTGAAGCGGTAGAAGCTAGGCTGCGCCCGCTCGCCCGCTTGAGGCGCGTGAGCCAGGGCGGGTACGGTTGGAGTGAGTGCGGCGGCCCCGGCGGCGGCAGCGCCGGCACGCAAGAGCATTCGGCGGTCAAGCTTGTGCATGTCTGTTCTCCATTGTGAGTTGCTTTGGACAGTTCACTTCGAATTGCGTCGCGGCGATTGGCGGCAGTGCTCGCGACCTGTCGTCGATCGCTCCGTGACAGCTTTTCTCCAGCCTCTCCCAGCATCTAGTTCTGAAAAAGAACGCTTGTTGTTACTCCGTGTCACGGGGTTGTGCTTCCGTAAGACTCTGAGCTCGCGGAGATATGTCCGAAGCCAACAACGCATCGACGTCCGCAGAGCGCATCACCGTTCCATCATTCACAAAAGCCTCATGGTTGCTCTCGATCGTTTCGACGTCGTAGAGGTAGTTCACCATGATGCCGAACGATTCCTGGATACCGCGCGACGCGGTGTTGCCGAGCCAGTTGATTCTCTCGAGCCGTGCGCCGTTGCCGAGATGAAAGCGGGCCACGGGGTCGATGCGTATCGAGGGCCGGCGCGTTAGATAGCGTGCGCAACGCCGCAGCAAGGGCGCGCGCAGCTTTTCGCTCTGGGCCGGGTCATTCCACCAGCCATCGCTTTCCAGTTGAGGCCGCAGCGCGGCATCCGGATCGGTTCCATCCACAAGCTGTTTAGCGAGCCATTGCCGAAATCCCGGCACCGGCGACAGGGTGGAAAAACGCTTCAGCTGCGGAAACTCCGCCTTGAGCTCCTCGACCACCTGCTTGATCAGGAAATTGCCGAACGCCACGCCGCGCAGGCCGTCCTGACAGTTGGAGATCGAATAGAAGATCGCAGTGTCGGCGCGCGCGGCTCGCTCCCGCGCGGCGGCTTCATCCGCATCATGCGACAAGAGCGGCTGCACGGCCGTGGCCAGTCCTTGCACCAGAGCAACCTCGACGAAAATCAGCGGCTCACCGGGAAGCGCGGGATGGAAGAAGCCGAAGCAGCGCCGATCGGGCGCAAGCCGTCGCCGCAGGTCGTCCCAGCCCTTGATCTCATGCACCGCTTCATAGGCGATCAGCTTTTCCAGTACCGCCGCCGGCGTCTGCCAGTCGATGCGCCGCAGCTCGATGAAGCCACGGTTGAACCACGAGGCGAACAGATGCTTGAGGTCTGCATCGAGCAGCTTCAGCTCCGGTTCGGCGCGCAGGCATGAGACAATTTCGCTGCGCATCGCGATCAGCGTGCCGATGCCTCCGGGGGCCATGTTGATTCGCCGCAGCAATTCCTGACGGGGCGGATCGGCGGCCCGCGCGAGAGCAGCCGCGGCTTCCGCCGTGCCGTCGGCGAGGTAGCGTTGCGCTGCCGCGCGCAGCGCTGCTCCATCGGGCTGGAACTCCCTGGCGAGATAGCGCTGGAAGCCGTGGCGATCGCTGGCGTCGAGAGTGCCCAGCAATTCGTGCAATTGCCGCGCGGCCTTTGCTCCCGACGCCTGACTGCGTTCGGACAGCAGCATTGTTGCAAGCTGTTTCGCGCGGTCGAGCGGCGCCAGTTTCGTGCTGGATCGGTCGCTGGAAGTCTGGCTCACTGGGGTCATAGTTACCTCCTCAGGCGTGAGTCATGACGGTGCGGCGGAATTTGGCTGGCGGCACATAGAGTCCGCCCGAGGCCTCAGCGAGTTCATCGATCGTCCCGGCCGCGAGCAGATCGCGCCTCGCCGTCCGAACATCGATGCCGAGGTCGGCGGGAAACATCACGATGCCGCGGTGACGCAGGCTCTCGGTTGCGGCAGGCGATTGCCGCTTGCCGAATTCGGTGTCGCCGGCGACCGCACGCAACGCGGCTTCGCGCTCCTGCATCGACCGGCAGCGCAACAGGTTGGCCACGCCCTTTTCTGTGATGACGTGGGTCACGTCGTCGCCGTAGATCATGATCGGCGGCAGCGCGAACCCTGCGGAGGCGGCCAGATCGAATGCATCCAGACGCTCGACAAAGCTAGGCGCGCCGTTCGGCTGATGGGTTTGCACCATCTGCACCACGAGCTTGCGTCCGCGCAAATGATCACCTGCTTCCTCCCCGGCGCGCAGCCAGGTGGCGCTGTCGTGGCGACGGCCGCGCGCATCCGCGCCCATGTTCGGCGCGCCACCAAATCCCGCGATCCTCCCCTTGGTGGCCGTCGAGCTGTTGCCTTGCGCGTCGATCTGCAGAGTGGCTCCAACGAACATGTCACAGGCATATTGTCCGGCGATTTGCGCGAGCGCGCGGTTCGATCGCAAGCTGCCGTCGATGCCGATCGGAAATACATCGGCGCGCTTTGCGACGTAGCGCTCCATGCCGAGCTCGGAGCCGAAGCAATAAACGCCGTCGACAAAGCCGGCCTCGATCGCGGGGATCAAAGTCGGATGCGGGTTGAGCACGAAGTGGCTCGCGACCTTGCCCTTCAGCCCGCGCTGAGCGGCAAATGTCGGCAGGATCAGCTCGATCGCCGCAGTGGCGTAGCCGATGCCGTGATTGAGCCGCCGGACCTGATATGGCTCGTAAACTGCGGCGATGGCCATCATCGCCATCAGCACATTCTCGTCTCGGACCTTGGCGGGGTCGCGCGTGAACAGGGGCTCGATGGCGTAAGGCTTCAGGCTCGGCACGACGAAGTTGACCCAGTCGCCGGGGATGTCGACCCGCGGCAGCTGGCCGACGATCTCATTGACCTGTGCCACGACGATGCCGCCGCGGAAGGCCGCAGCTTCTGCAATGGTCGGTGTATCTTCGGTGTTGGGTCCGGTATAGAGGTTGCCGTTGCGGTCGGCCTTGTCGGCGACGATCATCGCCACACGCGGCGTCAGATCCACCAGCATCCGGGCATACAGCTCGAGATAGGTATGGATCGCGCCGATCTTCACCGTGCCGTTCGTGACCAGCTCGGCGAGTTTGCGGCTCTGCGGGCCGGCGAAGGCGAAATCCAGCCGGTTGGCGATGCCGCGCTCGAACACGGCGAGATGATCGGGCAGTGCCAGCACCGACTGCACCATGTGCAGATCGTGCAGGCGTGTAGGATCCGCCTTCGCGAGCGCAGCGGCCAGGAAATCGGCCTGCTTTTGATTGTCGCCCTCAATCACGACGCGATCGCCCGGCTCGATGATCGCTTCAAGCAACTCGGTCGTGCGCTCGGCAGGGCAGAGCTTTTCGCCCGTGCCGCAGATCCTTGCGGCCCGCGCCAGCCGGGCGGTGCGATCAGCTCCGCGTTGCAAGGTGTCGAACATGCTGAACTCCATTCGCTCGATGCTGTCTTCGATGCAGAAGCTAGGAGGATCTAATTGATTACAGAAACGATATTTTGTAATATGATTGATTATGAAATCGGATCAAAAGCATGCTGGATTTCGAACTGTTGCGTGCCTTCGTTGCCGTCGCCGATTGCGGCGGGTTTCACCGCGCAGCCGAAAGGCTCAACCTGACGCAGTCGACCATCAGCCAGCAGGTCAAGCGACTGGAGCTTGAGACCAAACGTCCCCTGTTCCGACGCACGACCCGCAGCGTCGCTTTGACCGACGACGGCGAAATGCTGCTCAGCGACGCCCGTCGCCTGCTGCAGCTTGAGGAGGCGGCGCGCCATCGCTTGGCGGCGCCGCGTCTGTCCGGCACTGTGCGTCTCGGAGTGGTCGAGGAAGTCGCCGGCGGCTCGCTGCCATCGGCGCTCGGCCGTTTCGCCATGTTGCATCCGGGTGTGAAGCTTGAGGTACAGATCGGCGTCAGTGCGGAATTGATTGAGCAGTTCAATAAGGCACGACTCGACGTCGTGTTCGCCAAGCGTCCGCTCGGCACTTCGCGCGGACGCCTGGTCTGGCGCGAACCCATGGTCTGGGCTGCGGCCGATACGTTTGATCTCGTTTCCGGAGCGGTGTTGCCGCTGGCGCTTTATCGCGAGCGGTCGGTGTCGCGCGAGGCGGCGCTTGCCGCGCTCAATGACAGCGAACTGACCTGGGAGATCATCTATACCAGCCCCAGCCTGACAGGCGTGCGCGCGGCGGCGCTCGCAGGCCTTGCCATCACGCCGCTTCCGGCGAGCGCGGTCATCGCGGGCTTGCGAATTCTAGGGCGGGAAGAGGGGCTGCCGCGTCTTCCTGACCTTGAGTTCGCAATCTACGAGAAGAACCGGCCCGAAAAGGCCGCAGCTGCACTCGCTGCAGCTCTGCTGGCACTTGGGCAATCAGCGACGCGCCCGACGATTTGAGAAGGCCATGTTCGATCCGTCCGGGGGCCGGCTTCAACGCGCCCGGCGCACCCAATCTGCTGACGTTCAACTGCCCCGACAGCAAACGGTGCCACGCGCTAGCCGATTTGCCCGTCGGGCGCGCTTCAAGAATTGCTGTCAAGCCTCGTGCTCAAAAATAATTCGGTTTCTCAGAAGGTAGAATCAGCCGTATGCTCCACTTATCCCGCCTCGACACAAGGGGCGTATCGCGGTCGTCACGAAACGTGAGGCGGGATGTGGTGGACGTGGAAGGGGCCGACCGACGAGCGGCTCTCTTTGCGGACGGCGAAGTCGTGTGGTCCTGGCGCCCCAAGGTCTTGGCGCTAAGTCCTAGCGAAGCTGAAAAGCTTCGCGGGGGCGACGGTGGCAAACGGGATGGTTCACCGAGGAGAGTACGTATAAGCCGTAAACCACTGCGCGGGGAAGGCCGGAGTGTCTCCGCCTGTACCTGTGGTCACGCGCGCTTGCGCAGAGTTTTCTGCGCGGCGGCCCCGGGTGCAGCGGCCACCCGGCCTTCCCTGCGCCCTTGTTCTTCGGAGGGCGATCGCATTTCATAACTCGGGCGGATTATGCCGCGAGAACGAGGTTGCATGCTCATCATTGTGAGGCACAGCGCGATGCGCGACCGATCGCGCGGCTTAGGAGCTTCGCCGGATCGCCATCATCTCCAGCCCCCGCCCGGGCGACGAACTGATCGGGTCGGACCAGGATCAGGCGTGAAATGGAAATGCTCCAGGGTGCGTTGGGTGAGATTTTGTCCCTTGGGGATCGGCTGCGGATCCTTGTAGCGTTCGACCACAATGCTGCGGACGCCGCGCAGACCGAGATCGATTGCGAGCCCCATGCCGACCGGTCCGCCGCCGACGATCACGACCGGCGCATGTGTTTCAGCCGAGTTCTGCATCGAAGCCATAACCGCGAGCAGTTCCGCGGTGAAGGAGTCCGACCGCCAGACACCTGGCTTTCACATGCAGCCGGATCAGGTTTTCGTCAACAAGCAGTGAGCGGACGAATGAAACGGCAACCTGTTAGCCGGAAAATGGCATCCGCGCCGGCCGCTTGATTCTGATCAACGAAGGCGGGCCCTTGCGCTCTCGGGCGCAATGCGCAATGTCGGGTAAACTGGTGGCAGGAGGTGTCGAACCGCTATGAGCTTTCACTCGATCTATCACCAGGGCTTCGCCCGTGTCGGGGCCTGCGTCACAGTCTCCACTGTGGCCGACCCGACCGCCAATGCGGCAGCCATTCTCGATGCGGCGAGGGCCTGCCACGACAAGGCAGTGGCGGTCGCCACTTTTCCGGAGCTTTGCCTGTCGGGTTACGCGATCGAAGACCTGGTCATGCAGGATTCGCTGTTGGATGCGGTCGAGCGCGGGCTTGCCGGCATCGTGCAGGAGTCTTCCGAGATTATGACTGTTCTGATCGTCGGCGCCCCCCTGCGTTTCGGTGCGCGGATCTACAACTGTGCCGTGGCGATCCACCGGGGCACCATTCTCGGGGTCGTGCCCAAGACCTACCCGCCGACATACCGTGAGTTTTACGAGGCGCGCCACTTCGCCTCCGGCGCAGGCGTTACGCAAGCGGAAATAGCGATCGACGGAACGCTGGTGCCGTTTGGTATCGACCTTCTGTTCGAGGCCGTGGATGTGCCGGGCCTTACCATCGGCGTTGAAATCTGCGAGGACATGTGGATACCCGTGACGCCGGCTTCCGAGCTTGCGCTCGCCGGCGCTACGGTGCTGGTCAATCTCTCGGGAAGCCCGATCACCATCGGCCGCGCCCGGTCACGGGCTCTGCTCTGTCAATCCTGCTCGGCACGCTGCCTTGCGGCCTATGTCTATGCCGCCGCGGGCGCAGGCGAGTCGACGACGGACCTTGCCTGGGACGGCCAGACCTCGATCTTCGAGAACGGCGCGCTGCTGGTGGAAGGCGAGCGGTTCAGGCAGGGCGGGCAAATCACCCTTGCCGACATCGACCTCGATCTCTTGCGTCAGGAACGCGCCCTGATGGGCACCTTCGACGACAACAGGCGCGAGCACGAGAGGCGGGCGGGCAAATATCGCAGAATTGCGTTCTCGCTTGAGCCTCCGGGCGGCGATATCGGCCTGATCAGAACGGTCGAGCGTTTCCCCTTCGTGCCGAGCGATGCCGCGCGGCTGGAGCAGGATTGCTATGAGGCTTATAACATTCAGGTCGCTGGTCTTGTCCAGCGGCTGCGGGCGATCGGGTCGAAGCGCGTGGTGATCGGCGTCTCCGGTGGCCTCGATTCGACCCACGCCCTGATCGTCGCCGCCAAGGCCATCGATCTCCTCGGCCTGCCGCGGTCGAATATCCTCGCTTACACCATGCCGGGCTTCGCGACGGGCAGCGAAAGCAAGACCAACGCGCTTGCTCTGATGAGCGCATTGCAGGTGACGTCCCACGAGCTCGACATAAGGCCCGCCGCGACGCAGATGCTCAAGGACATCGGCCATCCCTTCGGCCGCGGCGAGCCGCTTTACGACATCACCTTCGAAAACGTGCAGGCGGGGCTGCGCACCGATTATCTGTTTCGCCTTGCCAATCATCATGGCGGCATCGTCATCGGCACGGGCGATTTGTCCGAGCTCGCCCTCGGATGGTGCACCTACGGCGTCGGCGATCAGATGTCGCATTATAACGTCAATGCCGGCGTGCCGAAGACGCTGATCCAGCATCTGATCCGTTGGGTGATCTCGTCGCGGCAGTTTGCCGATGAGGTTGCCGTGACCCTTGATGCAATTCTTGCCTCCGAAATCTCGCCCGAGCTTGTGCCCGTCGAAGCCGGAGAGAAGCCGCAGAGTACGGAAGCTGCCGTGGGCCCCTATGAATTGCAGGATTTCAATCTGTTCTACACGCTGCGCTTCGGGCTTCGGCCCTCGAAGATTGCCTTTCTGGCCTTGCACGCCTGGAAAGCCGCAGCAGCGGGCGCGTGGCCGCCGGGCTTTCCGGCCGACAAGCGGCGCGCCTACACGCTTGCCGAGATCAGGCACTGGCTCGAGGTGTTCCTGCGGCGGTTCTTTGCGTTCAGCCAGTTCAAGCGGTCGGCCATGCCGAATGGTCCGAAGGTTTCGGCTGGCGGCTCCCTGTCGCCGCGCGGCGATTGGCGGGCGCCCTCCGATGCGAGCGCCGCAGCGTGGCTGGAAGATCTGGAGCGGAACGTGCCGACGGCATAACGGCGACCGGTCCGCATAGTTCCGGCGTCGCCTGATCCTATTTTGCGGAACGGCATATCCTGTGTGAAGGACTGAGCAACTTCCGCATGCCACTCTCCGGATTGCGCAGTGGGGCTATCCTGGAGATGCCAAATGTTGGTGCAGAAGGTCCGGCGCACTCGCCATCGTATCAAGCAAGAGCTTCCCCTCAAGACGCGATTGGAGCGAGCTGCTCAAGCGTCTCGTGAGGCGGCGCGGGCCGCGCATTCGGAAGCCGAGCGTGAAATGCTGCTGAGGAGAGCTCGACGATATGAAGCGACCGCGCATCTTGACGAATGGCTGTCATCGCCAGGCGCGCTCTGATTTATTCGAAGCGTGAGGCTCGCTCTCGGGTGAACCTCGCGATCGATCTCGTGCCCTCATATCCTCCGTGGTTGAGGGAGCTCTGGACGGGACTGGCTCGTCGAAGCGGCTCGTCGCACTTGGGACGTTGAAAGGCCGGCTTGCGGCGCAAAAGCGAACGCGCAATCGCCGGCGAGCGGGAGGCTCGCCGGCGACGCATCGCCATCAGCAGGGTGTCACCTTATTGCCGCGTCAGGCGAACCACGTCCTGCCTCAGCAGGTACAGCGAGACGGCGAGCAGAACGACGTCCTTCATCAGGAAGGGCACATTGCCCGTCATCGCAGGGAAGCCTCCCGCCGCGACGTCCCAACCCTCCGGCATGAACGGAATGATGGTGACCGTCGCGATGAAGGTACCGGTCGAGCCGAGGGCGCCAAGCACGCCGAGGCGCTTGTCCCAGAAGCCCGCGAGCAGCAAGGACCCGAACGTCCACTCCGAGGCGCCCAGGAAGTAGCTGGCGCCGGCGTGGCCGAAGACCGGATACAGCCACCAGATCAGCGGCCCGTTGCTGATGAACGGGACCAGTCGTTCGAACTCGTATGGAAACCACTTCTGGTAACCGAAGAAGAAGAACATGATCACCATCGAGGCGCGGACGATGTGGTAGTCGAGATCCTCCGCAAGCAGGCCGGAGTTGTGGAGCGCGCGGACAAGCGGATTTTGAGCGGTGTTGGTCATCGTGGTCATGGTCGTGATCCTTTCATATTCGAGGTCTGACAGGGCGCATGGTCGCTTCACGCGACTGCGGGGAAGTCGATCTCGGTGTCGTTGATGCGGTTGAAGACGTTGGTGAAGACCGTGGTCGCGAACGCCAGGCTGATGTCGACCAGCTGAGCGTCGCTGTAGCCGGCGGCCTTGATCGCGGCGAAATCCTCGTCGCTGACGGTGCCGCTCGACTGTGCAAGCTTGCGGACGAAGCGGATCAGCGCATCGCGCTTGGCATCGCCTGTGGGGTTGCCGTCGCGAATGTTCTTGAGCTCGTCGGGCTTCAATCCTGCAAGCTTGCCGAGCAGGCTGTGTGCGGCCACGCAGTAATCGCAGCCGGCGACACCGCTGACGATCAGCTTGATGGTCTCCTGGTCGCGCTTGGTCAGGCTGCCCGCGGCGAGCACCGCGTCCGCGGCCAGGATCGACTTGAGCGCAGCGGGACCGTGGGCGGCAATGGCAGCAAAGGTGTTCGGCACACTGCCGATCGCCTTCTTGATCTGGGCATAGACCTGACCCGACGGGCCAGCTTGGTATTCGAGGTCAGGAACTGAAAGACGGGACATGGTGACACTCCTTGGTTGGGGTTGAGTAACGATTGCAAAGTCACTGTATGACCGCGCCTTGAGACGTTGAATGTCGCCAAATCTCGACTATATGCTGAATCGTCTCATCCTCGCCATTTTCAGGAGATCGCCATGGATTGGCTCAGTCGATTGTTCGAGATGATGCCGGTGCGCGGGCGGCTCGACCTGCGCTGCTCCTACGGCGCGCCGTGGCGCATCGATCAGGGGCCGGGTGAGGTAAACGAAATCCCGTATCACGCCGTGGTCAGCGGTTCGGCGGTGCTCGAAGACCCGGCTGGCGGAAAGCCGCTACAGCTGCGCGCCGGCGACATCCTGCTGCTGCCCGGCAATCCGCGCCATGTCATGCACGATGGCAGCGGCGCGCGAGCGAAGCCGGCGCGCAATCGCCAGGAGCTCAATCTCGTGATCAGCGAAAATGCCGGCAGGGGCGAGCGGCTTGACCTGCTCTGCGGACACTTCGCCATCGCGCCACCGCACGACCGGCTTTTGCGGAGCTATCTCCCGCCGCGCCTGGTCGTGCATGCCGGCTCTCACACGGAGCAGAAAGACACCGCCACGCAGCTTGCTAGCCTTGTATCCCTGATGCGCAGCGAAGCCGCGGACGATCACCTGGGCGGGCGCGCGATGCTGAACGCGCTGTCGACGGTGATGTTCGCGCTTGCGCTGCGGCTCGCCAGCGAGAGCGAAGATGCACCGCGCGGTCTCCTCGCGCTGGCCGGTCATCCACGCTTGGCACCTGCGGTGGCTGCGCTGTTCAACGATCCTGCGCGCGCGTGGTCGCTGCCCGATCTTGCACGCCTGTGCAACATGTCCCGTGCCACGCTCGCGCGCCAGTTCCAGGAGAAGCTGGGACGATCAGCCAGCGATCTCTTGACCGGCATAAGGATGACGCTCGCGGCGAACGAACTGAAGAGATCGTCCCTTTCGACGGGCGCTGTTGCGGAGATGGCCGGGTATCAATCGGAAGCCGCATTCCAGCGCGCTTTCAAGAGCCATATGGGCGTCACTCCGGCGCAGTGGCGCAAGATGCAGGAGCCGTCCGGCCGCGATGTCTTCGCGCGGCCCGCGGCTGCCGCCGATGCGACGTCGTCGCCCTCAGGATGAAAGCGCAAGCAGAGCGCGCCGGGTCTCTACATTGAGGAGATTTGCGCGATACTCGGCCGAGGCGTAACGGTCCGAGAGGCACTCGGTTGCCTCGCTCAGCAATCGCGCCGCCTCCGAGATGTGCTCACGCGAGAAGGCTTTCCCAATCAGGTAATCTGCGGCCGCCCGGCCCTCAAAAGCACAGTTTGCTGCGCCGGTGATGCCGATGGAAACTCCATCGACAATCTCGTCACGGAGACTTATGCCTGCTGCGACACCGACAACTGCAAAGCCGCTCGCGGGGTGTCGAACCTTTCGATAGGTCATGCGGGTCCCTGGGGGCGGTCGCGGAATGTTGACGTGAGTCAGGACTTCGCCCGGCGCGAGCGCGGTCGAGAAAATATCGACAAAGAAGTCCTTCGCCGCGATGCGCCTCGAACCTTTGGGACCCACAAGCTCGAGCTCTGCCCGCAGCGCAACCATGACGGCAGGCCAGTCTGCCGCGGGATCGGCATTCGCCAGCGAACCGCCAATCGTGCCGCGGTTCCGCACCTGAGGGTCGGCGATGACACTCGCCGCCTCACGGAAGATCGGCAAGGCGTTGTGAAGCGGCTCGCTGGCCAGCAGTTCGGCATGCGTGGTCAGCGCGCCGATCTTGATACCGTCATCGCCGATCTCGATTCCTTTCAGCTCCGCGATCCCGCGGATGTCGATCAACAGCGAAGGGGACGCCAGCCGCAACTTCAGGGTCGGGATCAGTGTATGACCGCCGGCGAGCAGATTGCTTGCGTCGGGATCGCTGTTCAGGAGATCGATTGCCTGATCGAGCGAGGTCGCGCGGACATAGTCGAAAGCGGCCGGGATCATCGTGAGCCTCCGTCGCGCATAGCCTGAACCGCCGCCCAGACGCGCGGTGGCGTCATCGGCATATCAAGATGGGTGATGCCGAACGGGGAGAGCGCGTCAAGGACGGCGTGAACCATGCAGGGTGGCGCCGCAATCGAGCCGCTTTCGCCGATGCCCTTGACGCCGATCGGATTGGTGGGCGACGGCGTCTCCTGGAACAGGGACGTTATGTTTGGCACATGTTCCGCGCGGGGCACCGCGTAGTCGAGCAGCGAGCCGGTCAGGAGTTGTCCGTTGTCGGGATCGTAGCTGACCTCCTCGTAAAGCGCCTGCGCAATGCCCTGCACGACGCCGCCATGGATCTGGCCGGCGGCAAGGCGCGGATTGATCAGCGTTCCGACGTCGTCCACTGCGACGTAGTCGATGATGTCGACGACGCCGGTCTCAGGATCGACCTCGACATACGCAAGATGAACGCCTGATGGCGAACCCATACCGGTCGGATCGTAGAACACCGTCTCGTCAAGGCCCGGTGTCACGTCATCGGGAAGCTTGTGGCCGGTATAGGCCATCCGGGCCACCTTCGCGAAAGTAACCGGCGCGATGTCGGTGCCAGGCACGCCGAAGGCGCCTTCCGCGTAGGAGATGTCCGTCTCGCCGACCTCAAGCATGCCGGCCGCGATCTTCCTGGCTTTGGCTACGATGCGCTGGGCACACACATGCAGGCTCGAGCCGCCAACCGCCATCGAACGGGAATTGAAGGTGCCATGGCCGGCTTGCACCTGGCGGGTATCTCCCTCCACCACGTCAATGTTCTCGACGGGAATCTGCAGCACGTCAGCGGCGATCTGCGACAGCGATGTGACATGCCCGTGGCCCTGGCTCATCGAGCCCGAGTAGACGGTCGCGCGACCGCTGGAGTCGATGCTCACGCGCGCGCTTTCCCAGCCGCCGCGGTCGAATCCAATCAGCGCAAGCCGGCGCGACGGCGCCATGCCGCACATATGGGTGTAGGCGGCGACGCCGATTCCGCGATAGATACCCTCACGGCGCAGCGTCTCGCACTCCTTGCGGCGCTCGCCGTAGCGGAATGCTGCGAGCGCCTTGTCCATCAGTCCCTGATAGTTGCCGCTGTCGTAGACGAGTGACGCGCTCCCATACGGGCGATAAGGAAAGTCCGTGCGCTGCAAGAAATTCTTCCGGCGCACCTCGACCTGGTCGAGCCCAAGGTGACGCGCCACCGCATCAATGGCGCGCTCGGCGATGTAGGCTCCCTCCGGCCGCCCATAACCGCGGTAGGCGTCGACCGGCACGGTGTTGGTGACCACGACCCGCGACGTCGCCTGGTAGTTGGGAATCTTGTAGGTGCCCGTTCCATAGGGAATCGTGTTCGCTGTCGGGCCGCCGCTTGCCATGTTGGAGAGATAGGCGCCGACATTGCCGAGCGTGTCCACCTTGATGCCGAGAATGGTGCCGTCGTTCCTGAACGCGACCTCGATGCTCTCGGTGTGGGCGCGGCCATGGCTGGTGGATTGATGGCTCTCGGAGCGACTTTCCCACCATTTCACGGGCGCGGCGAGCTCGCGCGCGAGCCAGGGACACAGCAGATCTTCAGGATAAAGATGCATCTTCGCGCCAAATCCGCCGCCAATATCGGGCGCGATGATGCGCAATAAATGCTCGGGAATGCCCGCCGTTTCTGCGATCCATCGCCGGTGCATGTGCGGGACCTGGCTTCCAATATAGACAGTCAGCGTCCCGTCCGGCTCGGGACTGGCAAGAATACTCCGCGTTTCCATGCAGGTCGGGATCAGCCGGTTGTTGACGACGCGCAGCCGAATGACCTGATCGGCTTGGCGCGCGGCCATCTGATAGTCGCCACCCCCGATCTTGAAGATCGTGGTGATATTGCCGGGCACATTCTCGTGCAGCTGCGGCGCACCGTCGGCGACGGCGGCTGTCTCGTCGACGACAGCCGGCAGCACCTCGTAATCGACATCAATGAGGCCGACGGCGTCGTAGGCTTGCGCCATCGAGTCTGCCACCACGACCGCGACGCATTCTCCGACAAAGCGGACGCGATCGGTCGCGACGACCGGCCGATACGGCACCTTCGTGCCCGGGATCACCCAGTTCGGCACAATGGGTCCGATCTTGCCTGTGAGATCTTTGCCGGAAAGCACCAGGCGAACGCCGGGCGCAGCTTTGGCCGCCGCAGCATCGATCGTGTTGACCAACGCGTGCGCGTGGGGCGACCGCAGCACGGCCATGTGCAGCATTCCGGGAAGCCTGATGTCATCGACATAGCGGCCCTTGCCGGTGAGCAGCTTGAAATCCTCGCGCCGCTTCAGTGGCTGGCCAATGTAAGGGAAAGTCGGCTTGTTCATTGCGGCGCTCCCGTCGTCGCGAGGGATTGCACGGCACGCACGATGTTGTGGTATCCGGTGCAGCGGCAAATGTTGCCGGCGAGCCCGTGACGAATCTCAGTCTCGCCGGGATTCGGATGGTCTTTCAACAGCTGACGCACGCTCATGACCATGCCTGGCGTGCAGAACCCGCATTGTAGCGCGTGGTGTTCATGGAAGGCCGCCTGAACCGGGTGCAGTTCGCCGCCAGGCGCCAGGCCCTCGATCGTCGTGATCGATGCGCCGTCGGCCATGACGGCCAATACCGTGCAGGATTTCACCGCCTGCCCATCGATCTCGACGGTGCAGGCGCCACATTGCGATGTGTCGCAACCGACGTGCGTTCCGGTCAGACCAAGATCTTCCCTGATCAGGTGCACCAGGAGCTTCCGCGGCTCGACTGCGACCGTGTTCTTTCGTCCATTGACCTCGATCGTCACCAGTCGCTTGATTTCAATATCGGTCATTGCACTCTCCACAAACTCATCGGTCAGGACAGGCGGACGTTGGAAATGTCGATCGCAACGGCGGCCGCGCTGGTGTTTACGCTGCCGTCCGCACTTCTTACAAATGCGTGCCGTCGAGTGGGAAATTTGATCCCATCGAATTCGCGATAGTTGGATGTGTAGTGCACAGCCGAACCACTGCGTGTGACCTCGGCGGAATAGTCGAGCCTTGCGATCAAGCCGCTGTCGTCGATGTAAAAGATCTGCTCTGGGCCATGCGTCGCAACCGTTGGCGAAAACGTAACCTTGAGCCGTCGTTGCCGCTCGCCGTTCTCCTCGATCGGCGCAAGCTCTTCCGTGGCAATATCCGGCAAAAGGAAGAGAAACGGCGTGTTGAGATAATTCCACATCGCGTAGCCGCTGAAATAGGCGAGATGGAGATCATCCCAGCCGGTCTCCGCCTTGTGCCCTTCGAAGGCTGCACGAGGGTTCTTGCGACTCTTGACCTGCACGCCTTCCAAGTTCTCGATCGCGACCTCGTCGGGACGATAAAGGCTGCGCAGGCCTTCGCCAGTGAATGGGCGATAGCTGAGCTGCTGCATCTGCGTGTCTGCCGTCACGCGCACGTTCTTGAGTGCATCGGGCCATCCTTTTCTAATCCAAAGCATGCCAGTGATCGACATTTCGGCCTCGATCGTCCGAAACCTCTTCCATCGCTTGTGTCCGCCGTGGGCTTCGATGACGAGGTCGCGGAGGTTGTTCATGTTGCGCGTCCTGGGTTGTTCGGGCTGCCGATGAATGATAGTAACTCTAATTATAAGAGTTATTAACTCTAATCATAAGAGTTGAAGATCGACAAGAGGCTTGTTCGGAAAATTTCCATTTCCCGGCTTTGATGGGAACTCGCCCGGCGTTACTCTTGTACCCAGATGCGTTGGAGAAACGATGCGATCCAAAGGCTTTGAAGGAATGGCGTGCTCGATTGCCGGCGTGTTGGACGCGGTTGGCGATCGCTGGGCGATGCTGATCTTGCGCGACCTCGGGCTCGGTCTCAGCCGCTATGAAGACTTCAGGAGGTCGACGGGCGTGACCAATGCGACGCTTTCGGACCGGCTCCGACAGTTGGAGCAGAACGAACTGATCGAGCGGCGGCAATATCAGACCAGCCCCGACCGCTATGAATATGTTTTGACCCGGAAGGGCAGGGACATCATTCTTGTGATCCAGGCCTTGCTGCAGGTTGGAGACAAATGGGCAATCACCGGGGAAGCAGGCCCGCCGCTCAAATTCGTCGACGGAGCAACCGGCCACGGCGTGAAGCTCGCGCTGCTCGACGAGAAGACGGGTGAACGCGTTCGCATGACAGATGTCAGGCCGCGCCCGGGCCCGGGCGCTGACGATCTGGTGCGCTGGCGGGTGGCGAAGTTTGAAAACAAGTCAAATTAGCAATCGTTCGCCAGCGAGCGCGACGATGCGCCCTCGCTGGCGAACGCGATGATCGAGGCGAGAGTCTGGTCAGGCCTCCGCTGCGGCGTCGGCGGTCGGATAGTCCGTGTAGCCGTGCGCGTCGCCGCCGTAGAAGGTCGAGCGGTCGTAGCGGTTGAGCGGCAAGCCGTGGCGCAGCCGCTCGGGCAGATCCGGGTTGGCGATGAAATGGCGGCCGAACGCGACGAGGTCGGCATTCCCGGCGGCGACGATGACTTCCGCCGAGTCAGGCGTGAAGCCGCCGGCCGCGATCAAGATGCGCGAGAACTTCGGCCGCAAATGCTGAACCGCGACTGGCGCCTGGCCGTGAGCGATGTCCTCGGTGCCCTTGATGCGCGGCTCGACCACGTGGAGGTAGGCGATGCCCAAGTGATCGAGTTCGGTCACCACGTAGCCGAAGGTCGCCCGCGGATTGCTGTCCGACATCGAGCCGTAGGTGCCGCTCGGCGAAATGCGCACGCCGACACGATCGGGGCCCCAGACCGAGATCGCAGCCCGCGTCACCTCGAGCAGGAACCGCGCGCGGTTTTGGATCGGACCGCCGTATTCGTCAGTGCGCTTGTTGGTCCCGTCCTGCAGGAATTGATCGGGCAGATACCCGTTCGCGCCGTGGATTTCGACGCCATCGAAACCCGCTCGCAGCGCCCGCTCGGCGCCCGACCGAAACTCTTCGATGATGCTCGGTATCTCATTGAGTTCGAGTGCGCGCGGCATCGAGAATGGAGCTTCGCCGTGCTTGGTGTAGGCATAGCCTTCGGCCGCAATCGCCGATGGTGCGACCGGCGCTTCGCCGTTCGGCTGCAAGTCGACATGCGACTGCCGTCCGACGTGCCACAATTGCAGGAAGATGCGGCCGCCCTTGGCGTGAACCGCGTCGGTAACGCGCCGCCATCCGGCGATCTGACTATCCGAGTAGATGCCCGGCGCACCGGCGTAGCCGTAGCCGCGGATCGAGACCGGGGTGGCTTCGGAGATGATCAGGCCGCCCTCCGATGCGCGCTGAGTGTAGTATTCGACCATCAGGTCGCTGGGAATATCGCCCGGATCGGACCGCATCCGCGTCAACGGCGCCATGACGACGCGATGGGACAATCGATAGGGACCGATCTCGGTCGTCGAGAACAGCTTGCTCATCGTAGTTTTCCTTTCGATATCTTTGATTGGGAAAGACGGCGGCCGATGGTCGCGGAGAGCTTGCGCCCCACCGGCCGCCTCATGCGCCGTCACACGTTGACGGAAGTCGCCCGCTGAAGGACCGGGATCATGTCCTCAGGCTCGGGCCGGCGGGTGTAGTCGGGGTTCACTTCGGAGTAGAGGATCAAGCCGTCCTGTCCGATGACGTAGCGGGCGGGCATCGGCAGCGTCCAGCTCGGATCGTCGTTGAATGTCGGCAGGTCGTTCTTCAACTGCTTGTAGAGCTCGACCAGATAGTCGGGCAGATTGAAGCGGAGGCCGAACGCCGCGCCGACCTTGCCCTTCACGTCCGACAGGATCGGGAAAGAAAGCTTGTTCTGGCGCACCGACTTGCGGCTGTTGGGAGCGGTCTGCGGCGAGATCGCAACCAGCGAGGCGCCATACTTGTCGAATTCCGGCCTGGCGGCTTCGAGCGCCTGCAGCTCCATGTTGCAGTATGGGCACCAGACGCCGCGGTAGAAGCTCAGCACCAGCGGACCGCGCTTCAGCAGGTCGGTCGAGTTGACCACGTTGCCTTCCGGATCCTTCAGCGAGAAGGACGGCGCGACATCGCCGGCCTTCTTGGCGCGCTGGGCAGCCCTTGACTCGATCAGTTCTGCGGTGGCGCGGTGCATCGTCTCGATGAACGAGCGAGGAACGCTGTAGGGCGGCTTTCCGGCTTCGAAATCGGCTTTGAAGGCATCGAGCTTGGCTTGAAGCGACATGACGGTTCTCCTTTGGGCCTTTGCGTGAAAGGGGCGGCGGCGCCGCCCGTTTCGTTGAACTCACGCCTATGAAGCTAAAGGAGACCGCCGTTCGAGGTAGCCGGCCTGTCGGACTAGAGCTTATTCCGCGCGGGAATGGTCGCTGTGCAGCTGCGTCAACACCCCCTGCAGATGATCAGTTTGCGGTCCAGTTCCTGCTCAAGCTGCTGTTGCTTTCGCTCCCACGTCGAAACGGCCGGGGGCTGGGGGACATCGGCTTGGTGCGGTTGCCGATGGCCGACTGGAGCAAGCCAGGGCAGCTGCGCGGTCAGAACCCTCGACGAATGATCTGCGGTCGCGCTGTTGGGCAGTTCGGGGAAGACGCTGACGGTATCGTGCTGATGGGCTGCGTGCGCCGGCGAAAGCATTTCGACAAAGACCAGACCTGCCCTGGCCGTGTTGATTGCGCGCTTCAGGATCGATATGCGGGGCATCGCAACACTCCTTCGAGAGGGAGGCCCAGGATGAGCAACTCCGTTGCGTGTCACCGTACTCATTCCCCCAAAGTGCTGAATGCCGCCCGGGATCGAAGACATGCCGGTTCGTCTCATGAGCGGCGTGTGATGCGCTCATGGCCGCAATGTCGATCGACCGTCTCGGCTATGCGTTGAACGTGCGCTCGAAGAAATCCACGAACGCCCGTGCCTTGGCCGTCGCGGCGCGCCCGGTCGGAAGCACGGTCCACAAGTCGAGCGCCGGAAGGCCCCATTCCAACAGGACCGCACGGACGGCGCCCGATCGCAGTTCAGGGCTGAACATCCATTCCGAGGCGATGGTCAGCCCGACATCGGCGAGCACCGCAGCTCTCACGCCTTCCGCAGCGGTTACCCGCAATCGGCTTTGAACGGTCAGAGCCAATTCGGAACTTTCGCGCTGGAACGACCAAACGCTGCCTTCCTGGAGATAGACGACGGCCTGATGCTTGCTCAGTTCGCTTGGCGTGGACGGTGTGCCCGCGCGATCGAAGTAGGCAGGCGTTCCCAGGACGAGGCGTTTGCATCTCGCAATGCGGCGAGCGGTCAGCGTGGAGTCGATCATCTTTCCCATCCGCAGAGCGACGTCGATTCCCTCCTGTACGAGGTCGATCTGACGGTCGTCCAGGACGACTTCCAGCTCCAGGTCCGGATGCTGCGCCAGGAACTTCGGTAAAAGCGGAATGAGATGGATGCGGGCAAAGGTGACGGCAGCGCAGATCCGCAATCGTCCCTTGAGTCCGGCCCCGGCTCCCCGCGCGGCGAGCTCAGCTTGGGCTGCTTCCTCCAGCGCACGCCTTGCGCGCTCGAGGTAACCGAGCCCGGCTTCCGTCGGGGTAAGCCCGCGGGTCGAGCGCGTCAGGAGCTTCACTCCGAGATATTCCTCGAGCTGCGCCACTGATTTGGAAACGGCCGGTTGTCCCACGCGAAGCTGCCGGGCGGCTCCGGAGAAGGAGCCCGTTTCGACAACCCGCACGAACGTTTCCATCGAAGCCAGACGATCCATCCTATTCTCCGCGGGAATGAGATACGATGCACTGGACGTGCACAGTCATGCACGGGCATACCCGATCACGAAAACAACCTCAATGACTTAGCCCAAAACACTTGCGTGCACGCGCAAGCGTACGCATATCGCCCCTTGGCGGGAAATGCGGCAGGTGCAAGGAAGAATGGCGGGAAACGTGGCGGGAAGGCACAGGGGGCATAGGGGGGATTTTTTTGACTGTAGGGGTTTTTGACAGGGGGCACAGGGGCACGGGGGGTGTCCTCACCAAGAAGAACGACAGACATGGATCGACGACAGAACTTGCTGAAAGCGAAGGCTCTGCCCAACCTGCCGTGCGGCTGGCACAGCGACGGCGGCGGACTCTACCTCGTTGTCAGCGATAAGGGGCACCGCGCATGGATACGGCGCGCAACCGTCCCCGGCACCAAGAAGCGGCAGGAGGACAAGCTTGGCGACTATCCCGAGATGACGCTGGACGAGGCGCGGCGCGAGCGTGATCGCCGCCGCGATGATGCCAGGGCCGCCCATATCGCCAACGTGATGCCGCCCGCGCCGAAGGTTGATCGCGACAAGACGGTGAAGGCCGTAGCCGAACTCTGGATCGACAATTGCATCGGCACCGGTCGCTGGAAATCTCTCACCCATCCCGGCTTGGTGCGGCAGCAATTGCGCGACTATGTCTATCCCCTGATCGGCCATCGGCCAATTGCGCTTCTCACCCACGATCATGTCTGCGAGGTGCTGGACCAGCAAGGCGGCAAGGACGATCCGCGCACATTCTGGCTGCGCTACCCGACGCTGGCCGACAAAGTGCGCCGTCTGCTTGCCGATATCGTCAACTTTGCGTCGGCGAAGGGCTATCGCTCGCGCGACCTCGCCAACCCCGCCGCATGGGACCGCCTGCAATATCTCTACTCAGCGACCACGACGATTCACACCGTCACCCATCACGCCGCAATCGAACCCGAGGACGCGCCCGCGCTGATGGCGAAGATCAAATCCGACAAGCAGATTCCCGCGAAGGCGCTTGCCTACGTGTTGCTCACCAGCGTGCGAATCGGCGATGTGTTCGGCGGCGGGCGGGAAAAATCCCAACCCTTCAAGTGGAAGCATCTCGATGCGGCAAAGCGCAACTGGCACGTGCCCGAAACCAAGAAATCCAAGCCGCTCACGGTACCGCTGTCGGATCAGGCCTTTGCGATCATCCAAGAGATGAAAGCGCTGCAAGGCGGCCACCCCTCGCCTGAGGCCAAGGTCTTCCCGCGCTCGAAGCGCCAATTGGGGTTTGCGCTGGTGCGTGCCGGTATGGCTGGCAAACAGACGGTGCATGGTTGCCGCTCGCTGTTCTACACATGGGCCAAGAACATCGATGACGACGGCGAACCGCTCAAGCGCGACCTGATCTCGGCTGCGCTCTGCCACAAGAGCGAAACCGAGATGGACGAGGTCTACAATCGCGGCACCTATCTCGAAAAGCGGCGGCTCCTGATGCAGCGCTGGGCCGACTACCTCGACGGTAAACCGAAAGGCGACATTGACTCCGCTCGGCCGCGCTTGCGCGTTGTTTAAGCAGATCAATGATAATGCGCCGAGCGCAATCCGCCATCCGTTATCGTTACCGCCTTGTGTAGTCGCCCGCCTCGCGCCATTGCTGCACATGATCGCGCAAGCTTCGGTCGCTCGGCACGATGTCCTGGCCGTTCTTGTCCCTGCCGTGCTTCCTCGCGAACAGGAGGCGCACCTCGGCCACGATATCGGGTTCGTCTCCGCCCCAAACGACGGCTTGCCTGTAGATTTCCCGCGCGTAGTTGCGCGCCCAAGGCCAGTCCCATTGCTCGCGGCGGCCGCAAGCATTGGGCACCTCGATCCCGGCAGGACGCTGCGTGCTCATGCGCACCTTGGAGCCATCGAGCTTGAGCTTCCCGGCCATGATGGTGATGGTCTCGTTATCGGGATGCGGGATGATTTCGAGCGGGGCCGGAAGAAGCGGATCGGTGACGACGTCGGGCCAGGTGCGGATGATCGTGTAGATGGCTTGGCAGGCCTCGAACTTGGACATGCGGCGCTCGCGCAACTGCCTGTACAGCGCCTCGGCGGTGCAGCCGTCGCCCAAGCTTCGAGGGATATATGCATCGCTTGGCATGGCGACGATGCATGACAGTGCAAAAACGTTTGGGCGTCAACTCAAAAACCAATGGCTCATATTTAGGCCACTCACTTTTCGCGGCACCGATAGCCAA